>Ga0209580_10000909_pt1 | contig 14421 bp, 12 predicted proteins | sample Coa_R1_5_FD_187153 | JGI IMG/M metagenome (GOLD analysis project Ga0209580, IMG submission 187153) | Surface soil microbial communities from Centralia Pennsylvania, which are recovering from an underground coalmine fire - Coalmine... | ecosystem: Environmental > Terrestrial > Soil >... | reverse complement strand
TGGAGAGTCACGCGAGTACATTGCGCTTGAGAAGAAACTGGCCAATATCGACGTCACGGGCTGCACTGTGTATACGACCCTAGAACCTTGTACGACGCGCAAACACCCAAAAATTCCCTGCTCCGACCGCCTCATAGAACGCAAAGTTGCGCGTGTCGTCATTGGCATGCTGGACCCAAACCCTATTATTCGTGGGCGTGGAATGTGGAAACTACCAGAAGCCAATATTGCGGTAGACATGTTCCCACACGAACTGACCAAGCAAATTCAAGACTTGAACCGCGAATTCACCCGAGCATGTAAGGAGTCCGATAGGCCAGGTCAGGACGCTAAGATTCAGCTGGCCGCCTTCATGACGGAAGGGCATCGAATCGCGAATAGCCTTGAATACAATAACCCTGCGTCAGTGAGTGAAAAGGCGGATTGGGAACAGCGAGTGGAGTATTTCTTGAAAACAAAACTCGATGACTCTTATGCTGTGCAGTTCCGTTTCCCAACCCGCGAGGTGACGGTGTATCCGACTGGGATTAGCCTCCCCATGCGGGTTCACTGGGCGAACCTAAAAACGAAATTGGACACACTCAGCGATTTCATATCCAAACTTCGCCGATGAGAAACGGTTACCCAAATCCTTTACGGTGGGGGAAGACGAATGCCGAACAACACGCGGCATTCCAGGCGATGTGGGCTCAATACGATCACTTGCTCGCACATGCGCTGGGTGGCACGAATGAACTCTCAAGTGTTGTGATTACCTGCGCCCCCTGCAACTTCGGGCGAATGAGCCATCCTTTGGAAGAGGTCGGGCTAGCTGATCCGAGAACACGATCACCCCTCGGTGGAAGCTGGGACGGGTTAGAACGTTTTCGTTGACGCTCCGTTTGCCCCGCTCCATTCATTTACCAAGTACCGGCGGATTTTGAGTTCCACAGTGAGTTCTGAACCGTTAGGAAAATCCTCTACTCTATCTGATTCTTCAACCGCTTACCAGCACGTCGATTCCCACCGTCATGATCCAATTCGCCGCATTTTGAACATGGAACTACTACAGTTTTACTACAGCGCAAAAATACATTCTTGCGTGGTTTTTCGAAACCACTATCCTAAAGAAACGATGCGTGATGATTTTAGTGAAGAAGTGAAGCGTACGCTCGTTGCTCGTGTTGGGAATCGCTGTTCGAATCCGCACTGTCGTGCGTTGACGAGTGGCCCGCAGGACGATCCAACTAAGGCCTTGAATGTAGGAATTGGCGCGCATATTACGGCAGCCTCGCCAGGCGGGCCACGCTACAATGCATCTCTTACCCCAGAGGAGCGTTGCCACCCGGACAACGGAATCCGACCATTCCCAAGCTTTCACCAGGCTGATGATTTGGGCCGCAATGTTGGCATTTGTAGTGACGACGCCCTTCGGCCGGCTCGTCGTGCCACTGGTGTAGAGAATCATGGCACGCCGCTCCCAGGTGACTTCCGGCAGCCCTGCTGCCTGAAAGGCGAGCAGGTGCTCGTACGGCAATGCACGAATCCCACGAGCGGCAGCAATTGGCCCCAGTTGAGAGGCTGCCGGAGCATCGAACAACAATGTCGATGCCGCGGTGTCGTCGACAAGATATTCCAGTTCAGGCTTCGTGGAGTTTAGAGGTAACGGAACGGCGATGCCACCTGCCCGCCAAATGCCCCACTGCACCGCAACCCACGGAAATCCCGGCGTCACCAGAAATGCCACGCGATCTTCGTGAAGATCCTCTCGGCCGGCAAGTAGCGTGGTGGCGACGCGCGACGATGCATCAAGCAAATCGCGATACGTGAACGTTCCCTGGGCATCGATGACCGCTGTCCTTCCGCCATGTCTCTGGGCGCGAACATGGAGGAGATCAAGACTGTTGCGGCTAATCACGAGCCGACTTTACGTCCTCTTCGCCCGTACTGTCCACCTGGGCCGTCTTTTGGAACAGAACAATCCGTTTCGGGTTACCTATTGCTTAGACTTACCACCGCCACTGTTTACTCCGCTGCAAGCTCAATCCCAAGTCATGGCTTCGAACCGGGGTTGGTTGGTTCTGAGCCCTATCCTGGTTTCGACAGGTGCGTCATTCCTCAAGTACTGGGGCAGAGCTGAACACTCCGTCACATCAGCCGCAGGCTACTTGAACTGTAATGGTCCGATATGCCCGCGTCCAGTGGCCACAGACTTCTCTGCTAATACTGTTTCCAGCAAATCCGCGAGCTGGTCGGCGGTGAACTGGTTCCCCTCGATGTTGGCTACCAGCTTGCCCTGGCGATCGATGACAGCGGTATGCAGCGAGTGATTCATCAAGCCTTCGTCTTGGAAGAAATCCATTCCGAACATGTTTGTGACGCGGCGCACTTCGGCGACCCGGCCAGTGAGAAAATGCCAGGTCTTGGGATCAGCCTTCCACGTCTGCGCGTAACGGGCCAGAACTTCGGGGCTATCGCGCTCCGGATCGAAGGTGACGGTGAGCAGCACAAGATCGCGACCCAGCAGTGCTTTGAACCGTCGCTGAAGCACTCCGAAGTTGTTCGCGATCCGATAGCAGAAATTCGGCAAAGCACAACTTGTGTAGATGAAGTTGAGTGCCACGACTTTTCCGGCAAATTGAGAAAGCGACACCTGCCGATGGGCCTGATCCGTCAAGGCGAAATCCGGGACCGGGTTGCCGAGTTCCAACGGTTTGGGTGCGGATTTAGCCCGATCCGAAAGACTGGTGAGCAGTTTTAATTGCCGGGCGGTCCGGGGATCCTGTTCCGCCGTGACGTAGGGATGGATTCTTATGTGTTCTACATAGGAAGCCCCGCCATCCACAACCAGCGTGAACTCGACAATCGCACCGGGTGCGAGCCCATCCAGCTCATTTGATTCGCGTACTTCGAAAGGCATCGTCATCGCCGCCATGAAACCCGGAATTTCCTGGCAGGAGACGGTGAAACTGTTCTGGGCGCGGTCCACTTTGAGGACCATGCCAGTGGCCAAGTATTGTTGTGCAGCCCGCGCCGACAAAACCGTTATGAGAATCGTGGGGATCAGAGTCAAGCATCTCACCGTTTTAACTCCTCACTTGGCTGGCTTGGAAATTGCGTCCGTCGGTTCGGCAGCCTGCGGGCGATTCAACCCACCGAGCCTGTAGGGTTTTCGCTCCAGCTTGACATACTTTTCCGAGAATTCCCTGATTTCGAGGAATTGATCCTCCTCGACGTTGGCGAAGTGCTGACGCGTGTTGCTGGTTGGCCACCAGACTTCAATGTCCTTGATCTTAGCCTTCTTACCCAAACCAATGTGCTGCTGCAGAGGCGACGCACCAAACGATCCTCCACTGCCCACGGTACGATAGATGGAGCGCGCGTGCGCACCGTCGTTCTCAACGGTAACTTTGATTCTGGCTCCGATGGCTGCCTTGTTCGTCTTCACTCCGACCAGCTTCAAGGTGACCCAGTCGTTGCCGTTGCCTGGATTCTCAAAGACACGCATGGCGTGAGCGTCTCCCGGAATGGCGCCTCCCATTTCCTCAACGATATCCTCGAATCCGCGGTTCGTAAGATCGGCGAAGGCAACGCCATGTCCTTTATGCCAGTCCCCGGTTCCGCTGGCCGTCGTAACGTCCACAAAGGACTTACCCTCCTTATTTCGGAGTAGAACGTTCGGTCCCAGTGATGCGTAAGAAGGGCTTCCGGTTCCAAGATAAATATCGAGAAAGCCATCATTATCTATGTCGCCGAAGTTCGAACCCATTGGCATAAAGACCTTATCGAGACCGACTTCCACAGTCACATCGCGAAACGTGCCGTTTCCCAGATTTCGATAGAGCTTCAAAGTGATGGCATTGTGGGGAAGTCCCAGATAAGTGCGTGCGATTTCGTCCACGGAATTGAAGTAACTGGCGACGAACAGATCCGGCCAGCCGTCGTTGTCGTAGTCAAAGAACCATGTCGGGAAGCCGCGAACTGGGCCCGCGACGCCTGCGGATTCTGCCACCTCGGTGAAAGTATTGTCGTGGTTATTGTGGTAAAGGAAATTGGGACCGGTCAGATTTGAGACGAAGAGATCGGGCCAGCCGTCGTTGTCGTAGTCGGCGGCGGCTACTCCTTTTGTGAACGCAGTGCGGTCAATTCCTGATGCGTGCGAAATGTTTTTAAAAGTGCCATCGCCGTTGTTCAGGAACAACTGCGCGGGGCCATTTTCGTTCCCGGCGAACAGGTCGAGAAGGCCGTCATTGTTGATATCAACCCAAACGGCGGTTTGAGAACTAGTAGGACCCGATGATAACCCGCTGGCTTTGGTGACGTCGGTGAACGTACCGTTGCAGTTGTTGCGCAATAGAGACCTGTGTTGTCGCGGCTCCCAACCGCCACGCATCACCAGAATGTCAAGGCAACCGTCATTGTCGTAGTCGGTTTGGACAATATTCAAACCGCCCAATTGCTCGGCTAAACCCGTCTTTGCAGATTGATCGCTGAAAGTTCCGTCCCCGTTATTGCGGAAATACTGCATCGGAGCACATGTGTCGAAGCTTGACTTAACAATGTCGAGACGACCGTCATTCTGAAAATCGTCGACGATGACCCCGCCCGCCATGGAGATAGTGTCGAGGCCTGCTTCCGGCGCGACATCGTGAAAGCGCGGCAGGGCTTCGGCGGAGTCAAAAGCCGAAGACGGGATAAGAAATTGCTTGGGAACGTTGTCCGGGTATTCTCCCAAGGTCATGTACGCAAAATTGAGCAGCCATTTGACCTCGAGTTCATCTGGTTTCTGCGCCAGATACTTCAGAAAGTACTCGACCGCCTTTCGGGAGTCTTCCGGGTGGGAAAAACGGCTGCTTTTCAGCATGGGCAGCAGGCATCGGTCTCCCGGTTTCCGGTAGACATCATTTTCCATCTCCGATTTGTGCAAATAGGCAATGCCAAGAGTTTCATTGAGTTGTTGGGTCGTATCGGGGGAGTTCGCCAATCGTTGGGCCTTCGCATATTGCTCGATGGCGGCGTCCATGTTGCCGATGTACGCATTGATCTCGCCCAGAGAGGTGTGCGCATCGATTACGTTGAGCGGCCCCTGGGAAGCAACCAGCTTTTCGTCCCCCGGCGACAGGAACCTCTCCAACGCATCCTTCTGCGAGTAGCTTCTCATAACCTCGCAAACCGCTTGTGGAGTCGGGTCCCACACTATGTCCTGAGACATCTCCCGCAACGGAATTTGTGCCTCGCTTTGTCCGCTGACGGTCAGCGCATATTTCACGCTCCCGGTAGCATCCGTGGCGGGCGTTCCCCCGCCAGCGGATCCGCTCCAAATTGAGTACGTCAGGAGCTTCACAATCGCGTAGCCCAGAGGAGTTCTCACTGGCTGCGAAATCTGCCCTGGCTGCAGTCCGGCTAAGGCAGTTCTAAGTTCGGGCCGCAACCTGGATGGGTCGACATTCTCCAAGTGGCCGCCCGAGTCTGCAGTTGAGTCGATGGAGCGCGTTTTGGCCAGCCTCGAAAAATCCTCACCGTTGTGAATACGATTGAGGATGTCAAATGCTTCCGGCTCGGAGCTCACCACAATAATCTGCAAGCTCGCTCCTTGCGACATCTGTGCGGAATTTGGTCCAGGCGTCTGTGACATGACTGACACAGACAGGCCTGCCGCACCGAGTGCAATTCGGGCGAGTCTCCAAGCTTGAGATATCAAGATCAACATAACCTCTGCATACTAGTTTGCCGTGGTGCCCGGCCTGGGCGTTTGCTCATTGCCGCTGCAAGCCGCGGATGTTTCTAACCGGTCGGCGCTCCGGACTCCTGTTCCCTCCTCGACCGTATAAAGGAAATCCGCCGCCATATCATGTAGCGTTTGCTTGGTTCCGCTCGGCCATTCAATCTCGATCGTACTTATCCTAGTGTGGCTGCCCAAGCCAAAGTGCAAACGCAGGTCATTTTGCGAAAGGTAGCTCCCTCCGCCCCGCACTTCATTCATCTGCACTAAGTCCCCTGCGGTCACGCTGGCTCGAGTACCGATCGCTGCGCGATTGCTCTTGGTGCCAATGAGCTTCAGGAGCACGGCATGGTTACTATTCCGGGTGCAGTTCAGTAGCAATGTGGGAGTCTCCCCCACATTTAGGATCAGCACATCCACGTTGCCATCATTATTGATGTCGCCAAAAGCCACGCCCCGGCGGGATTGCAATGGTAATTTGTCCAACGCAATCACGCGACTGACGTCACGGAAAGTGCCGTCACGATTGTTGTGGAAAAACAATAACGGCTCACGATAGGAGACTCCCATGCGCGCCTCGTCGATCTGCGGGTAAATATGGCCGTTTGCAATGAAAATGTCGTCCCATCCGCTGTTCGTGAAATCCACGAACCCTGTACCCCAACCGACATAAGGAAAGGTAACTTGCGCAATGCCTGAGGCAATGCTGATGTCATCAAAACCTCGATCACCGAGGTTTCGGTACAACGTGTCTGACTCTTGCATGAAATTCGTTACCAGGATGTCAAATTTCCCACCGTGACTAAAATCCCCGGCGTCCACTCCCATCGAGCCCTGCGCTTGGCCGTTCGCGCTGACAGCAGTACCCGAAAGCACGCCCACATCCTCGAATGTCCCATTGTGCTTGTTGTGGTAGAGGTAATTGGGGCCGCGGTCGTTGGTCACGTACAAATCTGGCCAGCCGTCGTTGTCGTAGTCGGTCCAGATGCCCTGCATTCCGAATAGAAGTTGATCGTCGCGGACACCAGCGTTCTTCGCAACTTCTTCAAATATTCCATGTCCCTTGTTGTGAAAGAGAAGGTCAGTCTCTCCGGGAAATCCCCATGGCCCGCAAAAGACGTGCAATCCCAGAAATGTGCAATAGCGATCATTGCCGCCGAACTGCCGCAGGTCTACATGCGCGTACCGCGGAACGAACAGATCAACAAGTCCGTCTCGGTCATAATCTCCCCAGGCGGCGCCTGTCGGAAAGCCGTCCACGCCGACTCCCGCCTGGGCGGTAACGTCTTCAAACTTGCAGTTGCCCTTATTCCGGTACAGTGCGGAGCCGCCGAATCCGGTGACATAGATGTCTTCCCAACCATCGTTGTCAAAATCCGCAACCGCAATCCCCATTCCCCAGCCTTTACGAGTCAGGCCAGCCTCGGCGGTGATGTCCTTGAATCTCAATCCAGCTTCCTGGTGGTAGAGGGTAATCATTGGATCTCCTCCTGCCCTGTACCGGTCCAAGGTCGATCCGTTCACGGTGACAATGTCCAGCTTGCCATCGTTATCGCAGTCGATAAAGCCGACGCCTCCGCTCATCGATTCGATCATGTACTTCTTTTCCGCTGTCGAAATGTGCGAAACGGACAGTCCTGCAGATTGAGCGATGTCTTTGAAATCGGGTAGTTCGATAGCCAGCGTCTGGCCGGCCAATGTTGGGCCCGCCAGCAAGAGGATGATGGGGAGGATTGAGAGGGACCTGTTCCGCATAGGAGAAAACTGGATTTGTATATGCGGTGGTGCGACCAAAACCCCAAGGTCGAAACGGCTACTTTGGGCCCCCCGAAGCTGCGAGCACTGCAGTGTTCTCTTCTGGTTTGTGGCGTACCCGAAAGACCTAGACAGTCGGGGTAATGCGGCCAGGGAACCCAGCGGTGAGAACGGAGGTTTCACCCCGCGATACAGAAACCCACGATTGGCGAAAATCATGGCACGAGTTGATTGGCCGGTCAAGGCTGCTGTGAGTCTCAAGACAATGACTACGACAAACTACAGATTTCTAACGCAATGAGTTGGCATCCAGAAGCCCTGTCCCTGCGGGGTTCCACGAGAGCGATTTTGGGTAGGTTTTCTAACACAAAACGGAAATGATCCTAGTAGAGATTTTCTGGCGAACCGCCGAGTTTCAGTATCGTCTCAGCTATTGTGCGACAGCTCTGAGATCGAACCGCACGCACGTGTCGATGCGAAACGACGGTGTAGTGGGATATTCGGCCGGTCTGGCATAATCTTTCAGTGTGTGGCCGCTACCGACTCTCGCGCCGTAAGCAGATCATCGCCGAACACTTCGAAGTCCTCCCTGATGACGATGATTGGACGCCGCGCTACAACATCGCCCCTACTCAGCGCGTTTTAGTCATCCGTCAGCATCCCAAAGAACCATGTCGTGATCTGTCGTTGGTCCGCTGGGGCCTCATTCCCTCATGGGCAAAGGAGGCGTCTGGCGCCGCCGGAATGATTAACGCCCGGTCGGAGTCAGCGACAACCAAGCCCGCATTCCGTGACGCATTGAAGTCCCGCAGGTGCCTGATTCCTGCGGATGGGTTTTACGAATGGATGCGCGCAGGGAAAACCAAACAGCCGTACTGTTTCGAAGTTGACAAGGGCGAGTTGTTTGCCTTCGCCGGATTATGGGAGCGATGGAAGGACCCGAACGGCAACTGGATCAAGAGTTGCTCGATCCTGACCACGACACCGAATGCCGTGACAGCGCCCTTCCACGACCGAATGCCGGTGATACTTAACCCAGACAACTACGACCTGTGGCTCGATCCTGGATTCACAGATGTTGCTGCAGTATCCGAGATGCTGAAGCCATACGACGCGCGGGTGATGCGATGCTTTCCGGTGAGCACGAGGATCAATCATGCCGTGAACGATGACGCGGAATGTGCGAAGCCGATTGAGTTGGAACCGCCGCCACAGGGCCAGTTGTTCTGCTGAGGGTCGCTGTTGAAAAAGCCGACGATCCGCGCACGAAATGGCTTGGCGACCTTGTTTGTAGTAGGCGCATGCCATAAATGCTGCGATCTGTGGCCGCTACCGACTCTCACGCCGCAAGGGGATCTGTCAGTAAATCAAAGTCCAGATTGAAATGGGGTTCATGGGTCAATTGCACCTGTATCACTCTTAAGTCAGTAAACGTAAAGTGATCTGATGCCGTGACGATCACCAGTCGTCGCTCCATATCGATGGCGCACGTGAAAGGCATTGGACGGAGTGACACTCTGCTGCGGCGAGTTCCAGAGTTCAGCAGTTCGTCTGAGGACTGGTATCCTTGTCCCTGCGTTTCGCCGCTAAACACTCTTCGTGGACGAGTTTCCCATCGTCTGTCACTCTGGACTCCTTCCAGAGAATGGGGTGGCCACAGATGACACACTTCATTGGTGGATCGAGTCTCTGCCTCGGGGAAGAGACGAGCAGTGGCATAGGGAAAGGCCTAGATACCATATAGCATTGATCTTGCTCTTCACCAGTAATCCCGATCTTGTTCGGTTTTCGTAACACGTGCCTAAAGCGCCGAAGTCTGATTCATTCCGCGTTCGGGTTGGTGGAATCGCCTTACATTCGATTCCGAGAGTAAGAGTATGATTTAGGGCCATGGCTAAACCTCTCGGCCTGCCGAACATGAGACGGGGGCGGCGCGGAAATCCCGACTGAGGTAAGTTCAAGCCTGTCCTCGCGCTTCCCACCGAGTTCGAGATTGAGGTAGCCCGCTTAGGACTGAGGAAGTCCGAGTATGTGACCTCGGCGAAGCTGACGCGCTGGTGCGACCGCAATCGAAATCGCGTGTATGTTCCCGAATGGCTGCTGGTCGAAGGGGAATGCAGGTGGAGACGAACTTTAGCAGCGCTGCGTAGTCCCACCTTTTCCGAGTCCAAACGCTGGCATGCATTGAGTCGAAATCGGGACTTGGCGGCGGTATTTCGATATGGACCAATGGAGTGACGCAACAAAATTTTGGGCGGAAAGCATGCGCACGGTTGTCTTCGGGATCATGGGGGCAATTGCAGCGACGGTCGTGCTAGGTAGGTATGCGGATTCAGATAAAACGTTGCGAGATATCAGAGCTCAGGCAATTGAAAGATTCCTGATCAATTCAAATGAGTATTCGGCGGCAGCCTACGACCTCTGCAAGAACGGTGGTGAAGGTGCGCTTATGCGCTTGCAATCAACCATCGCAGGCTATCACGGCTCCCGCGAGATGCTAACCGTTTATTTCGATGATGACCAGTTTAGGTCCATAGCTCAGAACACTGAGAATGAGGAGGACGAGCTCTACAATGTCTGCAAAAACGGCCATGTACCTCAGGAACAATGGGTGACATTGCGCAATGACTTTAAGGCTGCAAATTTGAATCTAGCCAAGACTGCGGTCAAGAGAAACAAAGCCTTCTAATCGTCATCCAGTCACAGGTTGCGGGTGATCACTCCCGCTGGATCTCCTCACGCCGCTCCTTCGTTCTTCCCATCAAGGTGCTCAGCCGTGTCTTCCGCGGTAAGTTTGTCGCCGCACTCAAGTCCGCCTTTCATGCAGACGCACTCCAGTCCACGGACATCTCTTACTGCTTGCGGAACCGCGCCTTCGCCTCCTGGCTGCGGGTACTGTTCCGCCACGACTGGGTCGTCTACGCCAGCGCACTTTCGGCGGGCCAGAACACGCGCTGCGCTATCTCGGTGCCTACACCCACCGCGTTGCCATTTCCAACAGCAGGCTGGTGGCTTTCGCCAACGGCCACGTAACCTTCCGCTGGCGCGACTCCGTTCACGGCAACAAGAAACGGCTCATGACCCTGCCGGTCGAAGAGTTCTCCGCCGCGCAACTTCTCCTCTGATCTCCGCCTCATCTCAGCCGGTGCGCCGCATGAATCCACATCTCCAGCCTCGAATCTCGCTCGTGCTTCGGCGCGTACACTGGTTCTGTGTCTCGCACTTGTCAGAATGCAGTATGGTGGTGCGATTCAGGCTCTCCGATGCGCCGCCCCACGCCCATTCTCTCTGCGACCCGCTACTGAAACCCAAGCGCTCTGACCGCAACGGCAAACTCGCAAACGATCAAGGCGGGCGGCTCATCCAGATACAAATCCCATAGTCCCCCGGAGCGGCTTCCTTCAAGTCGCTGTATCTGAAGCGCCCCTTCACAGCGCACCGGAAACGATAGATTTTCACTCGCGTGCGCTTCAGATACAGCACTAACTAAGACTTATGGGGACTTAATAGATGGCGACTGGCATCGAAGATTGGAACCCAACAGTACGACAACGGCGGTAAAAGACTAATCCGGCCCGGACTGACCGGCATCTCCGTGGCTTGGGCGTTTAGAACTACAGATAGGTCCCCGGGGCTCCCCGGACAATCGAGAGGCTCTCCATTCGGGCGTATGATGAGGCTGCTTCGTCGGAAAGAAACCGGCTTGACGGTTTTTGCGGGCCTGAGGTTATCCGATGCGAACAGTTCACTTGAAGGCAAGCACAGGAAGCGGCACAGACTACCGCCTCGATCTGGCGCTCGCGACGAAGGGCTCTCGTCAACTCGACGCAAGTGTACAGTTCCCATTCGACATCAGTGAAGAGCAGGAAAATCTGCGTTGGTACCTGGAAGATTTCCTTCAAAGCCCCTACGATCCAGCGCCGCAGTTCGCTGCGCGAATCCAAACACGCATGCACGACATTGGAATCGAGATTTTCAAGAAGGTGTTCGAATCGAGCGAGGACGCCCGCAGACTGTGGCGCACAGTATCGCCTAAGCTGGAGGACACCCGATTTGAAATTGAGTGCGGCGCGGGCGAAGCAATACCGTGGGAGTTCATCCGCGATACGAAGACCGGTCGCCCGTTGGCTTTGAGCGCACGTGCTTTCGTCCGTGTCCCGCGCCAGGCCGTTCAGCCGCTCCGCCGATTCAGTTTGAAGGGTGTATCGCACGGAAATCTCGGCGGTGTTCGAATTCTCCTTGTGATTTGCCGTCCCGGTGGCGCCAGCGACATCCCCTTTCGCTCCGTAGCCATTCGCCTACTCAAAGGATTGGGCGAAGCGGAGCGCTCCCGATTCAAACTTGATGTTTTGCGCCCGCCGACGTTTGAAAGGCTGGTCGAGGCCTTGAACGCGGCCAAGGGCTATGGCCAGCCATACGATATCGTTCACTTCGACGGCCACGGAATCTACGAGGATCCCACCGGAACCCGACAGAAGCGCGGGTATCTGCTGTTTGAAAACCCAGGCAATCCCGAAAACCAGGAGTATATCCACGGTGGGCTTCTCGGCAACGCTCTTTCGGAGACGGGCACCGCGTTGCTCATACTCAATGCCTGCCGCTCCGCGTATATCGAGGCCGCAAGCGAGCCCGGGAAAGCTCTCCCGGATAACAAGCCGAGCGCATTCGGCTCATTGGCTGAGGAAGTTATAGCGGCAGGCGTATCGGGAGTGGTAGCGATGCGCTACAACGTGTACGTCACCACCGCCGCTGAGTTTGTAGCCGGAATTTATGCCCGCCTTGCGGGACGGTATTCGCTGGGGGAGGCTGTCACTTTGGGCCGCAGGCAACTGGCCGAAAAGCCGTTGCGCGATATCGGCCTTCAGTCGTATCCCCTCGAGGACTGGACTGTCCCCCTTGTGTACGAAGCCCAGGGAGATGTTCCCAAGCCAATCGAAGATCGCCACTCGCACTCTTTCCGCTCTCCGCTCGGAAGGCTATGGAACCTCCTGAAAAGGCGCGGGAATGAAGGCGGGATTGATCGTAAGAATGAAGTCCCGATTCAATGGCAAGAGGCTCGGCGCATTCCCGAAGAGCGCGGTCTCGATCCAGAAGTGCTGAAAATCCCCGAGGCGGGATTCCTGGGACGCGACGAGGTCCTGCTTGCCATCGATCGAGCCTTCGATACACACTCTATCGTATTGCTACATGCATTTGCAGGTAGCGGTAAGACGTCCACTGCGAGCGAGTTCTCCCGTTGGTATTCGCAAACCGGAGGAACCGATGGGCCCGTCCTGTTCAGTTCGTTTGAACGGCACAAACCGCTCGCCTCAGCCCTCAACGAGACAGTCGGCAGGATCTTCGACGGCTCGCCGAGCTGGCAGAGAGACAGAGACTGGCTCCTGTTGAACGAAGCAGAGCGGACACGTGAAGCCCTGAAGCTATTTGAGTCGATCACGGTGCTCTGGATCTGGGACAGTGTGGAGGCCATCGGAGGCTTCCCAAAGGGGACGAATTCGGCATGGAGCGAGGCGGAACAGCGCGAGCTCTTGGCATTTCTGCTGGAGTCGCAACGAACAAAGGCGAGGTTCCTGCTCACCTCACGGCGCGACGAACGCGACTGGCTTGGCGATTTGCCGGAGCGCATTGGAATGCCGCCCATGCCTATGCTCGAACGAATTCAGTTGGCACGTGCCTTGGCGGAGCGGCGCAGTAGGTCACCGGTCGGAGGAGTTCACTGGCGCCCGCTACTGCAATTCACTGAAGGTAATCCGCTGGCCATCACCGTGCTGGTTGGACAAGCCCTCCACAACGGGTTCAAAACGAAGGATGAATTTGAAACGTTTGCCGCCCACTTGCGTGCTGGCGAAACGGCCTTTGACGACGAACAATCTTCAGGCCGCTCGAAATCGCTTGGCGCCGCCCTAAAATACGGCTTTGACCACGCGTTTCAAGAATCCGAGCGAAAGCAACTCGCGCTGCTCCAGTTCTTCCAGGGTTTTGTTTCGGCCGCTGTGTTCCGAAGGATTCAAGACCACGAGTCCAAGTTGCCGGAGTCGAGTGATACCGCTGCGACAACCCTGCTGGACCGCGCCGCGGAAGTCGGTCTCTTGACCCCTTATGGCCCAGGCCTCTATGGAATCCATCCGGCGCTACCGTGGTTTTTCAAAAACCTGCTTGACCGCTATTACCCTTGGCCCGCAGAACTAAAACCGGGATCTCCAAATCCTCGATTGTCCGCTGTTCGTGCATTTGCCGAAATCATGGGGCAGCGCTCGGAGTTTCTCTATTCCGAGTTTCACAAAGGCAAAAGCCACGCGATGGCTTTCCTTATGGCCGAAGAGCAGAATATTCTGCATGCGCGCCAGCTGGCTCGAGCGCACGGCTGGTGGGACGTGGTGCTCTTCGCCATGCAGGGTCTCGATGTCCTTTACAACCATCGGGGACATTTGGCCGAATGGGCTGAACTGGTTGCGGAGGTCGCACCGGACTTCGTCGATCCGGCCACTGACGGTCCGCGCGAGGGACTGGAAGAACACTGGAGCATAGTGACGGATTATCGAGTAGGGGTGCTGGTGCACTCGAGACGATTGGCCGAAGCCGAGCGCCTCCGGCGCATCCGATTGGAATGGGTGCGCCGCCGCGACAGCCGTAAGACTCTGGGGGACCCAATGTCCAATACCGAAAGAGCCGCCAAACGGGAGCAGGCATCCAGTCTGGAGTTGTCGGGGCGTCTCCAGAGCGAACTGAACGACCCTGGGTGCGTCGAAACACTCGAAGAGGCCTTCAACCTGTATGTTCAAGTAGAGGAGCCAGCGAGAGCCGCTGCCTGCGCCTTAATGGCAGGCGTTGCTTACAAGAACATTTCCGCGGTTCGCGATCTTGGGAAAGGCGAGCATTGGTTTAGTCGCAGCCTCGAATTGCGGGACGAACTCGACACGAACGGTCGAGGCTGCGACTAAACCAATGCTCGCCTTTCCCAAGAT
>Ga0209580_10000908_pt1 | contig 14431 bp, 9 predicted proteins | sample Coa_R1_5_FD_187153 | JGI IMG/M metagenome (GOLD analysis project Ga0209580, IMG submission 187153) | Surface soil microbial communities from Centralia Pennsylvania, which are recovering from an underground coalmine fire - Coalmine... | ecosystem: Environmental > Terrestrial > Soil > Unclassified... | reverse complement strand
GGCTGAAGAAAGCGGCTACGTTTCAGGCATGGGGCCGTCGCGGGCCTGAGGTTGAGCGTGCCATCAATCTTGGCGTCTTCTACGAAGATAACGAGACCAAGAAGCGCTGGATTCTGAAGTGCAATGACCCGAAAACCTTGGCCCAGATCGACGGCGTCTTCGTTACAGTCGAGCCCAAAGGCGGCAGTCGCAAGCCGACGAGCAAACGTCTACTGTTCGCCTCTCTGAAGATTGAGCCCAACCATCCCTAGACCCTCCTTGTCCGATAGCCCGGACAATCCTCTCATCCACTCGGTCCTAGAATAAAACGAAGCCTTCGTGAGGCTCATCGCGAATCCTCTTGCGAGTTTATTGGATGAGTGGCTGACATTCAGTTGCTCGCTGGAGAGCCGACATGCGCTTCCCCCTTGTTGTCTGTGTCTTCGTATGTATCGCGGTGATGACCATTCCCTCGTTTGGCCAGTCTCCCAACGGGAACATCAACGGCCTGATCTCTGACCCAACCAATGCTGCCGTCGCCGACGCAGAGATCGTAGCCGTCAACGATGTGACCAGCGTACAGTACACTACCAAAACGAATAGCGAAGGCATGTACGTTCTGCCAAACCTGCCTCCGGGGCCATACCGAGTCCAAGTATCGAAAATCGGATTCAAGACTCTTATCAAGCCTGACATAGTGCTGAACGTCCAAGACTCTTTGTCCATCAATTTCACGCTTCTGGTCGGTGCATTCCACGAAATAGTGACCGTTCAGGGTGGTGCGCCGATAGTCAATACGGAATCAGCGGCAGTCAGTACAGTCATTGACGGCAAGTACGTGGAAAACATGCCGTTGAACGGACGGAGCTTTCAGGATCTGATCTTGTTAACGCCCGGCGTTGTTACCAACAATCCCCAGTCGCCGGCTGGCAATGGAGGAAGTGGAGGGGGAGAATTCAGCGTTAACGGTCAACGCACGGAATCGAATGTCTACACGGTGGACGGCGTGAGCGCCAATATTGGCGCCGCACCAGATTCTTCTGACCGGCCGGCGACAAGCGGATCGGTTGCCAATTCGACTGCGCTGGGAACAACTCAGAGCCTGGTTTCGCTGGATGCGTTGCAAGAATTTCGCGTCCAAAGTTCGACTTATTCGGCCGAGCTCGGTCGCAATCCAGGCGGCCAATTCTCCTTTGTCACTCGTTCGGGTAGCAATGAATGGCACGGCTCCGCTTTTGATTACCTCCGCAACAGTGTGTTCGACGCGAACGACTGGTTCAACAACTACCTAGGACAATCGGAACCTGCTCTCCGCCAAAACGACTTTGGCGGAACGTTGGGAGGACCGGTTCGCATCCCCTTTCTCTATGACGGAAAAGACAGAACTTTTTTCTTCTTTTCCTACGAAGGATTGCGTGTGGTTCAGCCCCAAGCGTCAACGGTAAGCTTTGTTCCGGATGTCTACTTGCGAAAATGCACGCCGAGTCCTTTGCAGCAGGTGCTAAACGCGTTTCCGCAACCCACAAGGCCTGGCCCTGTGCCCGATTGCTCAGGTCCGGATCCGGGCGATGGCATATCCCAGTTTGTGGGAACCTGGTCGAATACCGGCGGCATAGATGCTACCAGTATCCGTTTCGACCACATGGTGAGCGACAAGCTCCGGCTGTTCTTTCGATTCAGTGACACGCCTTCGAGTTTCGTCACGAGGATCGCGACGAGTCCGTCGCAATTGACTCCGACCTCACAAGTAAGTCGCAGTTACACCGCCGGTGCCACCAGTCTTCTTTCGAATTCCCTAAACAACGAGTTCAGGCTGAACTACAGTTCGAACAAAGTCGAACAGTCCGATACCCCAGACGGTTTCGGAGGAGCAATACCGGTGAATTTGCTCCAGATGCAGGGATTCACCGGAGGGGCAAACAAGCAGGCATCCGTTTTCGTGGGTCTGGGACTGGGCGTGCAGTTCCTGTTTCTTCAGCAATCGGCTAATTTCGGCGAGCAGAGGCAATGGAATATCTTAGACACACTCACTTGGGTCCACGGGCGACACCAGTTCAAGTTTGGATTCGACTTTCGGCAGTTGAATCCACAAATTCACCAAGTGAGCCCCAGTTCCATTTACGACTACTTCAGCGAAGGGTCGACATTGACCAACAATGCCGACCTCGCCATAGGGAGTTCAACTGCGCCCGCCTTTCCTCTGTACCTCAATTTCTCAGCCTTTGCTCAGGATGAGTGGAAGATCGGATCCGGGCTGAATGTGTCAATAGGCCTGCGATGGGAGGTGAACCCGGCTCCGGGCGCACCGAAAGGCAACTTGCCCTACACGGCAGTTGGCAACAGTTTGAGCATTCTTGCCCTGGCGCCACAGGGCACACCTCTCTGGAACACAGCTTGGTACAACTTTGCGCCCCGGCTGGGAGTAGCTTACGTGTTAGGCGACGGGTCTCGTTTTGAAACTGTATTTCGTGGTGGCGGTGGGGTTTTCTTTGATACGGGGCAACAGGACGGATCGAGCGCCTACCAGGGTCCCGGGCTATCCGCCACACTCATCGCCGCCCCTCCGGATAGCTTTCCGGTGCCCGCGCCAGAGATTATGCCGCTGCTCGTGAATCCCCCGGTTGCTCCATATGGTCCCGGCAATTCGTATTCCTACGCGAAGCATATGCAACTGCCTTACACGCTTCAGTGGAATGTGAGCGTACAACAATCTCTCGGACCCTCCCAGGCGCTTACCGCTTCCTACGTCGGAGCCGCCGGCAGAAGGTTACTTGAGCAAGCTCAGGTCAACGTGGCCCCGTTCAATCCAGACTTCGCTACAGTCGTGTTCACCAACAACGGCCTCACTTCTGACTACGATGCTCTCGAGTTGCAATACCAGCGACGGCTGGCGCACGGTTTGCAGGCGCTTGCCTCTTACACATTCGGACACAGCATCGACTTCGGTTCCCAGAACTACAGCCTGCCATACACCCGGGGCAACTCGGACTTTGATGTGCGGCACAACTTCTCGAGTGCTTTTTCGTACGACCTGCCACATCCCATCGGGAGCAAGTTGGGCCGCGCAGTTTTCGCAGGCTGGGGGGTTGACGATCGCTTTACAGCACGGACTGGCTTCCCGGTAACTCTGAATGGCAACCCGGTCTTTGATCCTGCAACTGGAAAAGAATTCAACGCCGGGTTGAATCTTGTTCCGGGTCAGCCGGTGTATATCTATGGCTCACCATGCGCCCAAATCTACGGTAATGGCCTCAATTGTCCTGGAGGGCGGGCACTTAACCCTGCCGCTTTCGACCCACCTTCCGGAGACAGTCTCGGAAACGCGCCTCGAAACTTCACTCGCGGTTTTGGAGCGTGGCAAATGGATATCGCTCTGCGCCGGGAGTTCTCCGTCTACGAACGGCTGAAAATCCAGTTTCGTGCAGAAGCTTTCAATGTGTTCAATCATCCAAGTTTCGGAACCATCAACCCCTTCTATTGCTCTCCCGATCCAACCTCTCCCAATTATTCCCCCGGATGCACATTCGGCCAAGCTACGGCAACGCTAGCCAATAGCCTCGGCGGATTGAGCTCGCTCTATCAAATGGGTGGGCCCCGTTCAATGCAGTTCGCTCTTCACTTGACATTCTGAAATCGCAGGTCGAGCCGATGAAGAACGAACTTGTGCTGGGGAATCGTCTCGCATATTTCAGGTGTGGCGGTCGTCTTGGAACACTCGCGACCGTTTCCATTGTTCTTGCTCTTGGCGGATCGTCAGGGAGGACGATCGCTGGCGCAGAACGCAATGTGTGTTCAACCCACAAAACCGAGAGGAACGGACAAGCGGATTTGGCACCTTCTGCGGCGCAACGCCTTAAATCTTCTCTAGGGGGAACAAGGCGACCGCCAACCGTCGCCGACTCGATTCAAATGACGCGTATCGCCGGATCGGGTCTATCGCGCTGGTACTACACTGGAGCGTCTTCCTCGGACTTCGCAACGTTCTCGCCGGATGGGAAGCGGTTTATCGTCGTTGTGAAGCGAGGCCTTTTAAAGGAAAACACCAACCGTTATTCAATGTTGTCATTTCCGACCAACAGGGCCTTTGATGCGCCTCCCCCGAAAGTCGTGGTTTCGTTTGATTCCTCGTCGGAGCGTGAAGGCATTAAGAACGTCACTTGGCTCAGCGACAAAGACACCGTGCTTTTTCTCGGCGAACGTCCGGGAGAGATGACCCAGCTGTACTCAGTGCGCTGCAGTTCCGGAACGGTCGAACAACTGACGCACGAGCTCCGCAACGTCGTGGCCTATTCCGCCTCGGAGGATGGCAAACGGATCGCGTTCGCAACAGAATATTCGGTGAGAAACCTCAAGGATGAGAAAGCTCTGCGAGACGGCCTTATCGTTTCCGGTGAATCGTTGGCCCCCTTGATCTTGGGATATCAGCAGGTGTGCTGCGAAGAGCTCTTTGTTGCTCAAGTTGGAAGCGCCAAGCGGAAACCGCTGCACGTCCAAGGCAGGCTGCTCGAGGATCCGGTGGACTTGTTCCTTTCTCCCGACGGGCGCTACCTGGCGCTCAGAACCTATGTTCCTAAGATTGCGGATTTTCCTCGCAGTTGGAACCACTACACCGACCCTCCACTGCGTGAGCTGCTAAAGCAAAAAGAAACACAAGACAGGGACGCGACCTTTGCTGAGCGCTACGAACTGATTGATACGAGAACTGGTACGAGCAGGTTCTTGCTGAACGCTCCGGTAAGCGCCCTTACACAGTCAGAGCTGACCTGGTCTCCTGACTCGCGCTCGGTGATTGTGACCGGCGTTTACCTTCCGTTGGACGTCAGCGACCCAAACGAACTTGCCGCGCGAAAATCACACATGTTCACCGTCGAGGTTCGAATTTCAGACTCTGAAATCACAAAGATCTCCGATCAAGATCTCAAGTTCGCTGGTTGGGACCGGGACAAGCGAGTGCTGAGCTTCAGAACCAGCAGAGATGAAAATCTGAGTGGGTCATCGGCCCGGGTCGAACGCTTTCGAAAGCTCGGTTCACGTTGGCAAATGCTAACCGGCGCAGACGTGGAAACGGACTCGCTTCCCGAGATCGTTGCCGACCAGGATCTAAACCAATCGCCGCGAATCTTTGCGGTTGACCCGCGAACCACTCGCCGCGGCCTGGTCTGGGACCCGAATCCCCAGTTCCATGAGATTGCTTTTGGACATGTCGAGGAAATCACATGGACCGGAGGAGCAGGCCGAGCGGTGCACGGGGGATTGTATCTGCCTCCCGATTACGTGCCGCGCAAGCGTTATCCGTTGGTCATTCAAACACACGGATTTGACCCGCACGGGTTCTGGATTGATGGGCCTTTCACGACTGCATTTGCAGCACAAGCCCTCGCCGCTAGGGGCTTCATCGTTCTGCAGGTGCCGGACAGTCATGACGCCGAGCTGACTCCAGAGGAAGCGCCGCGGATGGTAAAAACATATGAAAGCGCGATCGACTACCTGGATGCGCGCGGTCTCATTGATCGCGCGCGCATTGGCATCATAGGATTCAGCCGCACTTGCCTTTACGTCAAATACATGCTGACCTACTCAAGTTACAGGATCGCCGCCGCGAGCGTCGCGGACGGTGTTGATGGAGGATATTTTCAATACATGGCTATGGGCGGTTCTTTGGCTGACGAATCTGATCTACTATTCGGAGTTCCGCCGTTTGGCGCGGGCCTCTCGGTTTGGACCAAAACGTCTCCCGGTTTTTTGCTGGATCGAGTGGGCACGGCGATCCGAATTCAGGCGCTGGGGCCGGCATCGCTGCCGGGCGAATGGGAATGGTATGAGGGCTTGACTCGCCTTCATCGGCCCGTGGAACTTGTCTACCTGCCAGAAGGAGTCCACATTTTGGAAAAACCCGCCGACCGTATCGTGTCCCAGGAAGGCAATGTCGATTGGTTTTGTTTTTGGCTCAAAAACGAGGAGGATGCAGATCCCACTAAGTCCGAGCAATTCCTCCGCTGGCAAAGGCTGCGTAAACTGGTATCGAATGAGTAGTGTTTCTTAACAGGTACGTTTCGGTCCAAGACTGATTATCGCTGGCCGCCCTCACACCCGGTGAGTTCTGAGAGCTTCCCCTGCCGTTTTATGAGCGCGCCAAGGGGCCATTATCGAACTGGCGCCCCTTGGCACGCTTGTTTCGGGTTACTCATCGGCTTCGTACGCGGCGATCGTGCGTTTCGGGTTTTGGACGGTTGACGCAGCATCATGCGGTGTTGCACTGGTCTTCAGTCCCTGAATCGTTGCGACAGCCTTCCTGACACAAACGACCTTTGGCTTCTCGTATTTCATCTTGTTCACCTCCTTTCTTATTGGTGTGTCTCAGCTGAGATCGATTGCCCGGAATAAGAACATTTCTTTCCGCCGGGAAGTTCCTTACGACCCTCGACGTTCGCAGATTTCTAAGCCACGACTCGACGCCGAGGGTTCGAATGAGGGTCGTCATTTGCACCTCTTCGCCACGGCAGGCCTTCTCAAGGGTCTCGGCAAAGAGCTTTTCATCGAAGATCGCCAACGAGCTTCCGACCATGTTTCTGCTCAGAGCGGCAACGGCATCCCATCCCGTGGATAAGGCCATGATCGACGAGCGAACGATATACGCCTTCCGCTTCCGCTCCAGGATTTCACGAGGGACAATGCCTGCGAGCGCACGGCGCATGAGGGACCGGCGCTGTCCTGGCTGCAGGAGTTGTTCTCGCGGAATCGCGTACAAAAATTCCAAGAAGTCGCGATCGAGGTATGGATAGCGTTTCTCGAAGAGCAGTTCCGCGGAAAGCGTGTCGCAGGCCAATTGGCGCCGCAGACCCTCCAGTGTAGAAAGGTTGTCCTGAAAGCTGGGCAGAGGGCCTGGAAATCGTAGTCTGCTCTCGTAACCTTCAAGGGCACGCCGATTCCGTTTCACGAAGTCAGGGCGGAGCCATGAGGCTGGGCACCTGAATTGTGGAGGGCCCATCAGCGCCGGGGGAAGGAATCTGCGAACAACCTCAAGAAACAAATGGAACCACGGCCTTCTTTGGTGGAGAGACCAAACTTTGAGGCCGTGAGCCAGCCTTCTGAATTGACCGCGTGCCAGTGAATCGGCAAGTTCAGGGACAGCAGTGGGCACACCCCCGGTGGCTTCGTCCCCGCCAATGCCGGACAAGATGACGCGGTTTCCCCGGGAAGACATGTGGGCAGCGAACTGTCTCGAAGCGTCGTTTGAGCATTCGGCCGCCCCGGGAGTTGCTTCAAAGCAATTGCTCTGGAACCTCAAGCGGAGAGCGTCTTCGGTGCCGACATCGATATGGCAACCCTTTCGGCCACGTTTCTCTTCGACCTTTTGAAAGAAGGGACGTTCGTCCCAATTCAGTTCGCTGTCGTTGAAGTAGGAAACGGTGTCGAGTCGCTCGGTTTCCGCTGCTCCAGTTTCAATGAGTTGATCCGCCATGCAGACGATGGACGAGGAATCAACACCGCCGCTCAGTTCTGCGAGGATGGGACGATCCGAACGCAACCTACGCCGAACAGCTTCGCGAAAAACGCTGCGGAAATGCTCCTCATATTCGGCGTCGCGCGCGTACCGGATACGGCGAGTGGGATCGAAGTCCCAGTACCTTCTGGCGACGGATCTTTGCACCCCAATTTGAACGAAAGTGGCAGGTTGGACTGAGTGAATGCCGATGTACGGCGTGAGATGGGCGGCCGGAAAGAACGAGAACCAGCCCGCTACGTATTCCTCGTTCAGAGAAAACGCGCGACCCGCCAACAGGACAAGCGGATCCAAAATGGTGCTCCATGTGACCTGCGTTTCCTCGATCGAGTAGTAGAGGTGGCGAGTTCCAATTACGTCCTTGGCAAGGTAAAGAGAATGGGTTTCGGGGGACCAGATGACAAGGGCCCAGTCTCCGACGAGCTTGGGAAAGCATTCCGTGCCCCATCGCTCGTACGCCGCCGCGACGAATGAGATATCTGGCGACACCGGCGTCAGTGCCCCCCGCAAAAGGGCCAGAAGTTCCGAGCGGTTGTCGAGGCGCCCGTCCCAGGTGATCACAGCGCCGGAAGAAGTGATGAATGGCTGTTGTTCCGTTCGCGCTTCTGGTGTGGTGTGGAAAGCGTGGTAAAGGACCGTCGTTGAGTCCTTCGTGCAATGACTGGCTCCGTCGGGTCCGTAGGGTGCAAGCATGGATTTCACCGCTTCCACATAACTTGTTGTAACCGGCTGGCCCACAGAGTTCCATCTTCCGAACTGGATGCTCATGCTCTTACCTCAAGAGAGAAGACAGGTAGGCTCCGGGTTAGCACCGATCCAATACCACGTACATTTCCTTCACGTAAGGTTTGTCTCCGACTACGCGCCCGTCGACCTCGACCCAGGCGTGCGCCTTGAAGGGCAACTGCTGTGTTCCGATAACCATCTGGGAGAAGATGCCGCGGCTTTTGAGAAGACAACTGGTCACCGCCGAGCGCTCGAGGCAAAGCACCTGTTTCCAGTACCAAATGCAAGCCAAATCGACTGCTGAGCAGACCCGGTCCTCGACGTCATGATCGAGTGCATGAGAACGGACGCGGCAGTTGTGCACCTTCTCGTAAAGCGCTCGAAAATCGCTTCGCGCGAGAACGAGGTCGAAGTAAATCAACATCAAGTACGCACGCAGGATGAGCAACGTCATAGCGGCCTCAGATTGGGAGCTGCAGTTGATCGCAAAGAAATGCCATGCGATCGGTGAGCGCCTCGATTCGGTCGCTCAGAGGCAAGACCACCGCATGCCCGCGGCGCGCATGGTAATCGAGGACAATAACGTGGTCTGAGCTGTTCGACGCCTGAAGCCGCGCCGTCAGCTTCCTGGCATGAAGTGGATTGCAATTGCCGTCAGCATCACCGGAGACAATCATCGTGGCTGGATACGCTGCGCCTTCGAGAATTCGGTGATAGGGCGAGTAGCTCGCTAACGCCATGAAGTCCTTTGGGTCATCGGCAATACCAAATTCATCGCGCCAGACATGGGCATCATCGAAGAGGTGGTATCGCAACATATCGGCAACCGGTGACATGCAAACGACCGCGCGAAATAGATCGGGTCGTTGCGTCATGGCCGCCGCCACGAGCAACCCAGCATTGGACCCTCCGAAGATGGCCAGGTGACCGGGAGCTGTTCGTTCCGTGCTTATCAGCCATTCAGCCGCGCTCAGAAAATCATCGTAGGCCACCTGGCGGCCGTGCTTTCTCGCCGCCGCATGCCACGCATGGCCAAACTCGGACCCACCTCGGATACTGGGCATCGCAAAAAGACATCCACGTTCTAGAAGGAACGCTACGAAGTTGCTGAATCGCGGCGTCATGGAAGCGCCATACCCGCCATAGGCGGTCATGACGGTGGGGTTGGAACTTTTGTTGAGCACGTCACGGCGGCCGACTAAACACATGGGAATGGTTGTGCCGTCTTTCGATGGGAACCAGACTTCGGACTGCGCGTAGCTAGCCGATTCACCGGGAACGTTCATTCGGGCAAATTCGGTGAAATCCTTGCCGTTGATGTCATACCGCAGGATCGCGGCTGGTTTGGTGAAAGACTGGATTTCAACCATTATCTCGCCGCCACTGTCCGGGACTGCGATGACGCGAGCCGTGTCTTCACATGAAAGTGGAATTTCCTCCGTCTTCCTCCCTGAGAAATCGAAGACGTGAACTTGGCAATTTGTTCGTCTCGCGTAGCACACGAAAATCTCATTACCTACGACCCACCAACTTTCGATTCGCTTATCAGTTTCCGGGATGAGATCGGTCCAGTGAGCTTTTCCGGCACGCCAATTACAAGCCTCAATGATCCGCCGGTTAGGCGCACCGCTGTCGGTAAGCGCCAGAATCCTGTCGCTTTGACAGTGAAGCCCAAGCAATTGGGTTGTCCCTGCCCACACCAGCTCAGGTGCGTAGTCTGAATGGAACGGCCTCACATAGACTTTCGTGAACATGTCCTCCCCGAGCGTGTAGATGAAGAACACCAGAAACGATTCATCTCCGAACAGGGCCAGTCGGATCGTGCGACTCTCCCCAGCGAAAAAGATCTCCCGGTCTTCTGAGGATGCTCTGCCCAGGATGTGCTGGTAAGCAGCCCGATAATAGGGCCGTTTTGCCTCAACTTCCTCGTGGACATAGCAGAAGCTGCTGCCATCCGGAGCAAATGCAAAACCTCGAAGATGGCCGCGTGGAAGGACGTCAGGTAAGGTTGTCCTGGTTTCGATTTCTAAGATTTCGAATGTTCCAGTGCGTTCACCGCCTTGTTTTACCTCGTACAACAGAAGTTGCCCGTCTGGTGAAACCTGCAAAGGTTTTGCCGACGTGTACGGTCCAGTGCCACGGTCGGCTGGATCGATTAAAAGTTGGTCCCCGCCTTTTGCGCCTTCGCGGAGATAAATACAGGGCTGTTCTTGCCCCGGCAGTCGCTTTCGGAAGAAGTATCGTTGCCCGACTTTCTGAATCGAATCATAGGTTTCAACATCCAGAAGTTCGCGAACGCGCTTTCGGATGCGGTCGCGGCCTGCGATCGCGCCAAGATACGAGCGCGCATACTCCTGTTGTGCTCGAAGCCATTCTCGAGTCCGCGGTGAGTTTTGATCCTCAAGCCACCGGTAAGGATCCGTGATCGTGACGCCATGCAGAACTTCTGCGACTGGCTCAATTGCGGAATACGGCGGAGCTGTCGCTAACTTGTACATGCTGGCCTCCGCTCGACGAGCTGAATTGCTTCTCGGTTCATCCTTCTGGCGAGGCTACGAAAATAAGCACTTGTCTTCGGATCTCGCAGCTTCCCCGTGTCTTTCCATGCGTTGGTTCCAACCGCGTATGCGAACACTGCTGCCAATGGCGCGAGAGCCAGAGCCTCACGCAGGAGGTCCTCCGCAAGCAGTTGACGCCACGGCGCCATGTACGCCTGAATGAAACGGGACTCGAGTGCGCCGTCGGCACAGATGTCACGGCGGAAATTCTGAAGCAAATATTCAAAGCTGAAGAACGGAGGACCCACGTAGGCCTCTGCCCAGTCGAGGAATACGCACCTATCGCTGGAAATGATGATGTTCCACGGATTCAAATCCAGATGACCCAGCGCATTCGGGATCTGTAATCCATCGAGAAGGGTGAATGAGTCTTGGATCCGCAACTTCAGCAGACTTAATTCCCGCTGGCTTAAGGTTGGTGGTGGGACCCTCGGCTGTTGTTCCATTAGCTCTTTAACCACGCCAAAGAAGGGGTCTATCGAGGCCACCAGCGTTTCCGGCCTCAGGTCGTGTGCACCTGAGCGCAACACGGACTCATAGCTTGGGATCGCTTCAATTTGCAGTTTGGCTAATTCGGTGGCTGCCTCTTCCCAGAGGGCGATGTCTTTCGTATCGCCTAGGTTTGTGCCCTCGACTTCGCAGGAGAGCCAACCGTTCCATTTCGGCCTTGTTGCGAGTATTTGCGGCATGAACTTGGGGAACAGTTCTGCTAATTGCAGTGTGATCGGGAACTCTCGCTGATTCGGTTCTCCGACGGCCTTAAACCAAACTGCCTGCCGGTTCGTCTCGAAACGAACAAGACTGAAGGCTGGGCCTGTATTGAACTGGCGCCACGGTCCAGTTAGTTTGAGCCCTATAGGGCTGATTACGTCAACGGTCCAATCCTGCAAGCTGGCGAGCCATCCTTTCTTCGCAAACGGCGAAGACGGATCACGCTCGTAGCCATCGAGTTCATGAAGACACTCCCGGAGTATTCCGAACTCTGCTTCATTGCGGAAGGAATCTGCAGTCAAAGAGGAGATAAGCTTCCACGCTGTTTCGTCCTTACGCTCTTCGTCTTGCCAGCACTCCACGAGTTCATAGTGATTCCCATTTGAGTCGCCAACCAGCGCTGAATTCTTGGGAGTGAACAAGCAAACCGCATTACGACCCCAGTCTCTTTTGAAAGCGCTCGTTAGGCTCTCGGCCGTACGCTGCCAGCGTGGAATCTCGACGAAGGGAAAAACGAAGCCAGCCTCAGTCATGCTCAGCAGCACTTGTGTCCCATTGCAACCTAGTGCGATTACTCGGCACGTCTCGCGCTCGGACTGTTCTCGAAATTCCATGATCTTGCCCCAATTCAGTGATGGCAATTCGATTCGCTGTCTTCGAGCAGATGATGTTGCTTCAGCGACGCAATGAACTCTGCCACGTCGTTTTCCGTGGCATTCCTGGTCACTTTGAATTCCTCGCTGATTTCAGCGACGATCGCCGGCTGGGCTGCTCCGGTCATAAGGAGTTCGAGGACTCGCGAGCCTAGGAGGTTGAGATTGAAGATCCGGCCTTGCCGGATATCCAATACGACTCCGCCGTCCTGGCCATGCGTACAGCGAACGCCTTCTGGAACTCGGTACATCGGAGACTCCCATTTAGCAAGCCTGCGGGCGCAGAGGCAATATCTGAGCGCACTTTGACACTCCTGCGGAATCGAACGCCAGAAAAAGTTGAAAATTTCCAGAAAAGCAACCTACCTGCGCCTATGTTGTTGATCTGTCTTCAGATTTTTGGAGAGGTCAATGAGGAGAGCCCTGCCCGGCGTCCGATTTTGCATCCGTATTCGCTTGTATCAGGCCCTCTGCAAAGGGCCGCGCAAGCTGCAAGTACGCAGTCATCCTGCACTTAGCCTTAGTGTTGTATGCCAGTGCTGCCGCCGCGAGACTAGCCTGTGGAAATCGTCGACGAGCCAGCGCTCACGCGGCCCATCGCCAGAAGTGAACCGCAATCTCCGTCACGGGCAATGCGTCCACGTGAGACAAGAAGTACTCTGCCAAATGTGGAAAAGGTGGAGAGCCGATGCGAAATAACGATGAAAGTGGAAAAGCAGAGATTCGTCCGAAGATGCGAAAGAATATCCGCTTCTGCCGCGGGATCTAGGCATGACGTCGCTTCATCCAGAATCAAAATTCGTGGCTTCTGCAGTAAGGCTCTCGCGAGGGCAAGGCGCTGGCGTTCGCCACCTGATAGTTGGCAGCCGTCCGGTCCGATTCGCTGCCGAAGACCGTTGGGCAATGAAGCTACGAGCGCGGACAGTCCCACGAGTTGCATGGCATCTTCGAGGTCATGCTCAGATGCGGTCGGCCGGACAAACCGCAAGTTGGACATGATCGAACCATCGAACAGCATTGGATCACGGGGAAGATAACAAATGCTCTGACGTAGGCTCTTGAGGTGGATACTGCGAATGTCTTTGCCGCCGAGGCACACCGCACCGGATGCGGGGTCATAGAGCCTGGCGATGAGTCTGACGAGCGTGCTCTTACCTGCGCCGTTCTCCCCCGCGATAGCTATTTGCTCGCCTGCCGATATCCGAAGTGACGGTACATGAATCAGATCCTTGTTTCTGGAGTATCCGAACTCGACGGCAGCGAACTCGATATCCGCAGGGTGTTCTTCGGGGAGCATCAACGCTCCCACCGCATTTGTAACGCTCGGCCTCAAGCTCAGCGCAGCCTGAACCCGGCGAATGCTGGCAAGGGTTCTTTGCATCCTGGCGTACAGTTCGGAGGCACCGCTGAGCGGATCAAAGAGTTGGGTCACAAAACCGTAGAAAGCGACCAGGCTTCCAATACTCAACCTGCCTGCGAACGCGCTCTTTCCGCCGTATCCGATAACCGCTGTCATCGCCGAAACAATCGCAAGCGAACTCCAAACGGTGAACCAAGTCGCGGTCTCATAGAGCCGCTGCTGTGACCTCACTGAGCGCGCAAACAGTCGAAAAGCGCTTCGTTCTTGTCGTTTTTCTTGGCCCAGCAACTGAATCGAAATCATGGACGATAAATGTTCTTCGAGAAAACTGCTCCAGGCAAGCCGATCGTTCTGTGCGGTGTCAGCAGCGTTCGCCAGTTCCCGTCGGAAGTACTGCCTGGTCACCAGGAAGATCGGCACCAGCGGAACGACTGCCAAAGTGAGGAGTGGACTGAGTGTACACATCGCAGCCAATGTGAATGCGGTAGTTAATAGCATCCGCAGAATGGCAGGAAGGAGATCGGATCCGAAGTATGCGATCTCCTCGATCGGTTCATTGAGGGGGTACATGGCCGCACCCACTGGAGTGTCTTCGTAGTAGTCGGCAGAGAGTGTGTCGAGATGCTTGAGCAGACTCACCCTAAGGGTAAGCGCCATTTTCTGTGACGCGCTCAGCATCAGGTAACTCCCCAGACTGGTGAGCGCGACTCTGCCCTCGTGACTGAGGAAAATCAACGCCACCGCAAGTAGCAACAATCCTGTGCTCTTTTGAGGAATGATCGAGTCAATCAGCCACTTAAGCAGCAATGGGGAAAAGAGAGCGAAGAAGCTTCCAGCAGTGATCGAAATAAAACTGGCGACATGCCAATGCAGAAATGGCCGAATCTGCTTGATCAGCCAGGCGAATTCGGCCGGCAGTCGAAGCCATTGGGATCCTCGC
>Ga0209580_10000904_pt1 | contig 14459 bp, 10 predicted proteins | sample Coa_R1_5_FD_187153 | JGI IMG/M metagenome (GOLD analysis project Ga0209580, IMG submission 187153) | Surface soil microbial communities from Centralia Pennsylvania, which are recovering from an underground coalmine fire - Coalmine... | ecosystem: Environmental > Terrestrial > Soil >... | reverse complement strand
GCTTCATGGGAATACAGGTCGCATGGTTGGTGTGGTTTGTCCGGCTCACTTCCGGCGCGGCGAACGCCAACCTTTTCGTGACGTACCTCGGGGAATTCTGGCCGCAATCAACCCGGCCGGCCATGAAACTGGCCGTTCTCACAGTGCTCATCGGAATTCTCGCCGCAATCAATTTCCGTGGTGTAAAAGCCGGCACTCATTTGAGTACATCCTTCACCATCGCCAAGTTGTCCTCCTTGCTGTTCGTCACCTTGGCAGGTGGATTCTATCTGTTGACGCATAATCCAGCACCCGTGAACGCAGCCTTCAGCCCCGGGGCTACCCAATGGGCTCGAGCCATCGTGCTTCTGATCTTCGCTTACGGTGGCTTTGAGGCCGCCCTGATTGCCGCTGGCGAGGCCAAGAACCCGCGCCGAGACTTGCCATTCGGATTATTCGCCGCACTGATTACTTGTGCCGTCATTTACGGATTGATTCAGTGGGTCGTCGTTGGAGTGTTGCCCGACCCAGCGCACAGCGAGCGTCCGCTCGCCGATGTGGCACGAATCGTCATGGGCAGCGGCGGGGCCGCGCTTACCGCAGCCGGCGCATTGTTCTCGATCTACGGTTACCTGAGTGGCAACATGCTGGCGACGCCGAGGATCACCTTCGCGTTAGGGGAGCATGGCGACTTCCCTTCGGTTTTCGCACTGGTGCATCCGCGATTCCGCACGCCATATTTTTCGATTCTCGTGTTTGCCGTGCTGGTATGGATGCTGGCCCTCTTTGGCAGCTTTGCGGGGAACGCAACACTATCCGCGGGATCGCGCCTCTTCTATTACGGAGCCGTGTGCGCCTCGGTCCCGGTCTTAAGGACGAAAAGCCCAGAACGCCCGCTGTTCCAACTCCGCGCAGGAACTCTGATCAGTATCGTCGGCGTACTGATCTGCGCGGGACTCCTGACGCAAATCGAATACAACAAATCTCTGATCCTGCTTGTCGCGGTCGCAGTGGCATTCCTTAACTGGCTGGCCGTGCGCAATCGCACGATCACACAAATCTAGTTCGTGTTCGTGTCTCAATAAGTGGTTTGAAAAGCGCGGGGCTTAGCCGTCGCGTGAAAAAGGTTTTAGTGGAAGAGCGGCGCTTTAGCGCCGCGTCAGATCCGACACGGGACTTGGGCTTTCAGCCCCAGTGAGGGAAGTGCCTTAGGTCTAGCAAGCCGATTTATGAGACCAGCTCCAGTTGTTAAAGTTTTAGGTTTGAGATTGCAGATTGCAGATTTCTTTGAATGCCCGAAATCTGAATCTGCTATCTCAACGGCCAGCGCCCCGTTCTATCTGTAGCAGAGCTTTCTTGCGTTCCACTCCCCACCGGTATCCGCCCATGCTCCCATCTTCGCGAACCACTCGATGGCATGGGATCGCAACCGCAACCGGGTTCGTCGCGCAGGCACGAGCCACGGCGCGACAGGCGCGCGGCTGGCCAATGGCTTTCGCGACTTCGCTGTAAGATTTCGTCTCGCCGAATGGAATCGACTGCAGATACGCCCACACCCGCCGCTGAAACGCCGTCGCGCGAATGTCCAGCGGCAAAGACGAATTCAAGTCCTTGCCCCGAAGATGGCGCAGCAATGCACTCACCCATGACTGCAACCCTCCACCGTCAGTCTTTCGCACGGCGAACGGAAACTCCCGCTTCAGGCCTTCGATGAGTTCACCATCGGTGCGGGCGAACTGGATCGCGCAAATACCTTTTTCGGTGGCCGCAATCAGCATACGACCCAGCGGTGAATCGGCACACGTATAGCGGATCGTGGCCGCAATGGCGCCCCTGCGGTACTTGTCGGGAGTCATGCCGAGCTGCGACGCCGTGCGCTCATACAGCCGGCTGCTCGAACCATATCCCGCGTCGTACATCGCGCGGGTGACGGAATCCCCCGACTGCAGCCTGTGCTTCAGCGTCTTCAACCGGCAGGAATCCGCGTATTCACGCGGCGTAATCCCGAGCACCGCCTTAAACCGGCGCTGCAGCCGAAACGGGCTCTGGTGGAATTCTTTGGCTAGACGGCCAAGGGTAAGCGGCTCATCCAGATGCTGCTCGATGAAGCGGCAGATCGCCTTTATGCCATCGGACTCAGCATTCCCCGTGAACGCACGCGGACGGCAGCGCAGGCAGGCCCGGTATCCCGCATGCTCTGCCGCTTCCGGCGTACGAAAGAACTGCACGTTCTCCCGCCTCGGACGGCGCGCCGCGCACGATGGCCGGCAGTAGACGCCGGTGGTCGAAACGGCAAAGAAGAAGTCTCCATCGCGCTTTGAGTCACGCGCGATGACGGCGTCCCAATAGCGATCGTCCGATAAATCAGCAGATCCGGCTGCTTTTGCTCGAGTGACCGGCATGGTTTCCAGAGCTTCCGTTGCGAGTATGGCATTCGTCGTCATAGTAAGAAAAGCCTACGGCGACCCGGCTCAACGGACTATCCGAATCTTGCGCCCAAACTGATTTTTCCCGTCTGCCGAGGAGGAATCATTTGCTCCTCGCCACGAGAAAGACTAAAGTTCCCACAGTCGATTTGAAGCTCCTTCATGGGCTTTGCAAGGGCGCAGCTTTTAGAGACTGCGTGAGAACTACCATTGAACGCAAGCGCTGGAACAATCACCACCAAAACTCCAGCCGCGTAGCGGCGGAATGTGAAAGCCCGGCACGGAAGTGCCGGGTGAAGTGGAACAAATGCGCGAGTCCCGTAGGGACGACACGCGTTCTCACGCACGCTCTTCGAGCCGCGCCGTAAAGAAGTTTTGGTAGAAACAGCGGCCCTTCAGGACCGCGTTAGCGGCCAAGATCGGAGGGCTCTCAGCCCCTGAGGCCCCGGAAAAGGAACCGTTGCGATGAATAAGTCGGGTCTGAAAATGCTCTCCATGGCTGTACTCACGCTGATTGGATGCGCCAGCGCCCAGCAGGTCACAAAGCACGTCCTCACCAGCGACGAATTGAAGAAGGCGGTCCCCACCGAATACTTCTTCCGCGGCCAGAAGGCTCCCGTGCAACTGCGCAACGCTGTCGGATTTCAACTCGCGGACGGCAAGATGATGCTGGCCGCCCTGGTTGATGCCTCCGGATACTCCACCGCGATCCAGCAGAAATACCAGGGCATGTTGATCACGGAAACGAAGCTGAACGTCGGTGGATCATCCCTGCCTCCGGGCCAATACGGCTTCGGCTTCACAGCCGACAATAAGTTTGTAGTGATGGACGTGGCCAACAGCGACGTTCTAAGCGCCTCCTACCAGACGGATCAGGCGCTCCAACATGCCGTTCCTCTCAAGCTGATTGAAGATGGCGACGGCTACAAGCTGTATGCAGGAAAGAAGTGGATCGCGATCAAAGCGGAGTGAGAGAAAAGGCCTGAGGTCTGAGGTCTGAGGTCCAAGGTGCGAAGTCTGACGTCCGACGCCCTCAGTGTGCTAGCGGCTGAAACGGCCCCAACACAGTCGTAATCCCCGCCCGCTTCCGCAGCTCGGTCAGCAGAGCGCTGGCCGCATTCTGATAAGTCTTCCCCGGATCGGAAGGATCGGACCACACGGCGTCATAAATAATCTGTGCCGCTTCCTTCAAATCCATGTGCAGCGCCGCTTCGCAAACATCGAGCCGATCTTGCACCCGCTCATAGCATCCGCTGCAGATTTCAGCTTTGCCCACCTCGCCAGGATGGTGCTCCGTGAACCGGCAAACCGATTCTGGAGCGTTCATGACTTCCGCGTGCGCCTCCAGCATGTGAGACTTGAATTGACGCAGAAACTCCTCCCGCTCCTTCTCTAGAGCGGCGCCATCCGGAAGCGCATCGGGAATGGCTTGCGCTGGCCGGATCGGCAGCTTCGGGGCGACAGCAGCAACCCTCTCCTTGTGATGACAGGTCGGGCATTCGTCGAGGTCCGCCGGGTAATACAGATGGCATTTCGAGCACGGCAGCCCGTATCCCGCCTCTTTTCTCGAGCCGGGTTCTTGCGCGTCGGTTGCCATCCGGCGCGCACCTGCATCCTTCGCCAAAGCCGCTTGAGCGGCCGCCGCGCCGTTGTTCTGCTGTGATCGGGTTACGTTGGTCGGCATCGAGTAATCCCCTGAGTCCGGCGCCAATGCACGGCTTAGGTCCTTCTGGCCTTAATTTAAGCTCTATGTTCGGTTTCGCCTACAGACCGGAGGTACGACGCCGATACTGACCCATTGGCCGATTTATCGCGAGTTCGTCTCCTTGATGAGCTTCAGGAGTTCTTCGCGGCGGGCCCGATATAGGGTCCGCTCGGGATCCAGTTTGGTTGCCACATCGATCTCTGAAAGCGCCTCCTGGTAGCGATCCAGGCTCATCAGGCAGGCGGCCAGAGAGAAGTGATTGTCTGCCGAGGCGTTCACCCGCAACGCTTCCCGGAACTCTTTTTCGGCCGCCATCAGATCTCCTTGCTGAAAAAGGACCGTTCCCAGCAGGTGGTGAGCAAGATCTGAGTCGGGATTGAGCGACACCGCGACGCGCAACTCGTGCAGCGCCTCTTCCGGCTTGTTGTCGAGGAGCAACGCCTGCCCCAGAACGCGATGCTCGGTCGACCCTGTAGGGTTCTGATGCACTGCGAGCCGCAACTGCTCGACCGCATCGTCGTACTTGTTCTTTGCCATGAAGGCGCTGGCCAGGCAAGCATGGCCCTGCTGCCACTCCGGATGCTGGCGATAAAGTTCCTGCATCTCCGTAATGGCTGCTTCAAATTTCCCCTGATCGCAATACGTATTGCCCAGGTTGTTTCGCACCGAAGCCTCATCCGGTGCAATCCGCTTGGCTTCGCGATATTCCGCTACAGCCTGCGCAAGATTGCCTTCTTCGTGCCGGATCAGCCCCAAATTCGAGTGAGCTTCCCAGAAACCGGGCCGAAGTTGGATCGCCTTCTCATACGCCGCAACCGCGGCCGGAACATTGCCGCTGGCATGCAGAGCGATGCCCATGTCGTAATAGGTGTCGGGATTGTCGCGATCCCGCGCCAGCGATTCAGAGTACGCATGAACCGCTGCCTCGTACTGCCCCAGCGAATAGTGCCCGAGTCCCAGATACTGGTACGCTTCAACATTTTTCGGGTCGATGCTCAGGGCTGTGCGCGCCTCGGAAATAGCATTAGGCCCATCATCCAGCCGGTAGAACAAGTAGGACATCGCGCTGTGATTTTCAGGAAGGTCGGGCATCAACTTCAAAGCCGCCGCCAGTTCGTCGTACGCGTCGTCAAACTTATCCTGCTGCCGCAGCACAACGCCCAACGCGAAGTGCAGGGCTGGGTTATCATCATCGGCCGCGATCACTCCCCGCAACTCAGTTTCGGCCTCGTGAAAGCGTTGCCCTCTCACATCGGCGACCGCTTTAAGCAGTCCAGCCGGAATCGACGGACCAATCTCGGCCGAGAAGATCTTCCCCGAACTGACAACCTTCATCAGGTCCTTACCCGCGCCGGCCGATTCCAGCTGTTTCAACTCACTGTTCGTCGGTAGCGTGGCAAGTCCGCGCTCGGCTACCACACCCGCCAGACGGCTGCTCGAAACTCCACCGGTAAGCCATGCGGCGAGCTGGCTAGTGGTTACAGCCCGGGACTGTGGATCCGAACTATCGGAAGAGTGTGCGGCCACCATGGCCAGAACCAGCATGGACAACAACAGCGAAGCCTTGATTCTCACCGTACTCCCCAACTCGTGGATTGGCTTGCGTAGAGCGGCTTCTCAGGGGAATGCCAATGCAAACGCCTGCGGAAAAGCCCTCTTGAAAATATCCTGCCCGTCGATTCGGGGGTAAGGTCACGGAGGTAACCAGGCAGAATAACTTTGTCTTGAATTGAGTCTTTTTAGACGACCAGCGTTCTGTGCGTCAAATCACACTAGTGCGTGGGACCCTTCACCGAAAACGGCTGCAACCCGCGTAAAATACAGGACAAAGCTGATTTCGAGGCGGGCAGGGCTCAGTCTTTCCCTCCACCCCGCAAATAGCGTATGATCTTAACTTGCTCGTATCCCTCGGAGGCTCCCGATGTTGGAAGGTCTATTTCAACCGATGCACCTGCTGGTGATCTTCTTTATTGCCTTGCTTGTGTTCGGTCCCAGGAAACTGCCTGAGCTTGGAAAAGGTTTAGGTGAGGGGATCCGTGCCCTGAAAGACGGCATGAAGGATAATCCCCCCGCGCAGGCTTCTTCCGATCAGAGCAAGAAGGACACCGAAACCAAGAGCTAGCCGCTTCTGAAGTCCAGAGGCACTCCGGGCAGTATTCCCTGCTCTTCGTCTTTGTTTCTCTACTCGATTCATAGCAACTCCGGGTCCCCAAAATACTATCTACTTCTGCATTTCTGGAGGGTAGGCCGTGCTACGCAAGCTGAAGGTATCGATCCTGCTCGCGTCTTTTGGAGTTTCAACCACTCTGTTCGCCGACCAGGTCACTCTGAAAAATGGCGACCGCCTCACCGGAACCGTCGTCAAGTCCGACGGCAAAGAACTGGTACTGCACACTGACGCCGCCGGCGACGTAACCCTGAAATTCGACGCGATCCAGGAAATCAAAACCGACGCGGAACTCCACGTCACCCTCAAAGGCGGCAAAACCGCCGTCGGCCCGGTGACGACGACCGACGACAAACTGGAAATCGCCACCAAGACCTCCGGCACAGTCGAGGCGCCGAAATCGGACATCACGATGATTCGTAACGATGCCGAGCAGCAGGCCTACGACAAGTCTCTTCACCCCGGACTCATGCACGGATGGAACGGAGGACTCAACATCGGCTTCTCCGTGGCCCGGGGCAATAGTGAAACCGAGAATCTTGCACTCGCCTTCAATGCCGTGCACCCCACGCTGCACGACAAGATCACGCTTTACGCTAGTTCGATCAACACCACAAACAATCTCGCAACCCCCAGCACCGTGGCCAGTCTCGAGCAGGGTGGTTTCCGCTTCGACCGCGACCTGAAGCCAAAGTTGTTCGTCTTCGGTGCTGCCGACTTTATGGCCAATGCGCTGCAATTCCTCGACCTGCGCCAGGTCTACACCGGCGGCTTCGGATTTCACGCCATCAAGTCCGACCGCACGATCCTGGATTTCCTCGGCGGCCTGAACTATACGCACGAGACGTACTCCAACGGGACGCTGCTTGTCCCTGCTAACCCTCCGAATCCCGCCATCTATGAGTCCTACGGCAAGACCAACAAGTTCGCCGCTCTCACCCTGGGTGAGGAGCTGGACCAGAAGCTCGGCAAGAGTACAGTACTCACTCAGAATCTGGGACTCTTCCCCAATCTGCAGCAGACGGGTGAATACCGCTTCACCTTCAATGTAGGCACGCTGACCAAGATCAAAAAATGGCTGGGCTGGCAGAATCAGTTTGGGGACATCTACGTCTCGAACCCGCCCACCGGCTCGAAGAGCAATGACGTGATCTTCACCACCGGGCTGAACATCGCCTTTACACGCTAGAGCTCTCTCAGACATGGCTTTGATAGGGCGCGGCTTCTAGTGTGTGCGCGAGAACTACCAGTGAACGCAAGCGCCGGAGCAAGCAGCGCCAAACCTCCAGCCGCACAGCGGCGGGATAGGAAAGCCCGGCACGGAAGTGCCGGCTGGACAGTGGAACAAATACGTGAGTCCCGTAGGGACGCCACGCGTTCTCACGCACCTGTTTCTAGCCGCCGAATGCCGCAAGAGACACGGGCTTTACAGTTTGCCGAAAAACTCGATTTTGGATGGCGCAGCGCGTTCCAGCGCCGCGATAAAGATTCCGTTTTTCTGATGGGCTTTAGCCCCTGAGGGTGGCGGTGGGCATCCACCGTCGTTACTCGTTAGGGCTGATCGTTGCTCACAAGACTAAACCACCCTTGACAGTGCGCTCGGCAGAAATTACCGTTCATTCGAGGCTCGGCTAAAGGTGGGGCGAATCTTCGGGATGTTCTTTTTGCTTTTTGAGACCGCAATTCAGGCGGCAATTCCGCCCGCTCACCATCCCGAAGCTGCTCACCACGAAAATGCGGCCCGGCCGACTCTTTCACTTCCGAAAGTCATCACTCCGAAACAGCTCCCTTCACACTGCAATTCGATCGCGGCATCGATTTCTTCGCTTGTCGATCTTCCGGATAAGATGTCTCCGCTCCGGATCTCGGCGAGCTCCTCGATGCCGGAAACGTTCCCTCGAACCGTCACTCTGCAGTTCCTGACGTAATCGGCTATCGCTTTGAAGATGCCGATCGTGCTCTGGCCGAGCATCATTGATGAATCGGGTGTTGAAGTGGGTCCTGAACGAACACTAGCGCGGATCTAAGTCTCCACAGAACGCGTTTCAGGACAGTGCGTGCAAAATCACGCATTGAAAGGGCCGAATGCAGAAAAGGCAGCCGGGGCGTACCAAGCGGCGGGCTGGTTTGCCAGCCATCAAGAAGCGGCGCCGGACTGAAGCCGTGAAGGTCTTCGCCCGGGTTTACAAGCTGCTAGAGGAGTATGGGCCTCGCTGGTACTCGTTAGAGTTAAGAGGGGAATTCCGGGCCGCTCTGAAATCGTTCCGTCAGTAACCTCCGCGCCCTCCGCGAAGCTTGTACCGTTGCACTTTCCCCGTTGCCGTCTTCGGAAGCTCCTGCAAAAATTCGACCCAGTGCGGCCGCTTGAAAACCGGTAGACGCTCCATCACGAACTTCTGCAACTCAGCGGCAAGGTTTGCACTTCCATCTCCATTCCGCAAGACAACGCAGGCTCCCGGTTTTTGGAGTCCATCACGATCCGGTCGAAAAACTACGGCAACCTCCAGAACCGATGGATGCTCCGTCAACACGCGCTCAATCTCGATCGGACTCACCCACACGCCGCTAACTTTCATCATGTCGTCGGTGCGTCCCGCGTACCAGAAATATCGATCTTCGTCCTGATAATATTTATCTCCCGTGCGCAGCCAATGGCCGGCCAGCGTGTTCTTGGTTTTTTCGTGCTCATTCCAGTAGTAGGCGCAGGTTGAGTCCGCCCTGACGACAAGATTCCCGATCTCGCCTCGAGGGACTGCCTGATCGTTGTCATCGACGATCTTCGCCTCGAAACCCGGAATAATCTTCCCGCTGGACCCTGGCCTCACCTCTCCCGGAACATTCGAAATCATCATGTGTAGCGCTTCGGTAGACCCGATCGCGTCCAGAATCTCAACTCCAAAGCGCTGCTTGAAGTGGTGAAATACAGTGGCCGGCAACGCCTCACCCGCGGAAACGGCGTGGCGAACGCAAGAGAAATCGAACTCTCTACCATCCGGCGCAGCGTGCGCCAGGAGTTTGACGAAATTCGACGGCACCGAGAAAAACAGCGTCGGTCGATGCCGTTCAATCACCTCAAACACGCTCTGCGGACGCGGCGGGCCTGGCATCAGAATGCTGGTCCCACCCACGGCCAGAGGAAAATAAAGCCCGTTGCCCAAGCCGTAGGCAAAGAATAGTTTGGCCACGCTGAAGAAGCGATCTTCCTCTGAAATCTTGAGAATCGCTTTGGCATAGCGTTCAGTGCTGACCACCATGTCGTGCTGCAGATGCACGCAGGCCTTAGGCTGTCCTGTGCTGCCCGATGAGTAAAGCCAGAATGCCGCGTCATCTTTGCTGGTAACGGCGGGCTGCAATTCGTCGGAACTGCCCTTCAGCACATCGTCCAGAGCGACCATTCCCGCGGGAGCGTTGCCTTGCACCACAATCGTTTCGAGATACCGCAATTCTTCCCGCGGGATCGCCTGCACGAGTGGAAGTAACGAGTCTCCCACAATCGCGACCCGCGCCCGCGAATTGTTGAGCAGATATTTGTAGTCCTGAGGCTTGAGTAGAGTATTGACTGGAACCGCAACCGCACCGATCTTAATTGCTCCAAAGAACGAGATCGCAAACTCCGGCACGTCCGGAAGCAGCAGAAACACGCGTTCTTCCATCCGCAGGCCCAGCGTCTTCAATCCATTGCCAAGCTGGTTGACCCGAGCGCAGAGTTCGCCGTAGGTCACGCGAACGTCGCCGCATTCAATCGCGACCCAGGAAGAGCGCCCTTCACCCATGTGCCGATCGACAAAATACGCCGCAGCGTTGAACTCGTCCGGAAGCACGATGGGAGGCGCCCAAGTCATCGGAATCTCTAGAAATGAGCCAATTTTATCCTGACGTTCGCGGCAGTCCCGAAAAAACATATCCGCAAACCACGCTTATCTCAAAAAGGATATGCGGAGTTTCCTCTGTGTAACTTGGTGTCCTCTGTGGTGAAAGCCTTGAGCCTTACTTGCTAACACGCCAAGCCTCCCGGTATCATCCCTCCGCTCGCCCCCGAAGAATCATGATGACCACCGCGCGCTCTCCGCGAAGAATCGCATGGGCTCTCGTATTCTGCTGCTGCGTGTCAGCTGCCCAAACGAAGGACGTGGCCGCAGAATCTCTCCGGCTCGATCGTCTGACCGCTCTCGCCAAACTGTGGGCGGCCGTCAAATACTTCCATCCCTATCTTGCCTACCGCGACGATATCGATTGGGACGCTGCCTTGGTCAAAGCACTCCCCAAAGTGAATGCTGCGAAGAGTCCGGAAGACTATTCGGCAGCTATCGCAGGCATGCTAGCCGAACTCCGCGACCCAGCCACTCTGGTTCTCAACGCCGATCGCAAGTCACCGTCTCCCGCGCCCCCGGTCGAGAAACATCCCTTTTCTCGAATGATTGCCGACAACATTCTCGTAGTCGACATGACGAATTACTCCGACTTTCAGGATTATGTGGGAACCAACGAAAGATTATCTGCCCTGAGAAAAGAAATCCCGAAGGCGCAAGCAATTGTTTTCGATCTCCGTCCTTCCACCCCCCCTACAGAAGATGAACAGGGATCGGCCGCCGCCAGCATCGGCATGAGCGGAATTGCAGGGATGCTGACCTCTTCCCCCGTGCTTGCTCCCGGAGAACGCCGCCGCATGCACGTGGGATATGCCCCGCAAGATGGCTCAACCAGCGGGGATTACAGCTCAGGCTTCTATACCCAGGGGCAACAGGCGATCAAGCCTGCGTCGGGCGCAATGGACATTCCCCTGGTCTTCCTCCTCAGCCCGCATGCTGACCTACCCGAGATGGCACTCGGTTTCCAGGCCGCCGGCAAGGGCGCCATCGTGGTCGAAGGAGAAGCCGACGATTCTCTGGCGGTGACCACCGAAGTCGTTCATCTTGCTGATGACGTGCGCGCACAAATCCGCCTGGGTGAATTGGTATACGAAGATGGCACCGGTGGCTTCTCACCAAACCTCAAGGTCGCGCTCTCCACCCTGACCGGGGAGCAGAGCGCCGCTCTGCAAGCCGCGCTTCAACTTGCCAAGAGCGGTAGGTTCGCCCCGCCCAATCGGACAAGACTATCGGAACGAACATCCCCGGCGCGCGACAAAAGTTACGAAGACATGCAATACCCTCCGCTGGAATACCGTGTGCTCGCCGCTTTCCGGCTTTGGGCTGTCATCGACTATTTCTTTCCTTACAAGGACTTCATCGGCGAGGACTGGGACGCAGTCTTGCGCAGCTTCATCCCGCGGTTGGAACAGGCGAAAGACGCTTTGGACTACAACCTGACCCTCGCCGAGATGGTCACCCACTTCCATGACAGTCACGGATTCATGCGGGCCCCCGTTCTGCAGAATGAATTTGGCGACGCCAGCCTCCCGATCCGCATTCGCATGATCGATGGCCTCCCCGTAGTCACTGGTTTTACGGATGCCGATGCCGCTACTAAAGCAGGATTCGAAATTGGCGCCGTAATCGTGAAGGTAGACGGTCAGGACGCATCCCAGCGAATTCAGAATCGGCTGAAGTACCAGGCGCATTCGACTCCGCAGTCGGGCCTGTTTTATGCAACCGAAAGAAGCCTCGCGCGGGGTCCGAAGGACTCCGTTGCGGATATCACAATTCGAGACCTCCACGATCAGGTCCGGGACTTAAAGGCCACACGCAAAACCGAATACGTGCCGAAGACACAAGGTGACCGCAGCGGCGACATTTTGCGCCTGCTGCCGGGCAACATCGGCTACGCCGATCTCGACCGTCTCTCACCGTCGCAAGTCGACGAGATGTTCGAAAAGTTCAAAGATTGCCCGGCCATCATCTTCGACGATCGCGGCTATCCTCAGGGCACGGCCTGGCAGATTGCACCTCGTCTCACCGACAAATCCGACGTGGTGGCAGCCCTCTTCAAGCGCAAGGATCCCATGTCTCCCAATCTTCCTAACGGTGAACTGGCTTCTTCTCAAGTCCAGGAGTCTTTCTATCAGCGCATTCCTCGCACCGACAAATCGCGGTATCACGGCCGTACGGTCATGCTCATCGATGAACGCACCATCAGCCAGGCCGAACATACGGGCCTCTTCTTCGAGGCCGCCAATGGCACGAAATTCGTTGGCAGTCCCACCCAGGGCGCCAACGGCGACGTAACGAACCTGTCTCTGCCGGGAGGAATTTTCGTCTACTTCAGCGGCCAGGGAGTCTGGCATGCCGACGGACGACAGCTCCAGCGCCTTGGCTTGCAGCCAGACGTGGAAGCACGCCCAACGCTGGCAGGAATCCGTGCTGGAAAAGACGAGGTGCTCGATAAAGCAGTCGAGTACGTCACTCAAACGCTGAAAGCTCATGCTAAGAAATGATGGTGAGCCTGCAGAGAAAACGGCGTGCCGTCAAGGCACGCCGTGGTAGTTTCTGAGTATTCAGGCTCTTTACGCCACCGCTTCTTCTGCATCATGCACTGGTGTGAGGTCTTCCATCTCTTCCTCACGAATCGGCGAATGCGTCTTCGCCACGAGCATGTAAATCGACGGCACCACAAACAGCGTGAACGCCGTTCCGATAATCATGCCGCTCACCAGCATGATGCCGATGCTGTTCCTCGCTCCAGCACCGGGACCTTTCGCCAGAACCAGTGGGAAGTGCCCGAACACCGTCGCTGCAGTCGTCATCAAAATCGGCCGCAATCTCGTAGTGGCTGCGCCGATGATCGCCTCTAGTTTACTGAGTCCGGTCTCCTGCAAGTGGTTCGCGAACTCCACTATCAGAATTCCGTTCTTTGAGATCAGACCGACCAGCGTAATCAATCCAACCTGGCTATATATGTTGAGCGTGGTGAATCCCAGGAACGAGAACACCAGCGCCCCGGAAATCGCCAGCGGTACCGATCCCGCCAGAATGATGAACGGATCGCGGAAGCTCTCGAACTGCGCGGCCAGCACCAAGTAGATCAGGATCGCCGACAACAGGAACGTACCCAGAAACTTGCTGCCTTCTACCCGCAGCTGCCGTGACTCGCCCGCGTAGTCGACCGTGAATCCCTGCGGCAAGATCTCTTTCGCGTCATTCTCCAGTTCGGTCAAAGCCTGATCCAACGGCACCGGCGGAGGAATGACTCCCTGAATCCGCACCGCATTCAGCTGCTGGAATTTATTCAGCGATCTCGGCTCCGTTGTCGTCTTCAACGTGGCAAACGTCGAAAGCGGCACGAGTTTGTCCGCCGATCCCTTCACATAAATCTGCGAAAGCTGATCCGGCGTCAGCCGCTCGATTCGCTTCACTTGCGGGATCACCTTGTAGCTGCGCCCTTGAATGCTGAAACGGTTGACGTAGTTCCCGCCCAGCATCGTCGACAAGTCCTGTCCCGCCTGGCTCAGATCTACGCCTTGCGACCGCAACTTATCTCGATCGAACACAACTTCGGTCTGCGGCTGATCGAACTTCACATCCGTGTCGGCAAAGATGAAAATTCCCTTCGCCATCGCCTTCTGTACGATCTGCTCCGCCAGTGCGCTGACCTGCTGTGGCTCAGCGGCCGAGGCGATCACGAAGTCTACCGGGAAATTTCCGCCTCCCGGTAACGGTGGCGGAGTCAGCGGAATCACCCGCACGCCGGCAATCTTCGAGAGCGGCCCCGTGGACTCTACCAGCAACTGCTGCGTGGTCTTCGTACGCTGGCTCCAAGGCTTGGTCACCATGCCGCCGAAACCGCCATTCGGAGTCGTGATCTGGAACGTGCTTCCGTTCTCCGGGAACGAGTGATACACGTCGTAGACCTGCTTCGTAAAGAGGTTCGTCTGATCGATCGTCGCGTTCGGCGCAGCTTGAATTACCCCGAACACCACGCCCTGATCTTCCGCAGGCGCCAGTTCCCTCATCGAGAACATGTAGAACGGGATCATCAGCACGGCCACGACCGCCCACACCGTGAGCACCACCGGGCGGTATTGCAGAGTTCCGCCCAGCAGGCGCGTATAAAGTCCGCGCACTTTCTCGAAGGTGCGGTTGACGATACCCGCCAATCCCTTATGAGAAGCCCCGGCCCGCAGCAACTTCGATCCCATCATCGGCGACAACGTCAGCGCCACGATGCCGGAAACGACCACCGCCCCGGCCAGCGTGAATGCGAACTCACGGAACAGCGCTCCCGTCAGTCCGCCCTGAATTCCGAT
>Ga0209580_10000903_pt1 | contig 14470 bp, 10 predicted proteins | sample Coa_R1_5_FD_187153 | JGI IMG/M metagenome (GOLD analysis project Ga0209580, IMG submission 187153) | Surface soil microbial communities from Centralia Pennsylvania, which are recovering from an underground coalmine fire - Coalmine... | ecosystem: Environmental > Terrestrial > Soil >... | reverse complement strand
CTGGATGTGGAACCGAACAAAAACGGGGCTAAGATCCTGGGCAAGGTCTGGGAGCGCGGCAAAGCGGAGCCGAAACAATGGACCATCGAATTTGATGATCCATTCCCCATTACTGAAGGCGCGCCGGGCCTGTACTGCTGGGCCACCGGAATCATCCAGGGCCAAACAGGTGCCGAAGGCTTTTTCGACAATGTGAAAGTGACACCCAAGAAGAAGTAAAAGTCTTGCGCGCTAAGCCGCGAGCGGTGGACTCGCGGCTTCGTGCTCTGAATAAAGGAACTCGTACCATGCAATCAGTTCGATCGCTTCGCCATATTGTGATGTTGGGCGTAACCGTGCTTATTCTGGCCGGCGTGATGCTGGTTGTCCGCTTTAGCCCGTGGCAAGCCGGCCTGCCGAACCGGGTCCACGCCGATGAACCGGCCAAGCCAATGAGCGAATTGGCCCGAATGTGGCCCATGTTCGGCGGCAGCATTTCCCGCAACATGGTCAACCTCACCGAAACCAACGTGCCGACCGACTGGGAAGTGCGCAAGAACCAGCAACCGAAGAACCTGAAATGGAAAGAAAGGCTGGGCTCCAAAGCCTACGGCGGCCCCACCGTTGTCGGCGGCAAAATCTACATCGGCACCAACAACGGCTCCCCCCGAAACAATCGGGATCGCGACCCGCAAACCAAAAAGCCGCTCGACAAGGGCATCCTCATGTGCTTCCGCGAGAGTGACGGCAAATTCCTGTGGCAGCACGTCAACGACAAGCTGCCCGGTGGTCAGGCTTACGACTGGCCGGAGGAGGGCGTTTGCTCCACGCCCATCGTGGAAGGCGAGCGCCTCTGGTATGTGAGCAATCGCTGCACCGTGAATTGTCTCGACACCGAAGGCCTGGCCCATATTCCCATGGCCGAGCGGAAAGAGCAATACAAGGACGACACCGATGCCCACATTATCTGGCAATACGACATGATGAAGGAACTGAATGTCTCGCCGCACAACCTGGCCGTGTGCTCGCCACTCATTGTCGGCGATTTGCTGTTTGTGGTCACGGCCAACGGCGTGGATGAACAGCACATCAGCGTGCCCTCGCCCGAAGCGCCCAGCTTCATTTGCCTGGACAAGAAAACCGGAAAACTGCTGTGGAAAGACAATTCACCCGGCAAGAACATCATGCACGGCCAGTGGTCGAACCCCACTTATGCCGAAATCGGCGGCGTGCCGCAGGTGATCTTCCCCGGCGGTGACGGCTGGATCCGCGGCTTCGAACCCAAGACCGGCAAGCTGCTCTGGAAGTTCGACGCGAACCCCAAGGATTCCTTTTACAAGCTCGGCACCGAAGGAACCAAGAGCGACTTCATTGCCACGCCGGTTGTTCACGAAGGCAAGATTTACCTGAGCACGGGCCAGGACCCGGAACATTATGCCGGCGTCGGCCATTTCTGGTGCATCGATCCGGCTGGCAAAACGGGTGACATTTCACCCGAGTTGGTTGAAGACGCTTCGGTCAAGCCGCCCAAGACCAAGAAAAACCCGAATTCGGGCGCCGTCTGGCACTTTGGCGGCCCGAATCCCGACGAGAATGCCCGCCGCGATATACTTTTCTCGCGAACGATGAGCACCGCCTCGGTTCACGATGGGCTATGCTATGTGGCGGACTTGCAAGGGTTCGTTTACTGTCTCGACGCCAAGACCGGCAAGCTTTACTGGCAGCACGACACCAAATCGGAAATTTGGGGCTCGACGTACTGGGTGGACGGCAAGATTTATCTCAACGTGGGCGACGGCGACGTCTATATCTTCGCCCACGGCAAGGAAAAGAAGCTCATCAACAAGGTCGAAATGGACGAATCGCTGCGCAGCACCTCGGTCGTGGCCAATGGCGTGCTGTACCTGATGAGCGAGAATAATCTCTTTGCAATTCAGGAAAAGAAATAGCCTGCCGGTATTTTGTAGTTTGCGCCTCTCCGAATTGAGGGTTATGGGCGGCGCCGGTTACATTCCGCCAATTGCCAGTGAATGAACCCGGCGCCGGCCCAGCCCGTAGGAACCCAATCGTGCAATCTTCCCAATCGCTTCGCCGCATCGTTATCTTGGGGGCCACGGCGCTCATTCTCGGCGGCGTGTTGTCGCGTGTTCACTTTGAGTCTGGGTCCGACCGGACGTCGCCCAATCCGCTTTATGCTCAAGAGCCCGAAAGGCCGATCTCCGACATGCTCCGCATTTGGCCCATGTTCGGCGGCCACATCGGCCGCAACATGGTCAACCTCGCGGAGAAGGGCGTGCCCACGGAATGGGAAATGCGCAAGAACGAGCAGAAGAAAAACCTGAAGTGGGTAGCGAAGCTCGGTTCGCAGGCCTACGGCGGGCCCGTCATTGCCGCCGGCAAGGTCTTTGTCGGCACCAACAACGGCGCTCCGCGTAATGACCGCGATCGTGACCCAAAATCCAAGAAACCGTTCGATAAGGGGGTGCTCATGTGCTTCCGCGAGTCGGACGGCAAGTTTCTCTGGCAGCACGTGAACGACAAGCTTCGCTCCGGCAATGAAAACGACTTCAGCAACGTGGGAATTTGTTCCACGCCGATCGTAGAAGACGGCCGCGTTTATTACGTAAGCAACCGCTGCGTCGTGAATTGCCTCGATACCGAAGGCCTGGCCCACATTCCGCCAGCCGAGCGCAAAGAGCAATACACTAGCGACACGGATGCCCACGTGATTTGGCAATACGACATGATGAAGGAACTGAATGTCTTCCCGCACAATATGTCGGCCTGCTCGCCGCTCATTGTCGGAGACTTGCTCTTCGTTGTCACCGGCAATGGTGTCGACGACACCCATACCAACATTCCGAAGCCGGATGCGCCAAGCTTTATCGCCCTCAACAAAAAAACTGGCGAACTGGTGTGGAAAGATAGCTCACCCGGCAGGCAGATCCTGCACGGCCAATGGTCGAACCCAACCTATGCGGAAATCGGCGGCAAACCGCAAGTGATCTTCCCCGGTGGCGACGGCTGGCTGCGCAGTTTCGAATCGCAGACCGGCAAGCTGATCTGGAAGTGCGACTGTAACCCGAAAGATTCCGTGTATGACGTCCGCGGCAGCGGCACCCGGAGTGACTTCATTGCCACGCCAGTGGTGCACGACGGCAAAGTTTACATCGGCCTTGGCCAGGACCCCGATCACTCCACCGGGATCAGCCACCTGTGGTGTATCGATCCGGCCGGCAAGACTGGTGACATCTCACCGGAGTTGGTGACCGACGCCACGATGAAGCCACCCAAGACCGCCAAGAACCCGAATTCCGGAATTGTCTGGCATTACGGCGGGCTCGACCCGGACCCCAAGGCGAAGCGCGAATTCATCTTCGGCCGGACCATGAGTACGCTGTCGGTTCACGATGGCTTGCTGTACGCCGCGGAGCTTGACGGGTTCCTCCATTGCCTCGACGCCAAGACCGGCGAACTCTACTGGAGGCACGATCTCAAATCCACTATCTGGGGTTCAACTTACTGGGTGGATGGCAAGATCTACCTCGCCACAGAAAGCGGCGATGTATATGTCTTCGCACACGGCAAGGAAAAGAAACTCATCAACAAGGTCGAGATGGAAGAGCCAATCCGGAGCACCCCCGTAGTGTCGAACGGCGTGCTCTACGTGATGAGCGAATTGAACCTCTACGCGATCCAGGAGAAGAAGTAGCCATTTCTCCTCTCTCCCCTTGGGGGAGAGGGGGTGAGGGGCAGCGGACGCGGTGCTTGCACGCCAAGCCTCATTCCAAATGCTCGAGCAACTGCTCCCACGTGGCCGTCAATCGTTCGGATACCACCCCTACCAGCCGCCGGTAAACCTCAAAACCCAATTCGTGATGCTCCTGACAAAGCTGGCGAAGCGCGGCGCTGTTCAATTCCACGGCTCGCACTGGTTCCAGCACTTTGGCCATAAACCTCCATCGGTACGGCGGCGTTAATGCCGACCAGCCAAGCACTTCTCCTGGGCCGATGGTTTGAATGCATACATGACCATCGGCTTGGCCCCTTTCCATCTCTACCGTCACGCGTCCGGAGAGAATCAGGTAGAAGGCATCAGCCGGTTGGCCGGCGTGAAACATACATTGGTCGGCCGGAACGCCAACCATTTGCGCGCAGCTGCTAATCAATTCCAAGGTCGAATCGTCCAACCCGGCCAAAAATGGATGATGAGCGAGCGCGGCCTGCGTGTCGGTGGCAATCATGGGAGAGTCCCCTCCAAGTACGGCGTATTTCCCTTACTGTCGCATGCCGCCAAGCAGAAAACAAGGAGTTTTCGGACTTATTTTTTCAGCACGAACTGCCGGTGGAAATTGGCCAGAGGTATGTTGCCTGCCTTCTCGAAATACTCGGCCAGGATGCGGTGCGCGCGCAGATGCTTCGGATCTTCCTGCAAAGCGCGGGCGAACCAGGCCAGTGCCTGATCCTGATTCTGAAATCCAAGTTGAATTTCGCCGGCTTCACAATAAAGGTCGGCATTGTGCGGAGATTCCGGTATAAGCCGGGAAGTGATTTCCGAAAGACGCCGGCTCTCCTTCTCCGCTTCGCTGCCGCGCTGCGCCATCTTGGTGGCCTCGGCCTCCCGCCCCAGCCGGCGCAGGCATTCGGCCAGGTCGAAATAGGTCTGCGGCCGGGATCGATCGCGGTCCAGAGCCTTTTGCAGCCAGGGAAGAGCCTGGTCCGGATGATCCGTCATGAGGGCGACGCGGCCGCGCAATAGCAAACCAAGAGGAAGCTGGGGCTCTTGGGACAGTATCTGCTCGACCACCGGCCGGGCTTCTTCCGCTCGGCCGGCCTCCACCAAGGCGATGGCATAGGCAACCTGATAATCGAGATGCTGCGGCCGGCGCCGGTACAGTACTTCGCAATGGGAGAGCGCAGCCGGAATGTTTTTCATCCGCCCTTCCAGCAACAACTGGGCGAGCTGATAGCGAGCCTCTTCGTAATCCGGGTCGCGCTCCAGCGCTCGCTGGTACAGCGGGATCGCTTCGTCGGCGCCGGCCCGCAGGTTCACGCACTCGGCTTTTAGCCGCAGCGCCGGTGGGAAGTCGGGTTGGTCTTGTAGCCACTGGTCGGCACAGTTTACTGCCTCCACCATGCGATATTGCTTGAGATGGCCTTCCGCGATGGCTTCCAAGATCCAACCCCATTCCGGGTTCCGATCGGCAACTAGCTTTTGCAATTCGGGTTCGACGCCGAGGTCGCCGCGGGCCGCCCGAATCAAGGCGCGTTCCAAGAAAACCTCGCCTTTTAGCTCATCATCGTCCTGGCAACGCTTCAGGTGTTTTTCCGCTTCGACGTAGTTGCCGCGCAGCCGCGCGCAGCGGGCCGCGAGGAAATGGAATGACACATCATCGGGCCAGCGTTGCAAGCCGCTGTCGATCTTGTCTTGGGCGCTCAGGAGGTGCCGCGCCTCCAATTCCTTGCGCGCAGCCCCGAACTTGCGCTCGAAGCGAATCTTGGGGTAAGCAAATACGGCTGCGCCGACAAGGAGAACGGCAAGGAAGAGAAAATAGTAATACCAGGCTGGCCGTCGTCTTGAACCTTGCGCGGCGGATGGAATCTGGCGCGTCACAAACCTACTCTACAAAGCCGAGACGTCGTGAGCCCGTCATTTCTTGTCGGACTTGGCGGGGGCCTCGCCGACCAGGTCGATGTTGAACGTTTGGGAGCTGCCCGAAACGGTGATGGAAAGCCCAGAGGTTTTCGGGTCCTTGTATTTAGTGGGAATTAGCATGCGTTCCCGCTTGGGAGCCGATGTCTTTTCCAATTCGGCCTTTTTCTCCGCGCTGGCTTCCACGCCCGGCGGAAGTGCAATCGAACCACTGCTGCCGGTGGACGGCGGATCAAAGGTCTCGACCACGATCGTGTACGTACCCTTGGGCGGCTTGGATATGTAGTACGAACCATCTGGCTCAATGTTGCCGCCCGCAGCATTCTTTCCGTCTGCTCCGACCAACCCCACTGTGCCCGCGTTCAACGGCTTGCCATTAAACGTCACCGTGCCCTTGACGTCTCCACCCGTTTTCGAGCAACCACAAAGCCACGGGGTTAGAATCGCCAGAAGGCCCAGTTGCAGCCACGCCACACGCGAAGCACGAACACCCATGATCAATTCTCCAACAATCAGGTTGGTCAGCCTACCGTTCTAAATATACAAACGCCGGAGCAATAAGCTCCGGCGTTTGCTTGGCAACACAAGGTTGTGATTAGAAATCGCTCGGCACCACTTCCCGCCCAGCGGGTGTGGAAATGCACCACCAGGTGGTCGGCGAAATGTCGCTGGTGACGAAGCGGATACTCCCGTCACACAAGGCGCATGCAATTCCCGTCGCGCGCGAGGACTGGGCGCGGCTCCAGTCACAATTGGCGGTGTTGTAAGGGAGGGGGTTAACCTGGAACTTGCCAACGAAGTTGCCAGGAACACCAAGAAAGTTTCCATTGGCGTCATACACGCCCGAATAGGCCGAACTGTAGATGTAATTAAACATTGGCTCGATGGTGAACCATTGATAATTCGTGTTATTACCGTTGATCGTCTTGATCTCGGGCGACCACCATGCAGCACCACCCGAATTGCTGCTTGCTCCACACGAAGCATACTTTTCCGTGAACATCAGCGTATTGCTGGTGCCGTCGGGAATGCCATCAAGACCTCGCTTGCCATTAAACGATCCTGGCGGCTGCGAGCTGATGGGTTGATATTGTCCGTTGACCAGTTCCGCATCGCCAAACACCATGAAGTTGTAAGCAAAGCTCGTCCCCGGCCAGGTCGAATTAAGTCTCATGAATCCATCGGCATCAATCCCGGGATCCGTTCCGTTGATAAAAGTCTTGATAGGGTTGTTCCAGCCACCAACGAACCACGCGGAGCCATAACCGCCGTTCGTTAACGACAGTCGGTACACGTTATCCATTTCAATGTACGGCAGGATATGGTAGTGCACCGCTCCGGTGGGACTGGCGTTGTATGGGCCCGAGAAATCGTTCGCCGGGGGCAGACGGCCCTTCGTGCCTTCGTAGTTGTGGCAAGCCAGGGCCATTTGCTTGAGATTATTCATCGCCTTGGTTCGCGCTGCGGCATCGCGAACTTTTTGCACCGCAGGCAACAGCAGTCCCATAAGAATGGCAATGATGGCCATGACTACGAGTAGTTCGATCAGCGTGAATGCCGGTCGTCTGGCACGCGCGCTCCGGAATGAAAACGTCATAATAAATCTCCCTGACCAACAGGTCAGCTTCTGGGGGAAAAGATAATAAGTCTGCGGGCGCAGACAGTTTTCGCTTCCCTCTTTTATACCACGATTCAGGGGGGCTGCAATTGAATTTAGGGAAAATTTTCATATTGGCGAAGATTCGATGAGCGACGCCCCAGGGACTTCCGTCCCTGGGCTTTCGCCCCAGTCACTTCTTGCCAAGACAGTAAACCGCGCCATTCGTGGTGCCGATGACTAGCCGGCTGTTACTGACCGCCGGTGATGCGACGATGGGGCTGCCCAGGTCAATCTTCTGAATCTCTGTTCCTTTGTTCAGATCGATGACGTAGAGATTTCCGTCCATTGAGCCGACATAAACGCGCTGGCCGGAGATGACCGCCGAGCTATCGACCTGGCCTTCGGTCACAAAAATCCATGCCTGCTTTCCGGTGTGGCGGTCGAGGGCATACAAGCGTTTGTTCTGATTGCCGATTATTACAAATTTATCGGTAACGGCTGCGGAAGCGTTGAAAGGCTGCTGGCGACTGGGCGGTTCGAAGGTCCAGGCGACCTCCTTCTTTTTCGTGTCGATGGCCAACACCTGGTTGCTTTGGGTTCCCAGGTAAAGCACTTCGCCGCGGACCGCCGGGGTGCAGCCCGTCTGTCCCTCGATGTCCACCGCGGCTGATTCCTGACCCGTTTTCACGTCGATCATGTGCAGCTTGCTGTCACAACCTGCCAGGAAGGTTTGGCCCTGCACAACTGCCGGACTGGCCAGCACCGGGCCGCCTGGCACGTTGAACTGCCACAGTTTTTTGCCGCTGTCGTCGAGGCAGTAGAGGTTCTCGTCTTCGCAGCCGATGAGGATGCGCTCGCCGGCAAAGCTCGCGCCAGCTGAAAACTGGGAATCGGTGTCAAATTGCCACAATTTCCTTCCGTTTTCGGCTTGAATGCAAAAGAATTTGCCGTCCTCATCGCCAATGTAAACCTTCCCATTGCGCACGGCCGCTGATCCTTTGAACGGTCCGGCGGGGAACTTCCATTTCACATCGCCGGTCTTCAGATCGAAAGCGTAGATGTTCTTGTCGAACGAGCCGAGGTACACGACACCGTCCACAATGGCGGCAGTGCCCTCGATGCCTTGCTTGCCGGTGGTGACTTTCCACAGCACTTCGAGGTGGTCGGGAAGCACTTCCGGACTTTGGCCATCCTGCAGCGCATTGCCGCGGAAGAAGGGCCAATCGGCGGGGCCTTGTGTGGTTGGCGCTGGGTCCGCCCGTTGCGGTTGCTGGGCAAAAACCGCTTGCCGTTCTTTGCACCCGGCGGCGAGGCTTAATATCCAAAAGCTTGTTACAACATAGATGAGTGACGAAATGCATTTCATGGTGGTCCTCCGGGCAAATCTGCAAGCGGCTACCAGGCGGCTTCGTATAATCGTTGCAGATCAATTTCCGTAAGCGGGCGCGCGTTGAAACGAGCGGTCCACTGCTGGTTCGCTTCTTCCGCAAGCAACGGCAAGATGCTCCTCGATACGCCGCAGGACGAAAGCGCAGTCGGCAAGCCGGCTCGCTGCATGAGTTCGGTAACCCGCGCCGCCAGCACTTCCGCAGCCGGCTCGCCGTTGCTTCGGCCCGCACATTCGACCAGCTCGGCATAGAGGTGGCCGACCGAAACGGCGTTGAACCGAACCACGTGCGGCAGGAGCACGCCAACTGCGATGCCGTGCGTGAGGCCGTAGTGCGCCGACAACGGATTGGCGCAGGCGTGGGCGGCGCCGAGCATGGAGGCCTCGATCGCCAGACCCGCGAGATGCGAACCGATCTGCATCGCCGAGCGGCCCGGCAGATCGTAAGGCGCCTCCAGCACGCGCTCGTAATTTGGCTCCAGAAAGCGCCAGGCCGCCAGCGACCAGGTTTGTGAAAGCGGCGAGCGCTTGGTGCAAACAAACGACTCGACGGCATGAGCCAGCGCGTCAATGCCTGTAATCGCGGTCACCGAGTGCGGCTGAGATATGGTCAACTCCGGGTCGAGCAACGCGACGCGGAATGCCGCCTTGCGATCGCCGCAAGCCATTTTCATGTGCGACGACGTGTCGGCAATCAGCGCGAACGACTGCGCTTCGCTGCCAGTGCCGGAAGTGGTGGGCACACCAATCGAAGGCAGCATCGGCTTGGTCGCCTTGCCGTAACCTCGGTAATCGGTCATCCTCCCGCCGTTGGTGAGCAGGAAATTGATGCCCTTGGCCACGTCCATCGACGAGCCGCCGCCGACGGCGACCAAAAAATCGATGCCGTGCTGCTTCGCGACTTCCACCCCTTGAACGATGTGGCCGGTCTCCGGGTTTTCTTCCACCGAATCGAAAACGAAGACTTCCAGTCCCGCCGCCCGCATGATCCGCAGCGCTTTCTGCGGATGGCCGGCTGCCTCGATGCCGGGATCGGTGACGAGCAACACACGCGTGCCGCCGTATTCCCGCACCAGCTCGCCGAGGCGCGCCAGCTCGCCGGCGCCATACACCACGCGCCCGAGCGGTTGATAATCAAACGCCGGGAACAGCACGGGCGTGGCGGCAGCGGTGGAGAGGCCAGGGTTGGCAACGGCAGGCTTGGTCATGCGTTGGGCATCGGCTTGGGCAGATCACGTGCTCTGGAATGTTGGACGCTCGGCTCCATCCGCCTATTCGGGAGGGAATGGCAACTCCATTATTCTTATTTTAGGATGGATTTTGAGGAAATACAGTTCCCGGGTTGCGTTTCGCGCACGCCGCCCCCGTCCGGCTTGATTCGTTTACTTAGAACGGAATTGATTCCGTTCTCGTTTCGCGCTGGAACGGAATCAATTCCGTTCTACGTTGTCCCGTGCGCGAAACGCAAGCGGTGAATGGTTTTACACTTGCAATGCCCCTTCAAATTGAAATGCCCGTGCCCGGAACAAGAAATCGACGATGCTCCCTTCGTGCGGCTGGAGCCAGTTCAGCTTGATCGTGGGCATGGGGCCAATGTTCAGCCGGTCGATGTGCGTGGCATCGAGTAAATCGCGCTGGAATTTCTTGTCGTCGGCGACCGCCGTGCAAACCAGCGTCTGACCGATCTTGGCGAGCATCTGACTTTGCGGGCACTCAACGACAGTGCAGAATGGGAACATATATTCCTTCTTCGCGATAGCCTTGTCCGGCCCTTCGCAGAGGATGACGGTGGGCCGCAAGTAATCGCAGCGCTCTTTCTTGACGAGGCGCTTGCCGTATTTCGCGGTCATATCCTGCACGCCGCTCTCTTGCAAATCCTTGTCGATGTCGGCCGAAACCGCGTCGGCCTGGCCCGGCACCGTGAAGGCTGCCAGGGCCGCCTTGGGATCTTCCGGCGGCAGCGGCTCAACCGGCCCCATGCGCGCTGCCAACGCCTCGGCAATCTTCCTGGCATGTCTCGGAACCCAGATGCCGGAGCAGTTGATGCAGCCGCGCCCGCTGTTGACGAGCACGCTATCGACCATGATGTCAATGTACTTTTCCCACTGATCGACCTTGTCTTCGCCGAGGAGGATTTTGCTGAAGCCGGGGCCATGAACCTGAACGGCGGGGTTGCCCTTGTAGCGCTCGACCGTCGCGGTACTTCCGAAGATCAGCGCTCGGCCGCAATTGTTGAGCACGGCCGCGCCGACTTCTGGGGCAGGCGACGGGTAAATGGCAATGGCTTGTTTCGGCACGCCGGCTTCCAGGAATGCAGCCGCCATGCGATACGGCGTCCACGGCTCTTGCGGGCCGGGCTTCAATACGAGGCCCACTTGCAGCGGAATGATCGGCAGCCAGAGCGTGTGCACGCCGGGCGAATTGCTCGGCAGCACCAGCCCCAGCACCGGCGACTGGCACTGATAGCTCACCGGCACTTTCCGCTCTTCCATGCCATAGCCACGGCTAAGGATCTCCAGGTCAAGACCGCGCGTGAGCGCATCGAGGATCTGCGCCATGTTCGAGAGGACGAAGTTGTTCTTCGTCATGTTGAACCGGCACATGTGCTCCGGCAGCCCCGTCGTGGCCGATTGCATGCGCACGAATTGATCGGGTGATTGCGTGCCGTCGCCCAGCGGCAGCGTGCCGTTGGCAAACAGGTCGCCGGCCTTTTTCATCATCTCCAACAGTTTGGCGATCGGAATCTCGCGCAGCACATCGCGGGCCCGCTTGGTATGCCGCATGTCGCGCTCGATGAGCCCGCCGTTGGCGCGGCTGACGGTAGCCAGCTCCTCGCCGGTGCTGAAATGCACCACCTTGTCGGCTTCCAGGCTCTTGTAAGGCTCGCCCCAGCGGGAAATCGGGATATTGATCATGGTGCGGAATCTCTTCTCTTGGTGAATCAATTAATGCTCAATACACGCGCCGCCGTTTGCGTCACTGAAAAGTAGAACGGAATTTATTCCGTTCGCGCTGGAACGGAATAAATTCCGTTCTACGTTCAGGCACAGGGTCAATATACCCCCACCACCGTCTGCGCTGCAATCTCGTGGAAGGGCCGCACGCCACTGACGCCGTCCCATGGGTATTTGTCATACGGCTTCTCGCGTTCGCCTTCGTCGCGCTCGGCAAAGCGCGGCACGAAGAATTCCTTCGTCAGCGTGGTCAGCAGCACGCGGCCGGTCTTGCCGTAATCGACCACCTTATTGTAATCCTTGAATTCTACCACCTGAGCCACCGCGCGCGGCTGCGGGGCGTAGTAGGCGATCTTGTAATCCGGCGGCGTCGGCATATCCGATGCCGCCAGGCCCATCAGTGTGTTGCCGTAGGTCGGCGCAATATAGACGTCGGGGCCCAGATACTCTTCGATGGTGAAGCGAATCCACTGCGAGGTCATTTCCGTGCCGCCGCAGAAGATGCCGGTGATGCCGGCCTTCGCGATGCTCGAGCCTTCACTTTCCAGCCGTTTGGCCAGCGCGTCGAGCAGCTTCGGCGTGGTGAACATACACTTCACGTCGTGCCCGGCACTCAATACGGTCATCGCCTGATCGATGACATGCTCCTGATACGCCTTCAGGTGTTCCATCCAGCCCTTCTTGATGAGCTTCACCACCCAGCGCGGGTCGAGATCGACGCAGAAACAGATGCCGCCGCGATACTGACACAGATGCTCCACCGCTAGCCGCAGCCGCCGCGGGCCAGAGGGGCCAAGCATCAACCAGTTCGAGCCCTTTGGGAAAAACTTCTCCGGCAAGGTGGCGCTGAACATCTCGTAGTCGATGCGGAAGTCGTCTTGAACGACGCGGCTTTTCGGGATGCCCGTAGTGCCGCCGGTCTCGAAGACGTAGGTCGGCTTGCTGGCTAGCGCCTTGGGCACCCAGCGCCGCACCGGCCCGCCGCGCAGCCATTCATCTTCGAAGAACGGAAAGAGCTTCAAGTCGTCGAAGCATTGAACGTCTTTGAGCGGATTGAATTTGAATTCCTTCGCCTTTTCAAGCCAGAACGGCGTGCCGGTGTCGGGCGAAAAATGCCAGCGCACGATCTCGCGGGTATGGGCGTCGAGTTGTTCTTTGGCTTGTTTGATCTTCGGTTCCAGACTGGCGATCATGAATGGCCTCAATCGAGTAGAAAACGGTGGTGGGCTCCCTACGATTTTAGCAACGGCGGCAAACGCTGGCGAGACGTGGTGGCGGCGAATACAGTGGCGGGAAGGCAAATCATACCGAACTGGATGCGAATATGAGAACTTTAGCGGCGAATGAATCGAAGAATTCGGTCCCCCAGTCGGCGACGGGGCCCAATCTCCCCTCTCCCCTTGGGGGAGAGGGGATGGGGGTGAGGGGGAGAGGGACTCGTCCCCGCAAGCTTCGATGGCAAGCCAGCATCGACCCCGAAGGGGTCGGACAACACAGCCCAGGGTCGCGGCGCAGCCGCGCACCCTGGGGAACGACGTGGCGGTCATTCCGTCAACCCTGTAAGGGTTGCAGAGTTGGCCTGTTGTTCAATCCCGGCGCGCCGGGATTGTTGCAAATGGGGCGTCGTCGTTCCCCAGGGTGCGCCGCTTCGCGGCGACCCTGGGCTGTGATCTTCAACCCCTTCGGGGTTGCGGTTGCCGGGGCGACTTTCCTGTTTTGCTTTCTCCCCGCGCTCGCCCTCGCCGATCCCCCGCAAACGCCTTCCCTCCTCCCCGAAAAAGCCCTCGTCCTCCCCGCCGTCACGCGCGGCGGCCGCTCGCCCGTCATCATCGACCCCGTGCTCGCTCAGCGCCTCGACGGCAAAATCCCCGATGTGAAAGCCGGCGATGAAGTGAAGCTGCCCGACGGCGCCACCCGCAAATGGATCGAAATCACCCGCAACGCAAAGGGCGGCTACGAGCATGCGAACCTCCCCGGCGGTTACCTGCGGCTCGAGGTCGAGTCGCCGGAAGAGAAGGTGATGATGTTCCACGTATCCGGACACTTGTTCGCGCTGGTCAACGGCGAACCGCACGCTGGAGACCCGTACGGCAACGGCATCGTGCACGTGCCGGTGCTGCTGCACAAGGGGAAGAATGAGTTGCTGATTCAGTCTGCACGCGGGCGGGAGTTGCAACCGAAACTGGAAGCCCCAGAACACAAAGTCTTCTATCTCGCTTCGGATTACACGCTGCCGGATGTGTTATCGAAGCAACACGAACTATATTGGGCTGCCATTCCGGTGGTGAACGCCACGAATGAAACCGTGTCTGGCTTGACCATTGATGCCGGAACGCGCCTTCCGGTCGACTCGCCCTTGCCGAAGCTGCCGCCTCGAACCGTTACAAAGGTTCCGATTCAAGTATCGCCTATAGAGAATAAAGAAGAAAACGGCAACTTCATACTGCCGATTGAAATCATTCAGCATGGCAGCCCGGTAGAAGGAAGAGCTATTATTCTTTTTGAGGGCAAGCTGGAAGTTCCGATTCGCAAACCCAACGAAACTCACCGCCGCACCTTCCGCAGCGACATCGATGGCAGCGTGCAGTATTACTCTGTCGTGCCTGCTGCGGCCCCGAAGGATGGCGAGCCGAAAGTCACCCCCGGCCTCACGCTAACGCTGCACGGCGCCGCCGTGGAAGCGCAGGGCCAGGCCGCCTGCTTCGCACAGAAGCCTTGGACCTACGTTGTCGCCCCGACCAATCGCCGGCCCTACGGTTTCGACTGGGAAGACTGGGGCCGGCTCGATGCGCTGGAAGTGCTGCGCGATGCGGAGAAGGAATTTCATACCGATCCGCAGCACCGCTGGCTCACTGGCCACTCCATGGGCGGCCACGGCACCTGGCATCTGGGCGTGA
>Ga0209580_10000902_pt1 | contig 14472 bp, 8 predicted proteins | sample Coa_R1_5_FD_187153 | JGI IMG/M metagenome (GOLD analysis project Ga0209580, IMG submission 187153) | Surface soil microbial communities from Centralia Pennsylvania, which are recovering from an underground coalmine fire - Coalmine... | ecosystem: Environmental > Terrestrial > Soil > Unclassified... | reverse complement strand
GACGTCCATTACGAACTAGTGCCTTCACGCGGCTCAAATTTCGGAGGCGGACCGACTTTTATGCCATGCAACTGCTTCACATTTCCGTTCGCGTCGCCGGTGAACTTAGTCGTGGCTACGCCCCATTCGCGAATACCGCCTTCTTCGTGCGCGCCCTCGACGCGCAACTGCATCGGCCACAACGGCCAAGGCGTTTGAGAAGCGCGCTCCGCCGGCGGCATCGGCATGATTTCAAACTGATGCACTGAAATCGGCCTTTGCCGATGGACCGTGCCCAGACAATCCGCGCCCGTGTCGCCGCCTCCAATAATAATGACGCTCTTGCCGGTTGCCAGAATGTCCAGCGAGGAATCAAGCATATCGCCCTGGCAACGCTTGTTCGCCTGTGGCAAAAAGTCCATGGCAAAATGGAGTCCCCTCAATTCCCTTCCCGGAACGTTCAAATCGCGCGGCGCTTCGGCTCCCCCCGCTAGAAGAATCGCATCGAACTCACGCTGCAAGTCTTCAACTGGAATTGAGTGCCCCACGTGCGCATTGGTCACGAACTTTACTCCCTCGGCTTCCATTTGCTCCAGGCGCCGGTCGACTATGCGTTTCTCCATCTTGAATTCGGGGATGCCGTACCGGAGCAGCCCGCCAATACGGTCAGCCTTTTCGTAGACCGTGACCCAATGTCCAGCGCGATTCAGTTGTTGCGCAGCGGCGAGGCCTGCAGGACCTGAACCCACAATCGCAACTTTCTTTCCTGAGCGAAATTTTGGTGGCTCAGGACGGATCAGGCCTTCGCCCCATCCACGTTCGACGATGCTCTTTTCAATCTGCTTAATCGTGACGGCAGGCTCGTTGATCCCGAGCACGCAAGCGGCCTCGCACGGGGCGGGACAAATTCGGCCAGTGAACTCAGGAAAGTTATTCGTCGAGTGAAGCTGGCGCAGCGCTTCCTTCCAGCGCCCGTGATAGACAAGATCGTTCCAGTCGGGAATCAGATTGTTGACCGGACATCCGGTGTGGCAGAACGGCACGCCGCAATCCATGCAGCGCGCACCCTGCGTCCGCAGCTTCTCTTCGGGAAAATCTTGATAAATCTCGAACCAGTCGTTGACGCGTTCAGTGACCGGCCTGCGCGTGGCGGTTTCGCGCGAATGCTCCATGAATCCTGACGCCTTACCCATGCAGCGCCTCCACCAACTCGGGCACGGGCAGCGGCTGTCCGGGGACGTAGGGTTGTCGAGTGCGGCTCACGCCCAAGACGCGCTTGAATTCATGCGGGAAAATTTTGATGAAACGCGGCAGGATATCGGCCCAAGTATCGAGAATGCACTTCGCTCGTTTGCTCCCGGTTAGTTCGAAGTGACGGCTGACCAGCCCATGCACAAGCTCAACATCTCGCGGCTCGATAACTGGCTCGAGATCAACCGACGCCAGATTGCATCGCTCTTCGGTGAAATCTCCGCGCTCGTCGAAAACGTAGGCGATACCGCCGCTCATGCCGGCAGCGAAATTTCGGCCGCAAGCGCCCAGCACCACGACGAGACCGTTGGTCATATATTCGCATCCGTGATCGCCCACGCCTTCGACCACCGCAGTCGCGCCAGAATTTCGCACTGCAAAACGCTCGCCCGCCATGCCATTGAAAAATGCTTCGCCGCTGGTGGCGCCATAGAGCGAAACGTTGCCAATCAAAATATTTTCTTCCGCTGCGAAATGCGATTGTTTTGGCGGATATACCACGATCTTGCCCCCTGACAGGCCTTTTCCCGCGTAATCATTCGCGTCACCTTCCAGCGTCAGCGTGACTCCCTTAGCCAAAAAAGCGCCGAAGCTTTGTCCCGCAGATCCCTCGAAATTGATGCGAATGGTGTCGTCGGGCAGGCCGTCGGAGCCATATCGCCGCGCGATTTCGCCGCTGAGCATCGCTCCAACGGTGCGATGAACGTTGCGAATCGGAAAATTCATTTCGACCGGTTCGCGATTTTCCAACGCAGCGGTTGCGCGTGCGATCAACTGATGATCAAGTGCGTTTGCGAGACCGTGATCTTGCGCTTGCACACAGTGACGCGCCACGCGTCCCGGCAGCGGCGGATTGTAGAGAATGGCCGAAAGGTCCACCCCGCGCGCCTTCCAGTGATCGATGGCGGGTTGCACGTCGAGCATGTCCACGCGCCCGACCATCTCGTCGAATCTGCGGAAGCCAAGGTCTGCCATGTACTGGCGCACTTGCTCGGCAATAAAGAAGAAGTAATTAATCACATGCTCAGGCTTGCCCGCGAACTTCTTGCGTAGCTCAGGATCCTGCGTCGCGATACCCACTGAGCAAGTGTTCAGGTGACACTTGCGCAGCATAATGCAGCCCATGGCAACAAGTGGCGTCGTGGCGAAACCGAATTCCTCCGCGCCCAGCAACGCTGCGATCACTACGTCACGTCCAGTTTGTAGTTTGCCGTCAGTCTGCACACGGATGCGGCTGCGCAGGTCGTTCATCAATAACACCTGCTGTGTCTCGGCGAGGCCGAGCTCCCAGGGAATGCCGGCATGTTTGATCGAACTTAGCGGTGAAGCTCCCGTACCGCCGCTGTCGCCGGAAATCAGGACTACATCAGCGTGCGCCTTAGCCACACCCGCGGCTACCGTGCCGACGCCGATCTCGGAAACCAACTTCACCGAGATTCGCGCTTGCGGATTGGTGTTTTTCAGGTCGTAAATCAATTGTGCGAGGTCTTCGATGGAATAAATGTCGTGATGTGGCGGCGGAGAAATCAGTCCAACACCGGGGATCGAGTGACGCAGCCGCGCGATGATTTCATCCACTTTATGCCCAGGCAGTTGCCCGCCTTCGCCGGGCTTCGCGCCTTGGGCCATCTTGATCTGGAGCTCGTCGGCATTGACGAGGTAATTTGTCGTGACTCCGAAGCGCGCCGACGCCACCTGCTTGATCGCGCTGCGACGCCAGTCACCGTTGGCGTCCTTTTGATAGCGCTCTTCGTCTTCCCCGCCTTCGCCGGTATTCGACTTCCCTCCGATCCGGTTCATCGCGATCGCCAGCGTTTCATGCGCTTCTTTGCTTATCGAGCCGAACGACATCGCGCCGGTGGTGAATCGCTTTACGATTTCTTTCGCCGGCTCGACTTGTTCGATCGCCACCGGCTTCCGCGCTTTTTTGATCTTTATCAAGCTGCGAAGGGTCGCAAGATTCTGACTTTGGCTATCAATCAACTCCGTGTATTCCTGAAAAGTTTTGAAATTCTGCTCGCGCACGCTGTGCTGCAATTTGCTGATGGTAAGCGGATTGAGCAGATGATATTCGCCATTCACGCGGAAGTGGTAGCTGCCGCCCACCGCCAATTCCGTGTCGGCATCCGTCACCGCGCGGAATGCGAACTCGTGCTTCAGTTGCGCCTCACGCGCGAGCACATTCAACCCGACGCCTCCGATCCGCGAAGTTGTGCCAGAAAAATAAGTGTTGACGAGGTCTTTGTTCAGCCCGATCGCCTCGAACACTTGCGCCCCGCGATAGCTCTGCAGCGTGGAAATGCCCATCTTCGAAAAAGTCTTTAGCAAGCCCTTGTTGACCGCTTTGATGAAGTGCTTGATCGCGACATCCGGAGTCATCTGCCCGGGCAAATAACTGCGCGCGGCCAGGTCTTCAAGAGTTTCAATTGCGAGATAGGGATTGATCGCGCTCGCGCCGTATCCGATGAGCAGGGCAAAATGCATGACCTCGCGCGGCTCTCCGGATTCGATGATCAGCGCGACCAGCGTGCGGGTCTCTTCGCGCACCAGCAGATTGTGCACCGCGGCCAGCGCAAGCAGGCTGGGTATCGGTGCGTAATCTTTATCCACGCCGCGGTCGGACAGAATAAGCAGCGTATAGCCGGATTTCACGGCCAGCGACGCCCTCTTCGACAATTCGTCCAGCGCGGACCTTAATCCAGCCTCGCCATCAGCTGCGCGGAACAAAGCGGGCAAGGTAATCGCGAGCAAATCGCCGCGTGAAACCCGCCGCAGTTTCTCGAGATCACGATTGGTAAGAATCGGATGCGGCAGCTTCAGCGTGTGACAATTCTCCGGGGTCTCGTCGAGAATGTTGCGCTCGGTCCCGATATAGCTGATCAGCGACATCACCATCTCTTCGCGGATGGGGTCAATCGGCGGGTTAGTGACCTGCGCGAAGAGCTGCTTGAAATAATTGAAGAGCGGCTGCGGCTTGTCGCTCAAACATGCGAGCGGAGTATCGGTACCCATCGAGCCAACCGGCTCTTCGCCCTTGGTTGCCATCGGCTCGATAATCATCTTCAGATCTTCGTCGGTGTAGCCGAACGCGCGCTGCCGCGAAAGAATCGTCGCGTGATCGGCAGCGTGCATGCGCGTGGGTTCCGGCAACTGGTCCAGCGTGATCTGATTTTCCTTCAGCCATTCGGCATACGGCTGGCGCGACGAGAGACGCTTCTTAATTTCTTTGTCGGCGATGATCCGCCCTTCGACTGTGTCAACCAGAAACATTTTTCCGGGCTGCAACCGGCCTTTGCTTTTGATCTTTTCCGGCGGAACGGAGAGCACACCCGCTTCGGATGCCATGACAACGAGGTCATCATCCGTGACTACGTAGCGTCCGGGGCGCAATCCGTTGCGGTCGAGCGTCGCGCCAATCACGCGGCCATCGGTGAATGTGATTGCGGCGGGCCCATCCCAAGGCTCCATCAATGAACAGTGATATTCGTAGAACGCGCGCTTTTCCGGCTTCATGTGGGGATTGCCCGCCCACGCTTCCGGAATGAGCATAGACATTACGTGCGGCAGACTTCGTCCCGACTGGAACAGAAGCTCTACCGCATTGTCGAAACTTGCGGAGTCGCTACCGGCGGGTTCAACGATGGGGAAAAGATTCTTGATATCGTCGCCAAAAAGTGGGCTGGCGAGGATCGATTGCCGCGCATGCATCCACGCAACGTTTCCCTTCAACGTATTGATCTCGCCGTTGTGTGCGACATACCGATAAGGATGCGCCAATTTCCAGCTCGGGAACGTGTTGGTCGAGAACCGCTGGTGAACCAGGCAGAGCGCGCTCTCGGCATCGGGATCGGAAAGTTCGCCGTAGAAATTCGCGATCTGAGGCGCCAGCAGCAATCCCTTGTAAACAATGGTTCGAGCGGATAGCGATGGAACGTAAAAGAATTCTTTGTCTTCGATCTCAGACTCCGCGACTTCCTTTTCGGCGCGCTTCCGAACGATGTAGAGCTTGCGCTCGAAAGCGTCTTCGTCCATTTCCGCCGGACGTCCGAGAAAAATCTGCTGGATGTAAGGCTGCGAAGCCCGGCCAACGCGGCCGATGGCGTCACCATTGACCGGAGTATCACGCCAGCCAAGAACGCTTAAACCTTCTTCGCGAACAATCCTTTCGAGAACGCCTTCGCAATTCAGCCGAGGATGCTTTTCGACCGGCAGGAACGTCATGCCGACAGCGTATTCGCCGGGCTGCGGCAAACTGAAACCCAGCGCTTCACACTCGCGCGCAAAAAATTTGTGAGGAATCTGAATCAGGACTCCGGCCCCGTCGCCGGTTTCAGGATCGCAGCCGCATGCGCCGCGATGAGTCAGGTTAATAAGGACCTGAATTCCCTGCTCGATAATTTTGTGACTTTTTTCGCCGCGAATGCTGGCAACAAACCCAATGCCGCACGCATCATGCTCGTGCGTCGGGTCGTAGAGACCCTGCGGCGGCGGCAAGCCATTGCTTGTCTTCCAGTGTTGCAAAAATATTTCTCCAAAGAGTTCTTCGTCGTTAGCCGCGCGCTTGATCTTTTATTTCTACGCTTGCAGAACGCCCAAACCGGCTGGAAAAATTTTCAGCGTCCGCTGCTGCGATCTCGATCCGGCGAATGGCTGACGAGGAACAACCATTCCTTGCGCGCGCTTCGACCTGTGTATCTCTTTGGTACAGCGCCAAGGGGTGAAAAGTACAATTCAGAATTTCGATGCCGGAGATGGAAAATTCAGAAACTGACATGACCGGTCGACACACGATGACCAAAGACGTGCGACCCAGGTTCTTTGTCTACTACTACGACAGCGTGGGCGTCCAGATTACAATGCAGCCAGTCTGAGGATCAGACTTTGACGGACTCTGACCAAAACCTGCCAGCAACTAATGATTCTGGGCTCGTTGCAACGTTAATGCCCGATCAGGCGCGCACCAATGGGATGCGCTTAGTCGCCTGGTTCTGCTTGTTTTGGGGTCTGATCGTGGGAATTCACGTTGCCAATGTAATTGGTTTTGATCTCTACACCCGTACCCATTGGCGCATTGTCGATGGCGACGTGCTCAGGTATGAAGAAAAGTCGTTTCGCGTTTCGAGTAGCGACCGGCCAACATATTGGATCGAGTTCGAGGTGGAATTTGATCCCAAAGACGCCGGCTGTAACACTGGATCGAGTTGGGCCGTCCAGATGCCGTTTCCCTGCATCGGCGTAGTGAAGTCGCCTGGCTCGCAGTCACGGGCCACAGCGATGAGTTGGATTGAACGGCATCCGCCGAACTCTCCCGCTAAGTTTCTTTACGATCCAGCCACCGGCCGCCTGCGCTTTGCCGGGGAATCGATCGTTAATATTTACCCATGGGGGGGGATGATTGGCTTTCTGGTAGGTGCAGGCGGCGGGGTTTGGTTGCTCTCGGTGTCGCGGCGGCGTTTGCAATACTTGAAAACCTTACCGGAAGATTACAGCGCCACTCCACTTCCGCCCCAAGATCCCCGGCCTGACGACTTGATCGATTTGAAGCTTTCGTGAGTTCTGTCTCGCCGGTTTCGGCGCGAGAACACGCTGTTTTTTCGATTGCCTTCATCGAAAAACCTGCTGGGGCGTAGTTCCCGTTTCGGGTATATTGATTGCACTATGTCGTCCATGTTCCAGACAATTCGGTTCGTGCCCACAAGTATGATGGGTACACGAATTAGCGTCTGGCGTGGGCGCCATTGAGCTGGACACAAGTCATTCGCTCAAGACCCACAGCCCAGAAATAGCCGGCTGATGGGTTTTTCGTTTATGGGCAGTTTTTAGCCTTCGATTGGCGAAGAACAGGGCATTATGGATTCGGAAATGCTTCAGGTGTGCGCATGATCGTGATGAAGTTTGGCGGGACGTCCGTCGAAAGCGCCGAGGCGATTGAGCGCGTGGCAGAAATTGTGGCCAGCCGCAGCAAGCGGTCGCCGGTGGTAATCGTGAGCGCAATGGCGGGAGTCACTGACCAGCTTGTTTCCATGGGACAGAAAGCGCCGTCAGGAGATTGCGAGATTAGTCTCGGCGCGCTGGAATCCATGCGTGAGCGGCATCTGCACACTGCGTCCGAGTTACTGGGGAAAAAACGCGCGGCCACTCTGGCATCACGATTGGAGCCGTACTTCTCCGAGTTGGAAAATTTCATCCGTGGATTGGCCGCGGTTCGCGAGCTCACTCCGCGCGGCAGCGACTACCTGCTTTCCTTTGGAGAATTACTTTCCAGCATCATCGTGGCCGACGCTTTCGCCGCTCGCGGCCTCAACGCGGCCTGGGTTGATTCGCGCGAGTGCCTGGTCACCGACGCAACTTATACTCGCGCGGTTCCGCAAATGGCCGAGACTCGAGAGCGAGCCAGCAAAAAGATAATGCCGCTGCTCTCGAAGAAACGAATTCCGGTGATGGGCGGGTTCATTGCCTCGACCCGGGAAGGTGTTCCGACTACGCTCGGTCGTGGCGGCTCCGACTATTCTGCAGCAATTATTGGCGCGGCGCTTGATGCCGATCGCATTGAAATCTGGACTGATGTCGAAGGCATGATGACCACTGATCCTCGCTTGTGCCCAGATGCGAGGACCATCAAGCAAATCAGCTTTAACGAAGCGGCGGAGTTGGCCTACTTCGGCGCCAAAGTGCTGCACCCCGCCACTCTGCTGCCAGCCATTCATCAGAACATTCCGGTGTACGTGCTGAATTCGCGCAACTTGAAAAGCACCGGCACGGAAATCACCGCCCAAGCCCCGCGCAGTCGCGACGTTTTTCGCGCGATCACCGCAAAGAAAGCAGTCAGCATCGTGAATGTGGTGGCATCGCGCGGCATCATGGTGCACGGGTTTTTGCGTTCGGTGTTTGAGGCGCTCGATCGTCACGCCGCCTCGGTGGATATCGTCGCCATTTCCGAAGTTAGCCTCTCGTTCACCATGGAAACCAAGCGGCTGCCGCAGGCGCTGCTGGCCGATCTGGAGCAGATTGCCGACGTCACTTGCGAGAACGACCAGGCGATCATCTGCCTGGTCGGCGAAGACATTCACGGCAAACCCGGCATTGCGGCCAGCGTGTTTAACACCGTCGCTGAGGCAGAAGTGAACATCCGAATGATTTCGCAGGGCGCGTCAGAAATTAATATCAGTTTCGTGGTAAGCGAAAGCGATGTGCCCAAGGCAGTGCGCCACTTGCATGAGTACTTTTTCCCGGCCGGGAAAAACAAAATGGCAATCGCGAAACGGAATGGTGGAGTGCGTGAGCGAAAACGAGTGAATGGGTCCGCCTCAGGAGTGCGGGCGAGCCGTCTTGCAAATCAGAAAGAGAAACCGGCGGGAAAAAGAGCTGCAGCGGGTACTCCGTAAGTAGAAATAGCAAGGCAATCAGAATTGTGAAAACGGTAACTGATCTCGCGCCCCAATCCACGACTCTTGGCAGCCGCAGAGCTTCGCAGCGAACTCTGAGCGTCGCCATCGTGGGCTTCGGAACCGTCGGTAGTTCGGTCGCGCGGATTCTCACCGAGCATCCTCCCGCTGGACTCCGCCTCACGCACATCCTCAATCGCAATGTGCAACGCAAGCGCGTGGACTGGCTTTCAACGGCGATCAAGTGGACAGAAGACATTAACGATGTGCTCTCGTCGGATGTCGACATCGTCGTCGAACTCATCGGCGGGCTGGAACCTGCAGGCGTGTGGATCCGGAAAGCGCTCGCATCCGGCAAGTCCGTGGTGACCGCCAACAAACAGGTCATCGCTCGCCACGCTACCGAATTGGTTCGTCTGGCTCATGATCACGGGCAGCACATCGCATTTGGAGCATCGGTTGCCGGAGGCGTTCCCGTCATCGCGGGTTTGCAAGAAGGATTGGCGGGTGACGAGCTCGTTGAGCTTTGTGGAATTCTGAACGGCACCTGCAATTACATTCTGACGCGGATCGAGACCGGCGGAGTTTCGTTCGAAGAAGCATTGCGCGAGGCGCAGAAGCTCGGTTTCGCCGAGGCTGATCCCGCGGAGGATGTGGACGGCCTCGATGCCCGCGCCAAGCTCACAATTCTGGCCCGCACCGGCTTGCGAGTATCGGTGAATTACTCAGATGTTCCGACGCGATCCATCTCGGTGCTCGGCCCAATTGATTTTGAATATGCCCATCTGCTTGATTGCACCATCCGCCAGATTTCTCGGGCGGAAAAAACTAACGACAGGCTGTTCGCCTCGGTTGAACCGATGCTGATTCATCGCTCATCTCCGTTGGCGAGTGTTGAAGGCCCACAGAACCTGGTAATGTCCACTGGAAAATTCGGTGGCGAGACCGTGTTTGCGGGTCACGGAGCTGGGGGAAACGCCACGGCTGTTGCCGTTGTTTCCGACCTGATTTCGATTCTGCGCTCGCGTCAGACCACCGGCCTGGCTATGCACGAAGACGGAATCACAGAATTGCCAGTCAGCGCAGATTTCACCACCCGGCACTATTTGCGGTTTGTGGTCAAGGACGAGCCTGGGATCATCGCGTCTCTGGCTCAGATCCTCTGCCGGGCCGGAATCAACATTGATTCGGTTTTTCAGAAGCCTGGATTTCCCAAGTCCAGCCTGCCTTTCGTAATTACGCTCGAGCCTTGCTCGGCGGCCGTGGTAAGAGAATCGCTGAAGCAGATCGCGAAACTGGAATTTTTGGTGCAGCCGTGCGTAGATCTGCCCATTCTGGACTGACTACAGTTCGCACCAGACAAAACTTCGCGGTTCCTACTCGGTAATCGTCCGGCGTCAAGGATTGGTACCAACATTCCACCACTGCCGTATAATTTGAGTAGCTCCTCCCACTCCGCAGAAAGCAGCTCCCTCACGGCTAAAAGCCGTCTCGGAATGACAAGGGATTAAGAAGGCTGCGGTCACCGGAACGAAAAGCGGGACAGAGTACGTGCCACTGGTCATATCAGGAGTGACCATGGCAGGAAGGATTTGTTAATTAATGGCTACAACCGATGTTGGGTTGCGTGAGTCCGTAGGTCGGGGCAAGAGGGTGCCGGTTGTCAACGACATGAGCATCCAGGTCGCGACCGTGAACGGTAGCGGCTCGCAAAGTTCGAACAGCGTACTTCTTCGCAGCATTTTTCAGATGGGCGTGCCGGTTTCTGGCAAGAACCTGTTTCCCTCAAACATTGCGGGGCTGCCCACGTGGTACACCATTCGCGCTAATAAAGATGGATACGTTGCCCGCAAGAAGGAAATTGATTTTTTGGTCGCAATGAACGCGGAGACCGCGCGCGCTGATGTCATGTCGCTGGCTCCCGGCGCTGCCGTGCTCTACGACGAGCCGCTGAACCTGGGTTCACTGCGCGACGATCTCATCTTCTATTCGGTGCCTTTCGACAAACTCGTGGCGCCTGTCTGCCCTGAAGCCAAGCTGCGCAAGCTGGTCAAGAACATGATTTACGTCGGTGTCGTGGCCAAGCTGCTCGACATAGATATGACTGAAGTCGAGACAGCCCTTCGCAAGCAGTTCGCGAAAAAAGTGAAGGCGGCGAATTTGAACTTCGCGGCCGCGCAGGCCGGATTTGATTATGCTGCGGCAAGTTTGACTAAGAACGATCCCTATCGCATCCAGCGGATGGACAAGAACCGGGGCAAGATCATCGTTGACGGAAACTCTGCTTCTGCTTTGGGCTGTGTTTTCGCGGGATGCACGTTGCTGAGCTGGTATCCCATCACGCCGTCGTCTTCGCTGGCCGAAAGCATGATCGAGTACCTGAAGAGATTTCGGATTGGCCCGGACGGCAAAGCCACTTTCGCTGTGATCCAAGCGGAAGATGAGCTGGCTGCGATCGGAATGGTATTGGGCGCCGGCTGGGCAGGCGCACGCGCCATGACCACAACCTCCGGGCCGGGCATCTCGCTGATGGGCGAGTTCGCCGGGTTTGCGTACTACGCAGAAATTCCCGGCGTGGTTTGGGACATTCAGCGCGTTGGCCCATCGACGGGTTTGCCGACGCGAACTTCGCAAGCCGACATTCTTTCGACCGCTTTTCTCTCCCACGGCGACACCCAGCATTTCATGCTCTTCCCTGCTTCACCACATGAGTGCTTTGAAATGGCGATGGAAGCGTTCAATCTCGCAGAAAAATTCCAGTCGCTAGTTTTCGTCATGTCGGACCTCGATCTCGGCATGAACAATTGGATGTCGGAGCCGTTTCCATACCCGGAGAAACCGATCGAGCGCGGTAAGGTTTTGACCAAAGAAGACCTGATCCGGTTAGGCGGTTTTTCGCGCTACAAAGACGTCGATGGCGACGGCGTTCCCTATCGCACGCTACCAGGCACGGAACATCCTGCAGCGGCATACTTCACGCGCGGCAGCGGACACAACGCTGAGGCGCAATACAGCGAGCGGCCGGAAGATTACCAAAACAACATGGAACGTCTGCGCAAGAAGTTTGATCATGCGCGTTCGTTCGTCCCCGCTCCCGTGCTGCATACGATGCCAAACGCGGAGATCGGAATCATCGCCTTCGGCAGCTCGCACTGGGCGATCACCGAAACGCGCGATCAGTTGCGCGATGAACACAAACTGGGCACCGACTACTTGCGCATTCGAGCATATCCGTTTGCGCACGAGATCGCTGATTTCGTGCGGACCCATAAGCGCGTGTACGTGGTCGAGCAAAATCGCGATGGGCAAGTGTTCAGCCTTTTGAAAATCGATTTGGACGGTGAGCTGGTTCCGAAGCTGCGCAGCGTGGCGCGACTCGATGGTTTGCCGATGGATGCGCGTTCGGTCACCGACGACATTGTTTCCATGGAGGGCAAATAATGGCCACCACACCTGCCGCACCGAAAAGCAATCGGCTCGGACTGTCAGTACTCGATTATCGCGGCGGCAAAAGCACGTTATGCGCGGGTTGCGGCCACAATGCAATCTCCGAGCGGATCATCGATGCCCTGTTTGAAATGGGAGTCCAGCCAGAGCGCGTGGCGAAACTCAGCGGGATTGGTTGCTCCTCCAAAAGTCCGGCGTACTTTCTGAATCGCGCGCACGCGTTCAACGCAGTGCATGGGCGCATGCCCTCGGTTGCGACCGGCGCCGTGCTGGCGAACCACAGCCTGATGGCCCTGGGCGTCAGCGGCGACGGAGACACGGCTTCGATCGGCATCGGCCAATTCGTGCACCTGATGCGGCGCAATCTGCCGATCATCTACATCATCGAAGACAACGGCGTCTACGGTTTGACCAAGGGACAGTTTTCCGCAACCGCCGACATCGGCTCGAAACTCAAGACTGGCGTCATCAACGAACTTCCCCCAATTGATACGTGCGAGCTGGCAATTTCACTGGGAGCAACGTTTGTGGGACGATCATTCTCCGGCGACAAGCGGCAGCTGCACGCCATGCTCAAAGCTGCAATCGCCCACCGTGGCACGGTGATGCTCGATGTGGTTTCTCCATGCGTGACCTTCAATGATCATGAAGGCTCGACCAAGTCCTACAAATATGCGAAGGACCATGACGAGCCGTTGCAGGAAATCAACTTCGTTCCGGCATTCGAGGAGATCTCGGCCGAATATGATCCGGGGACAACGTTGGAAGTCTCCATGCACGATGGCTCACGCCTGCGGCTGCGAAAGCTGGAAGAAGACTACGATCCAACGGACAAGATCCGATCTATCACTCGCCTGAACGAGGCCAAAGAGAAGGGTGAGATGCTGACCGGCGTGCTGTATGTGAACACGCACGCGCCGACTTTCCTCGATATGCTGAACATGACCGAGGAGCCCCTGGCGACTCTGCCCGCCTCCGTTGTCCGACCTGGCCGCGAGGTGTTGGAGCAGGTCATGGAGGAATTGCGGTAGGTTCTGGTTAGTAGGCCCGGCTTCTCCGGCTTAAGGTTGGCCTAAACACTGCTGGCTGAAGTGTGCGGGCCTCTGAATGCCGTGCTGGTGGCTCCAGTTGCCCGAAAGGCCGTTGCCGACCGGAACACCGTGCGCGGCTCGGCCCTGTCCAACCTACATCCAGCAGATCACATCGAAAGTATTCGCGCAAGAATGGTGAATCGGGCCTATGGACAACTTATTTTCAAACGGCGACTCCTACATTTCCTTGCTTTCGCGGGTGGTTATCGAGGGCTATCGCGGGGATTTTTCTCATCCGGCCGATGATCTGGACCACCTTAATACCGAGCTGGAGCAAATCGCAGGACTCAGCGAAGAACAGTTCTCGGAATTGCTGAAGCTTGCGGACATGCATCACGTCGCGGTGCGTGCTTTGAGTGTCGTACAGAAGTTGGCGGCACAGCAGAACAAACAGCGCATTCTTGACTGGTGCGACACCGCTCTTCAGTCAGAAAGAGCCCGCATCTGGAAGGCGGTAGAGTGGCTCTACGCGATTGTTCAGGCGCTCGAGTTGAACGGCTGCCCGGTGTCTGTCATCAAGTCACTCGACCATTGGCCAGACCTCGGCTCCGACCTTGATTTGTACACCAGCGGGGAGCCGGAACAAGTTGTCCGCGTGATGCAGGAGAAAGTTAAAGCGCATCTTGAGCCTCGCAGTTGGGGCGACCGCCTGGCCAACAAGTGGAACTTTCAGGTCCCCGGCCTGAATGAGCTGGTCGAAATTCACGTCCGTTATCTTGGCCAAACTGGAGAGCAGAAATTGATGGCCGCGCGCGTGCTGGAACGCGGCGTGACGAGGACCGTCAATGGCCGCAGTTTTCGAGTGCCTGCGCCGGAAGAGCGGATTCTGATTTCCACACTGCAGCGAATGTACCGGCATTTCTATTTTCGCTTGTGCGATATCGCGGACATTGCCACTCTGGTTGGAATCGGGGCCGTAGACTTTGCCGAACTTCGGCGCGGCGCTGAAATAGGCGGAATTTGGCCTGGGGCCGCGAGTTTTCTGGTGATCGTCGCCCGCTATGTGGAACAGTACGGGGGATTCCTGCCGATTCCATCCGAAGTGGTCGCGGCCGCCTGCTCGCCCGATCTGCAGGTCCAATTCCGCGGAAACTTCTTGCGCGTGCCGATGAGACCGGCTGCCGGGCTGTATGGCTCGCAACTGTTGAGCGCAGGTCGACATGGCGATTTCCGCGCGATTTCGCGGCTGCCTCTGCTTCCGCCCCTTGCCGTTTCTGCGCTGGTCGCCTTTCGGCTTACCGGCAGCGACAAGGGCGTGTGGTGATTCCGCTACGCGACCTAGAACGCCTACAGAATTCACCGGATGGCCAATTGGTTCA
>Ga0209580_10000901_pt1 | contig 14479 bp, 14 predicted proteins | sample Coa_R1_5_FD_187153 | JGI IMG/M metagenome (GOLD analysis project Ga0209580, IMG submission 187153) | Surface soil microbial communities from Centralia Pennsylvania, which are recovering from an underground coalmine fire - Coalmine... | ecosystem: Environmental > Terrestrial > Soil >... | reverse complement strand
TGACCTCGTGGCGATTCATGCCTTTGTCCTTGAACCAGAGCGCGCCGCCGTGCTCGCGGAAATGCGCCGGTGCAGTCGGATCGACGCCTTCGGTCAAATTCAGGACTTTAGCGTTTTTCTTTGCTCGTAACGCCGCCAGAACACGTTCCGGCGTAAAAGGCGATTCGTGCAAGCGGATTCCAACCGCATCGTAAATTGCATTGGCGATTGCAGGGATTGTTGCGGCCAACGCGCCTTCGCTGCATTCTTTCGCGCCGAAAGGGCCTTCCGGATCGATGCTCTCGACGATAAACGGAACGACTTCGGGCGATTCAACCGACGAGGGGCTGCGGTATTCGAGCAGTCCGGGATTCATCAGCAGACCATCCTTCCACACCATTTCTTCGGTGAGCGCCTGGCCCATGCCCATCCACACAGAGCCAATGACCTGGCCCTCGACCGCTACCGGGTTGAGCGCGCGGCCACAATCGTGCCCTGCCCAGACTTTGTGGACAGTGACTTCGCCGGTATCTTCGTCGACGCTGACCTCGGCAACCTGCGCGGAATAGGAATAAGCAGGTGATGGACCAACGCCTCCGCCTTTGTGCTTGCCGCCGCGGGCTTCAGGAGGCGGAGCGTAGGAACCGGTTCCCGTGAGCGCGCCATGGAAATCGATGGCAGCGACAACGGCTTCTTCGAAGGTCATCGAATGCTTCGGCGAATCATCTTCTTTGCGCTTCTGCTGCAAAGATCCGCGAAGGATTTGGCCTTCCACCCGGCCGGAAACGGTTGCCGAGCTTTGCTCGGCCGGACGGGTGAGGGCACCCGTCCCCACATGCACATTCTCAGTCCCAGCATCACTGGGTTGCCCCACCCTTGTCGCGCTGTTTGCGACAGGGTGGGGGTTTTGATTGCCATTTCGCGCAACCAGATCGTCTCGAAAGATGAGATCTTGCTGATTGCACCCCATTTTCTTCGCCGCTGCCGATGCAATCTGTTTCTTCACTTCCTGCGCGGCACGGAGGGTCGCATTGCCGGCCATAAACGTCACGCGGCTGGAATAAGAGCCGATATCGATCGGGGTCAGGTCAGTGTCGGCAGCGACGACCTTAACTCGTGAGAGCGAGCAGCCGAGCACTTCGGCAGCAATCTGAGCGGTCATGGTGTCGGAGCCTTGGCCGATTTCTGAGGCGCCGGTGTACACCACGACTCCGCCGTCGCGGTCGATCTTAATGTTCACGGTTGAGTGTGGCATATCGGAGCGGATGATGGAATTGGCCGCGCCGCTGACGTAATGGCTGCAAGCCAGACCCAGGCCACGGCCTTTCGGCAATTTGCCTTTGCGTTCACGCCAACCGGATGCGTCGACAACTCTGTCAATGCACTCGGGCAAACCGTAGCTCTGCACACGCAGCCCGTTGACGGTCACACACGGCGGTTGCAGCAGATTGCGGCGTCGAATTTCAGTTGAATCGATTTTCAGTTTCGCGGCAATTTCATCGAGCTGGGATTCGAAGGCAAAGCGAACGTTGACCGTTCCGTGTCCGCGCATCGCGCCGCATGCGGGCTTATTGGTAAGCACGCGGTAGCCATCGTACTGAATATTTGGGATGTCGTAGAGTGCGCCGAGCAGCGCGCCAGAATAGAGGATCGTGACGACGCCATACGAACAGTACGCGCCCCCATCCTGAACCACGCGTGCTTTGACAGCGGTGATGCGGCCGTTTTTCTTCGCGCCTGTCTTCAGGTCGATGATAGTGCGAGGTCGTCCGCGATGCGCCCAGAAAACTTCCTCTCGCGTGTAAGTGATTTTGACCGGACGCTTGGCTTTGCGCGCCGCAACGGCCGCGATGATTTCCAGCGGAATGACTTCGCTTTTGCCGCCGAAGCCTCCGCCTACCAGCGGCTTGATCACGCGGATCTGCGACATCGGCATTTCAAGCACGAGCGACAGTTTGTGCTGCAGGTAATACGGAACCTGCGTCGAAGACCAGACCGTTAGCCGTCCAAGCTGCCCGGTTTGCGGATCAAGATCGAAGCTCGCCAAGGTTGAATGCGGCTCCATGGCGGCATGCGTCACTTCGTTGGCAATGAAGCGCGCCTCGAGAACGCAATCAGCTTCTGCGAAGCCTTTCTCCGGATCGCCGAAGATGTGGTGGTAGTCTTTCTCAAGATTGTGCGGCTTGTTATCGTGTATGAGATCGCGCTCCGCCTTCATCGACTCTTCGGGATCGAAATAGGCGGGGAGAAGCTCGTATTCCACATCGATCAATTCGAGCGCCTGCTCAGCCGGGGCTTCGTCTTCGGCGACGACGCAGGCCACGTTGTCTCCGACGTAACGCACCTTGTCGATCGCGAGCGCGTGCTCATCGTGGCCGACGGGAAGAATGCCATAAGGATTAGGCGCGTCCCTGCCGACTACAACGGCGACCACTCCGTCGAGTTTTTCCGCGCGGCTGCTGTCGATGCTGTTGATGCGCGCGTGCGGATGCGGCGAGTGAAGAATCTTGCCGATCAGCATGCCGGGAAGGGAAAGATCGTCGGTGTATTTTCCCGAGCCAGTGGTCTTCGCGGCAGCGTCGACCATCGGGATGGGCTTGCCGATGATGGAAAAGGTGGTCACTGTTAATCACTCATTGCTATTTCACGAAAACTCTTAGTCTTCTCGTCCCAGTAGAAGATACTATCGGCACTTTCTGTGTAGATGAAATCGATCGCTGGGTGCGACAGAACTAGATAGTCTGGCTCGCCGTGAGCGCAAAAGGAGTCGTCGTAACCCTTGCCACAGGCCGTCTCGTACCTTCCGGACTTTACAAGGTCTATGGCAAAGCGGTCCAGTGACGCGACATCCATTTGTTCACTTACCCTTTGCCATGTCGGTTTGCAAGCGAGTCTCACAAACAGCGCGAATTTCTTTGTCGAGTCATCGATTAGCAACTCGGCTACGTCAGGCTTTCCGTCGCCATCAAAATCGCCTTCCACGCGAAAAAATCTAGCCGGACTTTTCTTGCGCCAAGCCGCGGATCTTTCGACTGCATCCGCTCTTCTCCATGCTTTCGGCAGATCCTGCGCAAAAAGTAGATGCGATGACAGGATGGCTACGAAGAGAACTGCAAACGCTTCACGCAAACTCGAAACACAGAATTCCTTCACTCGGTTGAACCAGGGTGAGGCGGATGGTCGAACTCCGGTCGGGATGACTGAGGTTAAGGTAGCGATCATTTTGGTGTCGCCATCCCCTTCTGCTCCGCCTCAATCGCAGCCTTTATCGCCTCATACATCTGACTATAGCCAGTGCAGCGGCACAGATTGCTGCTCAGCGCTTCGCGGACTTCAGCCTCAGTTGGATTGGAATTGGTCGCGAGCAGGTGCTTCACCGTCATCATGAATCCGGGAGTGCAGAAGCCGCACTGCGCACCTCCCCAATCACCGTAAGCCTTTTGGATTGCCGCCAGTGCTCCGTGTTCGCTTACGCCCTCGACAGTTGTGATCTCCTGGCCTTCACAACTGGCCGCCAAGAGCGTGCAGGAGAGCATCGGCGTGCCATCGACGAGAACGGTGCACGCTCCGCAGGAAGAATCGTCGCAGCCGCGCTTTGAACCGGTAAGTTGCAAATCCTGGCGCAGTGCGTCAAGCAAAAGCCTGTTCGGCTCTATCGCGAGTTCGCGCGTGCGGCCGTTAATGCGAAGTTCGAGGAGTTGCTTCTTCATCAGTCAGCTTCTAGCTACTAGCTTCTAGCTTTTAGCTAAAACCTTTGGGGGCGAGGACGCCCGCTCCATAACCTCTCTCAATACCCAAAATCCGTCTGCGCTGCATAAGCGTGCTGCTTCACGCGCAATGCTTCCATGCGATCTGTTCCGAGCTGCTCAATGTACGCCTGCCGATCGGGCAGGCTATACACCCAGTCGCGAAGCCATGTATCCCTGTTCTCCTTGGTCTTCGTTTCCGCCTGGTACTCGCGAAAGAAATCGTTGTCGCGACTGTAGTAGCCCTGCACCGGCGATGGATGCGCGCCATAGGGACACTCGACCACCGCGTTCACCAGAAAACCAGGAATTACGGTGCGATTCGGATCGCTGCGAATGACTTCCGGCTCGACAATCTCCTCCGCGACCACGATCACACGCTTCGCCGCACGCACTCCCTCGAGCATGACTCCAAAGTTGCCCCAACAGTGCGCGTTACCTTCAGAGTCAGCGCGCTGAACATGAACAATGGTGACATCTGGATTCAGCGCGCGCACCGCCCAGAGCGATTCTTTCGGCGCAAATGGAGAAAATATCTGATAGAAGAAATGATTGCCTTTGACCGTGTCCGTACCCAACGCGCTTCTTGTCGGCAGGAACGGCACGCCCATTGCGCCAGCTTGCAAAGCGAGAGCCAGCGTGAAGTTCGTCATGTTGAAAACCTTCAACCCGTCCTGCTCGACAGCGCGTCGGAAGTTGTATGCGGAGCCCATCATGACGTTGCCAACCCAGGCGGCAATCACTTTTTCAACATATCCGGCGCCGATAAGTTGATCGAAAAGAATGTCGGAGATCGGCCCGATCAGTGTCAACCCGCGCTTGCGTTGGCGAATGATCTCGTGTCCAGCAGCAAACGGGATCATCTGCTCAAGCTGCAAACCCATTGCTACAGAGGCGCCGTCGGGAACGAACTCGGCGATGGCGTCGTGCATCGAACGTACTTTGCTCATCGGCCCTTCCACTGCGGAGCGCGTTTTTCCATGAAGGCGCGTATGCCTTCTTGCGCATCGTGCGTTTTCATTAGTTCATCGAGGTAAATTTTTTCGGCGCGGGCAAGGCCCTTGTCGAAATGCATTGAGTCCCACGCGTAAGTCGCTTTTTTCGTGATCGCCAGGGTAGCGGGGCTTAGATTCGAGAGCCGGTTTACGGCCTCATCAACAGCAGGGAAGAGCTGCTGAGGCGCTACCGCCTCGTTTGCCAAACCAATTTGTGCAGCTTCGGCGCCGCTGATCGTGCGGCCGGTCAAAATCAGGTCGGCGGCTCGCTTTGCACCAACTAAAGCCGCGAGTGCGGCTACTGCAACCGGCGGAAAACATCCCAGCTGAATTTCTGGGAAGCCCCATTTCGCGTCATCGGCTGTATAAACCAGATCGCAAACCATGGCCAGCTCGGCCCCACCGCCGAGGCAATGTCCGTGGGCTGCGCTGATACTCACCTTCTTGCTCGCAACTAGCGCTCGAATAACTGCATGGAATTTCTCCAGCATTGCGGAGACTTTGTCAGGCGTATGTGCGGCAACATCGACGCCGGCAGAAAACGATTTTCCTTCTCCGCTGAAGATCACAACAGAAATATCCGGCTGGGCTTCGATTTCGGCGAGCGCGGCTGCGAGCTCCTTCATCATGCAGATGTCGATCACGTTGAGTGGGGGATTGGACAGAACTACGCGAGCAACCGGAGCGTGACATTCCAGCTTAATCCGTTCGAATTTGGCTGCGGTTTGCGTCGCCATAAATCTGGTCAGACAAGAATGTCCGACCCACACGGGTTCAGCTAGTCCAAAATCCCTCTCTGTCGTACTCGCGGATAGCATGCAACTCTGCGGAAGACGGCTCTGTGGTCGTCTGTACGGCATCCGCCAGTTTTAGCTTCCAGCCGGTGTTCGCCAGCACGTCGTTCAGGTCAACTCCCGGATGAACAGAGTCGACGTAGGCTTGCCCATCTTTTCCAAAGCGAAGCACGGCTTTGGTAGTGATCACTGCCGATGGCCCGCCGCGAGGAAGTCCAACCTTCTTGCGCCAATCGGGGCCGTCGCCATTCCCAGGACTGGTCATGAATGCGACGCGTTCAGGAAGGCGCTCCTTTTTGTGTTCGAGAAGCACAACGAAACGGTGTGCGAGAGAGGCAATGTCGCACGCTCCGCCGGAGCCGGGAAGGCGGACGACACCGTGTGCGCCTTCCACCTGCGTAGAGTTCAGATTGCCGAAGCGGTCCACTTCAGCCGCGCCCAGGAAACCGAGATCAACCCGCCCGGATTGGAGCAAGCTCATGACTCCCAGCATATCCAGGCATTGCGTCGCGCCGAGAATATTCGGCGGATCGGCCATCGTGTAGATGAGTTCCCGGGCGGGCGTTGAGCGGATTACGCCATTTTCGAATAAGCCGATTGCATTCGGCGCATGCGTTCTTTTGGCGACGACAAACGCAATCAGCGGCAGGCGCATGCCGACGAAAACTAATTCACCGTCACGAATCTCGCGAGCGGCAGCGCAGACCATGAGTTCGGAAAGAGTGTACTCCCCGCTCGTACATGCATTGGGAACCGCAGTTACCATTCAAAGGCCATTCGTTTGACTTTCGCCGGGGCTTTCCAAACACAGAATGTAAAGGCCAAAAGGAGGCATGAACCGGTTCTTCCAATTAGATTGCCGGACATGGCCGGAACGACGACCAGTCAATACCCTTTTGAAACCCCTCGTCTGGCTGAAAAACTGTTTTGAACGTAAAAGCAAATTGCGTCGGTCCATGCGCGTCGAGATGTGCCAGGCGCTTCTTGGCTTCGTCGATGCCTGGGATGTGGCTCGCTGGAACCCACCACAGGGCAACTTGTGCGGCAGCGATCTTGTCGAACCACTCATGTCGGTGCCGGATCAACTCCTTGTGAGCAGTCCGGTAAACATAGTCCTTAAGGTGCTCCACCGTCTCCCAAACTGACATATTAAAGAGGATCCGGTCATCATCATAAGGCCGAAGGTAAGTGGCATTGCCTTCGGGCGTTTGTAGCCTCCATACAAAACCAGGACTGGAGTCCGCCAAAGCATTGATTTCGGCTAATCGGGCAACAAACCCCGCCATGAGCGGGTCGTCTAGCTGAGCTTTCATGCGACCAATATTGACTTGAGCGATTCTGTACCCCGCCATGCGTGGTTCTCCGTAAGTTGATTTTCTTGATCTACTTCACCACTCCGCACGTCATTAGGGCAAACAAATTAAATATTGATCGCCGACTTTCTCGGCTCCGCAATCGTCTCAAACGGATCGCGCGCGCCTTGTTTCGGCACAATCCAGCTCTTTTCATTCGCAATGATTTCGAGCAACAGCTTCTTGTCCTCGGCTCCCGGCAGAAACTCTGGCAGTTGCTGCTCGTATTCCTTGTCTTCCAACGGCGCGCCGGTTTGAGGATGAAACTTCTGCCCAGCCCATCGTCCAATCATGCGGTTGAATTTAATATCCGGCGCGTAGAGCTTTGGTTCGCCCGGTTTTAGAACGCCGTTAAAACGTTCAATCAATCCGGCAACTTCATCACGGTATAAATGACGGTTGTAATCGTTCAGATCGTCCAAATCGGCCTGCTTATCGTTCTTCGGTTCATCGTAGCGGCCCTTAATTCCCCACACATACGCCCAGTGCGCTGACGACGAATGATCAGTCCCAAACAGGTCGTAAGAACTGGAAATCCACTTGTTGAGATATTTCTGGATGAGCCAGCCGGGGATGACTCCCGCCTGCACGATGCGCCGCAGGCCGTCATTGCCGGTGCCCATGTGAAACGCTTCTTCGCGCAGCATGTACGACATCGAGCGGCCGAGCGGCGCGAAAGCCGAGTATTTCAACATTTGCAACTGAAACTTTCCGTCACGGTCAACGAAATCCGTGTACGTGAAAAAATCCATCCAGTTGTCGACGTCAACGTTGAAGGCACCGAGCAGGCGCTTGTTCTCGAACGCACGACGTTCGAGCATCTTCTGCGCCTCGACTTTTCCGGAGTATCCGAAGTGGTCCACCAGCAAAGCGCACATCTGCCAGCCATGGCGCATTTCCTCGATCATCACGCGCGTGATGGCGCGGCGGTCCCAGTCGGTGGGAGCGGTTTCAAAAAGGTGACGTTGTTGTTCGACGCTGGCGAATTCGGTATCGCCCTGATACACGATCATGTTCATCAGGGCATCGCGCATTTGCTGGGTCGGAATTTGCCGCAGGTTCTCCCACTTGCGATTGCCTTTGTAATGTCCGAACTGAATTTCTTCGGTTTCGATGGCGCCGAAAAGCGTGTCGAATTTGAAGCTGGCGATCTCGTCGCGATTGACGCCAATTTCTTTGCGCCATTCGTCGAAGAGACCTACCCAATCACCGAAAGTTCCGATTTTTGCTACTTTGCCGGGCATAAAAACCTCTTGAGCACTCAGCATTTAGCCGTCAGCATTCAGCCAACTTACGTCCTAGCTCCTGATTACCCCGAGGGGTCGAGTGCCGAATGCTGAATGCTGATTGCTATTTCGCTTTAAATTCTGCCGGCCGCTTCTCCACGTACGCCGCTAAGCCTTCTTTCGCGTCCTCGCTCTGGAAAAGCAATTGCTGGTTCTCGCGTTCGACCGCCAGCCCAGATTCCAGCGGAATCTCCCAACCGGTTTGCACCGCGCGTTTGATTCGCCCCACGGCTTTTGCTGCTTTGTTCGGCGGGCAGAACTGACGCGCGTACTCCATCACATTTTCCATGAAGCCATCGCGCTCATAGATGTCGTTGATGATCCCAAGCTCCAAAGCTTCCTCGAATGAATAGGTGTTGCCAGTGACCATCAGCTCAATGGCTTTGCTCTTTCCCACCAGTCGCGACAGACGCTGGGTTCCGCCAGTGCCGGGAAGGACTCCCAGGTTCACTTCCGGCAATCCAATCTTGCCGGCATCTTTGCGCGCAATACGCAGGTCCGCCGCCATCGCGATTTCCAGGCCTCCACCAACGGTGTGGCCGTTGAGCGCGGCGATGACCAGCTTCGGAGTCTGCTCCAGCCTCAGCAACATTTCGTTGGCGTGCAGGCAGAAGTAATACTTGAACGTGGGATCCACGCTGGCCAGCATCTTGATGTTCGCGCCCGCGGAAAAAAACTTGTCGCCCGCGCCCGTGAGCAGGATGACATAAACATCGTTGTCCATGCGGGCTTTCAGGATCGCGTCGTCGAGTTGCCGGTTCATCTCGTAGGTATAGGTGTTCGCGGGCGGATCATTCATTTCGATGACCGCCACTCCCTTATCCACGCGATAGTTGACCAGTGATTTGGCTGCCGGCTCGCTCGCGGGTTGCAAAGTTGTCGCCATGACTGTTTCTCCTCAAGCAAGACTTAAATTCTTATTTATGGCCACTGCGCGCGCCAGCGGTATCTGGGATTTGCGCAGTGTTCGATACAAGTGCCCTGAATTGCGCTTCTCACGCCTAGATATTCCGTTGAAGAAAATGCTGCCCATTTCCCGCGCCAGCCGGTCCGCCCCGCCGTCGAGGCGCGGGTTGTACCAGGTGTAAATCCAATTCATCATGCCAAAAAGCGAAAGCACCGCGGTCCGACTGTCAAATTGTAGTCCGTTTTCTTTCTTGTAACGGTCCAGCAACTCGCGACAGATCCGGTAGTACTCACGCTTGATCTGCGCGATCTCTCGGCCATATTCCCCCGTCAGCGATTCGTCTTCATGCGATAAGACCTTCATCGCCTGCTGATGTTCGAGGAAATATTCCAGATGATTCAGGATGAAGATGCAAATGCCCTGCTCAGGATCCGGCAGATTCGCGGTGCGTGTACGCAAACGCTGCAGAATGGTTGAGAAGCTCTGTTTCTGAATTAAGTAAAGCAACCGCTCTTTACTTCCAAAGTAATGGTACATGCCCGCGAGCGACATACCGGTTGTCCGGGCAATGTCGCGCATCGAGGCGCCGGCGTATCCTTTTTCACAAACAACCTGAGTGGCGCTTTCAAGGATTTTTCCCAGTTGCTGCTCAAAATGTGCTCCGTTGACGGGAGCTGTTTTCCGGGATCCGCGCGCGCGGAGATGTGGGGCCTGGGACGCCATGTTACGTTCGAACGTTCGTTCTAATGATAATCGAGGCTGTATCTGTTCGACAAATGACTGCTCAGGCTTAGTTTCGAATATCCGACATCAACTGCTCGACCTCGGCTTTTAGATCAGCCGTGACCGGCAGCAGCGGCAGGCGGGCCGGGCCTCCGTAATAGCCGTTCAGGTCCATGGCGTATTTCAGTGCTGGGATTCCGAGTTGACTGCCCACGCGAACTGAAGCTTGCGAGATACGCTCCTGCTTGAGGCGTGCAAGATCCGCGTCCCCTTCTTTCCATGCGGCATAGATTTCATAACAGGCGGTCGGGGCAGGACATGCAAAAGCAAGTACTGCGCCCACCGCACCGGCATCAAGCGAGGCATGAAGCTTCTGAGCCGCGCCAGCGACGATTTGAAAGCCGACCTGTTTCTGGCGAGTCTTTATCTTCGGAGTGTGACCCGACGATGGCGGCTCTCCGGTCCGTGTAGGGCCGGGCGTCTCCGCCCGCCCGGCGGAGCCAGGCTCCGCAATGTTCTGTTCAGCGCGTCCGTGTCCTGTACCTGTCAGCGCACCGACTGGCACAAGCTCGCTCTTCGCTTCTGGCTGGCGTGCCGCAGCTTGTAACATTCGGGGAGTTACCGCCGCAAACGTTTCGGTCACGGGGGCACTGTGCTTTATGTGGCGCGTACCCTCCGTCATGCGGCGAATCTTGTCGACATCGCCGCCGGATTCCTTGATCCCGATGATGTTCGGATGCTCAGCAAGCTCGATCACCAGTTCAGCTGGCATGTCATAGTTCGTGAACACCGGGACACTGTAGATCATGATGGGGATCGGCGAGCGATCGGCGACCGTGCGATAGAAGGCCAACAGATTTGCAGGCTGCATTTGTGGACGGTAGTAATGCGGTGTGCGCACCAGCGCGACGTCGTAGCCAAGCTCAGCAGCGTACTCGGTCAGACGCAGAGTATCGATGGCAGATTCCGCTCCCGTTCCCGCGATCAGAACTTTATGCGGCGCGCAGGCTTCGCGGGCGGTCTTCAGAGCTTCCCGCTGTTCCTCATCGGAGAGCATAATCGCTTCACCAGTCGAGCCGAGCACGACCAGGCCGGCAACCGGGGTCTTCGAATAGTGCTCAACGTTGTGCTCGAGCTTTTTCAGATACACGCGTCCGTCGGGATACAACGGCGTCGTGATAGGGGGAAAGATACCGTGGAGAAGCATGCGTTAATTGTAGATTGTAAGAGTTAGATTGTAGAAGTCAGATTGCAGAAGCTTCTCTGACAGATTTGCAGCTCTTCTGCTGTTAGCAGATACCTGCGCCCGCTTGTCCGGTCACAACATCGGTGACAGAAGCCTCTTTTAGAGTTACACGCCTATCAGATTCACCATTGCTCTATGGGCACAGGCGCCTCAATCTGAATTTCTATTTTTGGCGGAAAGAGCAAAGTATTATGAATCAGGCAGTGATGGACGGCTTCCTCCACCCCGCGCCGATGCTTCTCATCCAGTTCTACCGGCGATTCCACCCAGATTCGAAACTCGCCGAGGCGTGAAGGGTCCTTTAACTTGTCCGCAGAAACACGAACTCGAGTGCCTTCCAGCACCAGTTTGTGCTTTCGCAAATACTGTGCGGCGTAGAAGCCCGCACACGACCCCAAAGATGCCAGCATCAGCTCCGGCGGCGTCATGCCTTCGTCGTAGCCGCCGTTTTCAGCCGGCTGATCGCACGGGATTGTATGTTGTCGTGCCTTGATTTCAAATTGCACCGCACCCAGATGTTCGATCGTAACTTCCATTATTGCGCCTCCCTAATTATGTTTTGCTTCTTGACCCAACAATGCGTCCAGACTCTCGCGCACCGTGGCCCGCGCCCGATGCAGACGCGACTTCATGGACTGAAGGCTAATGTGTAAACGCCGTGCTACTTCCTCACCAGACAATTCTTCAAGATCACGTAACCGATACACATCCCGGTACTGCTCCGGCAGCGCTTCTACCGCGTTCATCATTAGCTCCTTCATTTGCCGCATCGCCAGAGTCGCGTCAAGAGCGGGGCTGTCGCCAGCGAGCTCTTGACCTTGTGCTTCCAACTCCGACAATTGCAATATTGGCAGCAGCGCCTCACGCTTCTTCAATTGCCAGCAGACCCGTTGTGCGATTTGCCCTAACCACGTGCGAAAAGCTTCTTGCGCGCGCAACTGATCCAGATTGCGATACGCCTTGAGCAGTGCATCAATCAGGACGTCCTCGGCATCTTCGCGATTGCCGCATGTGCGAATCATTTGCCGGTACACCGAATCTTTGTGTTCGTTGACCAGCCGTTCGAAATCCATACATGAATTGTCGGCTCGCGAGCGACAACAAACAAGGTCACGGCGCACTTGGCTGCGCGATTCGCGAAATTCGCGCGTGGCAGTGACTCGCTCGATTCCACGGCAGCCGCGCCAAAACAATTCCCATCGGGCAGATGTCAGTAACCCCTGCGAAACTCAAACCGCAACCGACGAAAGCCGGGACAATGAGCCAATAAGGACTCAGCAGCACCGCCAGCACCGAACCACTGAACGCCAACAATCCCGCGATCAGCCGAACCTGCCGCTCGAGCGACCAACGGGCCGCCACGCTCGCGACCAAGGGTAGGCCCGCTTCCCTCCAGGCTTTCGTGCCGCCTTCCACAACCAAAAGTTCGGTTCGGCACGGCTGTAGAAGAGTTGCTGCAACGCGGGCACGCTGCCCCATCTGGCAGATCAACGCAATTGGACGATTGACGCTTAGATCGGCGACACGCTTCTCTATTTGCTGCAGCGGGATGTTCATCGCGCCCGGAATGTGACCGCTGGCATACTCAGACCCCGAGCGGACGTCAATTCGGACAGCTTTGCACTCGCCCAGCTCTGCCAGATCATAGACTGAAATGGTATTCAAGGTCCCTCCCTACTAGAGAAGAGCGTCAGTTTTCGGAAAAGGATTCAAGAGTGCCAGCAATTGAATAGGTGGAAAGAGGGGTGCCCCGCGCTTGGCGCGTTCTTTGCGGCGGAGCCTGCCCTACGGAGTCGAAGTATGAGGGATTTTGTGTTCGAACATTCCCCTTACAGCCTCACCACAAGAACAGCGACATGAGCACGGGCTGTCCGTTTAGGGGTACGCTGCTCGCGCCTTTGGTGAGGCCTTCCTTATGCGCCTCAACTGTAGTATGAGCTCAGAGATGAACAGCGGCACCACCCAGGAGGCCCAGGTCAACGTCACGCTGAGATCGTGTTCCGGCTGCAGCCGTGAGGTGGGCCCGTAGTCGCTGAACACACGAAAAGTCACAAACGCAAACGTGACTACATACGCTCGGATCATCCACTCTTTGTGAATTTCGACCAGGCCTTTGCGTATGGCGTAATAGGCCATGCCCGTGGTCGAGACCCAGGCCGCGGCCAAACCGATAAGGCCAAAGCCGAACGCCCAGCCATAAGGCGTGGTGATCGCCAGATAAGTCGCGCCGGTAGCGGCCGCAGCGACACCAACCAGAAACAGCCGCCCCGTCCAGCGGTGCACGTTCATATGCTTCCGTCGAAGCCCGGTAAAAAACTGCCACGGACCGGTCAGCAAAGCCAGCGTTCCCCCACTGATGTGCAGCAGCAACCCGCCGCGCCGAGGCCAATAAGCATCGAATGCCGCCGGATTGTAATGCAGGTAGTAGTGGAAGACATACTTCAGGACAAATGCAACCGCGATGCTGACAATCGCCGCCCACGCGAGAACGGTGATTGCTTTGCTTAGCTTTCCCTTCACCGACGACGCGGGTGCGAGATTGGTGGCTGTTGCTGCGTGTGCCATTCGGTGCTCCCCTCGAATGAAGTCGAACGCGAAGCCCGGCCGAAAAAATTGGAGGGAATGTTAACACAGTTTCCGACAACTGGTCGACGGATTTAGCTGCGAGAGACGTGCCGTTCGGCGTGCAAATGTTGTAATGCCTTTACATTCACTTCGCCCCGTTGCAGTGCGGCAATTCCTTCGGCAGCGGCGCGGGCGGCGGCTAATGTCGTAATCGTCGGGATTCGTGCGGTGACCGCCGCGCGACGGATGGCCTTCTCGTCGAAGAATGGGTCTTGACCTTGCGGCGTGTTCACGATCAACTGGATGCGGTCGCCCTTAATCAGATCGACCACGTTGGGTCGGCCTTCTTTGACTTTATAAACGCGATCGCAGGCCATACCGGCTTGCTCGATTACGTCTGCGGTGCCGGCGGTGGCGACCAGCTTGAATCCCATGTCAACGAATTTGCGGGCGACATCGGCAACATGCGGTTTGTCGTGATCGGTGACGCTGATGAACACGCAGCCTTGGGTGGGTAGCTTCTGGCCTGCGGCCACTTGGGCTTTGGCGAAGGCCTCGCCGAAGTTGTCGGCCACGCCCATCACTTCGCCGGTGGATTTCATCTCCGGACCGAGGACCGTGTCCACCCCAGGAAATTTGTTCCACGGAAAGACCGGGGATTTGACGTAGTAGAACGAGCCGGTGTCGAGATCTTTCTGCTGCTCGATGTACTCGGGCAGGAATTCGCGGAGCTTGCGTCCGGTCATCAGGCGCGAAGCAATCTTTGCCATGGGAATGCCGGTGGCTTTCGAAACGTAGGGCACGGTGCGCGAGGCGCGCGGATTGACTTCAAGAACGTAAACTTTGCCGAGGTCGTGCCCGTTAGCAGATTCTGTGCAGAGCTGTG
>Ga0209580_10000900_pt1 | contig 14479 bp, 18 predicted proteins | sample Coa_R1_5_FD_187153 | JGI IMG/M metagenome (GOLD analysis project Ga0209580, IMG submission 187153) | Surface soil microbial communities from Centralia Pennsylvania, which are recovering from an underground coalmine fire - Coalmine... | ecosystem: Environmental > Terrestrial > Soil >... | reverse complement strand
GCTGGCGAATCTCATGCCTCACAAAGCGGGTGAAGTCACGCACTTGCGCCGTCTGTTGCTCGATCTTCTCCGTATACCGCCTGACAAACGTGTCGATCGTTTGTTGCTCCAGGCAGCGAACCGCCTGAGTCAGCCGTGCCGACACGCTGAGGGCGTCCTGGACCGCGACGGGTGGGCTCGACCGCTCGACCTCGACCTCCAGGAATCCCTGAAGCACGTCGCCAAAGACTTGGTACTCCCGCAACAACTGATGCACCGACGCGTGCTGCTCGTATCGCAACTCGCCGAGTTCGGCGGCCTTGGCCATGACCGCCGTGTTCGCCGCGATACCGCTGTCGGCCGGCGCCTCGATGAAATTCGCGATCTCGTCGATCAGGTGCGGAATATGATCGAGCAGCTGGTTGGACGGAAACACGTCATTCCGTCCCACCGTGAGCATCGCCGCCATCCGCTCAAGCCATTCATCGGCAATCCTCCGATGGGCCATGTGGAGCTGCCGCGCGAGGAATTCGTGGGCGGGGCTCGCCGGCTGGGTGGTCATCGACATGCCCGAACGGTGAGGCAAGCCTCGGGAGCACTCTGGCACAGTCCGGCATAGGCCGCAAGACGGCCACGGAGCTCCGCCTGCTCTGTGGGCTTTTGTTCACCCGCGCGCCCAACTGTGAGCACTTGGAGACATACTGGAAGGGACGCCCGCGCTCGTCAGATTGCGCGCGAATTACTGAGGACGACTTGATGGCCGCTGGTCACCGAGAGTCGCGCGATTTCGCTACCGATGTGGCCGGCGCCAATCAGCCCGATGGTCATCGCCATGCGACCTCCTTCCTGTTCGAGTCACCGATGGCATCAGCACTTCGGTCGGCTGTGCGCCGAGGATGGGCCGCACGACATGGCTGAGTCGGCGGTCACCGCGACCGTCGCCCGGTACGACCTCCCACGATAGTATTCAGGGCCACTGCGCCAGCAGGACAGCTTTCGGAGTTCGCTTAACGGAGAGCGAGCGGAATCTGGAGGTTGGTCGATCGAACTCCTGAACGTCTTTGCACCCAGACGATCGCGTCAGTCGTGCATGGCAGCGTCGAGCTTGTGCCCGAACTCGTTGAGTTCGCCGAGCGCCAGATCCGACACGACCCAGACGGCCACGCCGGCGCGCACCCAGGAGATGAGGTGGTATCCACGTACGTCAGATCGCGTGCTGTGTGAGGGCGAGCCGCTTGCCTGCGGCCACACGAAGACGTTGATCACATGATCGCGCCGCTTGTAGACCAAGGCGGCGGCCGCGTGGTGGTCGATGTAATCAAGCCTGCCACCCACCAGCGGAAAGCCATCGCTCGCCAGATCGACAACGGACGGCGAGAAATCAACGCGACCAGCGAACCATGGCTTGACCGTGTGCTGATCAGTCGAGGCCACGTCCATCAAATGTCCCGGTAGGAGCGACCGCACGTGCCCCTCGATCACGGCCTCTGCCGTCGCCTCATCGGCGACGACAGCGCGTTCGTGCAGCACCACCGCGAACGCCAGCGACGCGACCGCCACTGTCGCGCCGGATAAGAGCCACAGCGGCCAGCCGCGCGGACGCGACCAAGCGACCTGCGGCTGGGTTACCGAGGCCGCATCGACCGTCGCACGAACGCGCTCGGCCAGCCCCGCAGGCGCGCGGAAGGACGGCCCCGTCCGGAGCACCTGGCCGAGCGCTCGAACCCGCTCCAACCGGGCGGCGCACGCTGCACAGGTGGCGACGTGGCTCTCGATCGCGAGCGTGCCCTCGAGCGACTGTTCGCCATCGGCATAGGCCTCGATCAGCGGCTCGACCTCCTCGCACCTCACGGTCGCCCTCCTTCTTCCGCCAGCGCCGCCTGCAGCTGCGCCCGCGCTCGCGAGAGGCGCGACATGACGGTGCCGACCGGCGCCGCCACGACTTCAGCGATCGCCTTGTAAGACAGACCTTCGAACTCCCGCAGCACGATCACCTCGCGAAAGTCCGGCGTGAGACGCTCGACCGCCAGGCGAACGCGGCGACTGGTATCGCGATCAATGGCGCGCTCCTCGGGCGACGGGATGTCCGTACCCGAGCGGTGGACCGTTTCATCAAACTCCGACGCCTGCCGCACGCGCTGACGCCGACGCGATGAATAACACCCGTTGCGTACGATCGAGAGGAGCCACGCGCGCTGGTCACCGCCACGAAACTGATCCGCGCTTGCCAACGCACGCACGTACGCATCCTGCACGACGTCCTCGGCGTCCGCGCGGTTGCCCAGCAGCCAACGGGCCAAGTTGTACGCCGCATCGAGGTGCGACAGGAGCATCTCGTTGCTTACCGTCGGCACGTGGTCATCATCCAGACGCTTCAGGTCGTCATTTTATTCCACCGCCCAGTGCGGGAATAGATCGCCGCCGTCGTGCGTCTGGCATACACGACGGACACGACCCACGGCATCGCATCACCAGGAGCCATCCATTCATGGGACGCATCATCATTCCGGGCCACGCGCACGATCACCACCTTCACACTCCCGACGAGGACGGGATCGATCGGCGAGGGTTTCTCAACTGCATGGCCTGGGCGGGCGCGGGCATGGCGTGGGTCGCGGCGTCGGGCGTACTCAAGTCGGCGCCCTTGCCGCGATTAGACCAGACGGCCGACAAGCGGCTGGCGGCCGGAGACTTCGTCTTCGCGCAGATTAGCGACAGTCACATCGGCTTCTCGAAAGACGCCAACAAAGATGTCGTCTCGACGCTGCAGGCGGCCATCAGTCGCATCCAGGCGCTCCCGGTCGCGCCGGATTTCCTCATTCACACCGGCGACCTCACGCATCTGTCGAAGCCCGATGAATTCGACACGCTGCAACAAGTCTTGATCTCGGCGAAGGTCGGTCAGGTGTTCTACGTGCCTGGCGAGCACGACATGCTCGCCGACGACGGCCGGCAGTATCTGGATCGGTTCGGCAAAGGCACAAGAGGCCACGGATGGTTCAGCTTCGACCATAAGGGCGTGCACTTCATCGGGCTCGTCAACGTGGTGGATCTCAAAGCCGGCGGCCTCGGCAATCTCGGCGGCGAACAACTCGCCTGGCTGAACGACGATGTGAAGAGCCTGTCCCCCAGCACGCCGATCGTCGTCTTCGCGCACATTCCGCTGTGGTCGGTGTATCCGGAGTGGGGATGGGGCACCGACGACGGCGCGCAGGCGCTCGGGTATCTCAAGAGATTCGGCTCGGTGACGGTGCTCAACGGCCACATCCACCAAACGATGCAGAAGGTCGAAGGACACGTCACGTTTCACACGGCCACGTCGACCGCGTTCCCACAGCCAGCACCCGGCGCGGCACCATCGCCGGGACCGATGACCGTGCCTGCCGACAAGCTACGCGGCCTGCTCGGCCTCACCGACGTCACCTTCGTGAAGCGATCGCATGCGTTAGCCATCGTCGATCACGATCTCGCCTAGCCAGGGCGGGCGCCATCAGTCAGCGTTCGACAACCACGAAGAGCAGGACACCAGCAATGAGCACACGACGCACACGCCTCAACGCGCTCGCAATCAGCGCGGCAATCGTGGCGATAACCGCGATATACGGGACAAGCGTTCACGCCGGTCAGGGCAACCCGCCGGCGAAAGCCGTCGCGATCGAGATCGACAACTTCAAGTTCGGCCTCGTCTCGATCGACGTGGCCGTCGGCACGACGGTGACCTGGACGAACCGCGACGACGTGCCGCACACGGTGGTGAGCGTGAAGAAGGTCTTCAAGTCGCCGCCGCTCGACACCGATGAGAAGTTCAGCTACACGTTCAAAGAGGGCGGTACGTTCGAGTACTACTGTTCGCTGCACCCCCGTATGACCGGCCGGATCGTCGTCAAGTAGGTGGAGCGAGCGATGAATCCGTTCGATGTGAAGAGCGCGCTTCTGGCAAGACACGCACAGCACGTCGTGCTAGTGCATTTCCCAGATCGCGCTGACGATCACGGCGATCGTTTTCGAGTGGCTCGCGGTCTGGACACGCGGGCCACGGAGCAAGGCGCTATCCAGCACGGCGTATTGGAATTTGACGGTCGCGGCCGCGACTTCGGTGGCGGCCGTCGTGACGGGCTTGCTTGCCTGGCAGTGGCAGCTCGATGGAGCGCCCCTCAAAGGAACGCTGTTGCTACATGCTTCGTTCGGCGGCGCCAGCGGCGCCGGGATTCTGTTGCTTTGGTGGCTGCGTCATCGTCAGGAAGGTCGATCGGCCATCTCACCCGGCCTCCTATATCTTGCGCTCACTCTGATCGTCCTGGCCATCATTGCGATGACCGGACACCTCGGCGGGTTTGTCAGCGGCGTCAACTCGGCCAGCAGCTGACCGAGGGCTGGCTCCTCTCCGCGCCAGTCCGTCAGGACCAGGACGGATATCGATGGACGCGACTCACGCCTCCACCAGACGCGGCGTGTCGTCCTCCCTTCGCCATCGCATCGTGACCAGGCCGGCACGATAATGGGTAAGGTGTCCACACTCGACCGTCGCGTCCTCATCGACTGGTATCAGCGCAACCGCGCGCGCTCGAAGATGCTCTTCGACATCGTCGCGGACGAGGCGTACTACAGCCGGCCGATCGCGCTACGCCATCCCATCGTGTTCTATGAGGGCCATCTGCCGGCCTTCAGCTTCAATACCCTCGTGAAGCGCGGCCTCGGCCGACCGAGCATCGATCAACAGCTTGAAACGTTGTTCGCGCGCGGCATTGATCCGCACGACGCCTCCGGCCGTGCCCCGACGTCGGCGCGCGACGTTCGAGACGAATGGCCCGCCCGCGACGCCGTCCAGCGGTTCGCCGAAGAAGCCGACCGGCAGGTGCTCGACGCGCTGGCGCACGCTAATCTCGAGCAGGCCGGCCATCCGCTGCTCGACCGGGCTGAAGCCGCTTTCGCGATTCTCGAGCACGAGGCCATGCACCAGGAGACGCTCCTGTACATGTGGCATCGGTTGCCGCTCGACCAGAAGCGGCGTCCGGTCGGTGCCATCACGCCGAACGACGGCCCGGTGCCGCCGCAGGCCTGGATTCGCGTGCCGGCCGGGAACGCCACGCTCGGCCTCGGCCGGGAGTCCCTCGCGTTCGGGTGGGACAACGAACGTCCGGCCACCCAGGCGAGCGTCGGCAGCTTCGAGATCGAGCGCCACAATGTAACCAACGCCGCCTTTCTCGAATTTGTCGAGGCTGGCGGCTACCACGAGGCGCGCTGGTGGCGTTCTGAGGACTGGCGCTGGGTCCACGGTGACGAGGTCCGGCATCCGCTCTTCTGGGAGCGTCACGGCGACACGTGGCAGTGGCGGGCCATGTTCGACCTCGTCCCGTTGCCACTCGCCTGGCCGGTCTATGTGAGCCTTGCCGAGGCGCACGCGTACGCCGCGTGGCGGGGCGCGCGGCTCCCGACGGAAGCGGAATTTCAGCGAGCGGCCTACGGCACGCCGTCGGCGATCGAACGCGCCTATCCCTGGGGCGATGACGCGCCTACACCAGAACGAGGCGTGTTCGATTTTTCCGGATGGGATCCGCAGCCGGCCGGGAGCCATCCCGCCGGCCGGAGCGCCTGGGGCGTCGACGACCTGATGGGCAACGGCTGGGAGTGGACCAGCACGGTATTTGCGCCGTTTCCGGGATTCACGCCAATCCCGTCGTACCCAGAGTACTCAGCCGATTTCTTCGACGGCGAGCACTTCGTGATGAAGGGGGCGTCGCCCGTCACCGCGCGCGAGCTGCTGCGGCCGACGTTTCGCAACTGGTTCCGCGCGCGCTACCCGTACGTCTATGCGACGTTTCGCTGCGCCCGCGAGGCGCGTTAGCACAAGCGAGGGAGCGGGTACGGAGGCCGACGACCGGGCCCTGCGAGGTCAGGTCGCGGAGGCGAGCGTGAGGGCAAATCCATCGGCGGCCCATTGGTCGAGCAGGGTAAAACCCGTGCGCGCGAGGAGTGGCGGGACATCCGCTGGACGGTATTTGTACGAGCTTTCGGTCCAGATCGTCTCGCCCTCTTCGAATGTGAGGCTCAGCCTGGCCCCCGGCACGCGCACGTTCTGCGGGTGGGCGCTGACCAAGTGCATTTCAATGCGACCGGGCTCAGGCGTCCACACCGCGCGGTGCGTGAATCCGTCCACGTCAAAGTCGGCGCCAAGCTCGCGATTGGCACGCACGAGGAGATTCTTGTTGAAGGCACTCGTCACGCCGAGCGGATCGTCGTAGGCCAGCAGCAGCTCACCGGCCGGCTTGACGAGGTCCACGCCGAGCAGGAGGGCGTCGCCGGGAGACAAGGCGGCACGGACGCCGAGGAGAAACGCGGCCACCCCAGGCGGATCGAAGTTCCCGATGTTCGATCCCAGAAACAGCACGAGCGCTCGACCGCCGGATCGCCGCTCTCGCACGGCCTCCGCCAACCCGACCTCGTATGTCGCGCGATGCGGGACGACGGCCAGGTCAGCGTGCGCGGTCAAGGCGCGGCCTGCCACGTCAAGCGCGTGTCGAGACACGTCGACCAGATGCACGGTCATCGGGCCAGGTCGATCCGCCCCCAGAAGCGTCATCAGCTTCTCGCCGTGGCCTGGCCCGAGCTCGACCAGCATCGAGGGGTCGTTCACGCGCGCGAAGATCTCGTGCGCGTGGAGGCGCAGCAACTCGCGTTCCACGCGGGCGATCGGGTACCACGGCAGCCGGCAGATCGCCTCGAAGAGGGCCGATCCCAGGTCGTCATAGAGGTACTGCGAGGGCAGTTGACGAGGCGTCAGGGACAAGTAGTACGCGACGTCCCCGGCGAACTGGCCGAGGTCAGCCCGGGCCGACGGCGAGACACTCGAACGCGTCATCAGTATTCCGCAAAGGCGTCGTCTGGATAACAGTACAGCCACTGCTCGCCCGGCTCGGCTGACGCAATCACCGGGTGGGTGCTGGCCTTCGCGTGCTTGGACGCGTGGCGATTCGGTGAGCTATCGCAACACCGCGTGACGCCACACGTCTGGCACGTGCGCAGATGGACCCACGACGCACCGATCGTGACGCACTCGTCGCACGCTCGGCGCGTCGGATGCTTCACCGTCGTGACGGCCGCGAGGTGGGCGCACGCATGATCGCTCATCGGGATGCTCCGGATACGGGTGGTCACAGCGTCGCGTACGTGTCCTTCCAGTCGGAGTACGGCTGGGCCGGCCAACGATCCCCCACGTTCGGGGGCACGTTTCACCAGCCTATCGCGGTTCGGGTGTCACGAACTCCGGATGCTTCCGAAGATAGGCTTTTACGAAGGGGCACCGGGCGACCACGCGCAGCCCCTGGGCTCGTACCGCTTCGAGCGCCCCTTTCGCGAGCGCGCTCGCCAGCCCGCGCCCACGAAAGGCTGGAGGCACTTCCGTATGCGCGAGCACGATGGCGCCGGGCTGTCGCTCGTACTGCAGAAACGCCACCTGTCCGTCGACCTCGAGCTCGAACCGCGAGGCGTCGGCATTGTCCCGGACGGTCGATTCAGGATCGGTCATTGGCGCCCTTTACTGACTGAGGACTTGATGCACGAAGGCGATCGCAATGGATCCCTCGCCGACGGCAGAGGCGACACGCTTGACGTTGCCGCTCCGCACGTCGCCGACCGCAAAGACCCCTGGGCGACTGGTCTCGAGCAGATACGGCGGCCGTGTCAGCGGCCATCCGGCAGCCGACAGGTCCTCCCGCGACAGGTCCGGTCCGGTCTTGATGAATCCTTTGTCATCGAGCACCACGCACCGCTCGACCCAATGGGTGTTCGGCACGGCGCCGGTCATCAGGAACAGATGCCGGATGGCACGGCTCTCCTCGCTACGGGCACGCTGGTTTCGCCACCGGACTCCCTCGAGATGCCCGTTGCCTTCCAGGGCGACGATCTCGGTTTCCGTCAAAAGGACGATCGACGCGTTCGTCTCGATGCGGCGAATGAGATACCGCGACATGGTGTCCGCCAACCCGGTACCGCGCACCAACAGGTACACCCTTCTGACGGTCTGGGCCAGAAATATCGCCGCCTGCCCCGCCGAGTTTCCGCCGCCCACGACGATGACCTCGTCGCCCACGCACAGTTGGGCCTCCATGGGTGTCGCGCCGTAGTACACGCCCGCACCCTGCAGTCGGGAGAGGTGCTCGAGCGCCGGCCGTCGGTACTCGGCCCCCGTGGCGATGACCACGGCTCGCGCCGCGACGCGTGAGCCGCCTTCGATGTGCACGGTATACGACGGCCGATCGCACCCCAGTCCGGTCGCGCCCTTCGCGATCAGGATTCGCGCACCGAACTTCTGCGCCTGCGCGTACGCGCGGCCCGTCAAGTCAAGCCCTGAAATGCCCGTCGGAAACCCGAGATAGTTCTCGATGCGGGAGCTCGAGCCGGCCTGGCCCCCGGGCGAGCCTGATTCGAGCACGAGCACATCCAGACCCTCGGAGGCCCCGTAGACCGCGGCCGCCAGCCCCGCCGGCCCCCCGCCCACGATCACGAGATCACTCACGGTCGTTGGATCGATCGGGTCGTTGAACCCCAGGCAGTCGGCGATCTGCGGGTTGCTCGGATTCCGCAGCACGGCCTCGCCCCGGCAAATCAGCACGGGCACTTCATCGGCGGTCACATGAAACCGATCCAGCAGTTCCTGCGCCGCCGCGTCGCGATCGAGGTCGATGTAGTGGTAGGGGTAGCCATTCCGAGTCAGGAATTCCCTGACCCCGAGTGTGCCGGCACTGTGCGCCGAGCCAATCACGACGACATCCCCGAAATCGTGGGCGATGAGCTCCGTACGGCGGAGCAGGAACGCCCGCATGAAGATCTCGCTCAATTCGGCGTCCGTCTGCACGAGGGCGAGCAACTGCTCGCGAGCGAGCTCGATCACTTCGCCCGCCTCGCTGACGCGTGTCTCAGCCATGGACCGGCGGCCGGTGAGCATGTTGGCCTCGCCGGTGAATTGACCCGGCCGGTGCGTCACGACGAGCGTTTGGGCGACGTCGGAGGCTCGAAGCTCTCCCGTGACGACCACGAAGAACGGGACGGCGTGGCTCCCGGCCTCGATCAACACCTCGCCGAGGCTGACCGGGCGACGGCGTCCATGCACCGCGACCCGGGCGACTTGCGTAGTCGTCAACGTCGGGAACAGCCGTTCGTTTGGCGGCACAGGCGGTGGCATACGTCCTGACGTTACCGCAGGGAACACGCCTCTGTGAACCGGCAGCCGCGGGGAACGAGGGTGCAGCGTGCCTTGATCACCATAGCCGAGGTTGCAGAGAAAATGACAATTGCCCCTCGAGAGGCGCGCCAAGTCTCAGTCGTCCGACGGCCCGCCCGAACCGCCGCAGGCTATCGGTTGACTCTTCGAGCCTTGAGGCCCATCTCCGGCTACCGCCACCCCGAAGCTCCCCTTTCCTACGCCCGGCGGCCGTGTCCACAACGATACAGACGTGCGTCCGACTCTGTGGCTAACCTTCTACTGCGTCAATTGCACCCGCGAAGAGGCTTCGGCGCAATCTGAAGAACGAAACGTCGCAGAGGTGCTCATACTCCGAGCAAGGGATAACCAAATGCTTGCAATAATCGCCGCCATTCTAATCGCGCTGTGGTTGCTTGGGTTTCTGGCGTTTCACATCACCGCAGGGATCATTCACGTGGCCCTTGTCGTCGGCGTGATCTTACTGGTGCTGCATTTCGTGCGACGGTAGCCCAGGCCAGGACACCTCACGCCGTGCGCCGGACGGCGTTCCAGCGTCGAACGTCGCGTGGGCGCTCACGCGGTCGCCCACGACCTGCTGAACCATCCGGGGCGTGTCCAAAACAGTACAGCCGCTTGCGTTCTGTTCAGGCATTCTGCGGGCCCTAGGAGGACCATGCGTACGCCGACGACGCTCGAACACACACCCATCACAAACCCAGACAGCAGGCCATCGATCGTGAGTACCGGGCCAGCGCCAATCGAGCCGACACACGTCCAACTCGTCGGTCGAAGTGCCTCGAGGCACGCCATCGATGACGACATCGATCGCGCAGCTGGATCGGATGGCCACATCTTGATCACAGGCGAGCGTGGCGTTGGCAAGCACCTGGTGGCTCGGCTTATTCACCATCGGAGTCGCCGGGCCGCCGCCTCGGTTGTCACCGTGAACTGCGCAGGGCTGCCGGACGCACTGCTCGAGTCGGAACTCTTTGGGCACGTCCGCGGCAGCTTCGCGGGCGCCTACCGCGACAAGCCCGGTCTGCTCGAGATCGCCGAGAACGGCACGGCGTTCCTGGACGACGTCGGTGAGATGAGCACGCGCGTCCAAGCGGCCCTTCTTCGGTTCCTCGCATCGGGCGACATCCAGCGCGTCGGTGCGAACCGCGCCCATGCGCGCGTGAACGTGCGGCTCATCACCGGCACCCACCGGGACCTCCAGCCTCAGATCGCGGCCGGCGCGTTCCGCGAGGACTTGTATGCCCGTCTGCAGATGCTTCGGCTCGTCCTGCCGCCGCTGCGCGAGCGCACGGAAGACATCCCCCTGCTCGTGGATTCCTTCTTGCAATCGTACGCCGCTGCTCACGAGGTGACGACATGCGAGGTGTCGTCCGAGGCCCTAGAGGCGCTCGTCGCCTATCGCTGGCCTGGCAACGTCCACGAGCTAAAGCACGTCGTCGAGCGCCTCGCGCTGATGGCGCGCGACTCAGTCGTCAGGCTGGACGACCTCCCGGCCGAGATCATCCCCGCGGGCGCGTTGCAATCGATTGTTCCGCGTCCGGTGACGCCGACCCGAAGCCCGAGGCAGGCATCGATAAGCCTGATCGCGATGAATGGGACAAGCCTGCCCGTGTGAGAAGACTGAAGGCGAATCAGAAGGAAGGGAAAAGACCCCATCATGATCCTCCTCATTGTCGTCCTGGTGCTGCTCTTCGGCGGCGGCGGTGGCTATTACTACGGCCGTGGCAACGGGTGGAGCACCCCACATTACGGCGGCGGATTGCTCGGTCTGGTGCTGGTCATCTTGTTGATCCTCTGGCTCACCGGCAACATCGGTGGAGGCCCGATGATGCGTTGAACCTCGCGCAACGTGCCGGCGGCAGTATGAGACGTGAACGCCCACACGCAGGAGCCCGGGGCCAGCGCTCCGGTCGCCGCCGGCCCCCGACGCGTGGCCGTTCTCACGAGCAGGCGTGCAGTTTTGAACAGACGACCGCCTGCGGGACGTGCGTAAATGGCGGGCCTGAAGTTCAGTGACCCGGGTTCGCGGCGAGTGCGCCCGCAGACGTCGGGTGGGCTGAAAGAACGGGGACCTCAATGATCGAGCCCCGGCGGGTCGAGGAGGCGCGGTTCGCCGCTCGGGAACGAGCCGAAGTCACGCTCAACTCCATCGGCGACGCCGTCCTCAGCACGGACGTCGAGGGGCGTGTCACGTACCTCAACCTCGCCGCGGAAGCCATGACCGGCTGGTCGAGGGACGCCGCCGCCGGGCGGCCACTCGACGAGGTGTTTCACATTATCGATGGCGCGACGCGGGAACCGTCGCGCAACCCGCTGAAGCTGGCGGTAGAGCTCAACAAGTCTGTCGGCCTCACGGAGAACTGCGTCCTCGTCCGGCGTGATGGCCACGAGTCCGCGATTGAAGATTCCGCCGCACCCATCCATGACAAGGACGGACGCCTGACGGGCGCCGTGATTGTGTTTCGTGATGTGGGCGCCGCGCTCGAGACCTCCCGACAGATGTCCCGCCTGGCGCAGCACGATGTGCTGACGGGTTTGCCGAACCGTCTGCTGCTGCACGACCGGCTGACTGAGGCGATTGCCCTGGGACATCGGCACAACAAGCCCCTCGCGGTGTGCTTCGTGGACGTGGATGGGTTCAAAGGCATCAACGACTCCCTCGGCCATGCCGCGGCCGACGCGGTCCTGCGGTCGATCGCCGTTCGGCTGACCGACGCGCTCAGGCAGTCGGATACCGTGAGCCGCATCGGTGGAGACGAGTTCGTGATCCTGCTGTCGGAGATTGCGCACGTCGAGGATGCCGCGCTCGTGGCAAAGAAGCTTCTCCAGGCGGTCGTCGGGCCGCACCACGTGGAGTCACAGGACGTCCGCGTCACCGCCAGCCTGGGGGTGAGTCTCTACCCTGATCACGGTCAGGATGCCGACACGCTGATCACGAACGCGGACGCCGCCATGTACCACGCCAAGCGCGCGGGACTCGGCCAATACCGACTGTTCGATGTCGGCATGCAGGCGCGGGCCGCCGAGCGGCAATCCCTCGAATCTGGCCTCGGCGTGGCCCTCGGACGGAATGAACTCGATTTGTACTACCAGCCGCAGATCGATCTTGCGTCGGGCGACATCATCGGCGTCGAGGCGCTCCTCCGGTGGCGGCATCCGCAACGAGGCCTGCTGACGGCGGCGGAGTTCATCCCAGTCGCGGAGGCGTGCGGCCTGATGGTGGCCATCGGTCAATGGGCGATCCGCGAAGCCTGCCGGCAGGCTCGCGTGTGGCAGGACGCCGGTCTGCGATCGATGCGGGTCGCGGTCAATGTCTCGGGCGTCGAATTCTGGCGGCGATATTTTCTTGATGACGTCGAGACCATCCTCGAGAACACCGGGCTGGAGGCGGGCTCCCTCGAGCTGGAGTTCACGGAGGACACGCTGATCCAGGACGTCCCCTCCGCCATCGTGACCCTCCAGGCGTTAAGAGCGCTGGGGGTGCATGTAGCTATCGATCACTTTGGGACTGGGCATTCGAGCCTGAGCGATCTGCAGCAGTTCCCCATTGACGTCCTGAAGGTCGACCCGTCGGTCGTCCAAGGCATTGTCGCGGACGAGCAAGATGCGCCTGTTCTCACGGCCATCATCGGTCTCGGGACAGGCCTCAACCGTCGGGTGATGGTGGCCGGCGTTGAAACGGTGGGCCAGCTCGCGTTCCTGCACGCCCACCACTGCTCGGAGGCACAAGGCCATCTGTTCAGCCCTCCGATTGGCGCGGACGCACTCACCGAACTCCTTGGACATTGGCGTGGTCGGATAAGGGATGGGCAGGCCGTGACGATGGCGGCACCTGGGACGACTCGCGGCTGACCAGTGAAGGTGCCTGAAAGAATCGCTCCACAATCCTGCCCTTGTGGGGCTTCGACGGGCCCGAGCACGCCGGCTGCCTAGTGGGTGCCTCCCGGTCGCTTCATGTCCTGCAGATGGCGTAAGGTGCGCCGAGCCTCCTCTAAGAACTTCATCTGTTCGAGCGAGGAGTGCAACGAGTCTGCCGTAGCGGCGACGGCTTCTATCGTGGCGTGCCGGGCTTCCTCCGCGGCTTGTCGCGCGGCCTCGGTGGCGGTGCGGGCGTCCTCGGCGGCCCGACGGAGCCGCTCTTGGTCCTGCCGGAGTCTCTCGAGCTCCTCCCGTTGGCGGTCGCGGACCTCTCGCGCTTCCTCCGCCAGGCCCCTGAAGTGTTCCGCGGCCGTCCGGGACGCCTCGGCCAGGTCGCGGTGCTCTTCCGTGATCTCGCGGCCCTGTTCGGCGCCCTGACGGTCATTCTCCGCCTGCTGGCGCCCGTGCTCAGCCTGCAGACGCTGCTGCTTCGCCGCGAGGTCATCTGTCGACATGTGGATTCCTCGTGCCGCCATTCGCCACGATGGCCTGGGCTTCACGCCGTGATACCGGCGGCACTGACGCCTCGACCGCCGGAGTGATTAAGTCCTGCATCACGACGCGGAACAATCTCAGAAGCAGGCGAGTCATGAAGCCGAAGCTCCCGTCCAACGGCCCACTTCAGCGGCACGGTCCTCCTGCGGTTCTTTTTCCCTGTCTATTCCCTACCGATTCCGGGCCGTCCGGCGCCGGACCGGCCTCGCGAATCTCTGAAAAGACCAGCGATTCTGGGAACTCCCAAGGAAACCCGCCCAATTCGCTCCTCACGAGTCGCATGTGTGGGCACGGGCCTCTCGGGGTGGTCAGCCGCGTCCTCGACCCCTTCGATGACCCCGGCTTCGTAGGGCTGGCCCGTGTCGGCCAGGTCTTCAACGCTCTCGTTGGCCGCGTCGGCAACCTCAGAGAGTCCCTGCGCGTCGCCCGACTGCCCCGCGCTGTCCGGCCCAACCTGGCCGGGGTCGGTCCCGAGCTCATCCATCTGCGCGTCGATCGTCCCGTGTCGTGTCATAAGAATCCTCCGTGTCCGCTAGCGGCAGGTCGGATGCTGGCACTCACAGCGCAGGACGGTTCGGTCCGCCGCCTCTTTGCAATGTTCGCTGCAGTATTTGCCATATTCGCCGTGCTTCTGAACGATGCACTTACAGGCCGGATGGGCGCACCTGCCAGCGTCGGTCATGGGGTCCTCGTCTTTCGACTTTGCCGCGGGGCGATCCGCGACGCTCTTACTCACTTTGGCCCGACTCGCGTGCGCCGTTGTGTCCCGGATTGCACAGATGGCTTCGCCCGTTCACGAACCCGCGGATCAGCGGCTGGCTATGACATTGGACCGCGATCCTCCGGTGGTGGTCGCGGTCGGCGATG
>Ga0209580_10000897_pt1 | contig 14508 bp, 11 predicted proteins | sample Coa_R1_5_FD_187153 | JGI IMG/M metagenome (GOLD analysis project Ga0209580, IMG submission 187153) | Surface soil microbial communities from Centralia Pennsylvania, which are recovering from an underground coalmine fire - Coalmine... | ecosystem: Environmental > Terrestrial > Soil >... | reverse complement strand
GCCAATCCGCGAGTAAGCGATCTGATTTTTTCCCCGGGCCGTCAACTTCAAGTCCAAGTCAATGGCGCTTTTGTTCCGGTGGAGCTGGCTGGACTGCCGTTATTGGCCGCGGATGACACTCGCCGTATCGCCTCGCACCTGCTCGGAAACAATAAGGCAGCCATTGCCATGTTGCGCGAACAGGGTTATTGCGATATCTCGTATGCCCTGCCGGGCGTGGCGCGATTTCGAGTCAATGTCTTTATTCAGCGTGGAAGCTGTGCGGTGGTGATGCGCGTGATTCCAACTGCGATTCCCGATCTGAAGACCCTGGGCGCTCCTCCGCAGTTGCAGAACACGGTCACAGTCCGCAACGGACTTGTGCTGGTAACCGGGCCGCGCGGTTGCGGGAAGTCGTCCACACTGGCTGCCCTGGTGAATCACATAAACGAAACCGAAGCGTGCCACATCATCACCATCGAAGATCCAATCGAATTCCTGCACAATCATAAGCGCGCTACCGTTCACCAGCGTGAGCTTCACAGTGATACTCCGAGCATTTCGCATGCCATGCGCGCGGCATTTCGCCAGGCGCCCAACGTAATTGCCGTAGGCGAGCTGAAGGACCGGGAAAGCATGGAGTTGGCGCTCGACGCAGCGGAAACTGGCCATCTGGTGCTCTCCACTATGAACACCGTGAATGCCGCCAAGACGGTCGAGCGCTTTGTCGGAATTTTCCCGACGGCAGAACAAGCCGCGGTGCGCGATCGGCTCGCGCGAATGTTGCGCTACGTTATTTGTCAGCGTCTCATGCCCCGCAAGCACGATGGAGAACGTGTAGCGGTATATCAAGTTGTGGGAGCCGAATCGTTGCAAACTTATCTGCAAGGGCCACACGATGAAAGCGCTCAACACTCGCCTATGCCCACCAGCGCAATAGACTGCGAAATTGAACGGCTGGTGCGTGCCGGCATTATCAGTACAGAAACCGCCCTGGCCCATGCCTCAGACCCGGCGAAATTATCCAAAACTCTTGCTTCAGATTGAACTCCCGCAGTCCCAAACGAAACGAAAGCCGTTAGAAATCTAGCGCTGCGGTGTGATGGAGGAGGGATCGGGAAGCTCTGGAGTTTGCCCGTGGCCTTGTGCGCGGCCGACTCCGGTGATTTGGTAGTCACTGTAATCAATGGTGAGAGTCGCGGTCCCGCCCATGCGAATGTGGCTGACGGACCGATTGTGCTGGATTAGCCAGAAATCCCCAACTTTCTTCCAATTGGAATCAATCTGCGTGTCCCTGATCCAGAATGAGGGAGATTTGGCTGGGTGGCCCTCCATCCGCGACAGCGCGAAGTCATTTGCGTCGATCCAGACTTTCCCGCGATAAAGAAATTTGTTTTCCTTGCGGGGCTGCACGCTGAGCACATAACAGGGATCGCTGTCCGCCTGTTCCAACCCCAGCGACTCAAAGTTGTAGTTCGCAGGACTCAGTTCGATTTGCGACTGGTTGCGGAATGCTTCGCGCTCGCTCTCCAGCAGCTTGAGCAAGACTCGGTTCAGCAACAACTTCGAGCCATTTTGAGAGACCACGGAAAAGTCGAGCTTGTCGGGAGCGGTGTAGGTTGCAATCACGCGCATCCCGGCTTCCCGCGTTCCCAGAAAGCCGTGATATTGCAGGTCGTAAGTTCGGGTGGCCCGGAACCCACGCAACTCCGCCGATCGCCGGGCGCCGGTGGCCATCAGCTTGTTCACAACGATATCCGCTGCCAGGGCCGTCGGATTCTTGGATCCAACATCCAACGACAGCAGCCGATCGCGTACTTGCTCCTTATGCTCTGCTGAGCGTCGCCTTTGCGCCTCAAACTCGGAGTCCAAGGCCAGCACCAGCAACAAACAGAACACGCAGGATTTAACTTGCCGCGGTTCACAGCGGAGAAAGTTCATCTTCTCTGTCCCTGCTTTCGTCCCTTTCTCGCGCGAAGCGCCGTTCCAGATACTTTCTGGCCAGGTCTTTTCCGCCCAGCCCGAAGGCGAGCGCGAGCCCCAACATAAGCGCACCGAAAGTGAGTGCGAACGCCACGATCATGGTTCGCGAGCCCACGCCAAGCTCCTCGAAGGCCATTGAAACCACGAACAGAATGATCATGGTGCGAACCGCCCAGCTAATCAGGCGTGGTGACGGCAAGCCGGCATTGACTCCGCTCAGCAAGGCAGCTCGCGAGAAAAAGCTCGCGCCCAGCAGTCCGAAAAACAGAATCAATAATGAGGCGAAGAGACGCGGCAAAAAGCCGAAGAAGCTGGCGACGTGCTGCTCGATTCCCACTAGGCCGAGAACGCTGATGCCGAGCAGAATGAATCCCATCCAGGCCACCCAGAACACAAACCGGCTCACAAGTTCGGTGAGAGAAGGCAAGGCCGCGCCGCGCAGCAACTGGGTTGCGCCGGTGTGCTCGGAAAGCCTGTCGAAGCGAGTGATCTTCAAGACGCTGCGCAGGAGCACTTTCAGGATGAAGGCGATCAGCCAGCCCAGAACCACGATCACCAGCATTTCCATGAAGCGCGGAAGAAAACGGGCGAAGCTCGCCACGATTTCATTCATGGTTCGCGCCAGCTCTCTTACAAAGTTTTCCCACATAGGAATCTCACTTTCCGCCGTCCCACAACCCGAGCAGGTACGGCTTTTCGCGTTCGAACGTCTGGCACAGAGCTTCCAGATTGCCTTCGACTTCCTCTGCCGAAGCCTCGCGGTTTTCCGTCAAGAAAGTGTATGCCCGTCCCCGAAACAGCGGAACCAAAGCCTGCACCACGTGATCGCGCCCAATGACCGCTTTGTGATATGACACCGAAAATTCATATACCGTCCGTGCCCAAAGCTCCGCCGGAAATGCAAAACTCTCCTCCGACAAAGTTGCCAGCCGTTTCAGGTCGGCGTGCGTCGCCGGGCTGAGTATCGATAAGAAGACAGGTTCAAGTTCGGAAAGGCCGAAAACGTACATCTGATGGAGTCGCTTCCGGTTCAGCCGCAGCGGCTCCAAACTGACCGCAGGCTGACAGCCAAGGCAGGGCGCATCCACGGGCGGTTGCGAATCACGCCAGACGGAGGAGAAGGAGTCCATAGAACAAAACAGGATTCCTGCAGTCTCACGCATGGCGTTCACCAGATCGGATCGTGGATTTTCCTGTCGCGCTTTTGTCCCCAGGAACGATTGCGCCAGCTTGAATTTTCCTACCAGCGCCGAAAGGGTCAGCCAGAGTTCTGTACCTTGACGGCCCTGTTCCTTTGACCAGATGTCTTGCGACAGAAACTGGCTGCCCAAGCCGCCTGAGAACGCAAAATCGGAAGGGTACGGCTCGCGGAGTTGGCATTTGTAAACCGCCCGGGTCAGCGGGTACAACAGGTTCCGAACTAACAAGCCATCGAACTTGTGCCGGCGATAAACGGGCAGAACCAAGTCTCGGCTATCGTTGAGCACGGGGCGCAGCAGCCGATCCATCCAGTCCGGCTCGATGGTTGTGGACTCCGGCGACACCACCGCGCAGGCCCGGGCTTGCAGCAGATCGGCAGCTGCAAAAATCGTATGCAGCGCAATGCCATTCGCAGGACCGCCTTCATATTGTGTGCTAATACTGTGCAACGTGCGCAATGCATGAACGTCAGAACTAACGCTCAAATCGCTAATGGACGCGGCGCGCACCAGGTCCTGCGTTCCGTCGCGGGAACCGCCGTCCGCATTGATGATCACCGAGCGAGCGCGAGGAAAGTACTTGAGCAGCCCTGTCCGAACGGCCTGCACGACTTGACCCACCGTCTCGCCATTGTTGTAGGTCGGCAAGCCGACGAGGATGTCCACCTCGCCAACGTTAATCAGTTCGCGGATGAAATCGTCGGAAAGTATGCTCTCTTGGGGCAAAAATGGGACCTCAAAATTACGAATTGCCGAATTTACGAATTGTCGAATTTAATTTCGGCCACAAAGACCCGGCCTGCATGTAAATTTAAAGATTCGACAATTCTAAAATCACGCTCTCTACACTTTCCTCAGCTTAAACCAATAAAACTGATACGGTCCCAGCGTGAGAAGGTAAGGCAAATCTCCGATACGCGGGAAGATGTTTCTGCCAAACATCTCCGTCAAGATGTTCCCACGATAAGTTTTCAAATCCAGTTCCACTGCCTGCGCTGCGCTCGAAAGATTATTCACCACCAGAATCGTTTCGTTCCCCAGTTTACGCACATACGCCAACACACGATGATTCGCCGGATAGAGGAACTCGATTGAGCCTCTGCCGAAAACCGAAGTTGATTTTCGTATCCGGATCAACCGCTTCATCCACGAAAGCAAAGAGTGGTCGAAGCGCTTCTGCGACTGCACATTGATCGCCTGGTATCCGTACACGGGATTGAGCATCAGCGGCGAATACAGGCTCTCGGGGTCGGCAGTGGAGAACCCGCCGTTCCAGCCGCCGTCCCACTGCATAGGCGTGCGAACTCCGTTCCGGTCGCCAAGATTGATGTTGTCGCCCATACCAACTTCATCGCCGTAATAGATGATGGGCGTGCCCGGCAGCGACATCAGCATGCCATTCATTAGCTCGATGCGCCGGCGGTCGTTGTCGAGCAAAGGCGCCAGCCTGCGCCGAATCCCAAGGTTAAGCCGCATGGCCTTGTCTCGGGCATATTCGTCATACATGTAATCGCGTTCCATGTCGGTGACCATTTCGAGGGTAAGCTCATCGTGGTTGCGCAGAAAAAGGCACCACTGGCAGACCTCGGGAATTTGCGGCGTCTGTTTCAGAATTTCCGTGATCGGCTTCCGGTCCTCCAGTTTTACTCCCATGAACATTCGAGGCATGAGGGGAAAGTGGAAAGCCATATGAAACTCATCGCCATTGCCGAAGTACGCGCGTAAATCGGAGGGCCACTGATTAGCTTCGGCGAGCAGCATCCGTCCGGGGAATTCCGTGTCCAGCCGGGCCCGCAATTCTTTGATCACGTTGTGGGTCTCAGGCAAGTTCTCGCAATTCGTTCCTTCGCGTTCAACCAGATACGGGACCGCGTCAAGCCGGAACGCATCCACCCCCATATTCAGCCAGAACTTCATCACATCCCACATCTCTTCCCGCACCTGCGGATTGTCCCAGTTTAGGTCGGGCTGATGGCTGAAGAATCGGTGCCAGTAATACTGCTTCGAAACCGGGTCCCACGCCCAGTTGGAAAGTTCGGTATCGAGGAAAATGATCCGTGTCCCTTTGTACTTCGTGTCCGTGTCGCTCCACACATACCAGTCACGCTTGGGATTATTCCGCGAACTGCGCGATTCCTGGAACCACGGGTGCTGGTCCGAAGTATGGTTCAGTACCATCTCCATAATGACTCGGATTCCGCGCTGGTGGGCAGCTTCAAGGAAAAGCTTGAAATCGTCCAGCGTGCCGTATTTCGGATGTACCGAGCGGTAATCCGAGATGTCGTACCCGTCGTCGCGCAGCGGGGAAGGGAAGAACGGCATCAACCAGATCGTATTGGTGCCCAACTCCTGTAAATAGTCGAGCTTCTGCGCCAGTCCCCGAAAATCTCCGTTTCCATCGCCACTGCTGTCAAAAAAGGCGCGGACGTGGACCTGGTAGATGACCGCGTCCTTATACCAAAGCGTGTTTTGCGGCAATTATTTTCCCCGAATCAGCCTGTGTCAGCCTTTTGTAGTGCGGCACCCTCGCCCGCGAGTTGTTGTTTCACCGAAGCGGCGTTACGGGTGTGGCAAAGGGAACTTGAATGACGTTTGTTCTCTGCTCAACCCCTTCCTCTACTTTATGCCAGTGAAGTGAGGAAATCTATGTGCGGACATCATAGGGGAGCGGTCATCCGTGGACCAGCGCCCGGCGGTGAAAGAGCGCCCGCGTGACGAGCGTCCAACCGTGGAAGAGCGGCCATTTATGGCCGCGTCAAGGTTCCGGATGATTTTCGCCCTTTAGGGCCGGCCTGACACACTGTGTCTGTCGACCCACAGTTTCCCTTGACAACATCAGACGTCAAGTTCCTTCAATTCAATAAGCTAGCCTCTGGCCCCCTGCTTGCCATTCTATCCAGCGAACAAGGGAGAACGCACATGCAACAGCTAATCACATTCATGGCCGTGGTCGCAGGGCTGGTCTTCTCGGTAGCAGTGGCTCTGGTGGTTGAAGAACTGATTTTCGGACAGGTCTTCCGACTGTTCTTCACGCCTCAGCTGGTAAAAGTCAAATCGCAACAGCGTTAGTTGAAAAGGGAGGTCGTATGATTTTTCTAAAATACTTGCTGCTGTTGGGCGGAGCAGGAATGATCGCGGCCGCGATCGCCATACTCTCGCACGATCTTTATCTCTTAACCCAGCACAAACAATCGCTCGCGACCGCCGGAACTGGTCCCGGCACAGTGCCGGAGGCTCCCGCTGTCCGTTGGCGAGCGCCACTGGCTCTGGCGTTGCTGGCCTGGGGGCCAATCCTGCTTGCCCTCGGGATCGTCGTTGTTCCGAGCGGCATGGGCGGCGTGCTCGTGAGCCAGACCAGCGGCACGCGTGCCGGGACGCTGTATCCCGGAGCGCATTTCATTACCCCGCTTGCCGAGAGCATAGTACTCTTCGACACACGCGATCAGCTTTTCACGACCGGTGCTGTCGAAGACGGCAAAGCCGCTTCGACGAAAGCCCTTCCCAATACCGATTTCTTGCGAGTGCAAGCTAAAGAGGGCCTCACGGTCGGCCTGGGGATCACCATTCGCTATCGCCTCGATCCCAAACACCTTGATTACATCCAGGCCAATCTTCCACAGCCGGTCGAAAAAGAAATTGTCCCACCGGTGGTTGCCAGCGCCTGGAGAGAGCTTGTCCCCAACTACACGGTTCGCGACGTCTTCGCGACTAAGCGCGAAGAAATTCGCAAGAAAGCCGCCGACGTGATCACGCAAAAGCTCGCCGCCGACGGGATCGTGGTGAAAGAGGTCATGCTGCGCGATATCCAGCTTCCCCCGGAGTATGCGCAAGGTTTGCAAAACCTGCTCTTGAAGGAACAGGAAAACGACCAGATGGGCGTGCAGACCGAGATTCAGGAAAAGCAGGTAAGGATTTCTGAGCTTGAGGCTGAAGCCACAAAAGCCCAGCAGGTGAAGCAAGCCGAGGGGCAGGCGCAGGTCAGAGTGCTGGAAGCGAAGGCCGAGTCTGACGCCATGCAGTACACGCTGCCGCTCAAACAGAAGCAGATCGAACAGAGCAAGCTTGAAGCTGAAGCGCGAAAAGAAGCAACTGTCCAAAATGCTGAGGCGAATGCACAGGCCACTGTGAAAAACGCCGAAGCCATGGCCCAGGCCAAGGTGCTCGACAGCAAGGCTGAGATGGAGCGCCGCAAGCTGCTCGCCGAGGCCGAGGCCGACCGCATTCGTGTCACAGCCGTCGCCGATGCCGAACGTATGCGGAACGAAGGCGCGATCCTGAAACAGAATCCGCTGCTGATTAACAAGATCGTCGCCGAGAAGCTGTCCGACAAGCTGCAGATCATGATGGTCCCGTCGGACGGCAAGTTCTTCTTCGCCAACGACGTGCTCAAGAGCATGAACATGGCGAACAAGGGCAGCGAGGCGGATCAGGCGGAAGAAAAGTAGGAAGGAAGCACTCAGCATTCAGCACTCAGGCTCGGCATTCAGTAACCGGTTCGTGAGAAACAACGACCTTAAAGGACTGAATGCTGACTGCTGAGTGCTGACTGCTTAAAGTGAGGCGGAGGCATGAACCTCAATAATCAAAGTAGCCACTGGCGCGCGACCACGGCAGTTTATAATTCGCGCAACCCCGAAATGCTTTCGTCCTCGCGCCTGCGGTGGCTTTGCTGTGCTCTCCTCGTTGTTTGCCAAATGGCTTTTGCTGCAGACTGGCGAACCCCCGAGACACAACTCGCGGCAAAAATCGCCGCCACCACGGGCCCCGGGGTCATTGCGCTCGAGATCAACAATCGCTCCTCGATCAGTTCCGCAGACGTCGAAGCCATCCGCCGCGCGCTTATCAGCGATCTCGCCACGTCTGGAATACGCATTTGGGACCCCGACCAGGCCGCAGCGGTAGTGAAACTAACGTTATCGGAGAGCTTACAAAACTACGTCTGGGTCGCCGAGATCCAGCAGGGAACAGCCGAACCCAGCCTCATCTTGATCTCGGCGCCGCGTCCTGGGGCCGCCCCCAACTCGCAAAATACGTGGCCGCTCACGCTGCACGTCACTCCGCTCGTCCCCTCGCCGGAGCCAATTCTTGACGTCGCTGTTCTCGAAGGCAGTCCGCGACGGGTTCTTACGCTCGGCGTCGGCGGAGTGGCAATTTACGACCTCAAAGACAATCGCTGGGTTCAGGCTCAGGAACTCGCCATCGCGCACTCGCATCCTTTTCCGCGCGATCTCCGCGGCCGGATCATCCTTCGTGCCGATCATCTTTTCGACGCATATTTGCCCGGACTGGTCTGCCACAGCACCAACGCTGCTCCTCTCGCGATCACGTGTTTGCCGAGCGACGATCCCTGGCCGCTGCAGACCCCGGACTTCGGCGTGTCTGCATTTTTTTCCCCAGCACAGAATTTCTTTACCGGAGCTCTGGCCCCGGGAATCGGCAAACAAAAAGCGGCGCCCCAGTTTTACTCAGCCGCGGCGATTCCGCGAGAAAAATATGCGCTCTGGATCGTTGCCGGAATCGACCGCCAGTTGCACCTGCTCGACGGCATCAACCAGCAGACGCTCGGGAACGTTAACTGGGGGAGTGATATTGCAGGTGTTCATGGCGAGTGTCGGCCGACGTGGCAAGTATTGGCAACTTCGTCGAGTGACGAAATTACAGACTCGGTGCAGGCCTTTGAATTTCCCGACCGCCAACCGGTGGCCGTCAGTCAGAAGCTTGAGGTAAACGGAAGAGTCACGGCTTTGTGGACAACACAGAACGCGCAAAGTGCAGTTGCGGTTTATCGTGATGCGGATAACGGCAATTATGAAGCAGTTCAGCTCAATCTTACTTGCGGCCAGTAGCCTGCTGTGGGCGCTCCCGGCACTCCCGGCCGATCGTCCGCATTACGGGGGGACTCTGCGCGTTGAATTGCGGGAGCCACCGAAAAGTCTGGATCCCGCAACGCTGACCGCAACCGGCCCGGAAAGCCTCTCCCGCATGGTTTTTGAGACCCTCGTCATCCTGGATAGCCAGGGACGTCCGCAGCCGCTTCTTGCATCGTCCTGGCAGGCTGAACCTGGCAATCAGCGTTGGCGCCTTGTGGTGCGCGGCGGTGTCTTTTTCTCTGATGGCACTCCGCTGGATGCTTCTGCTGTCGTGGCTTCGCTACGCAATAGCAATCCGGAGTGGAAGGCGCTTCCCGCGGGAGATACCGTGATCATTGAAACTGAAATTTCAGATCCAGATCTCCCGGCGGAGTTGGCCCTTGCTCGTCATAGTATGGTTCGTCGAGGAAACGGCAGCCTAATCGGCACAGGGCCATTCGTGATCGCTCAATCGAACGCGGGTCAGCGTCTGACTCTTAAGGCCAACGATCAGTATTGGGCGGGCAGGCCGTTTGTGGATCTAATCGACGTGGAGTTCGGCAAGAATGATCGCGATCAGATGATGGCGCTCGATCTCGGCAAAGCAGATGTCGTGGAGGTCGCCCCGGAGAATATTCGTCGCGCGCAGGCAGAAAATCGTGTGGTCGTGACCTCGCCGCCCAGTGAACTCATGGCGCTCGTTTTCACAAGCGATCCACAGTCGGATGATGAAATCCATGCGCGAAACGCGCTAGCTTGGAGCATCGATACTGCTGCCTTGAACAACGTAGTTCTGCAGGGCGGAGGCGAACCCACGGCTGCACTTCTTCCCACCTGGCACAGCGGATACGGATTCGTGTTCGCTAATTCCAGCGTCAAAGGCGCCCATCCGCCCCAACCGGCACAGAAAAAATCGCAGCGATGGACTCTCAGCCTTGACACTTCCGATCCCGGGGCCCGCGTGATTGCGCAGCGATTGTCGCTGAATGCGCGCGATGCCGGAATTACGCTCGATGTGAATAGCTCGGCATCCGGCGATCTGCGATTGGTTCCAATCCCGTTGGTATCATCTGACCCGCACGTTGCTCTGATGGAGTTGGCGAGAGTTTTCCAGCTTCCTCTTCCAAAGTTTACCAACGCCTCTGTCGCGGAACTTTACGAGGCGGAGAAAAGCCTGCTGCAAGCTCATCGCGTGATTCCGTTACTGCATTTGCGAACCGCGGTTGCCCTGCGATCAATTGTGCACGGTTTCAGCATGTCGCCGGATGCAATATGGCATCTGGAAAATGTCTGGCTGGCCGCGGAGAAGCCATGAGCTTCCGGCGCCGGCTGCTTTTACTGTTCGCCTTGTTGGTCTTGGTGTCGGTAACGGTGGTGACTGGGGTCGCTTCTTTCATGGTCCGGCGCGCATTCGATCACACCAATGACGAGCGCACCGCCGCTCTCGTCGCACAATTTCGCCACGAGTTCAATCGTCGCGGAGATGAAGTTGGGCGGCGCATTCAGGCAGCATCCGCCTCACCGGAAGCTGCGCGCACGGCTGTCGCCGCCGCACAACCATCTCCTAACTACAGCGCGTTTTTGGATGAGGCACAGGTGGTTGCCGAGTCGCAAAGGCTCGATTTCCTCGAATTCTGCGATGATCGCGGCACGATCATCTCGTCCGCACAATGGCCTGCAAAATTTGGATATAGCGAGCCGCTGGTTAATCCCAACGCGCCAGAGGTCCCATTTTTGAAAGAAGAGGAAATGCCCTCTGGTTCGGCGCTGGGCTTATTTGCGGTTCGCGCTGCCGTGGCGGGAGATCACAAGCTTTACGTCATTGGCGGCATACGCTTGGATCGGACCTTTCTTTCCAGCCTCGAATTGCCTGCCGGTATGCGGGTGATGGTGTACAAGAATCTTGATCATGGCAGCACACATTTTTCTGCGGCTCATTTGATTTCCCCCGGCGATTCGATTCAAGATGCCCAGCAACTCGCGCCGCTGATCACCCAACTGCAGCGTGATCCGCGCGAGGCGAGTGCGATCGTTCACTGGAGTTCAGGTCCGGATGAAACGATGAACGCATTTCCGCTACTCGGAGAGAAGAATCAGCTCATGGGAGTCCTGCTGGTAGGCAGCTCGCGACAGGTCTATATCGAGCTGCGCGACCAGATTCGCTCCGCTGCGCTGCTGGCCGCGGGCGCCGGGTTGCTGCTTGCAATTTTATTAAGCAGTTGGGCAGCCGCGCGGGTTACCAAGCCCCTCGAAAAACTCGCTGAGGCTGCGCACGAAGTCGCGGGAGGGAACTGGAATGCTAACGTCGAGGTGAGCACCAAAGATGAGATCGGCCAGCTAGCGGAATCGTTCAATCGAATGACCCGTGAGTTGCTGGAGCAGCGCGAACGCTTAGTTCAAGCCGAACGCGTAGCCGCGTGGCGAGAGCTGGCGCGGCGCCTGGCGCACGAGCTCAAAAATCCGCTCTTCCCGCTGCAGCTTACGGTCGAGAACCTGCTCCGAGCACGGGAAAGCGGGCAACAGCAATTCGACGAGACCTTTCGCGAAAGCTCGGCAACGCTACTCTCCGAAATCGCGAATCTCAAAAATATCGTCAGCCGTTTTAGTGAATTCTCCAAAATGCCGCAGCCGCAATTTCAGGCCGTGAATTTGGATGAATTGACGCAGAGCGTGACCAAAGTACATCAGGCGCAGCTCGATCGAGCGGGCATCACGTGCCGCAACGAACTTTCCGCTTCCGAGCCAATCGCTGCCGATCTTGATCTTCTACATCGTGCAATTTCGAACTTAGTTTTAAATGCGATTGATGCCATGCCACAAGGCGGCACACTGACAGTGCGAACTCGTACTGATCACGGTTCGGCCCGCATCGAGGTGTCTGACACGGGAGCAGGAATCAAGGCAGAGGAACGAGCGCGGCTTTTTACGCCTTATTACACCAGCAAGCCGCACGGCACCGGCCTCGGATTGGCTATTGTGCAGTCGATCGTCAGCGACCATGGCGGGAGAATCAGCGTGGACAGCGCACCCGGCCACGGTACAACGTTTATCATCGAACTGCCCGCGAACTCGGACAAACTGTCTGCAGCGCAAGGAACGCACGTTTAGGAGAAATTTTGCCGGCCAAAGCTCACCTGCTGATTGTTGATGACGAAGCCGGCACGCTGGCGTCGCTGTCACGCGCGTTCCGGTTGGCCGGCCACGAGGCGACCGTCTGCGACAACGCTGCTAAGGCCCTTGACCTGGCAAAATCCGACAACTTTGATTTGATCTTTTCTGACGTGGTGATGCCCGGCAAAGATGGGCTCACTTTCCTGGAAGAACTGCGGTCGCTGAGCATCGCCACCCCTGTTGTGATGATGTCCGGCCAGGCCCACATCGAAATGGCGGTACGCGCGACCAAGCTCGGCGCGCTGGATTTTCTGGAAAAACCAATCTCCACGGACAAGCTCCTGCTGACGGTGGAAAATGCTCTCAAGCTCCAGCGCCTCGAAGCGGAGAATCGGCAGCTTCGCCAGCGGCTCGGTAAACACGAACTTGTGTGGTCTGGCGAAGCGATGAAGAAAGTCATGGCACAGGTGGATCGCGTCGCAGCTACAGAAACGCGAGTCTGCATTCTTGGCGAGACTGGCACAGGCAAAGAGCTAGTCGCCCGTACACTTCATGAAAAAAGCCCGAGAGGTCCCGGGCCATTTATTGCCGTGAATTGTGCGGCAGTTCCTGCCGAGCTGATTGAGTCGGAGTTATTCGGTCACGAAAAGGGATCGTTTACGGGGGCGGCTGGACGGCACATCGGCAAATTCGAGCAGGCAGAGCACGGAACGCTTTTCCTCGATGAGATTGGCGACATGCCGACGGCGATGCAGGCCAAGCTGCTGCGCGTTCTCGAAGAAGGAGAGGTTGAGAGGATTGGGGCTACGAAACCGGTCGCTATAGATGTGCGCGTGATCGTGGCTACTCACCGGAATTTGGAAACGCTGGTTCGTGAAGGCAAATTTCGCCAGGACCTTTTTCATCGAGTCTTTGTTTTCCCGGTTTCGCTTCCGCCACTGCGCGAAAGGCGCGAAGACATTCCCGCCTTGCTCACATACTTCGCCGAGCAAGTATGCGCTCAAAATAACTGGAAGCCGGTGAAGTTCGCGCCGGAAGCGGTCGAGGCGTTACAACACTATGCATGGCCCGGGAACGTTCGTGAGCTGCGCAATGTGGTGGAACGTCTGATGCTGCTGATGTCAGGAGATGAGGTTGGACTCGAAACTGTTCATTCGGTGCTGTTGCCCCCAGCGGAGCCCGGCGGCCACAGTGTGGGATCGGGAACGCTTTCCGAGCGGGTCGAAGGTTTTGAGCGCGAAGTGATCCTCGCAGAGCTGAAGCGCGCCAACTTCCATATGACCAATGCCGCAAAGACGCTCGGCCTTGAGCGCAGTCATCTTTACAAAAAAGCCGAGCAGTTAGGAATAGATATTCGGAAGCAGAGGAGAGAAGAGGAAGGGGAATAATTCCGCGCTCATGCAGCGTGCCGTGCCGCCCACCGCTTGTGCCAATGCCACGCGGTGCTGACAATCTCTCTCAAATCCGAACGCAGTGGCTTCCAGCCGAGTTCGCGCTGGAGTTTCGCCGGATTTGCACAGAGCACGGCTGGGTCTCCAGCGCGGCGCGGTGAAATCGTCACCGGAATGTTTGTTCCAGTAATTTGTTCCGCCACTCCGATCACTTCGCGCACGGAATGACCGCGTCCACATCCTATGTTGTAGGATCGCATTCCCGGATTCGGAGTCACATCCAGAGCCAGCAGGTGAGCGGCGGCAATGTCTGACACATGAACGTAATCGCGAATGCAGGTTCCGTCAGGGGTGTCGTAATCGTCGCCGTAAACCTCAAATTCCCCGCGCTCGCCAGCAGCAGTCTGAAGAAGTAATGGGATCACGTGAGTTTCCGGCCGATGATCTTCGCCGGCATGCTGGGTAGCGCCTGAAGCGTTGAAATAGCGGAAAGCAACGACGGTCCAGTCGTAAGCCGCCGCGTACCATCGCAGCACGCGCTCAAACATCAGCTTCGTCTCGCCGTAAGAATTAACTGGATTTTTTGGATGCTCCTCATCAATGGGAACGTGTTCCGGATTACCATAAACCGCCGCAGATGAGGAAAAGACAAATCTCCTGACGCCATGTTTTTGTAGAGTTTCCAAAAACGCGATTCCTGCCGCGACGTTCACGTCAAAAAAAACACCCGGGTTAGTCACCGATTCAGGGATAAGAGCCTTTGCAGCAAAATGAAATACAGCGTCAATGCTTGTCCGTTTCAGCAGATTTGCCACTCTTGCGCGATCGCCGTAATCAAGCTGATGTAGAGTCGCTTGCTCAGGAACGGCATGGGCGTGTCCGGTCGAGAGATCATCGATTACCACAACATTGTGTCCCCGCTCCAGCAACTGCCGGCAGCACACTGATCCCACATATCCGGCGCCCCCGGTTACCAACACGTTTGCCATTCAGTAA
>Ga0209580_10000893_pt1 | contig 14566 bp, 13 predicted proteins | sample Coa_R1_5_FD_187153 | JGI IMG/M metagenome (GOLD analysis project Ga0209580, IMG submission 187153) | Surface soil microbial communities from Centralia Pennsylvania, which are recovering from an underground coalmine fire - Coalmine... | ecosystem: Environmental > Terrestrial > Soil >... | reverse complement strand
CGAAAGCCAGCCAGTTCATCTCAGAGACGACCCACGAGCCGTCTGGATTGACCGCCTCGACGTACGCGACGTGCCCCGCCCAGCTCTCCCACGTGACCATGATCGCCCCGACCTTGGGCGTCGGCCCCACGGGGTATCCCTGGGCCGCCGCGTTCGCGTACCAGTAGCCCGCGTCGCCGCGCCACGTCACGTTGCGCTTCGTCGCGACGTAGTACGTGCACCAGCCGACGGGGAACGCGGACGCGTTGTACGGGCCAAGGCAGCAGTTCACGACGTGGGCCGCGAAGCTGGAGCCGCCGGTGGCCCGCGTCAGCAGCTGGTACAGAGCCGGCGGCGGCGGGAACGCACCGCCCACACCGCCCGGGATGACGAGCACGGTGCCCGCGGTCAGCTGGGTGCTGCGCAGGCGGTTGAAGTCGACGATCACCTGGGGATCCACCTGGTACTTCGTGGCGATGTTCGCCAGCGTGTCGCTCGCCTTGGTCACCACGACGACTCCGGGCACCGGCGGGATCACGACCTGGTCGCCGGTCGAGACCGACGTGCTGGAGAACAGGTTGCTGTTCGACCACCGCAGGTCCGAGACCGAGACGTCGTACTTGGCCGCGATGGCGCTCAGCGTCTCGCCCGGCGCGACCGTGTAGACGAACGCCTTGTGGCTGATCGGCGCGGAGGTCGGGATGGCGACCGGTTTGATGATCGTCGTGTAGCGGCCGAGCGAAACGTCACCGACGTTGCCGCCGTCGCCGACGACCACGGCTTCCGCATTGACCGGACCCAGCCGCGCCGTCAAGCCGGTCGGGAAATGACGGTCGATCGATGCATAACCGGACATCGCTACCGCTATTCCGAGCACGACGGCGTGGGTCAGGTAACGATTAACTCGCAATGCCTACCCCTAACTTTGCGAATCCGCCCGGGCGGCGGGTGGATCCCCCAGAGAACCGGGTCACCCTAACAGACCCCGCGGAGGGGAGTCAACCCTGAACGGCTACTCTCCGTAGCCCAGCCGCCTTCCTTGATGGGCGCCTTTCCGTACTCGATTCGTATTCGAGGGCGGGGGCGCAGCAGCGCTCGGCGGCGAACAGCAGTTCGCCCGCCCATCGATTGCCTCACGCGCGCGAAGAGCCGCCTCATCAGACAGAGTGCAACGCTGCCGGCGGGCCCTACTTGCGGGCCGCGACCCGGGCATATAAGAGACGCGCGCGAGAGCGCCGGTGCCCTCCATGCCTAGGATTGACCGCGTGACCCGCCTGCACACGCCGGTCTGCGACCTGCTCGGCATCGACGTGCCCATCGTCCAGGCCGGCATGGCGAGATGCACCACGCCGGAGCTCGTCGCCGCGGTGAGCAACGCCGGCGGCCTCGGCATCATCGCCGGGCGCGGCCTGACCGCCGACCAGCTGCGCCGCGAGGTCCGCCGCGTCCGAGAGCTCACGTCGCGCCCTTTCGGCGTCAACCACATCGTGTGCCTCATGGACCACGACGCGGTCGAGGTCACGCTCGCGCAGCGCGTGCCGGTGCTCTCGCTCTCGTGGGGTCGGGCGGCCGACCTTACCTATCAGGCACACGACGCTGGGACGAAGGTGCTCCACATGGTCAACACGCCGGAGGAGGCCGGGCTCGTTTCGTCCGACGGCGCGGACGTGGTCGTCGCCCAGGGCAGCGAGGGCGGAGGGCACGTCGGACAGATGGCGACGCTCACCCTGGTGCCGCAGGTGGTCGACGTCGTCGGTCAGACCCCCGTCCTCGCCGCGGGCGGCATAGCCGACGGCCGTGGCCTGGCCGCCATGCTGATGCTCGGCGCCCAGGGAGCCCTCATCGGCACGCGGTTTCTCGCCACTCCAGAGGCCCGCATCCCCGCACATGCCAAGGACGTCATCCTCAACGCGCTCGGCAGCCAGACCGTGACGAGCAAGTTCTACGACGACGTGTTCGGACTCGTGTGGCCCGGCGCCGTCGTGCGCTCGATCAGGCACCCGCTGCTCGACGAGTGGGCCGACCGGCCGCAGGACTGGAGCCTCGCCGCCGACGAGCTCGGGCCCGCGCTCACCGCGGCCATCGCCGCCGGGGATTTCGTCATGGCCGGGGAGGCGAGTGGATTGATCCACGACATCGCACCCGCCGGTGAGCTGGTCGGCCGCATCGCCCGCGAGGCCGAGGCCCTGCTCGAGCGCTAGGCGCCTAGGGACCGCCTCGCACGTAGAGCGTCTGGCCCGACACGAAGCTCGACTCGTCGCTGCACAGAAACGCGATCACCGTCGCGATGTCGTTCGGCTGACCGACCCTTCGCAGCGGGATCTGAGACGCCGCGCCGAGCTTGAAGGCCTCGTAGTCGAGACCCATGCGCTCCGCCGTCGCGCGCGTCATGCGCGTGTCCACGAAGCCGGGCGCAACCGCGTTGACGTTGACGTTGAAGGGCCCCAGCTCGATCGCCAGCGTCCGCGCCATGCCCTGCAGGCCCGCCTTCGCCGCCGAGTAGTTGGTCTGCCCGCGGTTGCCCAGCGCTGAGGTCGAGGAGAGAAAGACCATCTTTCCGTACTTCTGGTCCACCATGTGCTTCTGCGCCGCCCGCGCGCAAAAGAAGGTGCCCTTCAGGTGCGTGTCGATCACCGCGTCCCAGTCGTCGTCGGTCATCTTGAAGAGCAGGTTGTCGCGTGTGATCCCCGCGCACGCGACCAGGATGTCGAGCCGCCCGAGCTCCTTGGCGGTGCGGTCGACCATCGCCCGCACCTGGCCCCCGTCGGTCACGTCGCAAGCGATGGCCAGCCCCTGGATCGGCCCCGCGACCTCTTCCGCCGGGGCGAGATCCATGTCTGAGACCGCGACCCGCGCGCCCTCCGCGGCCAGCAGCTGCGCCGTGGCGGCCCCGATCCCGCGGCCGCCGCCGGTGACCAGCGCGACTCTGTCCTTGAACCTCATCTCGTCTCCGTGTCGTAGGCAGCCCCGCCGTCCTTGCGCGGGTCGGACGCGCCGTGCAGGTAGCCGTCCTTCTCGGCCACGATCACCTGCGGCCGGGAGAAGTACGAGTCGTAGCTGAGCGTGCGCCGGTTGACCTTGTAGCCCAGCCCCTCGAGCCCCTCGCACACGACGCGGGGGATGCGTCCCTCCGCCTGCACGACGTCCCCCTGGAAATCCACCCGCGGTGCGCTGACCGCCTCGAAGGGCGACATCTGGTGATCGATCACGTTGACGATCGTCTGGAGGATCCCGGTCACGATCTTGGTTCCGCCCGGCGCCCCCACGCAGATGCGCAGCTTGCCGCCCTTGTCGAAGATCAGCGTGGGGGTCATCATCGTCACCCGAGTCTTGCCCGGCCGCACCGAGTTCGGATGTCCCGGACGCGGGTCGAAGCAGTTCATGTAGTCGTTGTAGCCGAAACCCAGGCCCGGCGTGACCACGCCGCTGGCCGACCCGAGGGTGTGGGTCAGCGACACCGCGTTGCCGGCGTCGTCGACCACGCAGACCTGCGTGGTGTCAGCCCGATCGTGAGCCACCCTCCCCACCACCTCCCGCGCCTTGGCCGCGTACTCCTTGTCGGCCAGCGCCCCGGTCGGGATGTCGACGAAGCGGGGATCGGCCACGTGCAGCTCGCGGTCGGCCACCGCCCACGCCATCGCCTCGAGGAGCAGGCGCGCGGCCTCGGTGCTCGGCCAGCCGTGAGCGCCGAGGTCGTAGCCCTCGAGGAAGTTCAGCATCTGAAGCAGGGTGAGGCCGCCCGCGGGCGGACCCGCCGCGGCCACGTGCAGCCCGCGATACGTGCCGCGGAGGGGCTCGGTCACGTTGACGCGGTACTCGGCCAGGTCCGCCTTGGTGAGGAACCCGCCGTGCGCCGCAAAGTCGGCCGCGATCTCGTCGCCGATGTCGCCCCGGTAGAAGGCGTCAGGGCCGTTACGGGCCAGCCGCTCCAGGGTCCGCGCGTAATCCGCCTGCACCATCACCTCGCCGACCGAGTAGAGCTCTCCGTCGTGCGTATAGATCGCCCTGGCTTCCGGCGTGACCTGGATGCGCCGCGCGTTGGGGACGACGTCGGGGCCGTAGTCCATCGTCCAGTAGCCGTGCACGAAGCCCGTGACCGCAAAGCCGTCGCGCGCGATGGGGATCGCGGGCTCGATCGCCTGCTCCCATGAGATCGACCCGAAGCGCGTCAGCGCCTCGTACAGTCCCGCCACGGTGCCAGGCACGCCGACCGACTGGTAGCCGACGTCGTTGACCCATCCCTCCAGCACGTATCCGTAACGGTCCGCCGCTTCGCGGATGAAGATCCGCTCCCACTGGTCCTCGCGCGCCAGCGAACCGGCGGTGGAGTAGAACTCGATCAGCGAATCGCCGCGCTCCGGGCTGTGCACCAGCATCACGCCGCACCCGCCGATGCCGCACATCTGCGGGTCGATGACACCCTGCACGAATGCGCAGGTCACAGCTGCGTCGACGGCATTCCCGCCACGCCGCATCACCTCGAGCGCGATCTCGGCTGCCTGCGGCTGCGGACAGACGATGATCGCCATGGATGTAACTTAGCTGACCTCCCAATTCACGGGGAGATGGCGTGAATCACCGGATGGTCGTTCCTTAATGCGCAAATGCAGCGTCCCTTAAATCTCGCCGCCGTCTGCAAGACGCCGTCGCGAATGCCGTTTTAGCTGTCAAGTGAACATCAGGTTGGCGACAGGAAGGGGGCCGCTGAACCGGAGAGGTCAGCGGGCGCAATCGCTGGTCGAGACCGCGATCACGCTGCCGGTCGTGCTGCTGCTGGCTCTCGGCGTCACCGATCTCGGCCGCTCGTTCTACTACCGCGAATCGGTCACGAACTCGGCGCGGCAGGCGCTGCGCATCGCGGTTTCCTCTTACCAGCACGGCACCGCGGACGCGGTCTGCGCGGGCACGGGCAGCGGTCCGCTCGCCGTCACCGTCACTTCGGCGGTGCCTCCGTCCGGAGGCGCGATCGTGACGATCGCGAACCAGGCCGCGCTCGAGAGCTCGAGCGACGGCACGCCCGCCGGCTCGGTGATCGCCGGAGCGACCATCAGCGTGACATTCCACTGCCTCAACGGCGCCGCGATCACGAACGCGACAGGCAACGGCCTCGGGCCGAACGATCCTGGATCGGACTCCATCACGGCGACGATCACAAAACCGATGTCGGTGATCACGCCTCTGCTCTGGCCGGTCACCGGCACGTCCTATCCGATCACAGTCACGTCCTCGCAAAGGGTGGAGTACTGATGAGATCTCGGCGGAGCCGCGGCCAGGCGCTGGTCGAGTTCGCGCTCGTCTTCCCCGTGCTCTTCTTCCTGCTCGCGCTGTCGATCGACCTGTTCCGCGTCGACTGGGTCACGTCGACCGTGGCGGAAGCGGCGCGCCAGGGAGCACGTCAGGCAGTCGCGAACGAGGACCCGTCGGACAACGGCTTCGGCGCAAGCGCAGGGCCTTGCTCGGGCACCACCCAGACACCCACGGCGACCGGCAGCGGCTGCCTCAAGACCTCGCGCATCTACGAGACGGTGGTTTCGGTGCTCGGGGGATTCAGCCGCACGGCGGCGCTGAGCGAGGCGTCGCCGGCCAACTGCCCCAACCCGGCCGTGGGAGGCGCTTCTGTCTGTGTGTGGCCGTCGGAGCAGGGCGCGGCCGCGAGCTATGCGAGCTGCGACGCCGCGCGGACCGCCCTGGGTCGAGACCCCGCGCCTGGGGATCTCGGCTCGCGCATCGCCGAGTACCAGCATCCGCAGTACAAGGGCTGCTTTGAGATCGTCGTCACCGTCATCTATCGCTACGACACGCTCGTGCCGTTTCTCGGCAGCGCGGCGCCGAACTTCCTGCGCATCGCGTCGTCCACGACGATGCTCGGTGAGTACTGAGCGATGAGGGCTCTGGATCGTCGCTCGCAGCGCGGGCAGGCGGTCGCCATCGTGGCCGCCATGCTCGTGGCGCTGACTGTGCTCGGCGTCATGGTGCTCGACGTCGGTCTGGCCATGACGGACCGGCGAAACATGCAGGCGTACGCCGACGCCGCCGCACTCGCGGGCGCGCGATCGTACGGTCCGGGCACCGACCGCGCGCACTGGGTCGCCATGGAGTACCTCGGCAGCTCGCTCAACTTCGGCCTGCCTGTGGGCGCCTGCACGGGTGCGGGCAGCTGCCCTGCAGGCGTCTACGCCGTGAGCGGATACACCATCTCCCTCAGCGACTCGTGGCGGGTCAACGGGATCCTCGACTACCCCAGCGTGCTCGACGTCGTCCTCGCGCACCGGCAGCCCAGCATCTTCGCCCGCATGGTCGGCTTCAGCACCCTGACCGCGGAGGCCTCCGCCCGCGCCACGACGCCGGGACCCCAGTTCAACGGCGCCAACTACGCGGTGGCCGCGGTGAGCGGCGACGCGATGATCAACGGAGGCGGCGCGGCATTCCAGACCGTGACCGGTCCCGTCTACGCGTACGGCTCTTTCGGCGCCAACAACGGGCCACACTCGACAGGCGTCCCCTCGGTGCAGACGAACTACGACGGCACCAGGTGCACCGGCAGCCCGGCCAACCACCTCGACAACGGAGGGGGCAGCAACGGCCTCAACTATCACACGACGGATAGCCTCCCGATGCCGGACAACGTTGGAGTCCCGGCGCCGAACAACTACGAGAACGCTTCCCCGGTCGCGCCGGCGACGGTCTACCTCTCCGCCGCGACGGCCAAGGACTCTAGCGGCAACTGGATGCCGGGCACCTACAACGGCTTCGCGCCCAGCGGCGGGACGATGAACGGCGGCGTCTACAAGATCGTCAACGCGCCCAGCATGGCGCTGGGCAGCATCACGAACACCATGCACACCGCGTCAGGCATGGCGGACCCGGCGGGGGCGGTCGCCATCGTGATCGACGGCTCGGACGCCGGGCTCGACATCAGCCAGGCAGTGCTGAACGGCCTCGACGACCTCAACGTGCCCGGCTACATGGGTCAGCGCGACCCCATGGGCACGCACAACTTCGTGATCTGGGGCGGCGGCTCCAACCCCTACACCGGGGGCATCACGATCGGCCCGCACGCCGGCACCGACATGAGCGGGATCGTCTACCTGCCCAAGAGCCCGTACGTCAGCGACGGCAACTCGAGCCCATCGTTCACCGGCTCACTGATCGTGCAGAGCATGACGGTGCACGGCGGCGGCAACGGCCAGCAGGTGTTCAAGTGGGTCTGCGGCCTGAACGCGGTCGCCGGCCAGCCGTACGACGGAGGCCTCGTCCGGTAGGAACATGAGTGGGCACCCGCTGACATAGCCCTGGCGGCCGGATTCACTGATTGGGTGGCGATGAGGACAAAGTCGCGGCCCGTCGCGAAGCGACCGGCCTATGAGACGGAACCATCCGGGTTCCCCCTCACGTCTACTCCGGCAGCTCGATCGTGAACGTGCTGCCCTCGCCGCGAGCGGTGTCCACCCGGATCGTGCCGCCGTGCCTCTCCACCACCCGGCGCGCGATGGCCAGCCCCAGCCCGCTGCCCGAGTCGCTGCGCTGAAACCTGTCGAACAGGTTGGTCAGCCGCTCGTCATCGATCCCAGGGCCATGGTCGATGACCGCGATCCGAGGTCCGCCCGATCCGTGCTCCACCCGCAGCTTCACGTCCGACCCGCGTGGGCTCACGCGGACCGCGTTGTCGACCAGGTTCGCGACCGCCTCGCGCAGCAGGTCCTTGTCCGCGCTCACCTGGGCCGACCCGTTGACCTCCGTGACCAACTCCACGCCTGACGTGACCGCCTGAGCCGCGTAGGCGCGCACCACGTCCGAGGTCAGCTCGGCCAGGTCGACCAGCTCGCGCCGGAGCGGCACGTCCTCGTCCGCGTGCGCCAGCGCGCGCAACCGTCCGAGCATGCGCTTCATGCGCTCGGCCTCGGCCACGCTGTCGGCCACGGCCTCCTCGGTCGGGCCGCCGCGGGTCGCGCGGCGGAGGATCGACAGGTTGGTCATGATCGTGGCGAGGGGCGTAGCCACCTGGTGCGAGACGTCGGTCAGGAAGCGTCGCTGCGCCGCGAGCACGCCCGCGAGCTGCGCGTTGGCCCGCGACTGTGCCTCGATCGCACGGTTCATGCGGTAGATCAGCGGCAGCACGACCAGTGGCAGCGGCGCCGCCGGAGGGGCCTCGATCGCGAGCAGCGCGATGCTGACGGCGCAGGCGGCAAGCGTGAGCGACGCCGGCCATGTGGCCCCGGCGGCCTGGCGGAGCAGGACCAGGTACGGGCGACCGCTGTGGAGCGCCGCCGGCACCACAGCGACGGCTATGTTGACCACGACGTAGAGCAGCGCCGCGGCGGCGGCGCGCATGTCGGCCGCCGCGTCCACGCGCTGGCCAAGGCTCCCGACCGCGGCGGCCAGCGCCGTCGCGAGCAGCACGTTCCCCGCGTTGAGGCCCGCCTCCCACCACGTGCGGCGCATGAGCCGGTTGCCGGCCAGGACGCCCACCGCCGCCGTCGCGGGGCCCACCGCCGGCGGCAGGAGCAGCGCGGCGACCAGGCACGGAAGCGCGCCGAGGTTCACCTTCTGCTCGGGCCCGATCTTGACGGGGTACCTCTCCGCGAGCAGCACGCCCAAGAGGCACGCCGGCACGAGGGCCCACCTCCACGGCTCCGCGGCGACGAGGCCACCATGCAGCCCAACCGCCACGGCCACGGCCACGCCCGCGGCCAGGGTCACGAAGATCGCCGCCTTCAGGGGCGGGGTCAGGCTGCTCGAGCTCCGGGCCAAGCTGCTCCTGTCAGGCCGCAGGGATGTCGAGGTAGAGCTTCAGCGTGCTACCCCCGGAGCCGTACGCCAGGTCGCTCACCTGGTAGCGGTTTTCGGAGGACACCACCTCCGCGCGGTAGACGCCCGCGGGTAGACCGATAGTGACCACGATCAGCGTGCCCCCGAAGCCATCGGGGCGCGCTGTCGTCGCCTGGGTCACCGCGCCCTTCAGGTGCTGCGCGCCGAGCGGAATGTAGACCGTCGTGTTGACCATGACGTTGGCGCCGCCGGGCGTCACGACCTGGGCCGGCGGGTCGGACATGCACCAGACCATGTTGGCCGACGCCGTGCCCTGGCCCACCACGAGCATCGCGGTCGCGACCAACGAACCGAGCACCACACTCCTGCTGCGCATTTCGTCCTGAGCCCCCTTGTTAATCCAGCGTGAACCTGTACCCGATGCCGCGCACCGTCTGGATCAGGCGCGAGGCGCCATCTGCCTCGAGCTTCTGCCGGATGCGCGAGACGTGCACCTCGAGAGAGTTCGATTCCGGTCCCGTCGTGACCGCCCAGACGGCCTCCCCCAGCTGCTCGTACGTCACGAGCTGGCCCCGGCTGCGCATGAGCGCGGCGAGGATGCGGAACTCGATCCCGGTCAGCCCGAGAGGGCGCCCGGCCCGGGTGGCCGTCCCCTCGCTGAGGTCGAGGACGACGTCGCCCGAGGCGAGCCGGGCGCCACCTTTGCCCCGGTGCCGGCGGATCACGGCCTCGACCCGCGCCATCAGCTCCTCGAGCGCGAAGGGCTTGGCGACGTAGTCGTCGGCGCCCAGCTTCAGGCCGGCGATCCGATCGCTCACCGACGCCTTCGCGCTGATCCCCACCAGGGCGGCGTCGGTCTCGGCGCGGAAGCTCTCGAACAGCTCGGGGCCGTCGTTGTCGGGCAGCATCAGGTCGAGGAGGACCACGTCCGGGTTCCACTGCCGGACCAGCTCGAGGCCACGGTCGGCCGAGTCGACGGCGCGCACCGTGTAGCCTTCCTGTCCGAGCCCGGTCGCCACCGCACGTGCGAGGCGGCGGTCGTCCTCGACCAGGGCCACCTTCCACTTGATGGTCATGCGGAGCGAATTCTCCCATGGAAGCAGGCCAGGTTCAGCCACTCTGGGCCGCGTAACGCGGCCGATCGCGGAGGCGTTGGTACCCAGGGTGGACGGAAGTTGAGGCGGTTGCCGGTCCCGGCGCGCCGTTTGGCGGTCGCCGTGGCCGTCACGGCCGCCGTCTTGGCCCCCAACGCCGCCACGCTGTGGGTCTCCGCCCCCTCCGGCGCCGACATCCAGGCCCGGGTGGAAGCCGTGACCCGCGCCCACGGCGTGCCGCTGCTGGCCGAGAACCAGGTTCCGCGGGTGCTGGCCGAGGCGGTCGTGGCCACGGAAGATGAACGCTTCTACTCCCACCACGGGGTCGATTCGATCGGCCTCGGCCGGGCCCTGCTGTACGACTTGACCAATGCCTGCCTGTGCCAGGGCGGCTCGACGATCACCGAGCAGCTGGTCAAAGACGTCTACCTGGGCGGCTCAGACCGCGGCTACAACAAGCTCGAGGACATGGTGCTGGCGCTCAAGGTCGAAGGCGTGATCGGCAAGGAGCAGATCATGGCCGACTACCTGAGCGAGATCCCGACGGGGTATGGCCGGTACGGGGTCAGCGAGGCGGCCTGCGCGTACTTCGCCGCCCCGCTCGCCGACCTGACGCTTGGGCAGTACGCCCTGCTCGCCGGGGTGGCCCAGGCGCCTTCGATCTACGACCCGACCGTCAACCCCGAGGCAGCCCTCGCCAGGCGGAGCGAGGTCCTGGCCGACCTCGTGGCCGACCACTACATCTCGGCGGCGCAGGCCAGAGCCGCGGGCCTGGAGCCCGTGCTGGTGAGCCACGCGGACGGTCCCGGCTGCTAGCCCCTCATCCGCCCCATGTCATAGGCGAGGTCGCGTCCAGGCCGAGATTGGTCGTGACCTGCATCCGGGCGGCGGGAGCAGGCGTGGGCCCGGTCGAGGGCGCGGGCAGGGGGCCGTTGTGCGGCCCGCCCGGGGTGACCGGCGGGATCGAGGGCGGCGGCGGCGGGGCGTAGACCGCCTTCGGCAGCCACCACAGCTGGAAGGGCCCGTTCGGCGAGCCTGGCGCCAGGTAGGCGATCCCCGAACCGTCGGGCGCCCAGATCGGCTGCGCCACCAACTGGTCGGTGATCACGGCCCTGAGCGGCCCCAGCGTGGACCCGTTCCACGACGCGATGGTCAACTCCGAGATCTGCTTCTCGTAGCTGCAGACCATCGCGATCTGGGTGCCGTCGGGCGACAGCGCGGGCTGCTCGCAGTCCTCGCTCGGGGTGGTCAGCGCGCGGCCGGCCGAGTACACGTGGTTCGTGTACACGAGCTGGCCGATCAGCTTCTCGTCCGGCCCGTAGGTGTACCTGGTGTAGATGATGCCGCCGGACGGCATCGGCACCGGCTGCGTGTCACCGCCCGTGTAGTCGGCCGCATTTGTCCACAGGCGCCCCTGCTTGATCGTGCCGTTGGCCGGCATGGCCCACACCGAGAGCACCACGTCATAACCGAACTTAGGCTGGTCGTAGCTCATCCAGAGCGTCTTGCCGTCGGGGCTCAGCCGCGGGTAGAACGACCAGTGGTACCCACCCGGGTCGGCGTTCTTCGGATGGGCCACCGAATTGTTGGTGACCTGGCGGAGCACGGTGCCGAATGGGTTGAGCACGTAGACGTCCGAGTAGAGGAAGCTTCGCTTGACCGCCAGCAGGTCGCCCTCGGGCGTCAGCGAAGGCTGCGTCCACCCCGCTTCTGACGTGACCTGGTGGAACCGGCCCGACGAAAGGCTGTAGAGCGCCCCCGACTGCGCGACGTAGAGGGTGCCGGGCAGCGTGAACGCCGAGGGCCGCGGCGTGGCGGCGGTCGGCTTCTCCGGCGCGACGGCGATCTTCGACTGGTGCCGGTCCAGGTAGATGTACGTCCCCGGCCCGACGGTCAGCACCACGATGGCCAGCACGACGCCGAGCACGATGCGGGAGATCACGGGAAGTACTCGTGCACCAAGGGAAGGATCTCGCCCCAGTTCGGCACGATGCTCCCGCCCGGTCCACCGCCGTGCGTGTAGGGGGGCAGCAGGACGATCTGGGTGATCGCGTCGGGGTTGTCGAAGCTTGCCGCGAGCGGCAGCATCTCGGTCACGCGCGTCACGCTGATGCTGGTCTTGAGCTCTCCACCGATCGCGCCGGCGATGTTCGGGAGGTCCTCGGGCGCGAGCTGCTTGGCCTTCTGCCGGATGGCGAGCAGCACCTGCTGCTGACGCTGCGACCGGCCGAAGTCACTCTGCAGGTCGCCGTGGCGCGAGCGCACGTACTGCATCGCCTCGATCCCGTCGAGGTGCTGCGGGCCGGCGAGGACGGCCACGCGCTGGTAGTCGTACGGGTAGTTGCTGAAGACGTCGGCGGGGTAGTAGTCGTCGAGCACCGGATGGCTCGTTACGACGTCGATCCCGCCGATCGCGTCGATCAGCTTGATCAGGCCAAGCAGGCCGACCCAGATGTAGTCGTTGACGTGGACCCCAAAATCCTGCTGGACCGTCGCGATGGCCGCGCCCGCGCCGCCATACGAATACGCCCCATCGATCTTGCCGAAACCACCCGGCGACAGATGCACGTAGAGGTCGCGAGGGATCGAGAGCATGATCACGCGCTTGGCCGATGGGATGACGCGGACGAGGATCATCGACTGGGTCAGCACGTGGTCGGAGCTGAACTTGGAGTCGTCGTCCGACCCGAGCAGCAGCACGGTGAAGGCGCCGACCTGGGCTGGGCTTGGCGAGGGTGACGGTGTCGGGGAGGTGAAGAAGGTGCTCGGCGAGGGCGACGGCACGACCACGTTCACCCCGGTCGACTGGAACGCCAGGTTCGCGGCGGGGACGAAGTACGCCAACCCGCCAGACCCCGCCGACAGCGCGATGGCCAGGAAAGCGAGAAAGGTGGTGCGTAGAGGGCTTAACCGCAGGCGCGAGGCTCTGGCGCGGTGGCCCGGTTTCATACCGAGCGGCACGGGCCGCAATTGTAGCCGGAGGGCCGGTATCCGTCTGTAAGCGACTTGTTAATGAAGTTGAAGGTGCACCGCCGGTCTACCGATGGCCGAGGGCGACCTCTACTGCCTTCACGATCAACAGCGCCACCGCGACGACGAGGTAGCCGCGCATGGCCAGCATCGCGAACCTGCGGCCGGGTGACCAGACCGCGGGCTGCAGCAGGGCGATGGGTGGCATGCGCCAGTTCTCCTTCTCGGCGGGCGACATGACCGTCTCCTCTTTCACGTGGCCACGGCTGCTGCGCCACATCCAGATCCCTGCCACGGTCAGGGCCAGCGCGGTGAGCCCGGTCAGGACGATCAGCAGGAGGCGCGTGTCGATCGTCGGAATGATCGTCGTGACCACGAGGATGAGCGACAGCATGAGCAGCACGCTGACGATCACGCTCGCCACGATGTTGAGCCAGGTCTTGTTGACGTAAGGTCCGAGGACCGCCCGATCGTTGCACAGCAGCACCAGGAATACACTCGCGCTCGGCAGCAGGATTCCGGCGAGCGCCTGCACCGCGAGGGTGATCAGGCCGAGAGGTGCCTTCGGAATCAACGTGATGGCGGCCGCGAGCGCGATCATCGCGGTGTAGGACCCGTAGAAGACCTTGGCCTCGCGGAAGCCCCGGTGCAGGGAGTGGCGGAGGCCGAAGACGTCGCCGAACGCGTATGAGGTAGCCAGCGTGACCGCCGAGCCACCGACGATCGAGGCGTCGAACAGCAGCAAGGCGAAAACCGCTCCTTCGACAGGCCCGATGTGGACCCTGAACCCTTTTGCGGTTTCGAGCGCGTTGCTGAAGTTCCCGAAATCCAGGGTGCCGGTGAACGCCGACGCGGCCGCCATCATGATCGCCGCCGCGCCGACGACCACCACCACCGCTCCGATGGCGGTGTCCGCCTTCTCGTAGGAAAGCCAGCGCGGGGTGATCCGTTTGTCAACGACGTTGGACTGCTGGAAGAAGAGCTGCCAGGGCGCCACCGTCGTCCCGACGATGGCGATGATCAACAGGATGGAGGTCGAGTCCACCCCGCCCAGCACGCTCGGGATGACGAAACCCTTCAGTGACGCTCCCGGGTCCGGATGGGCGAGGATGACCAGCGGCAGCACGAGGAGGTTCGCGGCGAGAAAGACGAACATCGCCCGCTCCCACCGGCGGAAGTTGCCCGTGATGGTGATCCCGATCAACGTCAGCGCGGCGAGTGGCACCACGATGTAGGGGCTGAAGCCGAAGTACTCGGCGGCGTACCCGATGCCGATGAACTCGGTGACGATCGTCAGGAAGTTGAGGATGAAGAGGTCGCCGACCGAGAACCAGCCCCAGAAGCGGCCGAACCGCTCGTTGATCAGCCTCGCATGCCCGACACCGGTCACAGCGCCGAGGCGCACCACCATCTCCTGGTTGACGATGAGGACGGGGATCAGGAGGAGCAGCGTCCACAGCAGGGAGTAGCCGTAGTTCTGTCCGGCGTTCGCATACGTCGAGACGCCGCCGGCGTCGTTGTCGCCGACCATGACGATGAGCCCCGGCCCGATGATCGCGGCTAGGGTGAGCAAACGACGGCGCCAGGTCCGGCGTGGCGTGACGTCGCTGACTCGGATCGTGCCGAAAGCGCCATGGATGTCGCCGGTGTGCATCTCGTCGAGCACGGCCGACGCCGGGGTCAAGCGCGAGTCCTTCTTGGATGGCTCGCGCTCAGCCATGGGTGATCAGACCCCGGAGCTCGCTTCGACCCGC
>Ga0209580_10000892_pt1 | contig 14567 bp, 12 predicted proteins | sample Coa_R1_5_FD_187153 | JGI IMG/M metagenome (GOLD analysis project Ga0209580, IMG submission 187153) | Surface soil microbial communities from Centralia Pennsylvania, which are recovering from an underground coalmine fire - Coalmine... | ecosystem: Environmental > Terrestrial > Soil >... | reverse complement strand
ACTGCTGCTGACGCTGGCCATTCACGGGCCGTTGCTGGCATTGCAGCTGCCGCTAACCAATTCCTATGACGCGAACTTCCACGTATTTTTCGCGTCGCACTACGCTCACCACTGGTTCGATCCGTGGAACCCGAAGTGGTTTGCGGGATTTTCACAGGCCACGTATCCGCCGCTTGCGCACCAGTGGATCGCGCTGCTTTCCTATATTGTGGGATTGCACTTTGCGTACCTGCTGGTACAACTGGTTGCGATCCTGCTGATCCCGATAAGCGTGTACCGATTTGCGCGACTGTGGGTGGATGAGCGGGCCGCCAGTTACGCTTCATTGTTCAGCATATTTCTCGGCGCGGTGGCCTTCCTGGTGTACTCGGCGGGTCAGCTTCCGACGACACTTTCAGCGCCGTTGTATCTGCTGGCAGTTCCCTACTTCTATGACTGGTGCCGTTCGGCCGATGGACGCGGGCTGATCAAGGGCATCATGCTGACGATAGCCGCGGGCGCGGTCCACCACGTAACTTTGATTTTCGGTTCCGTGCTGTTCGCGTTTCCCGTGCTTTGGCTGGCAGTTATGGATCGCGGCAAGGAGCGCAGTTCCGCAGCAGTGATTTCCCGCGGAGTTATTTTCGCTGTGCTGGCCGGCGCTGGGCTGGGCATCGTTTTGCTTCCCTACTGGATCGCGATCATCCGGCACCCGATCCAGCAGATACCAATCCCGCACGCCAGCCGTTCGAACCTGCTGCTGAATATTACTTATCTGACGAATTACTTCTTCGTGCCGTACGGAGTGCTGGTGATCGCACTGCCCTTCATCTTGTGGAAAGGTGCGGCAAACCGGCGATTGCGTCCGCTTCTAGTGGGATTCTGGATCACTTTCATCTTCGGACTGGGCGGCACGACGCCGATACCAAAGTGGGTGCTTGGCCGGGCATTTGAGATTCTCACCTACGAGCGCTTTACGCTTTCGGCCGCAGTGATGGCATTGCCGATCCTTGGCGTGATCGTGGAAGAAGCGATCGATCGCCGAGGACGGCGAGCTGTGTTCGTATTTGCTCTCGGCGCACTTGTGACATTGGTCCTGCCTATGGCGTGGATGGCGATCACGCCGTTCTCGCCCAACGCGAACCTCAACGTGGATGCGGTGGATGGTTTTCTCAACCGCGACGGACACGATCGCTACCGCTATCTCACGCTAGGCTTTGGAAACGCGCTGCCGAAGGTGTCGACTTATACCGTTGCCAACAGTGTGGACGGCGAATACAACTCGGCGCGCTTGCTGCCGGAGTTCACGCACTACGGCACCGCGCAGTTGACGAGTGCAAAGTTTTTTGGCACTCCTGGCATGGAGGCATTGCGCATGATGCTGCGCCACGCCAACCATTACGGGTTGAAATTTATTTTTGTTCACGATCCTTTCTACGAGCCGCTGGTTATTTTTGCGGGCTGGAAGAAAGTGGAGAGCTTCGACAATGGCTCAATCACGGTTTGGTCGAAGGAGGATGTGCCGCCAGCCAGGCCCATTCCATCCGATGCCATGCCAACGGCGCTCGAAGGGTTGCTCTGGGGAACGCTTCCGCTGGCTAGCAGCATTTTGGCCATCCTGTTCGCTTTCATGATTCCGGACCGAGCCCGCGTTCGTTCGGACCTGGTGCTTCCATTTCCAGCGCATGAAGATGAAGGCGCTTTGGTCCGGGAGGCACGCTAATGAAGCGCGGTTTACCTATTTTCATTGTGACCGTCACGGCCGTGTTGATCGTGATGGCATGGTTTCAATCGGGAGGCGCAGAACGGCGCGAGATGCGCTCTGCCAGCACCCCCGATCAAGCGGTGCGACTGATGTTGTCGCAGATTCAGGCACGCAATTACGACGCTGCGTACGCCAGGCTCGCGAATCGTAGCGATGTGGACAAGAACGCGTTCACGCGAGAATTCGCCGGCAGCTACAGCAGCCTGCTTACTTATGCGTCGCTCGAAAGCTTCGACGTCTGGGGACTTCACAGCGGCGATCAGGAAGCCTCGGTCCGGGCGAAGCTGCATTATTCGACGGCGGTCGGTCCGCTCGACGATATCCGCGACATGAAAGTGGAAAAGGCCGGTGACAGTTGGAAGGTTTTCTGGCCGGTCAACACCGCTGCCAAGCTGCCGCCACAAGTGATTCCGGTGAACTACCTGCGCTGGGATGTGATTCAGCGCGGCGCGAGCGATGACTGGGGAGTTCAGAACGTGGACTCGCCGCAGGTCCGCATCATTTCCATGAACGCGATCCAGCGGCCGGACAGCGTGGTGCTGGTCGGCGAGGTAGTGAATGAGGATTCCGTTCCTGCGTATGTAAACGTGGGCGCGACACTGCTGGATTCCCGCGAGAGCGAAATCGCACAGGAAAGCAGCTTCGACAAAATCGCGCACACCTTATTGCCGAAGCAAGTCACTCCCTACCGTATTGACTTTCCCAACATGCGCCTGGAAAAAGTGAAGAAGGTTCGCATGGATGTGAAGGCTTTGCTGGTAGCGGCAAGCGCAGATCCGGTGATCGAAGTGAGTCAGCAGAAAGTCGAGACTGATCCGCTGGGCAAGAAGATTTTGAGCGGGCAGTTGCTGAATCAGAGTGGTGAGGTGGTCAACATTCCGCATGTGATCGCCGCTTATTACGACAGCAATGGCAAGGTGATCTGGGTTTCTGACGGATATGTGGCGCAAGCCCTGTTGCCGCAAGTTCCGGTACCGTTCGCGGTGGACGTGCCTCCAGATATCGCGAAAAACGTGCAGACCTACCGGGTAGTTGTGAACCATTACGAGACGAATTCTCAAACATGAGACGACTGATTACAGTTGCGATTATTTTTTTGGTTGCCTCGGTTGCTCAGGCGGCGGAGATCCATCCGCCTGCGCAGACGGTCGCGGGGAATCCGATCACCATCGCCAGCAGCGGATCGGGCGATGCGACGTTTTATCTGATCGGGCCTGCCAGCGCCAGCAAGCGCCAAGTCCAGGCCGGCAGCGATATTGCCGTCGATTCCGACCAAATAGAACATGCGGGACGCTATGTGGCGATTCTGTGCGCGTCGGATGGATGCGCGTCGTCGAGCTTTTTTGTTAATGCGGCTGCGCCGAACCGCCTCAGCCTGCTGGTCCATCCGTCGCGCGTGCCTGTGGGAAGCGCGAATGGGATCAGCACGGTCGCTTTCGTCTTCGACAATTTTCACAACCTGGTGCTTAAACCCGATTCGATAAAATTCAGCGTTCAGCCGAAGGGTGGAAATGAAGTCTCGGCGGATCGCGAATCAAAAGACGGAATTGCTTGGGTGCGGCTGACGTCGGCAAAGAAAGAGGGGCCAACAAAGCTGGGAGCCGCGATCGGGCACGCCAATGAAATTCGAGTGGTACAGCAGGTAGCGGCGGACGCGTGCAATCTTCGGATTAAAGCCAGCCGGGCGAAGAATGACTACCTGATAGAGACCGATCCGGTGCGCGATTGCTCCGGCAATCCTGTGCCCGACGGAACAGTCGTCAGCTTCACCATGACCGACTCGGCCGGTAAGACGACGGTTGATGTCCCGATTAAACGCGGCGTGGCGAAAATCGAAATGTCGATAAAGGGACGCGCGCGCGTCACCGTGGCTTCCGGCGTGGTGACTGGCAACGAACTGGAGGTCTCGGGCGGATGAGGAATACGGCCCTTCGCTATTGTGTGCTGGCGGTCGCGTTCAGCGTTCTTGTGTGCGCGGCGGCGGTGCTTCATCTGCGCGCATCGGCTTCCGACGAGCTGCCTCGAGTGGAACTCAATGCGGACAATATCGGGCCGCGACAGATTGAGGATCTGACCAGCAAGAGCATTCCTCGCGATTATGCTTTGGCCTGGCAAACCATGGCGCAAGCGCTGGAGGAGAATCGCACGGACGTCCTGGACGGGTATTTCACCGGATTCGAGAAAGATGAACTGACGCAGCGGGTGAAGTCGCAGATGAAGTCCGACCTGCACACGCGGTATCAGGACCGCGGGCATAAGTTGCAAGCGATCTTTTACGCGCCCGCGGGAGATGCCATGGAACTGCGCGATCACGCGCAGCTTGACGTTCAAGTTCTGGATGGCGGCAAAGTCATTTATGAAGGGCCGGTCAATGTGGATTACATCGTCATCATGACACCCGGCGCGGACCGATGGCTGGTGCGGCAGATGCAAGCGGTTCAAGGGGAGAAGCCTTAGGAGAATTGAGGGCGAAGTTGGCGGGCTTGGTGGGGCCGCTTCTACGCGGAATCATTGGGCGGGCCTGGAGGGCCGCCCCTACACGACTTCCAGCATCAAAAACTCAGGAAGGAAAACTTCCGTTGGGATGAGACACTTTCTTGGCATTCTTCTGGTGCTGGCTGCAGTCCTGCTGATAATGCAGACGAGCGGCTGCTATCACGGCTCAGTGCGCCAGCCTGTAGGACAAGAGATGCAGGGCCTGCCGGGAGCTCCGCGGATTCTGGCGGACTATCAGCCATGGTTTGGCGATCCGGACCACATCAAAGTTGGATATTCCACGCAAGATCCCGCAGTGCTGCACAAGCAAATCCAAAAAGCTAAGGCGATGGGCATTTATGCCTTCGCTGTCGATTGGTACGGAGAGCGCAGGCCATTCGAAGACCGCAGCTATGCCCTGTTGCAGGAGGTCGCAAGCGAGGACCACTTTCACGTCTGCCTGATGTACGACGAAACTCAGGAAGACAACGGCCACGCCACCGACGACGCGCTGGAGGCGTTCGACAAGGCCTATCGTGCATACATTGGCCCTGACGCTCCCGGGCATGACGCATACGTCACATATCAAGATCGGCCAATTATTTTCATCTTCCCCAAGCGCGGGCACACCGATTGGGACCGCGTGCGTCAAGCGGTGAACCAGTGGGAGCACCCGCCGATCATGATCTACAAGGATGATCCGCCGAAGGAATACGACCGGGACTTTGACGGCTATTATGCCTGGATACATCCGAGTCGCACGTGGGACCCTAAGGGCGGAGACTGGGGCAAGGGTTATCTGGAAAAGTTTTATGACAAGATGAAAGACCAGCCTGGCAAAGTTGTTGTGGGTGGCGTGTGGCCGGGATTCAACGATACGAAGGCGTCGTGGAGCCTGAATCGCCACATGGACCGCCGCTGCGGCCAGACGTTTGAAGATACGCTGAAGCTGTTCCATCGTTATGACGATCCGGAACGTCCCATGCCGTTTATGCTGATCGCGACGTGGAACGATTACGAAGAAGGAACGCAGATCGAAACCGGCGTTTCCGATTGCCACGCGAAAGACGACAACCGCAATGCCAATTCCAGCGGCGATCACTCCGGCAGCGGTGGGGCGTTTGTGCCGTAGCCGGGGCCGACGTCGCAGTTAAGTTCTGATAGTCTTTCCTTTCTCGGCGGGAGACCGCCGGTTCTGCAGGACACTTGAGAAAACTTCTGCTCATGATGATAGCTCTGCCGATCGTGGCAGGGCTTGGCTGGTGGTATTTTCACCAGCGGCAGCTTCCTAGTTTCGACCCGGCTTACCGCGAGTACGCCTACATCACAAACGGGAAAAGCAACACCGTTTCAGTCATCGATCTGCGCACGTTTCGGCTGACGAAGACGCTGCGGGTTGGAAATGGGCCCACCGGAATCACAGCGAATGGAAAGAGGAATGAAGTCTATGTCGTGAACAGCGGATCGGCGAATGTCAGCGTGATTGACGCGGAGCACAACGAGGTGGTCGCGACGATAGGCGTGCACGGCGCGCCGTATTTCATTGACGTTTCGGGCGATGGAAAACGCGCATACGTTGCGAATTCGGGGTCGGCTAACGTTTCGGTGATTGATCTGGATCACCGGAAAGTTTTCGCTACTGTTCGCGTTGGGAGTTCGCCGGGGCTGGCCAGAGTTTCGCCAGACGGAAAGACGGTCGTGGTCAGCAATCGCGGCAGTGACAGCGTTTCGCTGATCGATAGCCGAACGGTTGCGGTGCGCGACACGATTCCCATCTGCCATGAGCCGACCGACATCGCAATACTGCCGGACAGCAGCAAAGCATTTGTCGCATGTTCCGGGGCGGCGCAGGTGGCGTCGATTGATCTGAAATCTGGGAAGCTAATCGCACTGCTCGATGTGGGCAAAACGCCGGTCAGTTTGGCATTGAAGCCGGATGGCGGCGAACTGATCGTGTGCAACTTCGATTCGGACAGCCTCTCGATCATCGAAACTCCGACCGATGAAGTCAGCGGCAGCTATTTGATTGGGACACATCCTTCGCGCGCGGTGGTTTCGGATGATAATTCGCGGCTCTACGTCAGCAATTTTGGATCGAACTCGGTGGCGATTTACGACATTGATATGGGGAAGATCCTGGCTTCACTGCCGGTGGGTACGCAGCCGGATGGACTGGCGCTGTCGCAAAGTCAAAATTACTTGTTAGTGCTCGATTCGCAATCGGGCGATGTGACGGTCATTCAAAAGCGCCGGCCGCGTAAGTTAGAGCCGGGAGAATACGGGCTTCTCACGATGATTCCCGCAGGAGTGCAGCCGAATAACGTGGTGGTGAAGTCATTCATGCTGCCGGGAGCGCAGCACTGAAGTGCGCTGCGGTGGTTTCGACAACAGACAGCACGGCGGCTCAAAGAGGCTGGGAGGCCTGCGATTGCCTCAATAGCGCAGATGAGGGCCGGAGCGCCGCTGGCATCGTGGGAGGCGAAGCGTCCGGCCCTACCCCTCGAACAATTACATGAGCGTGGGACCGTAAGCCTGCACATTATCCATGGGGCGGTTCTGGATACAAGCGCCAAAACACGCCAGCGCTGAGTCTTGAAGACGCGCAATGTGCACTTTACGCACCGCTGCGTGATTGAATCGCACCCTTCCACCAAGAGCGCGAATGCGCTTAGCGCCGTTCCTCCCGTGTTCATGCCTGCCGGCGCACTACAAAATTGAACCCGCACGGTACCGATGGGTTATCAAATAGAGAACCATGGCATCCGTTGCGAAATCGCCAAGTTCTTCCCGCCCGAAGCTGAGCGCCGTACTGCCGCTGGTTTGGGAGCTCATCCGTCCGCGGAGAGGCTTGCTTGCGATTGGGTTCGCACTGATGGTGGTGAACCGGATCGCGTCGCTGGTGCTTCCCTACTCCACACGATATTTGATCGACAGCGTAATCATCAAAAGGCAGACGCAGTTGCTGAAACCTCTGGTGCTCGGCGTTCTGCTCGCGACCTTAATTCAGGGAGTCACATCGTTCTCGCTGACCCAGCTGCTTTCGAAAGCAGCACAACGCTTGATTGCCGACCTTCGCCAAAAAGTTCAGGCGCACGTGGGCCGGCTGTCAGTTTCCTTTCACGATTCGACTAAGAGCGGCGTGCTGGTGTCGCGAATCATGAGCGACGTGGAAGGCGTGCGCAATCTGATCGGAACCGGACTTGTGGATCTTGTTGGCGGATTGCTCACGGCGACGATTGCTCTGGTTGTTTTGTTCCGCATTAGCGCGACCATGACGATACTGGCGTTTGGATTTCTGTTCTGTTTTGCGCTCGCCTTAAAGAAGGCCTTTCAGACCATTCGCCCGATCTTCCGCGAACGAGGCAGGATTAACGCGGAGGTGACCGGGCGCCTGGCCGAATCGCTTGGCGGCATTCGCGTGGTCAAGGGCTATCACGCTGAAGCGCGAGAAGAGAAGGTATTTTCCGGCGGGGTAAAGCGTTTGCTCGAGAACGTGATGCGAAGCCTGACCGCAACCTCGGTGATGAGTCTCTCGGCCAGTGTTCTGCTCGGCGTAGTGGGGGCAATCATCATGTATGTGGGAGCGCGGCAGATCCTCGCAGGATCGCTGACGATTGGCGGATTCTTCACGTACACGCTGTTTATGGGATTTTTGATCGCCCCGGTCATGCAAATCGTCCAGATCGGGACGCAACTCACCGAAGCCATGGCCGGCCTGGAGCGGACGCATGAAATCCTGAAGGAGCCCGCCGAGGACCGCGATCCGCGGCGCACCGTGACATTGCCGGAAATCAGCGGCAACATTGATTTTGACAATGTGAATTTCAGCTACGACGGTTCGCGATCGGTGCTGGAGGAGATTTCCTTTCATGCTTCGCCTGGAACCGTCACTGCGCTCGTCGGCTCGTCGGGCTCCGGCAAATCCACCACGATCGGACTCATTTCGGCATTCTATGTTCCGACGAAGGGCTCAATACTAGTGGACGGCGTCGATCTAAGCACGGTACGGCTTGATTCATATCGCACTCAGCTGGGTGTGGTGCTGCAGGAATCTTTTTTGTTCGATGGAAGCATCCGCGACAATGTGGCATTTTCGCGGCCGGAGGCGAGCGAAGAAGCGGTGCTGCGTGCCTGCCGTATCGCTCGCGTGGATGAATTTGCCGAAACGTTTCCCGACAAGTACGACACCATCGTGGGCGAGCGTGGAGTGAAGCTTTCGGGCGGACAACGGCAGCGCATCTCGATTGCGCGGGCCATCCTCGCCGAACCGCGAATTTTGATTCTCGATGAAGCGACGTCAAGCCTGGATTCGGAGTCGGAGCAGATGATCCAGGAAGGTCTGTCTTACCTGATGCGCGGCCGTACCACGTTCGTGATAGCCCATCGTCTGTCAACCATCCGGCGAGCAGACCAGATCCTGGTGATCGAGCAGGGTCGAATCGTGGAGCGGGGCACTCATGAGCAGCTGTATGAGGCGCGAGGGAGATATCGCGAGCTCTACGACAAGCAACATGGCCTGGAAAGCAATTTATTTTTGGCGCCGGGTGAGGGCGACATATCCGAGTCTCGTGCTGACGGCAATGGAAGCGAGAAAGCGGAGGGCGAGGGAGTATCTGACGCGCTGCGGCTGGTCGGCGGGAGGTAAGGCGTGGCTCGTGTATTCAAGCGGAAGTTAGGTGGCGGAAGCGAGTGGGGGTCGAACCCACCGGCGACATCGCGAGATGCCGCCCGCCGGTTTTGAAGACCGGGACGATCACCGGACCGCATGCGCTTCCGCGGATATCCAGCTTAACAAATGTGTGCCGGAGGCACTCCGGAGTAGTGGGGAACCTCAGGGGCGGCGGGAAATATCAGGGGCTAAAGCCCGTTCAGTTTCTCGTCGCGTGGCGTGGCCCTAATGAGACTGTGTCACGACTTCTCTTTCGCACCTTCGGTGCTGCACCGTTACCACTCTTTACCCACGGCTTGCGCCGTGGGCTGCATTCTTGCGCCGCTTCGCGGCTGCAATCCCAACGCGACCACTTTTTATTCCGTCGGCAAGTTGTGACGGTCCCTGAATGGCGGTTCTTCAAAGGAAGCCAAGGTTCAAAGCAAGGGCGCTGCATGCAAGAGCGCTGCACAGCAAGAGCAGCTACAAAGCAAAAGGGGACGAAGGCAGGCAATGTCAGAGGCTCTCGCCAGTGTCTCGCCACACTCCTCGTCCCGCACTACCTTCGATGCGGATGACGATCATCCGTTGGTCGTAAATCGACAGAAAGAAGGTAAAAGAGTCATAAAAACAGTTACAGAGTTGTAAAGCCGGGCTGATCGCGCGGCCGCCGGAGCTTCACGGATTGTAGGAGTCAGCAGCAGGAACTTACCTTTGGTATCCTGAGACCAGCGTTGATGTGAGGAAGAATGTCTTCGCGCACGGGGCCGGCTCAAGAGCAAGTGTTGTCCGCGTTACAAGCCACGAAAAATCGACTCGAGTACCTCACTCCAAATGACTGGGCGCTCATCACCGATCGCGCCAAGCTAGTCTCATTTAAGAAGAGTGAAGCCCTGCTCCGGCAGGGGAAGCAGTCGAAAGTGGTGTACGTAATCACCTCGGGGGAGGTCAGCGTCGCGATCTCTGGGACCCGCCTGGCGCAGTTAGGTCCGGGACAGGTGTGTGGCGAGATGGCGTTTCTGGAGAACAGTCTCGCCAGCGCGACTGCAACGGCGGAAGAAGAAGTGGAAGCATACGCTTTGGAGTGGCAAGGCTTGATGGATTTGTTTGAACTGTTTCCTCATCTTGCCTCCAGGTTCTATCGGTCGCTGGCCGTGAATCTCTCACGCAGACTTCGCGAGCAGAACACGCTCAAGCAGAGCGCAAGTTTAGATTTGAAGCGTTCGTAGAGCTCTTCACGCAGTCCTTCTGATCTCCTTGACGCCGAGGTCGAGACGGTTTCGAAGAAGAGCGCGCAGAGTTGCGCCATCCGCGTATCCCACGCGCGCAGCCACTTCCTCGACGCTGGCGCTGCCGGTCTTGAGCAAATGCACGGCGCGTTCCACCCGCAGACTCTGGAAGTACGACAGTGGCGATTTTCCGAGAACACCTTGCATGCGGCGAGCAAGGGTTCGCTTGCTGGCGCCTACGGCCCTGGCTGCGTCTGCAAGTGAAAATCCATGTTTGAGTCTGGTGCGCGCCCAGCCTTCAAAGCGCTCAACAATTGGGTCGGAGTGGATCAGGTGATCGCTCAGCGCGTAAACCGACTGCGAGGGCCTGGAGTCGGCGATGAGATATTTAGCGGTGAGGGCGGCGAGCTGCGGGCTGGTCCTTCTCACGATCCACAGCGCGAGGTCCATGTGACTGAGGGCGGCGCCCGCGGTCACGATACGACCGGATTGCACGATCATGTTCGATTCGTCGAGCAACACGTTGGGATATCGTTTGCGAAACATGGGCGCGAGCCACCAAGTCGTAGTTGCGCGATGATGGTCGAGCAGGCCGGACTCGGCCATCACAAAGGTTCCGATGCAGGCCGCAGTCATGGTTGCACCGCGTCGCGACCAGTTCTGAAGGAGCGGAGCGGCATCGCGGACATCGGGACGGGCGAGGGCGGCTTCCAGCGGCCCCGGCATCTTGAAGCCGATTGCAGGAACGACGACGCAGTCGGGCGCGCGCGTGCTAATTGGATGGACGGGGACGCTCAGGCCTTGAGATGTCTTCACCGCCTTCCGCAATCCAACGATCCTTAGCTCAAATCGAGAGACTGAAAGTCCGGACAGCGAGATCAGCTCGTTCGCTGTTTGGAAGGCGTCGAGGACCGCGGACAGACCGAGATCGAAGACGCCTTCGAGAGCGAGCACATCTATGCGCATGGCAATAATGATACTAAATATGGCGTTGTTGCCTATGGTGAATTAACGGGTTGCTGTCTAAACTGACATTGCGCCGCTATTTAGCGCGCATAGGAGACTGGCAAATGCTTAAGCTCGCATTATTTGTACGATTGGAAGCCAAACCCGGCAAGGAACAGGAACTCGCAGCGTTCCTGCAACAAGGACTGCAACTCGCCAACCAGGAGACGACAACGCCGTTGTGGTTCGCGCTGCGAATTGGGCCATCCACGTTTGGCATCTTCGACGCGTTCCGCGATGATGCCGGACGGCAGGCTCATCTGAACGGGCCGATTGCCAAGGCCCTCATGGCGAAAGCGCCGGAATTGCTCGCGACGCCTCCGGTGATTGAGCAGGTCGAGGTGCTGGGGGCAAAACTGCCGTAATGATCGCATCCTCATTTGAGGCTAACTCATTGGACTTTGCGCCGTGAGCCACCTTTTGGAGAACATTCTCGATCGCATTGGCAACACGTCGTTGCTACCGTTGCGCAATATCGCCCCTAAGAACGGCGCTCGCATCCTGCTGAAACTCGAAAGCGAGAATCCAAGCGGCAGCATGAAAGACCGCATGGCGCTGGCCATGGTCGAAGCGGCAGAGGCAGACGGACGACTAACACCTGGCGGGGCTGTCGTTGAATACACAGCCGGGAGCACTGGCGTCTCGCTCTCTCTCATATGCGCGGTGAAAGGATACCGACTGCATATCGTGACTTCCGATGCATTCGCGCGAGAAAAACTCGATCATATGCAACTGCTGGGCGCGAAGCTTCAAGTCTTGCATAGCGAGAGCGGAGGCATGACCGAGAAGCTAACTCGGGACATGATCGAAGCCGCACGCGTGATCACTGAGAGAACCGGCGGCTTCTGGACCGATCAACTACACAACACCGACCAGCTTGCGGCATATCACAAGATGGCGGAGGAAATTTGGACCCAGGCCGGCGGACGGATCGACGCGTTCGTTCACGGCGTGGGCACTGCGGCATCGCTCCGGGGAGTGGCGGAAGGGCTGCGGCGGCGTAATCCGAAGGTTGAGATCGTGGCTGTGGAACCGTCTGAGTCGCCGGTTTTGTCGGGCGGCAAGACGGGCTCTCACAAGATCGACGGGATTGGAGCGGGCTTCGTAGTGCCGCTTTGGCGAGAAGATATTGCCGATCAGATTGAAACGGTTTCAACAGAAGAGGCGACAGACATGGCTTTTCGGCTAGCACGGGAAGAAGGGCTTTTCGCAGGGACTTCGACGGGCGGCAATGTTTTGGCCGCTTTGCGAGTGGCTGAAGAACTCGGGCCCGATGCGACCGTGGTGACGGTTATGGTTGATACAGGGATGAAATATCTGAAGAATTACGGGGCGAAACTCAGCCGATAGGACGAAGCGGTCCCGCGGTCGGACTGCGCGGACAAGAGTGTCGGCGGCACACGCACGGCGCCACACATTCCCAGCACATTTACCAGCGCTGATGAACCAGCGGGCAAATCTTTTGGTCGTAAATGCGCTGTACGGCGGACATCGCTTCGGGCGTGAGCGGCGGCAAGTCAGATGCGCGGCAATTTTCGGCAACCTGCTCTGAACGCTTGCCTCCCGGGATCGCGCAACTGACTGCGTCAAACATCAGAATCCAGCGCAGAGCAAATTGGGTCATGGACACGGAACCTTCCCACCCTCCGCACAAAACGCGGAAGGGTGGGGCAACCTCTGCATTGGCTCTCGAAGGTTGGGAATCGGTCAGCAGCTTGCGAATGTCTTCGACTGCCTCGAGCGCAGTGTCATAATCGACGCCGGAAAACGTTTCGCCCGCATCAAACAGTTCCCCGTAACGGTTGAAAGTCCGGTGATCGTCAGGAGCGAATTGTGAGTCGCGGCGAAGTTTCCCGGTCAGCAACCCGCTCGCCAGCGGCACTCGCGCAAGAATTCCGATTTGCTTCTGCCTTGCCTGCGGAAAAAAGAGTTCAGCCGGACGAAGACGAAAACAGTTAAAGATGATCTGCACGGTCTGAACATTGGGATATTCGATCGCCTTCAGCGCCTCTTCCACTTTTTCGACGCTGACACCGTAATAACGAATTTTTCCTGCCGTGACCAAGTCGTCGAGAATTCCGAAGACTTCGGGGTGATAGTAAACGTCGGTGGACGGGCTGTGCAGTTGCAGCAAATCAATGGCGTCGGTCGAGAGATTCCGCAGGCTGTCTTCGACCCAAGTTGTCAGGTTCTGGCGGCTGTAGCCTTCGGCGGTCTGCTTGGGCAGGCGGCGGCCGGCTTTGGTGGCGACAATGATTTCTTCTTTGCGCGATTTTTTGAGCTGCGCGATCAAGCGCTCGCTGCGTCCGTCACCGTAAACGTCGGCGGTATCGAAAAAGTTGACGCCGCAATCGACGGCTTGATTCAGTGCGGCGAGTGAGTCTTGGTCCGAGACTTTGCCCCAGAATCCACCGATGGCCCATGCGCCAAAGCTGATTTCGGAAACGTTCCATCCGGTGCGTCCGAGCTGACGATATTTCATGAGCTGTTCTCCATGGTTTGGCAAATGCAGATTCCTCGCGGCTGAAGCCACTCGGAATGACATTGTGCATACGGACGAGCAGGGCGGATCATTTGTGCTGCGCGTAATCTGCCGCGCCCATAAAATGCAGAGAAACGTATGGTTCGTTGCCAACGACCCAGCTGTCGTGCCCGGGAGCGATGTAGAAAAGATCGCCGGGTTTCATTTCGATGACGCGGCCGTCATCCATCGCGGCGGTAGCGCGGCCCGAGACAACCATGCCGACGTGCTCCACCGAACAGCTTTTCAAACCTTGCGAGGCTCCCACGTGGACAGACCATTTCCAGCCAGGTTCATAGCTGGCACGGCCGATGGTCATTCCTCCGACATGAACCAGTTCGAATTTACCTTTTTCAAAGGTGCGGACCTCATCGGGATGATCGAATCGTTTTAGGATGACATCGTTCACAAATCTCTCCTCGCAACCAGGTTTAACAACCAGCAGTAAGGGATTTGATTTTGAGACATAGCAAAAGGCCGCAAACTTTCACGGCCTTTTACTGTAAAGAAAAATCGTCAACCACGAAGGGCACGAAGTAACACGTAGGAAGACCATTCGTGGTAACGCCCGTATGTTGAATTATGAACTAGTGACGCCCGCCACCGCCGTGACCACCAGGGCCACCGCGACCGCCACCTGGACCGCCGCGACCGCCTCCACGGCCATCGCGACGACGCCGGTTGCGTCCGCCGCCACCGCCGCCTGGACGACCGCCGCGTCCACCACGGTCGCCTCCTCTGTCCCCGCCGCGATCAGGTCCACGATCCCCCGAAGTCTGCGGCGCGACGTCTACTCGGTTGAAGTTGGGTTCGTCACCTTCTTCGAATTCCGCTCCGCCTTCGATGGTCAGAGCAGCCGCTCCGACAGGGACATTCTCTGCTTCGACCTGCACGCTTTCACCCGACGGCGAAGGAATTCCACCGCCGTCACCGGCTGGCGCCGGA
>Ga0209580_10000891_pt1 | contig 14578 bp, 11 predicted proteins | sample Coa_R1_5_FD_187153 | JGI IMG/M metagenome (GOLD analysis project Ga0209580, IMG submission 187153) | Surface soil microbial communities from Centralia Pennsylvania, which are recovering from an underground coalmine fire - Coalmine... | ecosystem: Environmental > Terrestrial > Soil >... | reverse complement strand
CAGCGATCGGAGTTGCGACGAGATGGCGGGCTGAGTGCGAAAGCGCTTCTCCGCTGCCCGCGAAAAACTCGAGAGGCGGGCCACTTCGATGAAAGTTTCTAGCTGATCGAAATCCATAGAAAGCAGTCAGCACTCAGCAGTCAGCAATCAGCCGAACCCAGCGTTTGCTGACGGAATCGTAAACCACGAAGGGCACAAAGGTACACGAAGGAATGCAATCTGGCGGAATTTTTGGAGAGTATCGCAAGAAATTGCCGCTTCACGACCGAATGCTGACTGCTGAGTGCTGACTGCTCAGGACTTAACTCAAGCAGGCAGCCGCATTCAAACTACTTATACGCCCGATAAAAACTATGAATTTCCCCGGCCAACCCGCGCCCAATAGACTGTTTCGCACGCGCACTGTTCCGAAGATTGTAGCAGGTGTAGAATTCTCAGCATCCCGATAAACCAGCCAGACTCCAGCCTATGGCTGACAGTAGTGTGTCTGAAAAATTCAAGTTTCCGGGTTCGCCCGACTTCTTAAAGGAGCATTCGAAATGGCAGATCCAAAAACAGTCTTGGAGTTTGCGAAGAAAAACGGAGCCAAGGTGCTCGATCTCCGCTTCACGGACTTGCCGGGCTTGTGGCAGCACGTCTCTTATCCCATTAACCAGCTGTCTGAGAGTTCATTCGAAGAAGGTTTCGGAATGGATGGATCGTCCATTCGCGGCTGGGCAGCAATCAACGAAAGCGACATGCTTTTGGTTCCCGACGCCGACACTTACCTGATGGATCCGTTCACTGAGGTGCCGACGCTGGTCATGGTTTGCGACGCCGTCGATCCGGTCACCAAGCAGCGGTATGACCGCGACCCGCGCTACATCGCGAAAAAGGCCGAGCTCTATTTGAGTTCAACCGGAATCGCCGACACCGCATTCTTCGGCGCCGAAGCCGAGTTCTTCATCTTCGATAACATTCGTTTCGACCAGCGCGAGCAGCACGGCTTCTACTTCATCGACGCGGAAGAGGGTCGATGGAATTCCGGCCGCGAGAACAACAATCTCGGATATCGTCCCCGCTACAAAGAAGGTTATTTCCCGGTTCCACCCATGGACCACTACCAGGACCTGCGCACGGAAATGGTCATGACCATGGAGAAGTGCGGCCTGGAAGTGGAGTGCCACCACCACGAAGTCGCAACCGGCGGCCAGACTGAAATCGACTTGAAGTTCGATAAGCTGGTGGCTTCCGCCGACCACATGTTGCTTTACAAGTACATTGTGAAGAACGTCGCCAACCAGTACGGCAAAACCGTCACCTTCATGCCCAAGCCGATTTTCCAGGACAACGGCAGCGGCATGCATACTCACCAGTCGCTATGGAAGGGCGGGAAACCGCTATTTGCTGGCGACGGCTATGCGGGCCTGTCGCAAATGGCGTTGTGGTATATCGGCGGTTTGATTAAGCACGGTCCGGCACTGGCTGCGCTGATTGCGCCGACGACCAACTCTTACAAGCGTCTGGTCCCCGGGTTCGAAGCCCCGGTTAACTTGGCGTACTCGCGCCGGAACCGCTCGGCGGCATGCCGTATCCCGATGTACTCGGCGTCGCCGAAGTCGAAGCGCGTCGAGTTCCGTCCACCAGACCCGAGCTGCAATCCGTATCTTGCATTCTCGGCCATGATGATGGCGGGACTGGACGGTGTCGAGAACAAAATCGATCCCGGCCAACCGCTCGACAAGGACATTTACGATCTCGGTCCAGAGGAGCTGGCGAAGGTTCCATCGATGCCAGGCTCGCTCGAAGAGGCCCTCGACGCCCTCGAGAAAGATCACGCCTTCCTGCTGAAGGGCGACGTCTTTACCGAGGAGTTGCTGAATACTTATATCGATTACAAGCGCTCCAAGGAAGTGGACGCGGTGCGGTTGCGCCCGCATCCTTATGAGTTCGCGCTGTATTACGACATTTAGGAGCAGCTCCTTTGTTTTCAGTAGTTTAGAATTGTGCGCCTAGCTCGTGTACAAAAGGTGTACAAAAGTTGCCCGAAAACTGCTCCTGACGTAATCTCCGCGAACGTCGGGAGCAGCTTCGAATGTCCGTCGGTCCGCTTGCTGATTTTTTAACTCCTCCTCCGCGTCCGCCTTTTCAACACAAGAATTCCGTCGATCTCTTTGTTCGCCATACCAAGAGCTGTCCTCACCAGTCTAGCGGGCGAGACTTTCGAAAGTGCAAATGTCCGAAATATTTGTACGTCTACAAAGATGGCGTGGCAGCTCGTGTCAGCGCCAAGACAGCCTCCTGGTCAGAAGCAGAAAAGAAGGCACAGGAAGTCCGGGATTCCTGGATACCAGAACTTGCAGAGTTGAAGCAGCTCCGTGCAGAGAAGCAAATGGGCCGAATCAGCATCGAAGAAGCAGTCGATGTTTATCTCGCCGATATGCGGACACGCAATCAGCGCGCTACGACGGTCGCCAATGCTCGTTCACTTTTCAAGAGTGCGCGAAACCCGTTTTCGCTGATTTCTTGGACGGCAAAGTACAATTCGGGCAAGCAAGAAGATATCAGGCTGGTCTGGCTTGACCAGCTCGACGGAACGATCCTCAGCCGTTGGCGCACTGAATGGACCGGGGCCCCGCTGACTCTGAGAAACCGCTGGAGTCGTGTTGTGTCGTTCTTCAATTGGTTCTTTCGCACTGGAAAACTTCAGAAGCACCCTTGCATGGGTCTACGGAACTTCAGTGCCCAGGAGGGTACGACAACGCCTTTTACAGCAGTGCAGTTTGAACATTTGCTAGCGTCAGTTGAGAAAATGCCACTTCCACCAAACGTGGATCGGCAGACTCGCAACGGCTGGCGTCCACGCTTGCGAGCATTGATCCTGGTCATGCGCTGGCTCGGTCTTGCGATTGCCGACGCGGCGAGCTTGAAACGCAGTGAATTGGTCTATGACGAAGACACAGGATTTTGGTGTGTCGACACAGACCGACAAAAAACAGGTGCTCCCGTTTACGTGCCGCTTCCCCAGGATGTGTATGAAGAATTAATCAGAGTTCCTCCGGAACGCGGATCCCACCCCGAGTATTTTTTTCTGAATCCCTATAATGACATCAATTCTGAAACTGCTCGCTGGCAACGCAGGCTGCGTGACTTGTTCAAGATTGCGGACCTGAAGGACGAACTCGGCGGTCCTGTTCGTTGCCACTCGCACAAACTTCGGAACACTTTCGCCGCGTTCGCTCTGGCCAGCGGAGTTCCCCTGGAACACGTCTCCAAACCTCTGGGACACGACAGCATTAGAACGACCGAAAAGTCTTATGCCAAGTGGATTAGGGATCGGCAGATCCTCGTCGTTAATTCGCTCGCAAGCTCATGGGGACGCCAACGCAAGCTGGTCAGTATTGAGTCGGCAAGACGACACAAGATGACGGCAATGGTCTCCCGATCGACCTGATTCGGTCGTTCATGAGGTCGGGGGCACAGTTGGGGAGTTGCCTAAGCCACTTGCTGTCGTAGGCGCTCGTGGACGCGCATAACGACTGATTCCGGGAGTCGCAATACCACATAACGACGTTTTCGTTTGCCTTGGAGTGCGTTGATCTTCATCACTCCTGGTTCCTCTCGAAATAAACGCCGGATTGTGTCTTCACTTAGCTTCCAGATCTCTGCTAATTCCTGCACCGAATAATGTCTCTCAATGGCACTCATTTCCCTTCTCACGCTTTTCTGGCCGGTTTGCGGTTAAGTAGTGTCGCATTCGGTTTTCCCCGCCGTCCGCACGCTTCGGCCCGGGACGACAGCTGATTTCAAATTCAGGCGCAGTTGGGGGAACCTCGAATCGCGACTTACTTTTCTAACGGAGGGTGGATTTTCGGTCAAATTGAGCGGTCTTGGGGCAATTTGACCGAATTAGCACTTTGATTCATAACTTGTCATGAGGGACACAAGTTCGCACGGCAAGAGGTTTTGGACGGGTGGCGTAGACGACAAGGAACTCGCCGCCGCCTCCCGTGGGTCAGTTTTTGACCAGCTCAACGACGACAGGGTTCGAATGTTATGACGATGTTGATTAGTCCGGAGCTCAAGATCGCCGGAGTGAAAGCTTTGGTACTCCGGGATCTTCTAAGAAAATCAGAGGGTTCTTTCCGACGGGACTGGCTCCAAGCGAAGTTAGGACTCAACAAAAAGAAGGCCACAGACTTGGCCGATTCCTTGGTGACGGAAGGCTACCTACAGTGCGATCAGGTCGCAGGTAAGAATTCTGAGATTCCATGGTACACGGTGACGTCCCAAGGGAAGCAATTGATGATGGCAAAGGCATCAAAACGTATCGATCTCACAAAAGCTGAACTGCTGTTGAGAGACTTTATCGAGAGAGTTCACCATGTTAACAGCGACGATAGTTACCGCTGTAGTGTCACGAAGGCCGTCGTGTTCGGCAGTTTTCTGAAGGGCACAGCACATATTGCAGATCTCGATCTTGCTGTTGACCTAGAGGATCGACTGGATCCGGGCCAGGAACTCTCAGACATGTGCTTCGCCCATGCCGATAGATCAGGGCGGCATTTCCCAAACATCACCGCACAGCTATATTGGCCTCACACAGAGGTGCTTTTGTTCCTGAAGGCGAGGAATCGTTATATCCACCTTCAGCCGTGGTATGCGTTCATCGGAATGAGGAAAGAAGCAGGTTTTATATACAAAGTACTTCTAGGGGACAAAGCTTCAATCCAGAACGAACTTGAGGCACCTTCCAAGTCAGAGCATCCGGCTGTTAACCGGAGGGTTGTAAGTTTGGATACTTCTCTGGAGAAGTCGTTTCTCTTCAGGCACTTACGTCTTTTTCATCCTTGGAGGGATCCAGGGTTCCAAAGCGGTTCTCCGCGACCGACGTGGACCGCAATAATGGACTCGGCCAAGACCCTGGATCCCATCTTTACGTCCAGCCCTGAGCTCCCGAACCGAATTGCTACCTTATTCTTCGCGAAACAGACGAATCTAGGCGATGCTCCGCCAGAAATTTCTCGATGTCTTCTGGTCGAAACCGAATGATCTGACCGAGAACTATGGCTGGTATACGTGGCTCTCGGCGACTCGCATGGTCTCGGACCCAGCGCTCAGATACGCCAATCTGCTTCGCCACGTCTCGGGGAGTCAACAATCGCTGGATTGCGTCGCCACACTCTGTCTTGTTGAACATGTGTACCAGCCCAGCTAATCTGCTCGTGGTCTTTTTGCACGTGGCACTCTACAACTCCCCACGTGACAAATCAAGCTGCATTTTTTGTGGCGTTGGGACACCGGATCCGAGGTCTCCGAAAAGAAAGGGGATACAGTCAGGAGGACATGATCTCATTCGGCTTTTCTGCTAGGCACTGGCAACAGGTGGAAGCTGGACGTCCCATCACAATTGCTACACTCCTGCGTGTTTGTGATGCACTAAATGCGAAGCCAGAAGAGCTCCTTCGAGGTCTGTACAAGCGGGGCAAATGAATACCCAACGCGACAATATGGTGCTGAGACAATTAGAGCATCTCGGAGCGATCGTCATCTTCAATGACTGAAGGCCGTCCGAACCTCGGCTGAGGGGCGTGCACCCGTAGAAGGCTGAAGTGGGGAAAAGAGTGCGGAGCTTACCGCGTTAACGATTGACGGTGTTGCTTCGAGACTCGCAGGCGTGGTGCAGTTGGCAGAGAGAGTTGCCCAAACGTCCCAACCTTAGATTGATGTACGGAGCTGAAAATGTCTGCTGTCGGTGTGAAAGACGTTCTGTCAACCAGACCGCTTACTTTCTAGCGACCAGAATCTCCATCCACCCGCTCATCCCTCCCTCGCAGCGGAAATACTTTCCATCGTCATCGTAAGCGACCTCGTATCCCGCAGCAGTTGCGTCGGCAAGCTGATTCCATTGGCTGTTCGTGGAATCCAGACCTTGCAGAGCTGAAACTGCTTCGTGCGGAGAAGCAGATGGGCCGCATCAGCATCGATGAAGCTGTAGACGTTTACATCGTAGACATGCGGACACGCAATCAGGCCCCAAAGACGGTCGCCAATGCGCGTTCGCTCTTCAAAGGAGAGAGAAACCCGGTGTCACTCGTTCTGGACCGAAAAGTACAACTAGGGAAGGCAAAAAGAGGCAAGGCTGGTGTGACTTGACCAACTCGACGGAACCGCTCTTAGCCAATGGCGATCTGAGTGGAGGGGATCAACGCTATGCAACCAGCAACGTGGCCCGGACGGGTCTTCATCCATTGTTTGCCAGCCATCGGGTTTGTCACTTTGCTGCCAGATGAACCCCTTCCGGATCAGCCAGGCGCAGCATCAGTCCCCATCCGAAGAAGTTGTTCGCGATTGCCACCGCGACCTCATTATCGCCCGCCTCTAGAGGCAACGTGAAGGCGCCATTCTCCAGCGAACATCGCCCGTCGGGAGCTTTTCTCGCTTCTTCCAGTTCAAATAGGTTTTTGTCGGCATACACCAGTTTCCCGTTCACGAATAACCACAGTTCGCGCGTCCATCCAATATCTACCTTCTTCGTCTGCTTCTTGTCTGAAGTTATCGTCGTCTTCAGCCATGCGACGGCTCGGTTCGGCTCGGGCAGAGGCCGCCCATACTCGCGGCTGAGATTTACCAGCCCGTTCCGCTCCGTGCTGATCGTCTTCCATTCCTGCGAAGCAACGGGCATTTCGTTATACATGGGGTCCTTAGCGTTCGGCAGCGCGGAAAACGTTGAGAGACGCCAATTCCGGACCAGGCCGCGGTCCCCATCCTGCGGATCTCTGGCCGGCTCCGGAGAAAGACCGTCCACTGCATAGGGAGTTATCACCATGTTTGCGAAAGTGCCTGGCCCCTGCAGTCGCAGGCCGCCTTTCATCATGTCCCCCTCTAACCTGCCGACCTCCAGTGTTGGCGATGTGGCATCGTTCACGAAAACATTCATCCGTTGGCCGGATACGACCATCTTGATATGGTTCCACCCGTTCTCGCGGAGCGGTGCCCGCGTTTGATATTGTGGAAAGAGGTCCCATAGCAGGACACCATGAGTCTGCGGCGCATACTGTATGCAGGCCCGGAAGGCCGGACAGGCCGGATCAGGCCTAAGGTATAAGAGCTCGAAATTACCTTCGTCTTGTTGACGAAAGGCTATTCCGGGTGCGCCCCGCCCGATCGTATTGACATCGAACTCGATCGTTCCGTCGCTGAACGTGACGCCTTTGAGTACCGCATCGCCGCTGTTCAGTCGCATCAAGCCGTGATAAAACCCCAGCTGCCGGAGGAACTCCGCGTTCTCCTTAGTCTGCCAGTGGTCAGCCGTCATGGTGATCGTGATCGGTTCCGCGCCCTGGGTAATCGGAAGTGGTTTTTGCGCAAACAGTCCGTTCGTGAGTGCTGACAGGAAGCATACGCAGAGCGCCATCCTGTTCAGGGCATCTTTGCTAACAAGTGTCTTCATGACCCCAGCGTATGGACCAGGCACCCGCTTTGGCGACCTAAAGGTGACGAGACGGACAGGAGTGTTACGAGGCGGTCCCGGACTTTGCGGGTCGGTTCCTGGCGACGTCCGGAAAGCGGCCTGCACTGATTCAGCGAAACAAGGGCATGTCTTCGTTTCATTCCGCAAGGCGCGCCACCGCAAGGGTCCGGAACATTGAGAAGAATGTACTCATTGTGGCCACGGATCGATTCCTTCGGACTCGGTCGCAGGATTGAACAACCGTTGTCTCAAATGAGTGCCCAGAAAGAATCGGTGCACTGCACGCTGCCGTAAACCCCGAATTGCTTTCGCCTGAGTCTTGGAGAGATCCCTGTTCTGAGTTAGTGCAGCTTCGCGTATTCGGCTTTGGCCTCCGTCAGGATGGGGATATCGGGGTCGGCGTCTTTCCACAACGTGAGGAAGTCGTTGTAGGAACTCTTTGCTTTGTCGGGCTGTCCCGAAAGCGCATAGGCCCGGCCCAGTTGCAGGTGCGCGAGTGCAGCGATGGGCTCACTCCGCACTGCGCCCGGGTGATCGAGAATCTTCTGAAACTCCGCGGCCGCCGCTGTGCCTTTTTTTGCTGTCAGGTAGGCTTCGCCGTGGACATAAACCGGATAAAGAATGAAATTCAAGGTCAAAAGATTGCCGCCGAGTTCATAGGGCGTTGCGGCGAGGGAATCTGTGGCCACGCTGTTAACGCTACCCCGAAGTAGAGCCGCAGCGTGAATGGTAGGCAAGTAGTGGAACTGCACAATCGTGTCTTCCGGAAACCGCTTTGCCAAATCGTCGGCCAGCCGCCCGGCCTGTTTTGAATCGCCTGCTATTGCCATCGCAATTGCCGACAAAGCCTCCGCATCTCGACCGTTTGAAGACGCAAGTGCCGTTTGGGCCGCCTGCTTGGCCAAGTCCATATTGCCGACCAGCGCCTCGCGTACCGCGGCTTGCGCCTCATAGACCGCCGCCGCTTCTTTTTCGTCCTCCTTCCGGGCCGCCTCGACTGCGCGCTGCGCCAAAATACGCGCCTTGGCGAGCTGCCCGCGGTACAGGGCGGTCTCGGATTCGCGGTTAAGCATTTCGTACTGGTATCCGCGGTCGCTCTCAACACTCGCCGCTTCCCGTTCCATCCCGGCGGCGTCGTTCTGAAGGAAGGCGGCCCAGTAGAGGTTCACGTGGATCTCGGGAGAATCGATGTTTTTAGATTGTGCCTCCCGTACTGTAGCTTTGGCCTCGTCCAGGCGGTTGAGTTGCAGGTATCCGTTGACGAGATTGGCGTACCGGTTCCCAGTCGCCGGACCGATTCTCACGGCTTTTTCGAAGGCGTCAAGCGCCAGGTCGTAATCACCGAGTTGGCTGTAAATGATGCCCAGGTTTGTATACGGAGTCTCTCGGGGGTAGGTTTGCGCCAACAATTCAAGGACTTTGCGGGCAGCATCCAAATTCCCGGTGACGACAATTTCGTAGTGTGAGGCAATGTAGAGCCGTTCCCGCTCGCTCAAGTGCTCTCGCAGTTCGTAGGCTCGGCGCAGACTTTCAGTCGCACGGACAGTTTGATAAAGGTTGAAGTAGCTCGTTCCCATCCTGGCATACGCCATGGCGAAATTCGGATCGAGGGTGATCGCCTGTTGGAACAACGGGATCGCTGCAGAGGAATCGCTTTTTACCACCGTGGCCTGATACCCGAGGCTGTAGGCTTTGAGGGCGTCCAGCGAGGGTGTAGTGACGTTTTCGGGGGGAGCGTCATACTTCTGTACCGAGGCCAACGATTCTCCGAGCTTGCTGCGCATTTCCGAAGCCACCTTACTCAAGGCGTCAAGAACATGGTTTTTGTCCGAGGCTTGCGCCTCCGTGCTGCCCAGAGAATCCCCCGTCGAGCAGTTGACCGCTTTCAGAGTCAGGAGATACTGCGTACCCACCTGCGCAATCGCCCCGTCCAGAACCGCTGCGCTGGCCGTGCGCTGGCAAACTTGACGGGCCAAATCATGTGTCAAGCGGGAGTCTTTCGGCTGTGCCATGAGTGACAGCGTTTGCGCGATACGCTCGTCGGAAAGCAAATTCAAGAACGGCGACTGCTCCAGTTGAGCAGAAAGCCCCTGCCGCAAGGCAGCGTCAAAGACTGGATCGCCCGTGCTGTTGGTGAAGTCCGCTAACACTACCGTGTCTTTGTCAGTGAGCACCGCGTTCCGGCTGGACACCAGAACCGAGACTAGGACCGCGACCAGCAACAGGGCGGCGGCAGCAAGCCACCACCGGCGAAACCAGATCGACGCGGTAGGCGAAGGCGCAAACACAAGTTCCCGGTTCTCCGGTTCGAGAGTTTGCACTCCTGGGGCGGGAGGGCCTTGACCACGGAACTCCTTGACCGGTGCGACGAATCGATAGCCCCGCTTGGGTACGGTCTCAATGTATTGCTGCCCGCTGGGAGTTTCACCCAGCACTTTGCGCAGCGCCGAGATATTGACCGTTAGGTTGGCCTCTTCTACAAAGCTGTCCGGCCAAACCTGCTGCATGAGTTCGTCCTTCATCAGCAGCTGGCCGTTGCTGCGAATCAGGGCGAGGAGGATGTCGAACGATTTCGGCGACAGCGAAACCGGTTTGCCATCGCACAACAAAAGGTGTTCCCGCGGGTCGCAGCGGAATTTACCGAACTCGTACAACACCTTTGTTTCGGCGGACATGGCTGTCCTTGGAATTTATTTGGAATTTTCTAACGAGCGATTAAGGACTATTTCGATTGGCACCGCTAGGTTGCTTCCAGTCCTCCGCGCTTCGTGGCTAGGCGAGATTCTAGGGGAAGCGGCCGGATCTCACAAGAGGTGTTTGGCATGGTCCGAGTGCCAGTTGAGCACGCTTCGGTTTCCCGACGGGCACTGGGCATTGGCGGATGACAAAGACTCTCATCAGAGAGAACAGAATGGAAAACAGCTCTACACCGACACGGTATGCGTCATTGTCGCTGAAAGACGTCATCTGTCTATGCGCCACACCTGGTGATGACGAGGCCTGGGAGGAGTTCGTCTCCCGTGTCGGAAAGTCCATAAGCCTCACCATCATGCGCACGGCCTCCCGATGGGGCGAGCCTTCTCGGTCCTTGGTGGAAGACCTGGTCCAGGTGACCTATCTCAAGCTCTGGGAAGATGGTTGTCGTCTCCTGCGGGACTTCGCGATCCAGCACCCCGAATCTATTTTGGGATACTTAAAGAAAACCGCGGCCAATGCCACTCACGACCACTTCAAGCATCGTCGAAGTCAATCATCTGGCGGTGGCGAGACCCACGTTTCCACGAGCGATTTTGACCCTCAGGCGGGGAATGAGGCCGTGGGCAGCGAAGAAAGGATCGCTTTCGGCGTTTTCCTGAATGAAATCGATGAGCATCTGAAGCTATGCCTGACCGGGCCTGACCAGGAGCGCGATCGCACGATCTTCTGGTTATATTTTCGACAAGGAATGAGCACCAAAGAAATCGCCTCCCTACCGACAATCGGGCTGGGCCCCAAGGGGGTTGGAAGCGTGATTGAACGGCTGAAACACGGCATTCGGGAGCAGATCACAAGGGTCTCTTCGGGGACTGGTTCGGACTCCGGACATGGCGAGGGACTGGAGTCAAAAGCAAATCCCGTCGCGAACTCGTATTAGAGTAATTGGGAGTATCAAAAGTTGGGACGCCCGTTCGATAAACATGTTGATAACCGAGAGCTCAACGCTCTCGTGCCCTCGCCGTTTGAGAATGGGCAGGGGGTGCAGGCGCTTTCTCCGGACGAGGTCCGAGAGGCCGAGCGTCACGTGCGCTCGTGTGCGGATTGCAGCAACAAAGTGTCGAAGTATTGGCTACTCGTGGACCCGGTCGCAAATCAGGTGGTTTCCAAAGATGCGCCGCCGAGTTCCGACTGCCCAAAAGACGAAGATGTCGATTGGTATGAAGTGGCCGCGGGACTATGGCCGGAGTCGAAGGCAAAGCAGCTAATCGCACATGCCGCGCTCTGCGACCACTGCGGACCTCGGCTTCGCGCTGCGACGTCGGTGGAACTGAACCCCACTCCCCAGGAAGAACGGATGTTAGGGGAACTGGCGGCGCCATCGCAGCCAGTGGGGCAGGCTAGGCGCGAACCGCTTCCAGAAGCCGGGCTGTCGCCTATTTGGCTTGGGTTTCTGTCATGGAATGTCTTTGTGCCTGTAGCGGCCTTGGTCTTGCTCTTTGGATTGTTAATGGCGCTGCCCCGGTCATCGTCGAAATCACTTTCCGGGCCGGAGTATGCTGAATTCGCGGTCACCACTCACCGGCAGCATGTCGAAGGAAAACTTCCGCTTGAGGTTCGCTCCGATTCGCAGCAGACTCTCAACCAGTGGTTCAATACTAAGTCACGGTTCCCCCTGGCTCTCCCGGGATCGCCGGCGGCCGCAGGCGAGGTACGGCCTTATAGTTTGGAGGGCGCGCGGATAGTGAAAGTCGCCGGCAAGCCCGCTGCTTTTATCGCTTACGAGGTGGGGACGCCGAAACTGCAGATGACGCCTGCAAGCCTGATAGTGACACGCGATTCTGTCGCCGTCGCCTCAGGAGGACTGCAGGTTGATTACAAGAAGGTGAGTTTCCATTACGCCACGGTTCACGGCTATAAGGTTGTTACATGGTCAATGCATGGATTGACTTATGCTCTGGTTTCCCAGGAAGCAAACAATACACAGGGATCCTGTATGGTTTGCCATTCGGCTATGAGAGATCGTGATCTAACTCATACTCCGACTCCTTTACATGCCGAGAGACAAATTGCTGAACTCTTCTCTAATTAACTAGTCTGCCGTATGAAGAATGGCCTCTACTCTGCAATGCTCATAAACTGATGAAGATGGAGTGACCAGTGAAATTTCTAAGTCCATTTGTGATTTTTCTATTTGTTTGGGCTTTCGCGGCAATGGCGGTAAGCGAAGAGAATAATTCAGCCACCAAGTCGGGAAGTTTCGTCATCCTCAAACAGGCGGACGGAAGGGAATTTCGCGCCTTCGTTGCTGGACCCGCAGATGCTAAGGCCGGTGTTTTAGTCGTTCATGATTACTTCGGCATATCAGAAGCCACTCAAGAGTCCGTGAAACGGCTCGGGGCGGTTGGATACCGCGCCGCTGCAGTCGACCTTTATGGAGGCAAATCAGCGACTACCCATGAGGAGGCCGTGAAGCTGATGCAGTCCTTAGACCGAGAGACAACTGACAAGATTTTGCAGGCGGGTCTCGACTATCTAAAGCGGCCGGGCAGGAAGCTGGCGACCATGGGATTCAGCATGGGTGCACGGGAATCGCTCAATGCAAATTTGAACGACCCGGAAGCAGTGAGCGCGACGGTGATGATTTACGGTTCCGGCTTTGACAAAATCGATTCCAAACGGCTCGAAAGACTTAAGAGTTCCGTTCTGGTGATCACCGGTGCTGAAGACAGTGACGCAACAAAAGCAGCCATCAATTTTCTTTCCAGCATGAAAGAGGCAAAACGACCGTACGAGATGCTCATCTATCCGGGTGCTGACCACGGTTACGCACAACCTCTTTTTAATGAGGGAAAGAATTACAACCCGGAGGCCGTCCGGACTACCTGGGTACTCGTGGAAGATTTCCTTCGACGCCTACTCTAGCGCGCGGGTCGCAGTCTTTCACTCAAATACGCACCGCTAGTTTCTAAAGGACTGCTCGTCTAGCTGAGAAAGACCAGCGGCTCGCCGGCTTCACGCCGCGCATAACTTAGCCCTGAAAGCAAACTGTTAAGAATCCTCGTTAAGTCTAGTGAGGTCGATTAGGCTGTTCGCGTCGTATCTCGCCAAACAATCTCAACAAGAAGCAGGAGAACTCATCGTGCACACTCAAAGGTTTCGTGTAATGTCCGCCCTAATGTCCTTCGCCATAGCCTTGTCAACCACTTGCATGGCTCAGTCCCAAGGTTTGACCGATCCCAACGCGTCCTCCGTGGCACAAGCCAGGTCACCGCAAGGCAGAGTGATTGCCCCTGGATCCAGCATTGCTCGCGCGGGCGACACAGGGGTGCGTGCACACACACACTTGCAGGTTTTCGTTCCCGAGCAGACAGTGACGCCGTTCGCTGGTCCTCCCTTTGCTGGTCTGGGCTTTGAGACCCCGGCATCGCTTGCATGTGTGTACTCGCTCGTGCCCAGGGCTAATTCTTGCAATCCGAACCTGGTCTTCGCGAATCCCACCGGTGGATTTGGGGCGATAGCTCTGGTCGATGCTTTTCACGACCCGACGGCATTGACGGACTTGCAGACGTTCTCCGCTCAGTTCGGCTTGAAGGCTCCCAATTTGACTGTGGTTTTCGCAACTGGTGTGAAGCCGGCGCAGGATCCCACTGGAGGCTGGGAACTGGAAGAAGCACTCGATCTGGAGTGGGCCCACGCCATGGCGCCCGACGCCAGACTGTTCTTGGTAGAGGCAAGGTCGAACAGCTTCAGTGATCTCTTGGCCGCCGAAAGGGTTGCCGGTAGTCTGGTGGCGAGAGCTGGAGGCGGCGAAGTTTCTAACAGCTGGGGTGGCGCCGAATTCTCCGGCGAAACTACATTCGACTCTACTTTCACGACTGCCGGAGTCGTCTATTTCGCGTCGTCTGGCGATCAACCGGGCGTACAGTATCCGGCAGCGTCTCCCAACGTGGTGGCCGCGGGTGGCACAACCACGTCCCGCAATCCTTCCACGGCAAACTTCTTGTCTGAACATCCTTGGGACCTGGCCGGCAGCGGTCTCAGCGCATTTGAAGCGCGCCCTGTCTATCAGGATGTCATCCAGGCGACCGTGGGAACTCATCGTGGAGTGCCAGACTTATCGTTCGACTCTAATCCGGTTACCGGCGCATGGGTGTTCGACTCTACGCCGGTTCAAGGCGCGGGCAGCGGCTGGTTTATCGTGGGAGGGACCAGTCTCGCTTCGCCCGCGCTGGCAGGAATTGTGAACGCAGCTGGAACCCGTCTCGGCTCCAGCAACGCGGAGTTGAACCTCATCTACAACAATTTGGCGATTACGACGGATTTCAACGACATCACTAGCGGGTTCTGCGGTCCTACTGCTGGATTCTCCGCTAAGTTAGGCTGGGACCTCTGCACTGGAATCGGAAGCGTTAAAGGCAAGGTCGGGAA
>Ga0209580_10000890_pt1 | contig 14579 bp, 9 predicted proteins | sample Coa_R1_5_FD_187153 | JGI IMG/M metagenome (GOLD analysis project Ga0209580, IMG submission 187153) | Surface soil microbial communities from Centralia Pennsylvania, which are recovering from an underground coalmine fire - Coalmine... | ecosystem: Environmental > Terrestrial > Soil > Unclassified... | reverse complement strand
CACCGAAGGCAAAGGCCGCCGCATTGAAGGCCGTGGAATTAGATGACAGCAGTGCCGACGCGCACGCTGCCCTCGGGCAGGTACGGGAGTGCTTTGAAGCGGACCGGTCAGGAGCCGAAAACGAATACAAGCGCGCAATTGCACTCAACCCGAACTATGCCACCGCCCACCACTGGTACGCCCACTTACTGCTGGGCTGGCGCGATCAGGAGGGTCTCGATCAAATCCAACAAGCGCTCAGACTCGACCCCGTATCACCCAACGTCAATGGCATGCTTGGAGACTACCTGATCGAAACAAGGCAATTTGAGAAAGCGATAGAACAATTTCGTAAGACGGTGGAACTCGATCCCGAGCAATACAATTCGCGCACGCGCTTGGGATTTGCGTACGCAGTCGTGCACCGCTATGCAGAGGCAGAGAGGGAGTTTAAGAAGGCGGAACAGATCTCGCCGGGTAGTGTGACCTCGATGGCGGCACTTGCGTACATCTACGGGCTTGAGGGAAACAAAACTCAGGCAGAAGAAATGCTCCCCGAAACAAAGCCACTGGCCCTGAAAGCTGGTCACCCTTGGTTGGTTTGCCTGGTTTACGTCGGGTTGAACCAGAAGGACGAGGCGATGCGGTGGCTGGAGAAGGCTTACGAGCAGGGCGATTTCTATTTCAACCTCAAAGACCCGCTGGTAGATCCCCTGCGTTCGGACCCGAGATTCCAAGATCTGGGGCGGCGCGTGAATACGGCGCAGCAGAAACAGGTTCTGAGATAAAGCTTTGCATTGATCCCGCCAACATGACGATCTTACCGGATTGGCAATTGCGCCCCCGCATTCGCAGGCCTTCTTGGGAAGACTAGGTATCGATCCAGAGGTCAACGGACCTGAGAGGATTGCGCCCGAGTCACGCCTTGTCGTGACTCAATTTGGGCGCTCAATTCTGGGGACGATAAGGGGACGATAACAGATGCTGTCCGGTATCATTTCGAGTCAAACGACGTCCGCCGACACCGTTTGATATCAATCAGTTACATCTCGTTGCTGCCCTGTCACGGCACGGCCAGAAGGTACGGCAGGGTACGGGAGGGTGTCGGAGGGAACCGGAAGGAATCAGACGATCCTTAATTATGCGGGGGCGTAGTTCAGCTGGTTAGAACGCCTGCCTGTCACGCAGGAGGCCGCGGGTTCGAGTCCCGTCGCTCCCGCCAACTTTCCGCGTAAACAACAAACTTGACCATTTAACCGGCCGAGAAATACAGCAACACGCAAATCAATAGTTTCGAATTGGGTTCCGCTCATTTCTGATGAGAGGTTCTCAATCTCGAAGTCGATCCGGCCTGCCCCAGAACTCGCCAGTCCTAATCGCAGCTTCGCCTTTACGGTTCACAAATCGCGCTGTCGCGCTGTCGTCAACACCTTCGACAGTTCCAATCGACAGTTCGTGACTTGCTTCCAGCAACCATTGAAACCCAATCATTTACTGCAACAGAAGGTTTGGCACGAGGGTTGCCTTTGTCTGTGAGTAATGAAAGGGGAACCTCAAAACGGAGATTCGGTATCGCTTCCGTGAATTCGGCGGTCCGTCGTAGCGGGGATGGAACACAACGAACGGGGAGACAGTTCAGTTCGAAGTTTGAAAAATCGGAGGAAACAATGGAAGACCTACACGGAAAGTGGGCGTTAATCACCGGGGCGTCGAGTGGTTTCGGCGAAGAGTTCGCCCGGCAGTACGCCGCACAAGGTCGGCCGCTTGTTCTTGTGGCGCGCCGGCTCGAGAAGCTGGAGACGTTGGCGACCGAGCTGCGCGAGATATATCGCGTCGACGTCATCGTCGAGCAAGTCGATCTTTCGAGTGTTGCGGCCGTCATCCAACTGCATCAGCGGCTCCGCGAGCGAGGGATTGCGATCGACATCCTGATAAACAACGCCGGCCACGGACTACAGGGCACGTTCGTGGATGGCACGCTGGACGCGGCATTGGCGATGCTGCAACTGGATGTCGTGAGCCTGACTGCGGTCACGCACGTGTTTGCGCAGGACATGCGGACACGCGGCCGTGGGAAGATCCTGCTGGTCGCCAGCGTGCTGGCCTATCAGGGCATAGAGAAGTTCGCGGTCTACGCGGCCGCCAAAGCGTACGTCCTGCGTTTTGGTGAAGCGCTTCATCGCGAACTCAAACGCGACGGCGTCACGGTGACGGTGCTTTGCCCGGGCATGTCGGACACCGGATTCGCCACAGCGGCGCAGCAGAAGATGACGCCCGCGCTGAAGCTCTTGATGATGCAGCCGGCACCCGTGGTGCGAGCGGGGATCTGCGCGTTGCAGGCCAGGCGCATCAGCGTCGTGCCCGGCTGGGCGAACAAGGCCACCGTGATGTTTACCTGGGCAACGCCTCGCTGGCTACACCAAGCCGTTTTCTCTCGCATCATGGGTGCCGCAACTGATCGCGGCGATGCGTACAACGCGTCGATCAAGGCGCAACGATAGGGGATACTCCAATGACAACCACCACGTCCGAACTGAAACCCAGATCCGCCAGCCGATCCGACCGGGAGCGCTTCGGCGACATCCTCGCCATCCAGCGTGCCGCCTATCTTCGCGACGGGGCACCGTCACTGACGAAGCGGCGCAGTGATCTGAAGAAGTTCAAGGCAGCAATGCTCGCGCGACGCAACGCCATCGAGGAAGCGATCGACACCGACTTCGGCCATCGCTCACGCCACGAGACGGCAATAATGGAAATCCTGGGCGTCGTCCAGGGCATTGATTACCTCGAGCGCAATCTCCGTCGCTTCATGCGCCCGACCCGGCGCCACATCGCCCTGGACATGCGTTTCGGCAGCAATCGCATCGAGTATCAGCCGCTCGGTGTGGTCGGCATCATCTCCCCGTGGAACTACCCCGTGAACCTGTCGCTGATGCCGGTGGTCACCGCGATCGCCGCGGGAAACCGCGTCATGCTCAAACCGTCGAAGCTCGCACCTGCGACGAACGCCGTGCTCGGGTCGATGTTCAGCGAGCTCTTTCCCGAAGAACAGGTCGCCATGGTCAGCGGCGACGGCTCCGCATTCTCGTCCTTGCCGTTCGATCACCTCGTCTTCACCGGGAGCACCGCTGTGGGACGAGCGGTGATGAAGGCGGCGAGCGAGAACCTCGTCCCCGTCACCCTCGAACTCGGCGGCAAGTCTCCGACCATCGTCGCCAAGGGCAGCGTGAAGGACCGCACCGTGTCCGCGATCGTCTGGGGGAAGCTCCTCAGCGGCGGGCAGACCTGCATCGCCCCGGACTACGCCCTGGTGCACGAATCCGAGGTCAACACCTTCATCGAGAGCTACGACAGGCTGGTGAAGGCCGCCTACCCAGACGGCCCGACGAGCGAGGACTACACCTCTATCGTCAATGAGCAGCAGTATTCGATGCTGGTCGACCTGATCGACGACGCTCGCGCCCACGGGGCACGGATCATCGAGGTCGGACACCGGCCCGGCGACGCCACCCGTCGTCCTCACACCCTTGCGCCGACCGTTGTGCTCGGTGTCACCGACGAGATGAAGATTGCGCACGAGGAGATCTTCGGCCCCATCCTGCCGATCTTCGGCTACGGCAATATCGATGACGCCATCAACTACGTGAACGCACGGCCCAGACCACTCGCGCTCTACTACTTCGGCGACGACGACGCGGACCGACGCAAGGTGCTCGACCGCACGACGTCGGGTAACGTCACCATCAACGGCACGATCATGCACGTCGCGCAAGACGATCTGCCGTTCGGCGGGGTCGGTGCAAGCGGTATGGGCAAATACCATGCAGTCGAAGGCTTCCGCACGCTCAGCCATGCCAAGGGCATATTCGAGCAGGGCCGTTGGAATTTCATCGAGCTCCTGCGTGCACCCTTCGGAAGGCGTGCGGATACTCTCCTGAAATTCTTTCTTCGATAGTGGGCCACTTTGAATAGCCTTTCTAGTGGGCCGATCGTAGCGCCTACGATCCGTTTGGATGGCTTCTATTTTTCCTTCGGCCAAGACCGGCATCTCGAAAGGGACCTTATCCGGGATGAGCAGCTTGATGAGCACGCTTTTGAACGCAGATTCAGAGGAGAGCTATGGCTGAAAAGCGCAGAGTAGAATCAGCGACTAGGCACCCGCTGATTGAGAAGGTGCTCGCTTCGAAATCCGCCGTCGCAGAGTTGATCGGCTTCAACGTCGAAGGAATCAGTGGCGGGCGAGCTGTTGGCTATTTACAAGCTGGGCCACAACATGCTAATCCCATGGGAACCATGCACGGCGGAGTCTTATGCGATCTGGCCGACGCGGCAATGGGCATGGCTTTTGTTTCCACCCTCGCGCCGCTCGAATCGTTCAGGACCACATCGCTGAGCGTGAACTTCTTTCGACCTGTCTGGGAAGCGCGACTGCGTGCGGAAGCCCACGTATTGAGCCGAGGGAAGAACTTGGGTTACGTCGAATGTAATATTGCCGATCAGGATGGTAAGCAGATCGCAAAGGCGAGCTGTAGCTGCTTCGTTTTGCGAGGCGAACACGCCAAACGGCGCTGACCGGGGAACGCCTTTATTCTTCCAATTTCCAAAATGCGCGATCCGACGCGAGATGATTCCATCATCTCTTCTGGGATAAACTCTCCTGAATAACGGGGCACTTCTTCGAAAACCTCATGAGCAGCAGCGGAGATGACAATTCGGATTCCCAGTGGGCGCAAGACCCACAGGGGAGCTTACAGCGACAAAACGAACGCCTGCAGTTGCTCCTGAACCTAACGAGCCGCATCACCTCGAATCTCGACCTGCGCGAAGTGCTGCGCGCAATTTCTGCCAACTTTCGCGAGGTAATGCGCTGCGACGGCGCTGGGATCTGGCGGCCGGGCGAAGAAAAGGGCACATTTAAGCTATACGCGCTCGATTCGCCCGTCAGTAAGGGCTTTGCCAAGGAGGACCTGATCATCACTCCTGCCGAGAACGATCCCGGCAGACGAGCATTCGAGACAATGAAGCCAATGGTCGCCACCGTTGAGGAGATCGGTTGGCCCGGCGGGGGCGAGGGGTACAGACTCGCAGCGGCAGAAGGCGTTAAGAGTGCCTGTTTTATCCCGCTAGTAAGTCGCGGCCGAGCGTTGGGTGACCTGATGATCGTGAGAAAAACAGAGGAAACCTTCACGGCCGAAGACGTCGATTTCCTCAGCCAGGCCGGGGGGCAGGTCGCAATTGCCATCGAAAACGCCCTTGCTTACCGGGAGATTTCGGAACTGAAGGACAAACTCGCGCAGGAAAAGCTCTATCTGGAAGAAGAGATACGCAGCGAGATGGACTTCGAGCAGATCGTAGGGTCGAGCGCGGCGCTCAAGCACGTCTTGCAACTGGTCGAGACAGTCGCGCCCAACGACTCTACAGTCCTGCTGCTAGGCGAAACCGGTACCGGAAAGGAGCTTATTGCCCGCGCGATCCACGACCGCAGCCGGCGCCGGGAGAGGACACTTGTCAAGCTGAACTGCGCGGCGATTCCTACCGGCCTACTTGAAAGCGAGTTGTTCGGTCACGAAAAAGGTGCGTTCACAGGCGCTATCAGCCAGAAGATCGGACGCATGGAGCTTGCGGATCAGGGCACGCTCTTCCTGGATGAAGTCGGTGATATCCCAGCCGACATTCAGCCGAAGCTACTGCGCGCTCTGCAAGAGCGCGAATTCGAACGCCTGGGCAGCACGCATACCCGAAGAGTCAATATCAGGCTTATCGCTGCGACCAACCGTGACCTAGAGAAGATGGTCGCGAATCGTGAATTCCGCAGCGATTTGTACTACCGTTTGAATGTATTTCCGATACGCATCCCGCCGCTGCGAGAACGTCGCGAAGACATTCCCTTGCTCGTGAGTTACTTCGTCCAAAAGTTCGCCAAGGAAATGCAAAAGAAGATTGGGACGATCCCGACGGCGATGATGAAGGGCCTCGCCGCGTGGGAATGGCCAGGGAACATTCGGGAGCTGGAGAATTTCATTGAACGTGCCGTTATCCTGACGCGGGGCGAATCGCTCGATGCGCCGCTTTCCGAATTACGCAAGCGAGCCACCGATGCGACTCCTGCTCCCGCCGTCCAGCCCATGCAGGAAGACATCGCACGTATCGTGAAAGAAAGTATCAACGCCGCCCTGAATGGGAAGAGGCCCACCGACGAGTATGCCCAAAAAGAGCGTGAAAAGATCGTGCGCGCCCTCACCGAGTGCAATGGCCGTGTTGGGGGAGTCGATGGGGCCGCGGCCCGCATCGGCATCAACCGCACGACTCTCATCTCGCGCATGAAGAAACTGGGTATCGATCCCAGGCAGTACACCGCCTAAGTCGGCGAGCGCCCACAGCGTGCCCCCCCGCCGCGACCGGTCCTTTCCACAAATCACAGTCACCCCGAATCGCGCATGGCTGTCGGAAGTGCCTTCGACACTCTCGACTCACGTCAACACTGCTCTCAGCCCCGTCGTTGACAATTCATCGAGTTACAGATGGGTAGCTTTGGCAAGCACATTGCGTTTAACGAATGCGTAAGACGGAAGGAAGGACATTATGATCAGCGCTTGAGGCGGAGCTGGCGCGGACCACAATCCAGAAACTGCTCCGCTCTGTGCAAGCACGGGCCAGAGTCTGATCTCTTTGGCCTTATCTGTAACCGCGATCATTTCGGATCAGGCTTGGACACGAAACGAAACGTAAGGAGAAGGAACCATGACCATCGCCATCACTGGAGCGACCGGGCACCTCGGCCGCCTTGTCATCAACCAACTGAAGGACCAAGTGCCTGCCGCGGATCTCGTAGCGCTTGTGCGCTCGCCCGCCAAAGCGTCTTACCTCGGGGTGTCTGCACGTGAAGCGGATTACGGCAAGCTCGAAACGCTCGATCAGGCGCTCGCAGGCGTCAACACGCTGCTGCTTATCTCGTCCAGCGAGGTCGGCCAGCGTGCCGTCCAGCACCACAACGTCATCGCCGCGGCGAAGAACCAGGGCGTGAAGCGGATCGTGTACACCAGCCTGCTCCACGTCGACACGTCTCCGCTCAGCCTCGCCGCTGAGCATCGGGAGACCGAGGCCGAATTGAAGGCGTCAGGTCTCCTGTTCACCATCCTGCGCCACGGCTGGTACACCGAGAATTACACCGCTTCGGTCCCTAGCGCCGTCACCAGCGGCGCGCTCCTGGGCAGCGCGGACGGTGGCAGGATCTCGTCGGCCGCGCGGGTGGACTACGCTGAGGCAGCTGTAGCGGTCCTGACGAGTGAAGGGCATGACGGCAAGACGTACGAGTTGGCGGGAGACAACGCCTACACGCTGAGCGATCTGGCCGCAGAGATCTCCAGACAGACCGGGAGAGATATCCCCTACCGGGACCTGCGCGAGACCGAATACGCGGCGGCGCTCGCCAGTTTGGGTCTTCCGGAGACTGCAGCCCGGGCGTACGCGAGCTTCGACGTCGCAGCTGCGCAAGGCGCGCTGTTCGATGATGGCCGCCAACTGTCGCAACTCATCGGCCGTCCGACTACGCCGCTTGCGGTCTCCGTGGCAGAGGCTCTCGCCATTTCACAGTGAACCAACACACACGAAGACATCGCACGTATCGTGAAGGAAACGCTGCCCTGAATGGGAAGAGACCCACCGATGAGTATGCCGAAAGGTAGCGCGAAGAGATCGTGCGGGCCTCACCGAGTGCAATGGACGTGTTGGGGGAGCCGATGGGGGCGGCAGCCCGCATGGGCATCAACCGCGCGACTCTCATCTCGCTCATGAAGAAACCGGGTATCGATCCCAGGCAGTACGCAGCCTAAGCCTGAAACGCTACACCGGCCGCTTTGCCCCGCCGCAACCGGTCCATTTACAAATCGAAGTCACCTCGGATTACGCATTGCTGGCGGAACTGTCTTCAACACTCTCGACTCCCCGCAACACTCCTCTCAGTTCAGACGTTGAAAATTCATCGACTTACAGATTGATAGGTTTGGCACGCTCATTGCCTTTAGCTAATGCGTAAGACGCTACCTACACGAAAGATGAAGTCAGGAAGCGGCAAAGAGGCGGTGAGTTATGGCAAAGGTAATTGAGTTCTATGTCCGGCAGAACGTCAAAGCGACAGCGCGATGGGTGCCGCCCGATCAGCGCGGAAAGGTAGTCGAGTTCCCCAGCAGTGCGGTAAGGAAGTCAGCTTGAACTGCAGCGGGGCCAAGAACGATGTGCGCGGTTCACAAGCCAGAGGAAATGCTGCATGTTGAAGATCTCCATTGTCGAAAGAAGGAAGCAACGCAGGCTGGTTGTAGAGGGCAGGCTCGTCGCGCCGTGGTTCGATGAATTGAAAGCCGCCTGCGAAAAGGCCGGATCGGGACTTGGAGGCCGTGAACTCGTCATCGATCTGAAGAACGTAACGACGATCGGCCAACAGGGAGAAGACCTGCTTCTGGAATTGATGAAGCAGGGGGTCAGATGCCGAGGCTGTGGCGTGTTTACGAATGTGATTTTGAAACAGGTCGCCCGCAGGTTGCGCAGAAATGGAGCACACGAATGAATCGTTTAATGTCACATTACAAAGGCTTACCCGCGCTGCGGATGTTCACTCTGCGAATAGCCTTTGCGCTCGCATTAGCCGCAACCCTAACGGGTTGTGCCGTGGGGCCAAAATATCGTCGCCCGACAGTGAATCTGCAGCCATTTCACAACGCGCCCTCCATCGAAGCTCGTACCACGTCTCTTCCGGCACCGCCCCTCGATCAGTGGTGGACGGGCTTCCATGATCCTGAGCTGACACGGATCGTGAAGCGGGCTCTCGACCAGAATCTCGACTTGGCCGCCGCCATGACGCGGGTGCAACAGGCGCGTGCCGCTGCCCAAGGAGCAGGAGCGCGGCGCATGCCATCAGGAAACCTTTACGCTTCGACGACCACACTGTACCAGTCGACTGAAAGTATGACGGGCCGTCTCGCCTCGCACCTGCCCGGCTATAGCCGCACTCAGAACTACTACGATCTCGGATTCATTGCCAGCTGGGAAACCGACCTGTTCGGCGGTTTGAAAAAAGGAGCTCAGGCCGCGACGGCCGAGGCTCAGGCGGCTGAAGCTGGGCACACGGGAACCCGCATCACGGTTGCCGCAGAAGCCGCTGATGCCTATATGCAGATACGCGGCGCGGAGGCGCGCCTAGTGTTCGCCAAAGACCAGATCGCCACTGACGAGCATCTCGTCGAACTGGTGCAGCAGCGCAAGGATGCGGGCGTCGCTTCCGACCGCGAACTCGCTCAGGCTCAAGCCTTGCTGTCGCAAGCGAAGGCGACGATTCCACTGCTTACAGTCTCTCTCGAAACACAGTTGAATCGGCTAGATGTGATCATGGGGGCGCAGCCGGGAACGTACGCAGCGGAGTTGAGCTCGATCGCAGACATTCCCGATGTGCCGGAAATTTCTGGCTATGGAACACCCACGGACCTTTTACGCAGGAGGCCCGACATTATCGCAGCTGAGCGAATGGTTGCTGCCTCGAATGCTCGCATCGGCCAGGCTCTGTCCGAATATTATCCAAAGCTCTCAGTTTCAGGGATCGTCGGGTCTCAAGCGCTCGCGCCCGGCCATCTTTTCGAACAACAAGGATTTCAGCCTATCAGTGTAGTGGGTCTCCGCTGGCGACTCTTCGATTTCGGCGCTGTAGCCGCCGAAGTGAAACGAGCGCGAGGCGGCAATGCCGAAGCCCTTCTCCAGTACCAAAGCACCGCCCTTCACGCAGCCGAAGATGTCGAGGACGCCTTTAGTTTACTCGTCCAGTCGGAGAATCGCCGAAACGAAATCCTTCATGAAATCGCTGAACTGCAGCGTGTGCGCGACCTGTCGGAACAGTCCTACACCGCCGGTGTCATCGCGCTCACCGATGTTCTCGACGCGGATCGTCAATTGCTTGCGGCCAAGGATGACCTAGCTGTAGCGCGAGAGAGTGCAGCCCGTGCAGCGGTCGGCTCCTATCGCGCTCTCGGGGGCGGCTGGCTCCCATGATCGAAATCCAAAAGATAAAGGAACGCCATATGAAAAACATCAACTTCAGTTATTCCGCCCTGGTGCTGGTCGCCACCGCCTTCGCAGTCAGCTTGACTGGTTGCGGTCAGAAGCGGGAGTTAGATCCAAGAACACAGCCGGAACTGGTTCGGATCGTGGAAATAGGTTCGTCGTCCGGAGCTGATCCTGCATTCACTGGCGTGGTCTCAGCGCGTGTTCAGAGCAACCTTGGTTTCCGGGTTCCCGGAAAAATCACGAGCCGCCTGGTAGATACGGGGCAATACGTCCATGCTGGACAGCCGCTCATGACTATTGATCGAACCGACTATGTCCATGCCATAACCGCACGAGCAGAAACCGTCACTGCGGCAAAGGCAAAGGCCGCTCAAGCTGCTGCCGATGAGGCGCGGTATCGCGGGTTGGTCAAGACCGGCGCAGTCTCCGCTTCAACCTACGATCAGGTCAAGGCCGCGTCCGACGCGGCACAAGCTGAGCTCGCCGCCGCTATCGCTCAGGAGCAGGTTGCGAGAGACGAGGGCGGCTACTCACAACTCGTTGCGGATGCGGACGGCGAGGTGGTCGAAACCCTGGCGGAGCCGGGCCAGGTGGTGATGGCGGGCCAAACAGTTGTGAAGCTCGCCCATTTCGGTCCGCGAGAGGCGGCAGTCAACCTCCCAGAGACGGTGAGGCCGAAGCTTGGATCGACGGCATACGCAACACTTTACGGCAGCACGACGAGAGTTCCAGTTCGATTGCGACAGCTTTCCGGTGCTGCTGACCCGCAGACCCGAACCTTTGAAGCACGATACGTTCTCGAAGGCGCTGCCGCGAATGCTCCGTTGGGTGCAACCATTACCGTCCACCTCTCCGGCGATGGAGAGACTGACACGTTGCAAGTACCGGTCGCCTCCGTCATCGATCGAGGAAAGGGGCCTGGTATTTGGGTACTGAATCCTTCTACATCCACAGTCTCATTTCAACCCATACAAGTACGCCAAGTAGGTGAAGAGCTAGCAACCATCAGCGGGGACCTACGCCCCGGACAACAGGTGGTAGCGCTTGGCGTTCATCTCCTTCGCGACGGCGAACGCGTGCGCGTAGAGAACAAGGCAGAAATTCAATGAACCAGCACCATAGTTCAGAAAAAAACGATGCGGCGGCGAAGCAGTTCCTGAACCTCTCAGCCCTCGCAGTCCACGAGAAGGCGATCACCCTGTTCTTGCTGATTGCAATCGTTGCCGCTGGCATCTTTGCCTTCCTGAAACTCGGACGCGCGGAAGATCCTACCTTCACCATCAAGGTGTTTACCGTTGCGGCGGTGTGGCCGGGAGCGACGGCACAGGAGATGCAGGACCTCGTGGCCGAGCCATTGGAGAAGCGCCTGCAGGAATTGCGCGACTACGATCGCGTAGAGACCTTCACCCGGCCCGGGCTCGCGCTGATGAAGGTGAGTCTCAAGGACACCACTCGACCAGAGGACGTTCCGGAAGAATTTTACCAGGCTCGCAAAAAACTAGGCGATGAAGCACACAAGTTGCCTCAGGGCGTATTCGGTCCCTTCGTCAATGACGAGTACTCGGATGTGACGTTCGCGCTCTACTCGGTTGAGGCTCCAGACCTTCCTCCTCGCCAGGTTGCGCGTGAGGCAGAAACCCTTCGGCAGCGAATGCTCCATGTGCCCGGCGTTAAGAAGGTTGACATCGTTGGAGAACGGCCAGAACGTGTTTTTGTTGAGTTCTCGTACGAACGGCTGGCCACGCTGGGAGTGAGCGCACGAGATGTGTTTGATGCGCTGGTCCGCGAGAATGCCGTAACCCCATCTGGGTCTATCGATACGAATGCTCAACAGGTTTATATTCGCCTGGATGGCGCGCTTGATGATCTTCAGAAGATTCGGGATACGGCGGTCGTTTCAGGCGGGCGTACCCTAAAGCTCTCCGATATTGCCGATGTGAAGCGCGGATACGAAGATCCCGCAACCTTTCTTGTTCGTCATAATGGCCAGCCGGCCTTGCTTCTCAGCATCGTGATGAAGGAGGGCTGGAATGGTCTGGATCTCGGCAAAGCCCTTGTTGCCGAACAGAAGAAGATTTCCGCCGAACTCCCCGCAGGCATCACCTTCAGCAAAGTGACGGACCAGGCAGTAAACATCCGCGAAGCAGTGGATGAGTTCATGTTGAAGTTCTTTGTTGCGCTGGCGGTCGTGATGGTCGTTAGTATCATCAGCCTGGGTTGGCGCGTGGGAATCGTTGTGGCAGCCGCCGTTCCGCTGACGTTGGCGGCCGTGTTCGTGATCATGCTTCTGACTGGAAGAGTATTTGATCGCATCACGCTCGGCGCTCTCATCCTCGGCCTTGGCCTTCTGGTTGACGACGCGATCATCTCCATCGAGATCATGGTGGTCAAAATGGAGGAAGGGTGGGACCGGATCCGGGCCGCCGGGTACGCATGGAGCCATACTGCTGCGCCCATGCTTGCAGGCACGCTGGTCACTGTTATTGGTCTGATGCCAGTGGGGTTCGCTCGATCGACAGCTGGCGAGTATGCGGGAAACATCTTCTGGGTAGTGGGTTTTGCGCTGCTCACCTCGTGGGTTGTTGCCGTAACCTTCACTCCTTATCTTGGCGTGGAGATGTTACCGCAGATTAAAGCGCTGTCTGGCGGCCATGCAGCCATCTATGCAACACCCGGCTACGAGAAGCTCCGCCGACTAATCGCCTGGGCAGTCCGCCGGAAGGTTTTGGTTGCGTGCATTGTTCTGGGCCTCTTTCTTGTCGCCCTTGCAGGTATGGGACTCGTCAAGAAGCAGTTCTTCCCTCAATCCGATCGGCCTGAACTCTTGGTAGAGGTGACAATGCCACAAGGCACCAGCATAGAATCCACCAACGCGAGTTCGAAAAAAGTCGAGGAGTGGCTGCGGTTGCAACCCGAAGCAAAGATTGTTACGGCTTACATTGGGGCGGGCGCTCCGCGCTTCTTCTTTTCATACAATCCGGAACTCCCCAACCCCGATTTTGCAAAGATTATCGTTCTGACAGCGAATGAGAAGGATCGAGACCGTCTGAAGCTCAGGCTACGTGAGCGAGTTCAGCAGGGACTTGCGCCGGAGGCACGCGTGCGCGCCTCGCAGCTGGTTTTTGGACCATATACCCCGTGGCCCGTAGAGTTTCGCGTCTCAGGTCCCGACCTGGAAAAGGGCCGCGCGATTGCAACACAGGTACAGGCTGCAATGCTGGCCAATCCTCATACTCGACAGGTGAACCAGGACTGGGGGGAACGCGCGCCAACCGTGCACTTTGTCCTCGACCAAGCTCGGCTACAACTGATTGGCCTTTCCTCCCACGAGGCTGCTGAGCAGATCCAATTTCTTCTGACCGGCGCGCCGGTGACGCAGGTCCGTGAAGATATTCGAACGGCGGAGGTAGTCGCTCGAAGTGCGGGAACCGACCGCCTCGATCCCAGCAAGCTGAACGACATGACTCTGATGAATCACGGGGGGAAGGCTGTTCCACTGAGTCAAGTCGGCCACATCGAAATTCGCCCTGAAGAACCGATCCTCAAACGCCGTGATCGCGTGCCGACTATCACAGTGGAGAGTGATATCGACGAATCACTTCAGCCTCCGCAGGTCTCGACAGAGATTGAAAAGGCCATTCAGCCAATTATCGCCAAACTGCCCGAAGGCTACAGGATCGAAACGGGCGGCAATATCGAAGAGTCTGGAAAAGCCAACCGGGCACTTTCAGTGGTATTTCCCGCGATGATCGTGCTGATGCTCACGGTGATCATCTTCCAGGTACGATCATTCTCCGCGATGTTCATGGTCGTTCTTACCGCGCCGCTAGGTCTCGCGGGTGTCGTTCCAACATTGCTTCTCTTTCATCAACCATTTGGGTTCAACGCGATCCTCGGACTGATCGCCTTAGCTGGCATCCTGATGCGCAATACGCTGATTCTCATCGGCCAAATCAAAACAAATCAGGAAGAAGGACTTGATAGTTATCGCGCTGTCATCGAGGCGACTGTCCAGCGATCACGTCCGGTGATTCTTACGGCCCTTGCAGCAGTGCTGGCTTTCATCCCTCTGACCTTCTCGGTCTTCTGGGGGTCGATGGCGTTCACACTGATTGGCGGGACTGCCGTGGGTACGGTGCTGACCCTTCTTTTCCTGCCTGCGCTCTATTCGATCTGGTTTGGAGTGAGACCGACAGCAGTCCCGAGCGATGAGGCGCAGGCTGTGCTGGCGTAGTCGAAAGGTACCGACGAACTACGTCCATCCATGGTACCTGCCAATCACCAAGCGACGGAATACCTGTCAATCACCCATAGCCACGTTCCATCCTTCTGGCGCCGCGCAACTTCCGAGGTCACGGTACCGTCGCGGCTGCGCGTCGAGGTGAGGGCCAGATCACCACAAATGAGCGCTGGTCGGGTGGTCCGCTTCGGTCGATTTTGGGTCCTTCAAACCACGTCTGAGGTATTCACCAGGATTAGCCCTGACAACTCGCTTGAACGCCTTACTGAATGCGGCGTCGGACTCATACCCGACCAATCGAGCGACTTCT
>Ga0209580_10000889_pt1 | contig 14580 bp, 17 predicted proteins | sample Coa_R1_5_FD_187153 | JGI IMG/M metagenome (GOLD analysis project Ga0209580, IMG submission 187153) | Surface soil microbial communities from Centralia Pennsylvania, which are recovering from an underground coalmine fire - Coalmine... | ecosystem: Environmental > Terrestrial > Soil >... | reverse complement strand
AGTGCCACGTTTTTCCGTCGCGCACGTAGCCAAAGCCGTCGCTGCCGAGCACCGCCCCGGCATGAATCAGTACGCGGTCGCCCACGCTGGTGCCCGGATAAATGGTAACGTTCGGGTAAATCTCGCAGTGGCTGCCGATCGTGACACCGGCGCCGATGACGGCCCCGGTACCGATCCGGGTTCCATCCTTAATCTGTGCGCCCTCGCCCACCACCGCTCGAGTCTCGACCCGAACGCCCACCCCTAGCGTAGCCGACGGATCAATCACGGCAGTGATGTGAATACTCCCCTGATGCCGCTCGTCACCAGAAGCCAATATGCGTGCAGCGCGGGCAAAGGCCAGCTTGGGATGATCGCTGATGAGCAGAGGGCGATCGGCATTCATAGCGGCGGCAAACTCTCCTGCAATGATCGCGCCTGCCCGGGATTTCAGCGCCCCCGCGAGATGTTTCTCATTATCGACGAAGACCAGATGATCCCGCGCCGCCGATTCGAGGCTCGACACGCCGGCGATTTCAATCTTGCCGTCGCCAATCAGGCGCGCCTTCAGCGACTCCGCGATCTCACGAACCGAGCGCTTCATGGCTCTCACTGTATAGCAGAGATGCAGGACGAAGAAAGGGTGGGCTATTCGGGCTTCTTGATCGCAGCCGCCGCGGCCGTCGGAGTGCAGGTGGCTGTGCCCTGGCACATGATGAAATTCCCGCTACCCGCATTGCAGTGGGTAGCGTTGCTCCCAGGCGTCAGGGACCACTGACCCACGACGATTCCGTTGCTGAGCGTACCGGTCGTCGTAGTCGTTCCGTTCGAGGTTCCGGTCAGGGTTGCAGGGGTGGGCGTGCCTAATGTCAACACACTGCCATTCGTGGTCGAGGTCACCGTCAAAGTGAGGGTGCCCGTTACCGCATTGGTAGAACTGGTGGTGAAGTTGGCGCTGCCAGAGACGGTTTCAGCATTCGTGCCGGTGGCAAAACACGATCCCGCATTGAATAAACCAAAGCCGGTCACGTCGAGGGGCCCGCTATTGGTGACAGTGAAGGTGGTCACGAAGTTCAGCAGGCTCGCCTGGTCCGTACCGCCGGTAAGCTGCGCTTCCCAGTTTCCCGTGGCCTGAGTATTGGTCGTTGTTGGTGGCGCACCGCTTGTGCCGCATCCCGAGACCGCGAGTTCGAGTGCCAAAAGCGCCAACAGGGCAAGCTTCTTCATGAACCGTCCTTCCGATGGAGTCTCTACGAGAATAGAGAGATGCGGGCAGGCCCGTCAATGGATGTAAGGACGAGCTTTGAGCTTTCAGGCTTCGGTCGTCCGCGTTGAGGCTTACGGCTCCGGCTGGCCGCGCCCGGCCTGCAGAGACGCGCCGGAAGCCAGGTCTCTGGTGTTTCTAGTTAGGTGCGTCTCGAGCAGGGGCTACGCTTGCACCACGGTTGGCTTGCAGCAGAATTGGTCGAACGCAGCTCTTAAGTCGGCGGCAATGGCGGGAGCTTCGCGGGATTCGATGTCGCGGCGGGGCAGCATGTACACCAGCTGGCCGTCGCGCAGAATCGCAATCGATGGCGACGACGGTGGATATCCGGTGAAGTAACTGCGGGCGCGTTCCGTCGCTTCAGTTTCTTGGCCGGCAAAAACCGAATATGTATGGTCCGGGCGCACGGCATTTTGCAATGCCAGGCGGACCGCAGGACGCATGCGCCCCGCCGCGCAACCGCAAATAGAGTTCACAACCACCATCGTCGTTCCGGGGGCTTGCACCGCCCTATCGACTTCCTCCGCGGTCCGCAGTTCCTGGATACCCAGGCGGGTTAGTTCCTCGCGCATCGGAACACACATGATCTCGGGATACATCGGCATGGCTCAGTCTCCTGTTTTGGCGTCTCTTTTCATTCTAACCGGATTGTGACTGGATAGCCCACGCCCCGCTCACAACGATTCGGGGAAACCACGAGAAACTCACATAAATCGCTGTGTATAGTGGATCATCGATGCAGGTGCAGGAAAATATTTCGCTCGCGCCGTTGACGACCTTCCGGATCGGTGGGCCCGCCCGTTTTTTTGTCGGGGCCAAGACAATCGCGGACGTGGAAGAGTCCGTCCGTTTTGCACGAACCACGGATGTTCCGCTTTTCGTTCTTGGAGGCGGCAGCAATCTTGTGGTCGCCGACTCGGGCTGGCCCGGACTGGTGCTGAAGATTGGAATCTCGGGCATAGACCGGCGCGCGGGCGCCGCAGAGCATGGCAGAGCGTTGTTTGATGTTGGTGCCGGAGAGTCCTGGGATCGCTTCGTGTCTCACGCAGTGATGGCGCACTGTGCTGGGGTGGAATGCTTGAGCGGAATTCCGGGTAGCGTCGGGGGCACGCCGGTGCAGAATGTCGGAGCGTATGGCCAGGAAGTTTCGAACACGATCGAGTCGGTCGAGGTGTTCGATCTCAGGGATAACCAGGTACGCGAGCTTTGCAATGAGGCTTGCGGTTTTTCGTATCGATCGAGCATCTTTAACACCACTGAGCGAGGACGCTTCATTATTCTGCGAGTAACTTACGCGCTCGCGCCAGGTGGCGAGCCTCACCTTGAATACGCGGATCTGAAACGTCACTTCGAAGGACGCGAAACGGTGCCCAATCTCGCCGAGACGCGAGAGGCGGTACGTCACATCCGCGCGCGCAAGGGAATGTTGATTTTGGAGGGCGATCCGGATTGCCGGAGTGCGGGATCGTTCTTCAAGAATCCGGTGCTCTCTGAGGCGCAGCACGAAGATCTAAAGAAACGCGCGGAAGCCAAGCAGCTCACGATCCCGAGTTATCCCGCGCTGGAAAAGAGCCGAAAAGTTTCCGCGGCGTGGCTGGTCGAGCATTCGGGATTTGCTCGCGGGTATGGATTCGGCTGCGCGGGAATCTCCACTAAACATGCATTAGCCATCGTGAACCGCGGCGGGGCCACCGCCGCCGAAGTACTCGCCTTGAAAGATCAAATCCAGCAGCGCGTCGAGGAAATCTGGGGCGTGCGGCTGGAAACGGAACCGGTGATGGTCGGTTTCTAATTGGCACGCTCCGCAAGCCGCATCTCTTAATCTTGTCATTCCGACCCTGAGCGCAGCGAAGGCAGAGGAATCCGCTTTTTGCCGCCACCGAACAGCAGATTCCTCGCGCCGAAAAGCCGGCGCTTCGGAATGACAACTTGCATGGAGTACTGCAAGTATCGGCCTACCCGGCGTTCTCCCTCCAGAAATTCCTGAACAGAATTCCCCCGAAAGCGGTCTTCATGACTGAGGGAAGACGGGTGCTGGCAACAGAGGCGATCCTGGGCGGAGCAGCGACGGCCGAGCGCAGCCGTGATGAAGTCCTCGAGGCGCTGGTTCGGGCACACTCACGGCTCGTTTACCGCATTGCGTATGCGGTGCTGCGCCGGCATCACGAGGCGGAAGATGCCACGCAGGAGACTTTCTTGCGCGTGGTGCGCTACAGCTCAAGGCTGGCGGCGGTCGAAGATCCGAAGACCTGGTTGGCGCGCATTGCGTGGCGGGTTGCGGTGGAGTTCGGCAGACGAAAGGCGCGCAAGCAGGAGACTCCGCTGGAGGATCCGGAGAAACCGATGCAAGAAGTTGTTTCACCAGATACGTCCGCGGATCAAACGATCCAGGGAGCTCAAATTGGCGCTGCTCTCGAAAAACTCATTGCAGCCTTGCCGGAAAAACTGCGTGCACCTCTGATCCTGTCGGCCATCGAGGAAATGACGCCGCGTGAAATCGCAGCCACGCTGGGCATCAACGAAGCGGCCGTGAGATCGAGAGTCTTTCGAGCGCGGCAGATTCTGAAGGAGAAGCTGGCCCAACGAGGCCACAGGTGAGGTTATGACGAGGCATGAAAATATCGGGAAAGAGCGTGACGACCTAGACCGCGCACTCGACGGTGCACTCACGAAATACGCGTCGGTTGAGCCACGGGAAGGCCTGGAAGAACGAATTCTGGCCAACCTCCGCACGGCAAGCACACGGGATGCGCGGTGTGTCTGGTGGAATTGGGGCTTTGCGGCGGTCCTGGCTGCAGCCTTCTTGATTGTGGCGGCTGTGGTGTGGCAGTGGAACAAATCTTCACAGCCACCAATCGTCGTACGTCGGCCCCCGATCAACGCAGCGCCGATTGCTCCTCGCATAGCCAATCGCGATATAAGTCCCGCGCCGCAAAAGAAGCAGCACAGAACGATCAGACCACGGCTGCAGCCGGAAATCGCATCGGCTGGCCCAAAGCTCGATGTCTTTCCATCCCCGCTCCCGCTGAGCGAACAGGAGAAGATTCTTGCCAGTTATGTCACGGTATATCCCGAGCATGCTGCCCTTGTGGCGGAGGCGAGGATGGATGCTCTTCGGCAAGAGGCAGAAGAACGACGCCGGATCGCCGGTGAGTTGGACGAGAAGCAGTGAGCAATGCCAATCAAATGAGGAGAAGATCAACCATGTTGAACAAGATTGTGGTCGCAGGCACGCTGGTCGCGAGTTTGATCGTGGGGCCAGCAGCGATACGCACCCGAGCCCAGGATTCTGCACCCGCGAAAGCTTCCACTGATGCCGTAGAACCGGGGCACGCATACCGCGTCGATTTCGTGATCAGCGAGATCGAAGATGGAAAGAAAATTAACTCCCGCCAGTATGCACTCAATCTCAACGCCGGTGAGAGTGATCAGCTCAAGGTCGGCACGCGCGTGCCAGTTGAGGTCAAGCAAGGCGAAATCCAATACCTGGATGTGGGAACCAGCATCTGGTGCCGGCTGCGCGACCGCGGCAATCGCGAATCCTCCGATCGTGGATTGCGAGAGCTCTCGTGGTTAGGGAACGACGTAATGGTGAATGTGAACACCGAGATCAGCAACTTCGCGGTGCCCGATCAGCAAGGTGCGAGCCTGCGGCCAGCGATCCGGCAGATGAAAATCGAGTCCAGCACAATCGCGATCGTGGGAAAGCAGATGGTGGTGGGCAGTGTCGACGATCCCAACTCCAAGCGGCAATTTCAACTGGAAATGGTGGTGACGAAGCTGAAGTAACCCGGGGGATTCACCCGGCGTCATGGCAAGAAAGCGCCGCCCGGACCTAACCCGCTTTGTCGGCTAGAACCCCATCGAGGGGAAGGTTACACGGTCCGCCGGCGGCGCTTCCTCTCATCTATCGGCAAAGTTTGCCGCCTGCTTGAATATCGTCACAAACATTTCCCGCGTCAGCTTGCCCGTCGCGGTGTTCTGGTTCGACGGATGATATGACGCCAGTAACACGTTACCGTCAGCCATCTGGTAATGGGCGCCATGTTTGAAGAGATACGGTTGGCGGCTGGGAAGCAGGCCGCGGCGCTTCAGGTTATTCAAATAGGCGTCGAAGCCGATCCTGCCCAGCGCGACCACGACTCTCACCTTTTTCAGTCCGGCAAGTTCGCGGTCGAGAAAGATGGAACACTCAGCTAATTCCTGCGGTAAGGGCTTATTGTCGGGTGGCGCGCATCGGACCGCGGCGGTGATGTACAGGTCTTTGAGTTTCAGTCCGTCGTTGCGATCGGTCGCTGTGGGCTGGTTGGCAAATCCAGTCTCATAGAGAACTGGATACATGAATTTGCCGGAGGCGTCTCCGGTGAAGGGACGGCCCGTGCGGTTCGAGCCATGCGCACCGGGAGCCAGGCCCATAACCAGCACACGCGCGTCGGGATCGCCGAATCCCGGCACAGGCTTGCCCCAGTACTCCCAGTCATGATAGGCGCGGCGCTTCTCACGTGCCACTTCCTCGCGGTAGGCGACCAGGCGCGGGCAGCGCGTGCAACCGACAACTTCGCGATTCAGAACCGTGAGCCAGGACACTTGGCCATTACATCACAGAGGAACAGGGCAAGATGCCGGCACTGCTGTAGAGACGTAATTTGTTACGTCTCTGCCGGCGGCGTCGTGAACGCAGGCTTTCGACACGGCGCCGGCAGAGACGTTGCAAGCAAGGTCTCTACGTCGCCAGGGCTAGATTCAAGATGTACATGGGCATGACCCAATTGTGCATGTAATTAAAGACCCACGGATCGGGCAGCTTCATCCGGTCGGGATAGCGGAACTCATTGACCCAGCTGTCGAGTCCCAGATACTCGAATCCCGCAGACGGTCCGTCCGTCTGACCGCTCAGGTACTGCTTGCGCAGGCAGCCGCCCGGACGCGCCAGCGGCACAGCCTGCGCAGGATCGATCCCGTACACGGCCTGGATATTCAGAGGTGATGAGATCGAGTTGATGAACACGTTGAAATCCGAAACGCCGCTACTGAACGTGAACGCTTCGACTTGGTCGAAAGAAAACGAATGGCCGGTGAGCGAAGCCAGTTGCGTCAACACTTCCAGTACGAAGGCCCCGTCGTTGGCGAACGGTCCCAATTCGTCTCCTCGCGCTCGCACGATGTACATGAACGCCATGTCGTCGGTGGCAGCCAGAGTCTGTGCGCCCCAGCGGTTGATGACATGCTTCAGAAGGCAGAAATTCACAAACGGACGCGACAACGGATTGCTCCAGCCCAACGGTGCGAGATCGCGGGCCGCTTGGCCGAATCCCTGCGTGATGCAGATCAGCAGACGGCTGGGCGTCCCGCTCGGCGGCAGCAGCAAAATCACTGCCCGTTGTTGGGCACCCTTCTGTGCCGCGAAAATCCCGAGCCGCCCGGTTGTCGAGCTCACACTTGAAAACGTCAGCCGATTGTTCATGGCGTGCATCCGGAACGAACTTGGGTTGATGATCCCAATCGACGGAATGATCTGTTTGACCAGGTGATTTGGTCCGTCCATCCCAATGATTTCCTGGTTGATCGACCGCACAGAGATATCGCGGCTTGACGGAGGTGTCATCCTTATTCCCCATTCGAAAAAAACGCTTGAATTATAGCGCGTTGACCGTTAGCCGTAGGTCGTTGGTCGTTAGCAAAACCGTTGGCGACGTGCGCTACCTCGGGAACACAGCCTGATTCCATGCGCAGAAGGTCTGACCGATGCACTTCGGATCATCGCAGCGGGCCTGCTCACCCAGCCATCCCTGGCGCAAGAGCTTGGCACGCAATTCCCCGACCGAGGCCGTCTCTTCAATCTCGATGTAGCTGAGAAAGCAGAAGCGCTTGCAGATGGGACAGGTGGTGCCGAATTTGCGAGTGGACAGCGCCATGCCAATAATTACAAGGAATCAAGTTCTATTGTTGGAAAACGATCGGGAAGATTGCGCTGTCGAAGCCAACCTCATTACTTCGCAAAAACTGGGAAACGAGGGGAACCCCGACTGCTCAACTACATAAAGCATAACAAGTGCGGCGCATTAAACACAGACTGTTTTTCGAAACTTTTCTTGCTAGGGTTGGACAACTAAACCAACATCCGCACGGAGGGTTTCATGATTCCAGAGGCGAAGACTGCCGCCGTGGGGCGCGCCCTGCGGGAAGCATTTGGGGTGAGCGAGTTCGAAGACATACGGATGCTTACCGCGGGGCTTAGCAGCGCGCTGGTCTTTCGCATCGTGGCGCGCGGGTGCCCGTACCTGCTGCGCGTTATCACACGTACCGATGCGATGAATGACCCTACGCGCCAGTTCGCATGCATGAAGAGTGCGGCCGCAGCAGGACTGGCTCCGCGTGCCTGGTACACCAGCACGGAAGACAGGATCTCGATCACGGATTTTGTGGAGGCACGACCGTTTCCAACGACAGAGGCTCGCGTCCTGTTACCTGTTACTCTCAGAAGGGTGCACGCGCTGCCGCCGTTCCCAAGAATGATCGTTTACCGCGATTACTTCGACGCCTTGAATGGATATATTCAAAAATTCCAGGCGGCCAATATCATGCCGGCAAGCGAAACCGAGGAACTCTTCCAACTCTACGCCCGCGTGCAGAGCATTTACCCGCGCCACGATGCGGAGATGGTATCCAGTCACAACGATCTCAAGCCGGAAAATATCCTTTTCGATGGAACCCGCGTCTGGCTGATCGATTGGGAAGCGGCATTTCTGAACGACCGTTACACCGATCTAGCCGTGGCCGCGAATTTCGTGGTCACCAATGATGCGGAAGAAGACGTTTACCTCCGTACTTATTTCGGAGAAGCGGTTTCGGAATACAGGCTGGCACGGTTTTACCTGATGCGGCAGGCCCTTCACATGTTCTATGCCATGATCTTCCTGTTGCTGGGTTCTTCCGGCAAACCGATCGAGCCCGCTGCAGAGGCGCCCGACTTCAGAGACTTTCATGACGCCATCTGGGCTGGTGAGATTAGCTTGGCCAGTGCGGAAACGAAGCTGCGGTATGGCCGGGTCCATATGAATCAAGTCTTGCGGAATATGCGAACGACCCGGTTCCAGGACGCTCTCAGAATTGTTTCCGATTGCCACGCGAACGCGTAGCGTGCAGTGCTAGCGGTCAACGTTCCGCATGTCTCCACATCCTGCCCCGACTTTCCGGGGTAACCCCAATCATGCAGGCCCTCAGTCTGACTTCCCGCGGCTGGCGGGCGGGACGACTCCGTTCATCCGCAGATACTCGACCATTTGTCCGTAGTGGTTGAAGGCGTGGGCTACGCCGAATTCGGCCAGATGCAAGCGCGACGATTTGCCGCTAACCGGCGGCTGCAACATATTCTCAGCCGTCAAAGTGGCCGCCGCCTTGTGACCAAGGGCAAAAGATTCCTTGAGAAACTGAAGGATGTCGGCTTTAGTTTTTAAGTTTTCAGGACCGTTCCCGTCTTTCAAACCTTCCGGGAGTTTGTCGCCGGTCAGTGGCGACCATATGAAATAGTTGGAAGCGGCGATGTGCTTCACCTGCACCGCAAAGGTGCGCACGCCTTTGTAGTCGCTGCCGGAAATATGCAGGCTCTCGGGAGAAAAGTTGAACTTATCTTCCGGCATGGCATCGGCAGCTTCCACGATCTGCTTTTCGATAGCGCTGACCTCGCGGTCCACGTTGGAAGCCAGCGTTGGCGCCTGTTGCGCCTGCGGTGCTGACGCCGCTACAGCGCTATTTTTGCCTTGTCTCAAGGCGATGGCGGTGAAGATAAAGACTGCCAGTAGCAAGAAGATTGGTCGTCGTTTCATGAGAGGAGCCTCCTCGATTGGATTGAAGCTATGGGGCAGGTCACCGCAAGCCGAACGGTTCGCGATACGCTCACCATAAACTGGCCGGATACCTCGCAACTTCGGTCAGTGGCCCAAACCCTACGCCGAGGTTAGACGGAGCAGCAGCGCGGAAGTTTCGGTAATTTCGGAGCTCACCGGAAAACCACACCGTAAGCGAGCTGGGGATAGAGGGGAGTACCCCGTTTTCTTGACGTCGCTCAACAATAAGTCTGACCCACCTTGAATATTGTTTCCGGTTTGTGTGTACGATACCGCACATAATTACGCCCGAAATCAGACAGACACGCGGGGGCGGGTGACGTAGCATAAGCGCAAATCAAATCCTATCGACATTCCAACGAAGTGAAGTGACGGTGTGAAAATGGATCGGTCCCCGCAAACCGACCGTGAAAAGCTGATCGAATCCCTGACAACGTTTCTTGCCAAGGAAAGTTTGCATGCGGAACAACGCAGACAATGCTTTTGCCCCCTCTGTGGAGCTGTGATGCAGACCTTTAACGCGACACTTTGGGTCTCGGGAACTGACCGGGGATGGAGCGTCCATTTGCCCTTCTGCACTTGTCAGCAAACAAAAATCGTTACTTGAATGAGGATCAGCAGTATGCGTACGGGATTTCCGGTTTACCCAGTGAGCAAGAGCTGGAAGGAACTCTACAGAGCAGCATTATTCGAAACGGGTAAAAGCAAAGTGTCAGAGCGCATAGCCTTGGCCGAGTGGGCGCTCAGCCTGCGTGCGCGAGAACTGTTTCATACCGACACGGATTTCTTCCAAGAACGTCAAGCCGTGGACGCGGCGACACACGCTTTACAGGCGCTCCGTAGCACGATCACCGGCAAGAAGAGCGGCGACAGAACAGGTCGACGAAAGGCGGCTTGAGACGAAGTGCAGGCCAAAATCCTCAACCGCAGGTTCTGAGGTGGTTCCGTGAATAGTCACCATGGACGAATCCAATCTGAACAGTCATGGAGGCAGTTGTATCTGGCCGCACTTTTTGAGCTGGATCCAGGCCGGCTTTCGCAGAGAATTGCCGTTGCACAAAAAGCCATTGGCGAACGAACCGTGGCACTGGCCGGTGCAGGCGGCGACAACCAATCGGAGCAGAAAGCATTAGGGAACGCGCACCTTGCCCTGGATGAGTTGAAAAGAATCCATGAGGTCGACAGGCGTGCCGCCTGAAGAGACGTTCCGTGTGACCGAGAACGTAGTGTTGCAAGTTTTCCGAGCCGAGCGATCTACTCCCTCCACTTTCCTGGAACTCGTGAACCACCCGTGTCAGAGCAGCTGATTTCGGAAATGGAGCGCGAGGTAGCCTGACTCGATCCAGCAGTTCTGGATGGTTCATGCCGAGCGGACACAAACCTGGACTGGATTTGGCCTACAATGTCAGGCCATGAAAAGGAGTCTGGCCATGAAGTGGTCACGAACGCTTCTGACATTGGTGCTGGCATTTAACTCTACCGCCTGCGTTCTGCTCAAAACGGATGAACGAATCGACGTTGTGGTTGCCGCGACTGACCTTGGCGCGGGAAGGAAAATTACCGATAAGGACATTACGATCATCGGCATGCCAGTCAGCAGACTTACGCGGGATATGCCACGAAAAAGTTCGCAGGTGGTTGGATACACAACCAAGGTGCCCATTCCCAAAGGAGAACTGATTCTGCTCTCGAAGGTGAAATGAACTGACCACGAAGAAACCTTCGGCACGGCTCACTTCTCGCGTCGCGTGCGGAGTTATTACGACCTTGCTTCCTTCGACCTTATAACAAAAAATCCTTTTGTCGCTGCCAAAGGTGCTAAGACGTCTTGAGAGTGAAATAAACGCGCGGGTCGGAAGGGTTGCACGACAAGTTTCATTTTGGGAAACGGGTGGGTTTCGGGGTACCCCTCCCCCTACGGTCTATACACGCACTCCGCACCAACGCAATATTCATCCATATCCACTCAGCGCCTCCGCGCGCCACGCCCCGAATGACAACAACAAAGGGACGATGATCCGATGATCCGGGTTGAGTTTTAAGTTGAACTGCTCTGACGCTGATCAGAACATGTTCTGCCCTGAAATCACCACAACTCGGAGTGTGTACATCTCGACATCACATACACATATACCCCTCTCTCCGTTTGACGGGGAGAGATATACAGGGCGGGAAAATTCCTACACCCCACCCTCCCACCACGGAACAAGGTTTTTGACGTTGGTTCTGGCCTGGGGCCCGCCCGCGCGTGGGGCTCGTGCGTGCGAGCGAGGGCGCGCGGAAGAGTGCGACACCCTTTGTGCGGAATCTAGCGCGATGTAGTGAGTGGGGCGCTTTCTCTTAAATTATTCGCGTGAATTAGCCCGAAATTCCAGCTATTCGAATACCAAAAGTGAAGAGTCGTCTTAAGATGTAGATTCGTTATGAAAAAGGAGTGCGCTCACATAATTCTTTCGGTTGGCGTGCTGCTGGCGTGCTGCGTGCGCTCACTCGCTTTGGATCACTTGCTAGAGGTCATCCAAAACGCGCACACGGCATGGACAGCGCGGAACGGAATTTCCGTCGGATCCCACGTTCTGGTGAAACATCTCAAGTTCTCCCACCTGACTACGAGCGATGGCCTGTCTCAAGGCTATGTCACTGCCATTTTGCAGGATCGCCACGGCTTCATGTGGTTTGCCACGCGAGATGGCCTCAATCGCTATGACGGTAATGCCTTCGTTGTGTACAAGAACATCCCGAATGACCCAACTAGCCTAAGTTCCAACTTTCTTCAAGATTTAATCGAAGATGAGAACGGCTACCTGTGGATTTCGACAAACACTGGGGTGAACAGATTCAACCCCACAACGGAGCGCTGCACCCGTTACCTCCATGACGTGAACGATCCTGATGGCATCGGCAGTGCTTACGTGACGAGCATCGCAAGAGACAGTGCGGGCTACCTTTGGTTTGGCACCGTAGACAGCGGCATCGACAGGTGATCCCAGGAGCGGAAGATTTATTCACTATCGCAGCGATACCAATGGCAAGTTTGTTGGCAGGATCACTAAGGTTATCGCCAGCAGGAAGGGAGAAATCTGGTTTGTTGGCGAACGCGGTCTCTTTCATTTGCACCCACAGGCAGGAGAGATCACTCGTCCTCCTGCGATCCCCTACGGTTTGGCCGGTGAGAGCGTCTATGAGGACGAGACAGGCAGTTTGTGGGTGCTGGCGGATTCCCCGGTCGTTGGCCTTGTGAAATACGATCCGAAGGCAGAGCGCACTGCAACCTACGCCCTTCTTCCCGCCGTCGCTGCATCCACGGCGTACGGGGGCTCTCTCAATGGCAACCTTATCGCTGACGGGCAGAATGGATTGTGGGTGCCGTCGGGCCTCGGCCTCTCTTATTTTGATCGCCGAACGGAAAAGTTCACGTACCGGTTGGAGCACGATGAGACGGACCCGGAGAGCCTGGACAGTAACGCCATTATGTCGGTCTATCAGGATACGGGTGGTGTGCTGTGGGTGGGAACGGAAAACGCGGGACTCAATATTCTGAATTTCCGGCAACAACAGTTCGGCTACTACGGACATCGTCCTGGTGACCCCCATAGCCTCTCGCCCGGCAGGGTCAAGGCGATTTATCAGGAGCCGAATGGTGCTCTTTGGATAGGCTTCTTCCCACGCGCTCTGGACAGATTGGATCCAAACACAGGCCAAATTACCCATTACATTCCCAAGCCGGGCAACGAGAATGCGCTCAGTGAAGGCACTAATGTCGACGGCCTTTACAAAGATGCGGCGGGTTATCTGTGGGTGGGTGGCGGCGGCTCCGGTCTCGACCGGCTCGATGAACGCACCGGGCGATTCAAGCACTATCGGCACAAGGCAAATGATCCGCACAGCCTCATTTCCGATAACGTTCTTGGCATCTACGGAGACCGAAAGGGCCAGATGTGGGTGGCGCAGCAGTACGGCATAAGCCGCATCGATCCAGCCACGGACGGATTTGCAAACTTTCAGCTCGATCCCGAAAATCCCGCCAGCTTGGCAAATTGGGTCACCGTCATGTATCAAGATCGTTTTGGCACGTTCTGGTTAGGCACGTTTGGTGGCGCGCTGGTTCGCTTCGATGACGAAACAAAAGGTCTTGTGACTTACCCGCCCGACTCGCGCGACCCTAGCAAACTCAACGGTGGTGGTCTCACCAGTATCCACGAAGACCGGACTGGAACCCTCTGGGCAGGAGCGTTTGACGGACTTTACCGGTTCAATCGTCAAGATGGAAGCTTTAAACGGTATAGCGAGAGCCAGGGTCTGCCGAGCAGCACCATTCGTTGCATTCGGGAAGATGGAGTCGGCAGGCTTTGGCTGAGCACTCAGAAGGGGGTATCCCGATTCGATCCGCACAAGGAAACCTTCAGAAATTATGACGTGTCCGACGGTCTGCAGAGCAATGAATTCAGTGACGGTTGTTACCAATGCCGAGATGGGGAGATGTTCTTTGGCGGGAGCAATGGGTTCAATGCATTTTTCCCTGAAAATGTCCGCGACGATCCCTTCGTGCCGCCGGTAATGGTCACTAGCTTCAAGATCTTCAACAAAGCGGTGCCCATCGGCGCTCAGTCGGCGCTTAAGAAGGCCATCCCATACGTCGATTCGTTAACTCTGTCGTACCGGGACAACATCTTTTCCTTTGAATTCGCGGCATTGAGTTACGCGAACTCACAGAAGAACCGTTATCGATATAAGCTTGAGGGCCTAGAACCTGGCTGGAACGAGGTGGGCAGCAAGCAACGCCTGGCGACGTATACAAATCTAGATCCTCACAAATATGTTTTTCGAGTGCAAGGCTCAAACGGTGATGGTGTATGGAATGAAGAAGGGGTGTCGTTGCCCATTGTCATCACGCCCCCATGGTGGGAAACGAACTGGTTTCGCATTACCTGCGCGGTCGTCTTGTTGGGATTGCTCTGGGCCGCCTATCAGTATCGCGTTCGGCACTTGCATCACGAATTCGAGATGACGCTGGAGGCCCGTGTTAGCGAGCGCACACGCATCGCGCGTGATTTGCACGACACTCTGCTGCAGAGCTTCCACGGACTGCTGCTCAGGTTTCAAACAGCTTTCCTACTGTTACCAGAGCGCCCGATCGAGGCAAAGGAGAAACTGGGGAGTGCGATCGAGCAGGCTGCCGGCGCGATCACGGAAGGGCGGGATGCGGTACAAGGACTGCGCACTTCCACCGTCGAAAGCAATGATCTTGCGCTCGCTACAAGCACCCTCGGACAGGAACTCGAAAACGACTCAGCAATCATCGACATGCAACGCTTCGCGTAGCGGTTGAGGGTCACGCGAGAGACCTCCATCCCATCCTCCGTGACGAGATCCACAAAATCGCTGCCGAAGCGCTGCGCAACGCGTTTCATCACGCTCAAGCAAAGCAGGTAGAAGTTGAAATCCGCTATCACGATGATCAATTCCGATTGCGGGTGCGGGACGACGGAA
>Ga0209580_10000888_pt1 | contig 14591 bp, 10 predicted proteins | sample Coa_R1_5_FD_187153 | JGI IMG/M metagenome (GOLD analysis project Ga0209580, IMG submission 187153) | Surface soil microbial communities from Centralia Pennsylvania, which are recovering from an underground coalmine fire - Coalmine... | ecosystem: Environmental > Terrestrial > Soil >... | reverse complement strand
GGAATCACCTTACGATCAAGGCCCAGCGCACATGGGATAACAAGCTGCTCTACCAGTCCATCACTCTGAACGGGCAGACCTACAATCTGAATTGGTACTTCGCGCCAACTGGAACTTCCTGGTACGGAGTGACCGTCAACTATCAGATGGATGGGGACTACAATCAGGCTGCCTACAATACTTATCTCGATAATTTCAATCTGACATACTGGTAGGACGTGGCCAGGGGTAGGAACCGTTTCTCAACATAGTGCAAGCTCGCTGTCTATCAGGGATTTACGGTATCTCTGCAGGCGCGAGGCCGACTTACCATCAACCGCGGAGCGGCATCTAAAGCGCATAGACGGAGGGACTCATGCGTTTGGCCGCTCCCACGAGACTCGATCGGCTGCGGATTTTGTGTGGTGTTCTTAGTGTGTTGTTGGTAATGAGTGCGGGGGTGTGGGCGCAGAATTCTTCCGAGCCGCCTGCACCGGCAACTGCTCCGCAGGGCTCCCAACCTCAGAACGCAACCCCGGCGCCAATGCCACAGCCCGCCACAGCGGGCGGTAGCCAAGCTCCTTCGATTGTGCCAGCGCCTGAGAACTCTGCGCCCTCAGCAACACCTGATAACGGCAACTCCCAGCAAACTCCAATTTCGGCTGAGCCTTCGGGACAGGAACCTGCCAACGATCAGATGTTCGTCTTCAAGAAGCAGGTCGAGGAAGTGGTGCTGCACGCAACGGTCATGGACGAGCAGCATCACCTGGTGCCTTATCTCGACAAAAGCGCGTTTACCGTTTACCAGGACGGAGTGCCACAGACGATTACTTCGTTTCGTCGGGAAGATATCCCGGTCGCGATCGGCATTGTGGTCGACAATTCGGGTTCGATGCGCGACAAGCGTGACAAGATCAATCAAGCTGTGCTCAATCTGATTCGCGTCAGCAATCCGAAGGATGAAATCTTCGTGGTGAATTTCAGCCAGAACTATTATCTGGATCAGGATTTCACCTCAGACGTGAACCTGCTGCGGGCCGCTTTGCGCCAGGTCTCAACCCGCGGAACCACGGCACTCTACGACGCTATTGTCGCCTCCTCGGTGCATCTTAGAAACAATCCGCGCCTGGAAAAAAAAGTTCTGCTGGTGATTACCGACGGGCAGGACAACATGAGCCAGGAAACTCTGCAGGAAGCCGAGCGACGCCTGGAGCAAGCCAACGGCCCGACTCTTTACGCAATTGGACTGCTGGGCAGCGGGATGCAGAGCGAGGGGCGGGACGCGCTGCAAAGCCTGGCGGATGGCACCGGTGGCGTGGCCTACTTCCCGCAGAACCTGAGTTCGGTCGACGAAATCACCCGCGCCATCGCGCACGACATCCGCAGCCAGTACTATCTGACCTACAAGCCGCATAACCAGAATGCGAAACCTCCGTATCAGTCGGTTCGAGTGGACGCTCATGCCCCCGGCTATAGGCGGTTGATCGTGCGCACCAGGACAGGATTCTTTCCGGCAGAGAACGGGCATTAGGCGCGCGCGTGCCACATTTTGCTGAATGTGTTCCCTGCGGCTAAACAGTTTGCTGAAAAATCCGCACTGCTTATCTCAGGGGCTGAAGTTTGTGCGTGAGAACTTTCTTTCGCCCCGTTGGGGCTCGATCACTTTCCACTTACACCCACGGCTTACGCCGTGGGCTGCATTCTTACGCCGCTTCGCGGCTGAGAACATCCACTTTGATTCCACCGCCGCTCTAAAATTCGAGTCCTCACGCACACACTGAAGCCCTCACGAATAACATTGGACTTATCTCAGCGCTGAAAGCGCTGCGCCACCCAAGGCCGACTTTTTCCGCAAGCTGTGAAGCGACGCCCCGATACGAATCCTATGTGTTGCAGGAGGGCGCTAAGGGCAAGTCCTGAGCCTTGCAGCAATGTGCGAAGCGTAAAGGGCTAATCCTGCGTGTTGCAGGAGGGTGTTGAAGGATTTATCACCAACACTGAAACGGGCCGCGGAGTTCCGCGCGATCTTGCGTCAATACTTGCTAGGCCGCAGGTGTTCTGGGCGGTTCCTTCACCTGCGGCGGCATATCAATCTGGATGATGTTGTTCTTGATCGCATAGACGACCAGATCGCGAATGGAGTGGAAGCTCAGTTTGCGCATGATGTTGCTGCGATGCGTTTCCACTGTCTTCGTGCTGAGGTTCAGCAGGCAAGCGACTTCCTTCGAACTCTTTCCCTCGGCCAGCAGTTGCGTGATCTCGCGCTCGCGCGCGGTCAGGGAGGGCAGGATCGGCGGCTCAGTCCGCGAGATGGCGTGTCCCTTATCCAGGAAACCGGCCAAAACCAAATCGTTGACGCGCGGGGTGAAGAACATGCGGTTACGCTCGAGCGCTTCGACGGCGGAGACAAGATCACGAGCCGCGTCCGATTTCAGGACAAATCCGCGAGCTCCGGCGTCTAGAGACTCGCGAATTACCTGATCGGAATCGGTGATGGTCAGCACGATCACCTTGAAGTCCGGGTCGTGCTGCATGAGCTGCCGCGTGGCATCGAGGCCATTGAGGTTGGGCATGCCCACGTCAAGAATCACGACGTCGGGATTCAGCTGCTTGGCCTTTTCAACGGCCTCGCGCCCGTCGGAAGCCTCGCCGCAAACTTCCCAGCCGTCATGTTTCTGCAGGAGGGAGCACAATCCGCGACGTACGATTTCGTGATCATCGGCCAATAGAATGCGCAGTTTCATGTTCTTATACCTCTTATTCGGTTGCCTTCCTCTTCCTAAAGGCTAACAGCAAGCTAGTGCGAACTCACTGAGTCCCTACGGTGCAGCGCGGTAAAGACGCGATGCTGACTCACCGCTTCCACCGCTTCCAACAGATCGCGGGCAGCATTAGATTTGACGACATAACCCCGGGCCCCGGCATCCAGCGCCTCACGCATCATCTGCGGCGAATCGTGCTGGGTTACGAAAAGAATCTCAAGTCCCGGAGTCTTCTGGCGAATCAGCCGACACGCCTCCAAGCCGTTCATCTTCGGCATGGTCACATCCAGGACCATGACGTCGGGATGCAACACGTCCGCCTTGTCCACGGCCTCCATGCCATCGGAGGCTTCCCCAATTACCTGCCACCCCGGGCGGCCTTCCAGCAAGGTCTTCAGCCCCTGGCGCACGATAGGATGGTCATCAACCAAAAGGATGCGAATAGGCATGGTTTAAAAAAAAGGCCACTTGGTGGAGGCTGAGAATAAACCGCGTGGCACAGTCTAGTCCTTTTGGCGCCCACGGCGTATTGATTTATCTCGCTTGGGTACAACGACTTAAAATCAGTTAAAAGCTACCACGGACAACGTCCTCCCTCGAATACAGAGAATCCTGTATATGAATACAGAACCAAATTAGCTTGCCGCCTCACTCGCAGAAGGAAAATAAGTCTGCTGATTCAGGAGCGTGTCGACGGCTTGCACGATGGATCCCACATCCGATTTTGCGCAGGCGCCGCGGACGCCGACTTTTTCAGCCGCCTCCGCCAGTTGCTTCGAGAAATGTATGGTGACCATGAGGATCGGAATCTGCGGGAACAGATGATTCAGCTGTTGCGCCAGGTCCAGGCCATTGATGTCGGGCATTTGAAAGTCGAGCAGAATAAGGTCTGGCGGAGCCTCTTTCACACTCTGCAGAGCCTCGCTGCCGGTGCGGGCTTCGCGGCAAACCTGCCAGGAGGTCTGCTGTTCCAGGATGGCGCGCAAGTAATGCCTGACAGAAGGGTTATCGTCGACAATGAGGATTCGAACCAAGGGCCCCTTCCCATCCAAGCCCGAGGTCGCCTTCGAGCTTGTTCGCTTCGCCATGGAGTCGGTCTGATCCATCAGCCTATGACCAGTTGATTAACAATTGCAATCCAGTAAAGCCCGTAGCTGCTTGAGTATTCACTACCAGATTCCCTTGTCGCTTCCGGTAAGTTTGAATTCAAGCGCCGCGGCCGTCGCCAGACCCGGAAGCAAGCTCAGGCGCAGCGTGTTGCGAATCTCGCCGCGCAGAAGCAGCCTGGCAAGCTCGGAGGCATACATGCCGGCCGAATGTGGCAGCAGGGGGATGCGCAGGAAATTTCGCTGGAAATGAACGCGTTCGCCCCGGAACCGTGCTGCGGAAGTGATGGTCGCGGGCAAGGGAAGCTCTTCACCACAGTACGTTCTTACATAATCGGAGATGACAGTCAGGTAGGTCGCCAATCCCGGCCAAAGACCGGTCAATCGGGCCATGTGCCGCAGATAAAGGTAATCGACCGAATCCGACTGCAAAGTGTAAGCATTGTCCACGATGTCGCAAAGGCGGATGTAGAAATGCCGGTACATCCGTTGCAGAGTGCTGATGATCAGGCGATCCTCGAAGGAAGGAACGCGAAATACCCGTCCGTCCACTTCGATTTCATTGGCACGCCGAATCAGAGAGTTGGTTACGGTGGTTTGTTCTCCGGTTTGGCCGAGGCGTCCTACGTGGACTTCCACTAACTCTTGCAGGCCAGGGATGACAAAGTTCCATTTATTGGCCAGCCGGTCTCCCCAACTGCGCTGGCTGACGCGAGCGTTGAAGTGCCGCTTGAATCTGGAAACGATGGCTTCCGGATCGGCGTCTGTGTAAAGGTCGAGATCATTGCCGAGGTCCGGCCAATGGTCGAGCGACTTGATCACGATCAGATTGCCGCACTCCTCCAGCGCCTGGCAGATCGGCTCCAGAAACGACAAAGCGCGCTCAATGCGAGCGCGTTCCTTTCGTATTGCCCCATTGCATAACTCGGCGAGGTCGTGGAGTCCACGGGCTTGTAGTTCCCGCTGCAGTGCGGGGAACGAGCGCATGATTACATGGTGCGAACCGGCCAGCGACTCAAGACTTTCGCAATCAGCGCGGCTTCGCGGAAAGCTCCGGCTTAGGCCGGCAATGTCATGGTCCGAGGCGGTGGGTTGGTCCTGCTCAGCCGGAAGCAGCAGGAGAGCCGAAAGCAGCTGGAGAGCCTTCGATGAAGTCTTAACCGCGGTCATGGGATCCCCACTACGCCAGAACCTGACCAATGTCGCATCTTCGATGTAGCCGGCGTGGATTAGGTTGTTGCGCGCCGGATTTCGGTTCTTTTTGCCTAGCGGGCGGCTGATTGCGGCTGGTTTTTCTGGGAGTCGCCGCAATCGGCCACGTTGCGCCGTTCGATCGCGGTTCCTTCTTCGTAGTCGTTCCAGGTCTCGATTAGCAGGAACTGAGGAGCTGCCGAGCTATCGTAGTAACGGTGATAGAAGTTCAGGGTCTCATCAAAAGTCTTGCCGCAGCGGGTCTGCATGTGGCGATTGAGGCCCCATTTTGCGCCGGAATCGTCGAATCCAGGCCACGCGCCGCCCACCACAATCTTGTCCGGATGCTTGTTCCGCATGGTTCGATAGAAGTTGTCGAGATACTGTTGCCCCCAATTGCTGCCGTCTGGTGACCATCCTTCGCGGCCAGGTTGCACCCAGGCGTAGGATCCGGCAAAGTCGGCAGCATATTCGGCGGGAGGCTCATCTTTGTAGAGCAACACAGGAGAAGCGTCCCAATCGCTGCAATGCTGCCGCACACGATTCCAGTCGACGTGCCCGCGCTTGGGAAAAATGAAGATCATCGGTCGACCGTTGTAGGTGAGATAAGCCTCGCGATGCGGGGCCTGCGGTCCGATATAAGACCGATAAGCCTGGTCAAGGGCGGCAATGGCATTGTCGGTGGCTTGTGAATCTTCGTCTTCAGGCTCGTTGTAAAGCAGAGCAACGTGGAAATGATTTTCACTGGCCGCTTCTTCGAGCAGGCGGAAATTGTGATCGGAGTAAGGGCGGCTTTCGCCGTACCAGTCCACGACGAAACCAGTGATTCCCATGTGCCGGACTTGTTGGATCTGCTTGCGGAGAACGGCCGGATCCTGGCTGGAGTAGCCGACATCGATGTGGCTATGATCTCCGAACCACGGCATGTAAACGGCAAGAATTTCAGGCGAAGGATTGGGCGCGTGCAGTTCCTGGCCCACGTTGCGACGAACACCGGGCGTGGTGCATCCTGCCGCAATAATGAAGCAGGCGACGATTAATGTCAGCGCGGCCTTCGACAAACGAGGGCTCCATTTCATTGGCCTTTCGATACTAGATTGGATGCCTCTATGATCTGCACGGTTGGCGTGCCGATTCCTGATCAAAACTGCGGTACTGCCTGTAGTTGGCGGATCACCCAGCGATCGGCGGCGGGGGTCATGAGGACGACATAGTGCATCACGACGTGCGCATCGTAGACGGTCTTTGAACCGTCGAGAAGTTGAAGCTGGTATTCGGCGGTATCGTGAAGTTCGATGACGTCGCCTTCGGGGGCGTAGAAAACAGCCTCCAGCTTGTGATTTTGATCGCTATGCCGGGTACTCAGGCCGCTGCTTTTCTGGCTGTTGACGGAGTCGGTGATCCATTTCTTTGCGTCGCCAACAAACGGGCCATCCAGAGGGTCGACCGTGTTGAACTCCAAAGCTTGAGCCAGGCTGGTCCAGGCAAAACGATAGTCACGAAGAATGCCGCGCTCGGTGAGGCTCTCTATCTGCCGGGGACCGGCCTTGCTGGTATTCAACTGAACAACCGGAGAGGAGTCGGCCGCGCGCATCGAGAGCGCGCTGAGAAGGAGACCCGCAATAACCAGAAAGCCGGCGCGAGCAAGCTGCGATATCTTCATGGGCGCGCTCCGATGCGGAGTTCATTGCCCGTGACGACTCCGGATGCGGCGGAAACGATCATGGAGTCCGATGCTTCCAGCTGGGCGCGAGCCACGCCTTGTTTGACGGGAGCATCTACGGTGCTCTTTCCGTTGGCATCGCTGGCGCTGAACGTCACGATGGTCCCGTCCGGCAGCGGATTCCCGGCGCAATCCTTCACCGGCTCGGTCTCAACCATGATTCCTTTCGACGTCCGCTGACCCTTGATACGCAGGTTGCAAGGCTCAAAAGCGACTTGCTGCACGGCTCGAGCGGCGCGCAACGCACCCACCGTGGCGACCACCTGCAAGGGCCCAGCGGACTTGCCGGAGGCGGTGCGGAACCACGCTACTCCATTTTCGGAGTGGATCGCGCGAGACATCAGCGAAGAAGCTCCGGCGGTGAGCTGAAAGTCGACGCTCACGGGCGCCAGCACAAGATTGTGAAACTGATCGAAGGGGAAGGCGACTCCGCTCACGGCATCCGTCTGGCCTACGGGCACACGCGAGGGATGCACCAGGAAAGTCAGGCCCGAGGTCTTGCTTGCGACCACGTAGATGTTTGTGCTGCGGCAGGGGTCGCCACAAATTACGGCGGTATAGGCTCCAGCATTTTGCAAGTCTTTGGCGGCCAAATGAATGTCGGCGCCAAGCCTTACGTCTTGCTTGCTCGCCACCCCGGGCCCGAAAAGATAGAAAGTCGCCGTGCCGCTTCCGATTGTCGAAATCGTGGCGTCCTCGCCAGCAGTGACTGACGTTGGAGCTTGTATCTTCTGTGCGGCGCAGACGGAGAGCAGGCAGAGGAGTGCTGCGACATGCACGAACGGGCGGGAGTGGCGAAGTTTGCTCACACGGGCGACCCTGCCGTTAAATTCGCGGCCAACTGGCTCACGATTGGCCAAGGCTGTATTGGTTGACGACCACATGAAAGTTCTGGATTTTTCCGGCCAGCGATCGGGGAATCTCAACCGCGAACCTCTCGGTGCTCTGCGGCAGCAGAGCGCGATCGACATATCCGTCGGAAACCCACACCACCTTGCCGTTATTGTCATAAAAGCTGGCAATCACATGCGGGATATTGACCGTCTGCCCGCTCTGGTTCAGAAGTTTCCCATGAAGGACGGCCTTGCCCTGCACGTCGGAATCGATCTTCTGGTCCATAACGCCAATCACAGGATCGGCAGAGGCGGGAACCAAAGTGGCTTTGACGTCCATGCGTACGTTCTTCACGTTTTTCAAACTGGTATTGGGGAAATCGATGCGATAAGGCGTAACCTGCTTGGGCAAAAGCACGTGATCGATTTTGTCGAAGCTGCTCTCTTCGTCAATGGGGTGGCCGGAAGCGTCCACCAGAGTGGCATTGACGTTGACGAAGGCGGGAATCGTGTCTTCGTTGACCACCTCGCCCATCACGACCGAGCCCTCGGCAGACTCCGAGGCGTTCATCGAAGTGATGCGCACGCGAGGCGCGTCGACGTTGCGCGATCCCCATTCATCCGTAGCGCCGCCGGTGACAAGGTCCCAGCGCAAATACGTGACCGGGATAACTTGCGCGGGCACGTTCGGTATGGGTTCTTTCGGCCACACAACTTTCCAAACGTCACCTTCGTGCGCTACGCGAAGATCACGGACATCCTCCACGGGCCCCACAGGAGTAGTCCAGCGCAGGCGCACTCGCATCTGCGCCTCGTCGTTGGAGGCATGGAGCGGACGGAAATCGAACTGCTCGAGGTTCGACAAGCTGCGCAGACTGCCGCGGGTTCCCGTCCAATCCTCGATGAAAGTGGGTTCGTCGACGTCGCTGGCCTTGCCAAGGCTGGAGAAAGCCCGATCCCAAGTGCGTCGTTGCACGTCTGTCAGGAAATTGGTCACTGCCTGCTCCGGAGTCTCAGCTTTTGAAGTCAGGCCGGGCAGCGCCGATCCGTGGGCGACGCCAACTGGGCTGGCGCTGACGCCCACGCCGAAGAAAGCCAAGACCATGAGCGCAACGGTTCCGGCAACGAGGATGATGGGCAGGGCAAATTTCATATCGTACTCAGTTCACGCAACGTAGTGTTGTTCTGCCGTGGCGGGCACCTCGACCGGCACAGGAACACGGCGCCGGGCAGGCAAGAGAAGTTCCAGGAAGATCGCGAGCAGGCTTACGCCAAACGGCAACGTTCCCCAGAGCAATCCTTGCCACGCCGGAGGCACGGCGTCCGACTCGATCTTGTGAGCAGGTGGCACATCGTCCTTGGACCAGGCCGTGATTTCGCCGTTGTCGAAAGTCTCGATCTTCCTCCAACCCACGAATGTCAACAGCGGCTCGTAATAGGAGTCGTGAACGAAAATGTATTTCAGTCCATAACGATTCGCGTGAGCAAGCATGGCGCGCAAGGCGGCCATGCCGGCGGAACCATAAAATTTTGCGTTGGTGAGCTGCGCCGAACCGTAACGGGTCATCTCGGGCAGCAGGCGCGCCGAGTTGTAGTCTCCGTCGACGCTGTTCGCGGTGGTGTAGGTAGAGACCTTGGCCAGTTCGCTTCCGAAGCCCAAAGTCATGTAACGGTAGGAATCGTGACCATCGCGATTCAGAAAAGCAATAACCGGCGCGACGTCGGCCGTAGCCGTGGGCCGAAAAGGATTCAAGGAAAGCCACGCGAGAGCCGCTCCGATGGTTGCGACTGACGCGAGCGCGAGGCCAACCGCCGCTTTCGATTGAAAACGATCGAGCAAGCCGACGGCGAGCAGGCCGACGATGGGCATTGCCATCAGGGTCGCCCAGAAGGTGAATCGCTCAAACGTCAAGATTTCATAGGCGCGGCCAAGAATCCACCGGGGCAGCGGGGTGGTGCCGCCCAGTCCGAAGATCAGCGTGACCCAAAATCCCAACAACAACGGCCGCAGGCGGCGCGATGAGGCGCCACGGATGAGGATGAAGGGCAACGCCAGAATCAGAGCGCCATACGGGATCAGAAAGTAGTTGATGCCGGTAGTCGAATTCAGGAGGAAGTTGGCGCGGCTGTCGTGAGGAATCGGAATCTGGCGAATGGGATGCTGAATCAGCGCGAGCCAGTAAGGAGCCAGAACAACCGCCACGCCCAGGCCGACTAGGATTCCGAAGACGATGGAACGCGACAAGACTCCTGCCGGGGAGCCGGGCACGCGCTCATCGCGGGCATCGAGCAACGCGACCCACAGGACCGGACCCGCAAACAGGACGACTCCGAACAAGAGTGTGACGTGGTGAGCTGCGGCAGCGGTCCAGCTGACGGCCACGCCCTTGATAAGGGAACGGGCCGAAGCTTCCGTCATCCATTCATAAAAGTACGGCAGGGCATTCAGATAAAGCGCGGCTGAAGAGACGGTAGCCAACTGTCCGGCCTGGTAGACCAAAAACGCGAGAGCTCCCAGAAATACGCTGCCGAGGGCGGCATAGCTGGCTGCCCGGTCGTTCACCCAAATTCTTGAAAAGCGAAACACTCCCACGGGAAGCAGAAGCACCGCGATGAGCTGTACCAGCATGTATCCCATCTGCAGTCCCGTGACGTTCGACAGCAGCGCAATCCACTGATGCGTCAGCGGCGGATAAGTGGTCTGCGAAAATCCGGCGAACCATTTTTCGTTCCACGGATTGAACCAGTGATGCAGGTAGTGAGACGCAAAGAAGATGTGAAAATTCGTGTCGAACGAGCCCGCAGGCAATTGCATCAGCAGCAATGGCCCATGCACCGCCAGCGCCACCAGCAGGATCGCGAGCAGTGGAATAGGACGAGAGTAGCCTTCGGCAATTCTCACAATGATGGCTCCGTTGCCCGTAGCACCGATTTTCGATTCAGAAAGCTGGCTTTGGGTTTACTGAGAATCCGAGCTTCGAGGGCGCGGCGGGAGGGGAGAGAGTCTGTGACAAGGCAGCCCTAACCCCTTTGCCTGCATCTGAAATGCACCGCAACAAAGACCTGGTGCGGATCCAGAGATTGGATGGTGTGTTGACAACGTGAAAAGCCGATTTCCGCTCGCGAGCTTTTGCATTGTCCTTCTCCTCGGCTGCTCTCTCGGCCAGACTTATGAGATCAACAGTCAGAGCGGCGGGAATGCGTCTTCTGGACAGAAGCAGCAGAAACAGAAGCCCGCGGGTGACAGTTCTCAGGCCGGATCGGATTTGGGTTGGGGATCGAGTATTGAAGTTTCTCGCCAGGCCCGGGCGGCACAGGATGCGCTGAAGAAAGGTGATTATACAGCCGCTGTCTCGTTTGCCGAGCGGGCTACAAAGTCTGCACCTCAGAATGCGGAGCTATGGTTTTTGCTGGGATATGCGGCACGATTGAGTGAGCGATACCAGCAGTCTGTGGACGCCTTCAACCACGGACTTCAGATTCAGCCCAACTCGGTGAAAGGACTGGCCGGGCTGGCACAGACCTACGCCAGAATGGGCCGCGACTCTGAAGCTGAGCAACTGTTGCGCCGGGTGGTGGAGGCGAATCCAAAAGATGCCAACAGCCTGCAGTTCGCCGGGGAATTGTTGCTGAACTCGGACGTGAAGCGTGCTCTGGAACTGCTACAGCGAGCCGACGCGCTGCAACCTTCGGCACACACGGACTTGCTGATCGCTCATGCCTACGAGCGGCTTGGCCAGCCGGGCGAATCGACGCGCTATTTGAATCGCGCCAAGGAACGCGCCCCCCGAGATCCGGAAGTATTGCGCGCGGTTGCGGGGCAATATCGCGATCAGGGGCAATACGATCAGGCGATTTCCACGTTGCAGGCAATCCCTACGAAGTCGAGTGAGGTCCAGGCGGAACTGGCCTACACCTATCAACTGGCGGGTCGACAACAAGAAGCAGCCAACATCTACACGCGTCTGGCTAAGTCTGCCAAGGGCAACATCGCACTTGATCTCAGTGCGGCGCAAGCCCTGGTCAATCTCGGCCAGTCCGACGCCGCACGTCCTTTCCTGGACGATGCCCGCCGCATCGACGCGAAGAATTACCGGTTGCATGGAATTCTCGGCGCACTTGCTGAATCGGAAGATCGCCTGGCGGATGCCGCCGGCGAATACCGGATGGCCTTGAGCAATTTACCGCCCCGTGTGCCCGAGGGGCCGCTCTATCCCATCGAACTGCGCCTCAACCTTTATGAAATCGATGTGCGCCAGGGCGACCAGGCTGATGCCAAGCAGCAACTAAGCGAAGCCAGCGCGGCCATTGCACAGGTCAGCGTGCCACCGTCGGAGCGTCCCGAGACGCTGCGGCTACGAGCTGCGATTGAGACAGCCCAGGGGAACCTGGACGCCGCGAACAAGGATCTCAAAGACGCGCTGGCGCTGGCTCCGTCGAATGTAACCTCTCTGCTCAACTACGGAAACCTGCAGTGGAAGCTGGGCCAGAAGGATGCCGCGCGCGACACGTTTGACAAGGTTCTCGAGCTCGACCCCCGCAACCGCACCGCGCTCTCCTCTTTGGGATATCTTGCTCGCGACAAAGGAGACAACAAGCTCGCCGAAAGCTACTTCCAGCGGGCGATTAACGCCCACCCAAAAGACTATGCGGCCTATGTTGCTTTGGGTGATCTTTACACCGCGGAAAGAAATCTTCGTGGCGCAGAAACCGCATACGAGAACGCTTTTCGGCGTATGCCCGGCAATCCGTTGATCGTCGCCGGAGGAGCAAATGCCGCGCTGGAGGCGCACAATCTCGACCTGGCCAAGCGCTGGCTCGATCGCGCCGGCAACAAGATGGACAACAGCCCGCAAGTAAATCGGGAGCGGGAAAGATACCTGACGTTGAAGGGAGACTACGCGGAGTCGGCGAAGCTCGGTACCAGCGTTCTGGAGAAACTTCCCAATGACCGGGAAGGTGTGGTCTATCTCGCCTACGATCTCTACTACCTCGGGCGCTACGACGAAACGTCGGCGCTAGTCGCCAAGTACGATTCGATCCTTTCCAATGACAAAGATCTGGCGCTGATTGAAGGCTACTTGCACGTTCACAACGGACAAACGCAAGCGGCCCTGCGTGATTTCAATCGAGCGCTGGAGCGCGATCCCAAGATGGCGACAGGATACGTCAACCGCGGATTCGTGCGGAATGATCTGCGCGAGCCTGACCAGGCGGCGAAAGATTTTCAGCGGGCCCTGCAACTGCAGCCAAACTATGGCGAGGCCCATCTGGGGCTGGCCTTCGCCGACCTGCAGCTGCACCGTCCGCGGGCCGCGCTGAGTCAGCTCGATGCAGCGCAGAAAACGATTCACAAGTCGCGCACCTGGCATTTGGGCAGAGCCGAGGCCTACCGGCAGGAGCAGGACTTCCCGCACGCCGAACCGGAGTACCGGGCGGCACTGGACGAGAATCCGAACGATCTTCCCTCTCAATTGGCTTATGCGGACACGCTTTTCCGCATGCGCCGCTTTGAGCAGTCTCTGTCCGCGCTTGACGCCGCGCAGAAGCTGGCGCCCAACGATCCGGCGGTTTACGCGCTGAAAGCGCAGGTCCACGCCAAAGAGGGAGCGCGCGATGAAACGCTGCGCGATATCCAAATGGCGGAACAGCACGGCGGAGATCAAGTCAGCATTCTCATGGCGAACGGCGACGCCCTGTTGGCTCTCGGCGACCGCGACGCCGCCATGCAACGCTTTTCGCGCGCCCTGGATATTCCGGGCGGCGACCGCATCGGAGTGCGGCTGGCCGTTGCTCAGATCTTCCAGCGCCAGGGACGTTACGATGAGGCACGCCATCAGATTGCGCTGGGTTTTGCCGAGGCCCGCGCCGACGCATCCGCCGTCAGCGCCGAGGACATTGCCGAGGCCGCGAACATCTTCCTCGCCATGCATGATTTCGATTTGGCCGAGACCTATTTTGACAAGGCGAAGCTGGCGGGAGCGAATCCGCGAACTGTGGCCGTGGGCTTGACCAACACCTATCTGGCCCAGGGCGAGACTCGCCGAGCGGAAATGGAACTTGCAAGCCTGGGGTCTCCTTCAGATTTCCGCGATGACTACGACTACATGATGGCGTCCGCAAATCTCTACCGGCAGCGCCAGGACACCGCGCATGCGCTTTCTGCATTTGCGCAGGCGAGCACGATAGCAGGCCAGCAAGACAAAGGGTTGGCGGAGACAGCGCAATATGAACTGGCCGGGGAAGAGGGACGGCCGATCACCCAGAACGTCAGTGTGCTGCCTGAGGCGGTTTTCGCCCCACAATTGGAAGACATCAATGTGTACGCGCTTGACGCCAAGCTACTCCACGTCACGAATCCATCGCTGCTCCCGCCCCCACGGCATTCCTTTGAAAGTCTGGCGGAAAGCCATTATCGGATCCACCTGGGCAATCTCCCCACGATTTCCGGATTTGTGGGCGAAAGCATGACCAGCGGCCGTTTCCTTTTCCCCAGCACCAATGTCATTCAGGACCGCAATACGTATGACACGTTCTTCAACGGCGGGATCACTCCCGTGCTCCGCCTCGGTTCAAATGCGGTTGCGTTCAATGGCGGACTACAGTTCACCATCCGTCGGGATACGCTCTCTCCCCAGTTCATCAGCCAGAACCTTTTCCGGCAATTTCTCTATATTTCGACCAGCCCATTTTTCAACTGGGTGTCGATCAATGCCAGCGGGGTGCGCGAGACAGGGCCGTTTACGGACCGGTTCCTGCATTCGCGGGATCTTGCGGGCCAGGTGGAGTTCACGGTGGGACGTCCCTGGGGGAATACATCACTGCTGGCAGGTTACTCAGCCCGCGATCTGCTTTTCCGCCCGATGATCAGCGAATATTTCAACACCGCCAGCTACGTCGGCTTGCAGCGCCGGTTCGGAAGCCGGATCACAGCAGCGATTTTGGGCGAGTACCTGCGGTCCTGGAGAGTGCAAGGCACACAATACGCAATTGCTCA
>Ga0209580_10000887_pt1 | contig 14596 bp, 13 predicted proteins | sample Coa_R1_5_FD_187153 | JGI IMG/M metagenome (GOLD analysis project Ga0209580, IMG submission 187153) | Surface soil microbial communities from Centralia Pennsylvania, which are recovering from an underground coalmine fire - Coalmine... | ecosystem: Environmental > Terrestrial > Soil >... | reverse complement strand
CCGACCTTGTTGGCATCGGTCGCAGCCGGCTCAACGAGGCGATAGTTTTTGGTCGTGGTCGACATAGGTCAATCCTCCTAGTGCATCGTGAACGTCTTCTGGGTGACCGCGCTCACGCCACCGTCCACATTGACGGTGTAGAGCTTGATCGTGACGACCGACTGCCACGACCCATTGTCCGCGATGTTCTGCGCCTCGGTGTACGTAAACGCTTCGGTCGCGAGGGAGTCCTCCTGGTGCACCTGAACCCCGGATACCCACACCTGCAGGCGGTAGTGACTGAACTTGACATCGTGCCCCGGGGTCGTCGTGCCGACGAGTTCGCTGTCCGGTTGGATGGTCGGCGACTGATAGAGCCACGCCAGGATCAGATTGCGGTTCGGCGTAGCGGCCACGGTGACGTCCGCGTCGTTCTCGGTGAGCCCATTGGCCGCGAGATCAGACGGCGCCATCGGCAGACCACCGAGCGCCTGATAAGTGATGGTCACCGGCTCAACCTGAGAGATGTCCTGCTCGGCACCGTTCACGTTCAGGGTCGTCGCCTTGAAGTACAGCGTCTGCCCGACGTAGGCCCATGGGATCGAGACCGTCTCCATCTGTTGCATCCCAACGATCGGGAGTCCACCGGGGACAGGCGTGAGCACTTGAACGTTCTGGTCGAGAAAGACCGCCGTTGACGATGTCGTGTGCGCTGCGTGCGCCGTGCCTTCCATCCCACGGATGAAGTTCGACAGTACGTATGTACCGGTCGCCGCCAGCGTCGCATTCTGGAAATAGATGATTTCGTTATCGATCAGAATCCGGTTAACTCCAGACCTCCACTGTGCGTCGGTCACGGACGCGAGGGTCTTGTTCGGCGTAATCACCTTGACCCGGAGCACGCTCGTGGCGTCGAACACGTACGGCTCATCCGAGTTCTCGACTGTCGGGGCATCCGGTAGCGCGATCTGGCAGGCGGCCATACATGCGGACGCATGCACCTCCATGATCCGTGCGTACGTTGTCCCGTCGTTCGAGACATATAGCCGTGCCCCGGCCCAGGTGGTATCGACACCCCCCATCGCCACCAGGAACGAGGGATTCCCGTTCACGTCTGGCTGGGTGGTCTCGGTCACCACCAACTGTGTGTGGGTAAAGATCCCGGGCGGCTGGATCGCCGAGACCCCACCAACCGAGGAGTCTCCGGGCGAGACGAGTGGCCACCCAAGAATCGTAGGGTTCTCCTCGATGAGATCGAGCAGAAGGCGAGCATCTTTATCCTCGCTCACTGCCATGACGCGCATGAGCTTGCCGGTGAACCCGAACGTCGGGTCCGTCCACGACACGATGTCCCCGGGCTCGACCACCTGATCCTGCGGTCCGATCGGCACCTTCGCATTCAGGCGATTGAACGATCGCGTCCAAAGAAACCGCTGCCCGACCTGCCGGGCGAGCTGGGCGGTACAGATAGCATCGGCCGCGAGGTCGACCTCTTGCCCCTCGTCATTCTGAATCATCCAATCGTCTTTCCATTCCTCCGAGTCGGGATTGTATTCGTCATTCCTCCGCGTGTAGGCCACGATGACGCGGTTCACGATCTCGTTCACGCCCTGGCGAGTCACCTGGTGGCGCATCGTCCCGATCGCACCGCGCCTGGATGCCGCCGTAGAGGACACCGTCGGGCCACCCGAGGCCGTGGCCTTTCCGATCTGGGTGCTTCCCATGCGCACGTACGAAGCGGTCGTGATCGGGTACGCCGTCTGCGAAATCCCCCTGGGGATCAACTTGATCAGTCCTTGCGACCACACCAGGAACGCATCGGCGATGACGCAGATCTCCTCAATGTGTTGCAGGGCCGTCTTGCGGTCCTTGAAGTACGGTGACAACAGGATGCCATTCGTCAGGTAATAGGCGTGCGCCGACGAGAAGGTGAGTGGGTCGATCAGGGATGGATCGATGCCCGCTCCGTACCGGCTGTTTTCCAGCAGGTCCTGGATAATGTCTGCGGGGTTGGCGTCCGTTGCGCTTCCGGGCACGAGCGGGGCCCCATCAATCTGGATGGCAAACTCCGCCACCCCAGATAGGTCGATGACCTTGGTCCACGAATCGCCACCGTTGATAGACCGCCAGAGACCGTCCAGGGCGAGCGAGGACAGGATCGCGTTCTGCGTTTGACCGGAGGCGTCCGTCAAAATCTGGTCCGGCGTGCTCGCGAGCGTACCCCAGGTTGATCCGCTATCATCCGAGAAGTACTTGGCCCGGAAGACGAATCGACCCTTGTGGCTTCCTCCAAGGACTTCGCTGAACTGCGTCTCCGCTTCGTATCCAGGAGACTCACTGTTTCCTGTCGTGACGTTGAAGACCTGAGCCGACCAGGTCGACCCATTGTCAGACGACTTGAACAGGGCCGTATTGAATGGCGAGAGCGCCTGATCGACGGACAGCATGATCGTGCCATTAGACGAGCAAAACAAGGAGCGCATGATCCAGTTGCTACTACCGGGCACTCCGGATAGCGAGTTCGTGTCAGTCACTTTCGACCACGTAGCCCCCTCGTCGGTCGACCGGAAGAGCTTCGAGGGATACGTAATTCCATCGGCAGACCGAGTCAAGAGGAATATCGATCCCGGGTTAGCGGGGTTTTCTTGAAGCAGGGGATACAACGTGCCCGCGCTGATGGGATCAGTCGCTACAAAGGTATACGTAACTCCGCCGTCGGTCGACCGGAACACTCCACAGATCCCATCGCTCGTGCGGTTGGCCAGCACAAGGACCGTACCGTTCTTCGTGACCAACAGGCTCGACTGAACGGTATAGCCACTCATATTGAACGACCCGATGGTCGTCCAGGTCGTTCCGAAATCTGTCGACTTGAAGACCGTGATGACGTTCGAGACCGGAGCACTTACACACCATACGGTCGTGGGGGCCGTCATGAAGAAGAACTGCTGGCTACTCCCGGGACCCGTGATGGAGTTCCAGGTCGCGCCGTCGTCCGTGCTGCCTCGGATGGCCACCCCACCGCCGCCGGAATTAACGAAGTACACCAGGGCGTTTCGGGATGCAGCCGTCCCGATCCGCACGACCTCAAACGTGTAGTTCGGAATGCGCGCTGATGTGCCGAGGTCCTCCAGGTCGAACACCGCATAGCACGTCCACGGATACCCCGGGACGTTGTTGGCGGCCACACTCGACGACCCGCTGGAATTCTGCACGTACGACACATAGACGGTAATGTTCGTGTACGATCCGCCGAAGACAATCTTCCCAGTGTTGTAGTCGATCGTGTACTGGTTGGTCGTCGGTCCACTCGCAACCCTGGTCATTACGGTATACGTCGATGACCCATCGGGCTGCGGGGTCAGGAAGTACACGCTCTCACTATCCGTGTAGATCGGGGTATAGGTCAGCGTCTCTTGGGGCGATGCACCGTTGATGAGGAAGGACTCGTTTCGGTTGACCACGGCCGACTGACCGGCGGTCTGGTACGTGACGGTGATCTCAATCCCGATATCGGTCCCGGTGTTGTCCAGGTTTGTGTAGTTACCGCCGAACGAGATCTGACCAGTCCCATAGTTGATCGTGTATTGATTCTGCCCAGGACTGCTCCCGACGCGCGTGAAGCCGACACCGAACGTTTTCCCACCATCATTTGAACCGACAATTGAATCGCTGCCGGTCGTGACGGGCGTCAGCGTGGTGAACACGGTCGGCGCGAACCCGTCGATCTTGCTGTACTCGGCGTACTGGGCCCCACTCGTCTTTGCGGCCGTGATCGTGGGGTCGGGAGTGTTCGCCCCAGTCCCCAGGTAGAACGTGATCTCGGGATGCTGCGACAGATCCAGCTTGATCTTGTCGGCCCAGACGTTCAGAATCGCGTCGCATGGTCCCTCGCAGATGCCGATCGCGAACGACGACTGGTACGTGGTCGCCTGGTTGCCGCCCTTGCCGCCCGGAGACCCCTTCCCAGACCCCTTGCCGCTCTGGTTCGAGTTGACCTTCAGCGGCCCGGCCCAGATGACGTTCCCGGCAATCCGCCTTGTCCCGTAGAGGATTGGCAGCGGCGTCCCACGCTGAGTTGTCTGGAATGACAGGTTCTGGAGACTGGTAGGGTTCTGTTTCTTGTTGAAGAAGAGTGCGCTGATCAGGCTGAACGCGACGAAGGCGATCCTGATGATCCCCATCGCGCCCGCGCCGGCCATCTAGTCGACTCCCTTCGGACGCACGTACTTCGCTACATGCTCATGCCAGAACTGATTCCAGCGCTGCTCGATGACGACCCCGCTACGCTTCCAGGCATGGACGAACGAGGTGTCGCTCACGATGATCCCGGAGTGCGCCACAGTCCGACCAAATCGAAACAGCACGAGATCGCCGGGCTTCGGGCTCGTGGTGTCCTCAACGTACGGGTCCAGATGCGCCAGATACTCTTCCTCGCGCCGGTGCAGGTGCCACTCGACGGAGTAGTAGCCCGGCTCGAACCGCTCGATCACGCCGGCGTTTCCATAGACGCAGATCAGAAGCGTCGCGCAGTCGACCCCGGCGCCGCGCATCATGCCGCGGTGCACATACGGGGTGCCCACCCAGGCCATGGCCTCAGCGACGATACGTTCCCGGACGTTAGAGACCATGATTCGCCAACAACTCCCGGATCTGACGCTTGCGCTTCTCACTCATCAAGGAGTACATGGTCATGGCAACGCCACGGGCGCGTGCACCAGTGACAGTCCACACCCACAGTGGTTTGCCTCTTGGCGTAGAACGCAGGCGAACGGTTCCGCCATAAAGAGATAAGAGTCGACTCACCGATTCCTGATTTACCTGTACGGCTGTCACCTGACCAGTGCCATCATCCTTGCCAAATCCGGTAAATGATCCCTCGCCCTCCAGGAAGCCTGCCGTCCAACAGATATCCTTCGTGGAGGAAGATATCTCGGCCACCAATGTGGTTGGTCCATCTTTCCCGGCGTTGTGTGCGGTCTTTCCGTGCCAAAAACATCGCTCGGGATGTCCACGCTGCCACGCACCCCTACCCTTCTCTTGATACTTGGGCGGTCTCATAATCAAAGGGTATCGACGGCCTTGGGCACGTCCGGGAATCCCCTGAACCCACCCACGCCACTCTGCCCACGCAGATTGTTGAACTTGTTGATGCACGTGGTCATCCGCTGATCGCACCCCTGGACGACCGCGAAGGTGTCTACTCCCACGGCCGGCGCAAACGGCCACGGATTGAGCAGTACACACAACATGGTCCCGCCCGTGAGGGTACTGGCGATCACCGTTCGGATGAGTCCATTGTTGAGCCCGCTCGTCGCGGTCACGCGCCCCTTATCGAACACTCCGGTCGCCCGGACGCTACTGAAGTAGAGGTTCGAGGCATCCGTCGGCGCGATGCACGTCACGGCATCCGTAATCGTGGCCAGCACGATCCCGCACCACTGATCCCCGAGGGAGTTATTGCATTCCACGTTGTAGCACGTCCTCGGCACCTGACGGGTCGCGATCGTCAGCATGCTCTCGCAGCGGAATTGGACATCCGTCCGTGTCACAACCGCTTGCTGCACGCGCCACTGGGAGTGCAGGTTCGCAGTGTTCAGGGGGTTCGCAGCGTCCCACTTGAACAGCGTCATGGTCGCGCGATCGAAGATCCCAGCCACAGCTAGGATGCCGAGATCCATCAAGCGGCTGTTCCACGGGACCTGGGCCTTGGGGAAGGCGATGTCAACCGTGTCGATCTGGAGCGTGGCGTTCATCTTCAGTTCCTGACGGTCGTGGCCGAACGCCTTGAACAATTGGAGTTGCCCGCCGCTCAGCGCTGTGTAGGCATTCACATCCGTGTCGCTGTCGCAGAAGAATGAGTGCAGCCCGGACGTGAGATCGATCTGATACAGCGTAACGTGACGCCGCGAGGGCTCTTTTGAGGTCGCGACAAACCCGACATCGTAGGCCTTCGTCACGGCCTAGGCCCCAACGCCTTCGATCAACACTTTATCCTGCATCGCCGTGAACTTGGCCGTCCAGAACGAAGGCACTTTGCGCACATACTCCACCTGGGCATCGATCATGTACGCGCGGTAGTACGTCGCGGTCGCATCGTACGAGAGCACCGCCCCGGCGTACGGTGCGGTCGCATAGATCACGATCCCGGTTGCCAGCGAGATCACTGGCTGGGGCGAGTCGAGCGTCCCATCCGTGTAAGTTCGGATGCCCGTCGCCTTGTCAATCCCCACCTTGTAAAGCGTCGACACCCCATCAGCGACCGCAAACACCTCGGGCCCAGAGGACGTGTATCCAATCGACCCGGCAGGTGAGGCCCCGGCCAGGGTCGGGTCCTGGATGATGAACGACTGGTACTGCCCGCGGCGCTTCCGGAAGAAGTTCCGGATATACATGTAGGTCGTGTCATCGTCCCGCAGGGCCTCGTAGCCGATTGAGAACATGTACTTCGGCCGTAGCCACACGAGGTTACGCTGGATGAACCCGGAATCATACTCCACGATCTCGGAGTACTCGATCGGCGTGATCGAGAACGCGTTGGGCGTCTGGGCAAACGTGTCATCCCACCGGGCGTCGAACCGATTGAGAACGAGCGTCCCGCTCCCGGCATAGGTGAACCCGACTGTCTGGGCGCCACCCAAGGTGAATGCGGTATCCGTCACGGTGAACAGCAGCACACCGTTGTACCAAACCTGATGGGTACCCCCGACGAGGTCGTACTGCAGCGGGGAGCCGACCGCCCTCGTCACTACGGTGGGTCCACCGATCACAGTCGTCACGCCTGCCACGACCTTGATCAGGTCGACGTTCCCGGCGTTCACCCGCGCCTCGTAGTAGTTGTTCGCGTCCACGCGCCGGGCAATCACGCCCCACACATGTCCGGTATCGACCGGGGTCCCCTCGGTTGCGATGATCGTCGCATCCGCTGGGGCGATGCCCCTGTACAGTTCAGTCGAGCCCGTAGTCGTCGAGGTCGCCTGGTTGGCCAAGACGCTGAACCCTGACACGACGTGACTGTAATTCCCACCCAACGTCGCCGCGTTCGGCTCAAGGAAGTTGTCCCGGAAGACGAGTGTCATCATTCCCGACCACTCCGGGCCGCGGGATTATTGTTGGACAGCGTCTCCTGATGCAGGCCAGCGATGAAGTCGCGATGCCGGTAAAGTTGATCCTGACCGGTCATCGTATCCCAGGCGAAAATGTTGGTAGTGCTACTCCGCCCACCGCCCGCGCGCATATCGACAGGGATGGCGCCACCCTTGAGTGGCACAATCGCTTCACTAGACCCGGCCTCCGCCACCATCGCAAGCGTCGGCGAGCTATAGACTCCACCACTGGCCGCCATGGTGAACGGGATCAGCGACTTACGGGTGAGGACCCCGCCATCCTTGAATCCGTGAATCCCGGACGCTAGGGTAGTGAGCGAAGACACGAACCCACCTCCCCCAGGACCGATCGCAGTGCCCACGGCGTTCCCACCGGCCATCGCCGTGGCGGCCGTGATCATGTTCATCGACGCGGTCAGCATGATCTGCGCTGCGGAGGTCTGCAGGCCGGCGGCCTGGAGCGCGTCCGCCTGGCCACCGACACCCCCCAGCATCCCGTTGATCCCGCCGAACATCTTGTTCAGCATCGGCTCCAGGTTGAGCGACTGCACGAGCGACTTCGCGAACATCTGGCCGACCTGGCTGATGATCGACTTGCCGATGTTCGCGAAGAACGTCATCAGGGCCTGACCAAACGACTGACTCCCGGTCAGGACACTGTCCCACATCTGCGTGAACGCGCCCTCGATCGTCTTCGTCACGGCCGAGGTGGCATCCGTGATGGGCTTCATCAGGGTGGCGTAGATACCGACCTGGGCGGTCAGAATCCCCCGCTGCGCCTCGAGTATCTTGGCGCGGTCCTGCTCGTTCGGGAGCAGGGAGGCCTGAATTGCGAGGATCTGCCGGTAGGCGGCGATCTCGTCGTTCAGGTCGGCAATGTGTTGCTGGTCGGTCTGGGGCTTGAGGCCCGCGAACAGCTTAGTGGTATCGAGCCCCTGCATGACCGAATCCATCTGCGTCTGGGCTTGCTTCTTATGGAGCGAAATCGTTTCGGTGGCAATCTGTCGGCGAATGGTCAGGATCTGCTGGCTCGTCAGCTTTTCGGTCGCGAGCTCCTGCTCGAGCATGGCGATGTGATCGGACAGTGTCGCCGTTCCAATCTCTCGGCGGAACTGGTAGTCCGCCTCATTCGCTGCGAGCCGATCGGCGGTGGCCTTCTTCTCAGCCTCCGCAGCCCTCTTGGCCGCGGCCTCATCCTGCTTCCTGAGTTCATTCTTGAGCGTGTAGATCTCGCGTTCGATCTGCATCTTCTCGGTCGCGGTCAGGTGATCGTACGCGAGTTCCCGTTCCTTGAACGCGATCTGGTCGGAGAGATTGATCTCGTTGTTCGCCTTCAGGAGATCCAGGTACTCATTGGCGCCCTGGATCTTCTGGGTGACCTCGAGCCGAGCCAGATTGTGCTCCTTCGTGATCAGTTGGTCTTCGAGTTCCGCCACCTTATCAAGGGCCTGGCGGCGTTCGTCGGCCGCGCGCTTGCCCGAAACGGCGATCGCTTCGTACTTCGCCTTTGCCTGTTCGGTGATCAAGACCAACTGCTTCTCGCGCGCCACGGCGTCGTCGATCGTGCCGGCCAGGGCCTCCATGTGGCGGACCCACTGGTTGACCGAGTCGAGGGCCGACTTGAACGCCGAACTCCCACCGGCCGCGGCGGCCGGGGGCGGCGTCTGGGTCGGAGCGTGCTGGGGGAACCCAGTCCCTGGCCCGACGATGTTACCGAACTGGTCGAACCCCTTCTGGCCGCGGTGGGCGAACTGCGCTTGCGCAGCGGCAGGAGCGGTGTTTACCGGTGCCGTCGGACCGCCGAGCGGATGGGTGATCCGATCCATCAGTCCCACGATCTTCTCCATCACGAACACGACGGAGTTCCAGGCCGTGCTGATGGCTCCAATGATCCGCACCACGTCCTGCAGAAGGTTGATGAACCCCTCGATGATGCCAATCCCGACCCTGATCGCCGCGACCCAGTCCTGCCAGTTGTTCTTGAGCGACAGAATCAGGCCGGCGGCCACCTGACCGAACTCATCAAATGCCGGTTTCAGGTCATTGGCGATCGTGGACCAACTGGACGACAGCCAGTCATTGATGCCCTTCACGGCGTTCGTGATGGCCGACCACGCTCCACCGGCCGCCATGCGCTGTATGGAGTCAACGTTGTCGAGCAGGATGGTCTTCTGGACACTGAGCGAGTTCGAGACTTCGGCGGCCCCGGCGTTTAGACTACCCATCGCCCTGGCCATCGCTTGGGGCAGGTCCTGGGCGGCGATGTGCATCTGCAGCCAAGCCTGAAGTTGTTTCGAGGTCATGCCGAGATTCGCGCGCAGGACCTCGCCCAACTGGCTCGATGCAGCGGCCGTGCCACTCACGAGCATCCTGATCTGCAGCACGGACCCGAGATCGGCCATCCGGGTCACGGCGATGAACTGCGCCTGTTTCGCGACCTGGGCCATCGCCTGGGCCTCGGCCTCGGTCTGGGGGGCGATCCCTATATCAGCAAAGGCGCGCTGGGCCATCTCCATGGCCTTCCAGGAGACGCCGAGTTGGGCCGAGATCTGGTGCATTCGGTTCATCTCGGAGGTCGCGTAGGCAAAATTCTGCGCCCACACGGCCGGGCCCTTATTCTTGCTCATATCGGTCAGGATGGCGGCGAGCGAGACGGCCTGATCGTGGAACTTATCGACCGCATCGATACTTTCAGCGATGACCCGCTTGAGACCGTCGAACGCCGCCTTCGCTGCGGCCGCACCGGCCCCGATCAGCGACAGGGCGCCCAGCGTCTTGAACAGAGCCGTGTGCACGCGAGTCAAGTCCGCCTCGATGTTGTTGAGTTCTCCCCCCATGACGGACGCAGACGCCGCCGCAGTCTTCGCCGTCACCCCGAGGGACTTGAGCGCCCCCTCAACCTGGGCGACCGTCTGCTGCGCGTTCGGCGCAGCGACCTTGATGATGATCTCAACAACCGATTCGGCCATCTACCCCATCCGTGACGCTTGGTATTCCGCTTCGGCCTTGTGCTGTGCGTCCTCCAACTGCCGGACGCGCTCTTCCTCGTACATCCGCCAACACTGATAGGCGAGCCGGAAGTCCTCGATCGTCAGATCAAGTAGTTCTCCCGGCAGTTTCCCGTAGAACTTCCCCATCGGTGCCAGCACCATCCACGCCTTGATCGCGAAAGGTATCCACCTGCGCTTGCTGCCCCACGAGCAGGCCGCTCCACTCCTGGATCGCCTGCACGAGCGCCACCCGGTCTTCCCCGCTGAGGTCACCGACGTACAGCTTGCCGGCGTCCGCGCTCTCGGGATCAGCCGTCAGCTTGGGGAGCACGACACCCTTCAGTAACTGGAGATCCTCGACCTCACTGATGTCCTCGGGATGACTTGCGAGATACTGGCGCGCCGAGGCCTCGGTCACTTCTCCCCGCTCGATCGCCATCGCGATCAGGCCCTTAGGGAAGTAGTCCCGCTGGGTGAGCTTCCTGATCAGGAATGACGCCCCGCTCGGGAGCATCACTTCCTTGTGATTCTTGCTCCGGTAGTCACCTGCCGAGATCACCAACGGTCATCCCTCCCAAAATGCAAAATGGGGCCGGAGGAGTAACCCCCGGCCCCGGTCTGGCTCATCCCACTTGCCACGCAACGGTCTTCCGCATCAGTACGCGAGGGAGACGTCGTTCTCGAGTGCGATCAACATCGGCGAGCCCACCGCCGGCTGAGTCGCATTGCCGAAGTCGTACTTCGCCTTGCCCTTGAACGAGACCATGATCTCGTGCGGGCCCGCCACGCCGATGTCGTACCCGATGTACTGGAACAACGGAATATCCAGCATCAATCGGTAGGCCCCGTTCGTGCCGAGTGTGGCCCCAGTAAAGAGGATGTTCAGGTCGCCACGAGTGCGCGCCACATAGTTGTTAAACTGCGTGATGTCGGCCAGCATCACCCCGCTCACGCCCACGATCCGAGGCGACTTCGCCACGATTGAGTGAATCTCGTTCGTGCCGTCGATGTAGGGCTTCCCCTCGATGCCGTTGTCGATGTCGATCTGGAGATCCTGAATGGTCACGTACGGTGCCCCGGCCAGCGAGATGGCCGCCTGGTTCCACAGGAACGGGCTCTGGGAGTCGAATACCGGGGTCGTGGCACTGATAAACTGCAGGTCCTTGGCGATCACGTCGATCTCGCCGGTCAGCACCGCATCGGCGCCCTTGCTGCCGATGCCGAACTTCAGCATCATCTTCTCGATCGCGGTCCCGGAGAACTGGAACGCCTGCCCCAGGTCCCGGTGGATCTCCATCGTGAGCGGCTGCACGATGCTGCCGGTCCCCCAGTTCGCCTGCCGTGGGTTGAACACATGCAGATTCGACCCGGCCTTTGGGGTCGAGGACACGACTGCGCCACCAACCGTGGTGGACGTGATGACCCCCGTCGCTCCGGTGGTCACGATTGCCAAGTTCTCCGCGCCAGTGGCGGTGCCGTACCAGATGATGAACCCGATGGCGCCCGTCACGGCAACGGGTGTCACGGTCACCGATCCAGTCGGGCCCGTCACGACCGCATTCGCCTCAGCTGAAGCCTCGCCCGCGACCCCCACAAACGTCCCAGACGCCGGAGTCACCGACCCCCCGAAGATCGGGGCGGTCTTGACATAGTACGTGGCCGACGCCAGCGACCCGCCAGACGAGGAGGGCGACGCCCCCGGCGCCGATTCGGCGGCCACCAAGGTGTCAGCCCCCCATCCGGCCATGAACAGCATACCGATGAAGTCGGGGTACACGTTGGTCGAGATCTTTCCGGTGTGCTCCTTGAGCCCCAGGAACGTCGGGCCCTCGTCGAACACGCCCACGATATTGGCCGGCGTGACTTCGCCAATCTTGGAGTACAGGGACTCCGAGATAAACTGGGCGTACCGGGTCGCCGCCACGGGCGTGCCAAACGCCACTTCCTTGCCGAATCCCCAATGACTTAGCCTTCCTTCGGGCATCGAACTCACCTCACTCCCACAAAATAAAAGGAGCGGCTCTGCACCGCTCCTTGTTTGACTCCCCGGCGTCGGCCGTCAGGATCTAGCTGATCTTCTTGAGCGCGCTCCAGTAGGACATGGCGATCACCACGACCACGATGGCCAGAACCCCAAACCCGACCAGGATCACGGCTGCTTCAGGTTCGCGACCAAGCTCCCGCCGCCGAACCCGGCAATCACGGCCAGGGTGGCCGCATCAAACCTGTGGAGCACCGCGTACGCAAACGCCCACAGGAGGACAACCACGGACGCATCGAACAGCAACTGATCAGCCTTCTTGCCGTCATACATCGCCCGCCCTCACTTGTTCCGGTGCCACATGAGATAACTACCGCTCCACGAGGCAAGAACAGCCATGATCCCCATGATGGCGGACCAGGCCTTCGCATACACGCTGGTCTTCGCATCCCGGACCGTGGCGGCCGTGTTCAGCGCGTCAATCTGCGCCTTGTGCGCATCAAGCTTCTCGGCCTGGGCGTCGTCGCGTGACGCCAGTGCACTCATTTGCTGCCCCACGGCGTTGGTGAACGCATCGAACTTCAGTACGAGCACATCGATCTTACCGTCCAACCCGACGAGCCGAGCGTACTCTTCCTTGGTGAACCGAAGCGTGTCTTGCGTATCTGGCACCGCCTGAGTCCTCAACTTGCTCGGGGTAGCCATTCGTCACCTCGGCGCCAGTTCGACGGTCAACCGCACCAGGGCGTCCGCGGTGAACGGGGATGCCTCGGGATTGCTGTCCGTCTTCACGTCAAGCGTCAGCAGGACGGTGTACGAGAGTCCCAGGGAAAGATTGTCCTGGATGACCTGCATGACCTTGTCGAGCCCGTCCTGCATCTGCTGCTCTGCGTCATCAACGCTCACCTCGCTCCGGTAGCGAATCGCCACCAGCACGACGAGCGTGGCCTTCCGGGCCAGGGGCATCAGGAACTGAATGTCCCGAGCCGTGTCGAGCGACACCCCGCCGGCCGGATACGACTGCACCTGGGTGAATGAGCGCCGGCCGTAGTACCACTTCAGGTTTGAAGTCCGCGCGTCGGCCGAAAGGATATTGAAGACCGCCTGCACAACCGCCTTGACGTTGACCGGAGACGCGGCCACCTACGGGGCCCCCGGCTGGATCGCCGCGGCGATCTCGCGGCCCAGCACGTCCCGGATCTCCGGGATCTGCTCCTCGGCCGACGGTCGCAGGTACGGTCGCGCCGGGATAGTCGTGGCGTGGTGCCTACCAGTCACGCCACCAAGTTCGTGGATCCGGGCGTAGACGACGTTTGAACCAACCCGCCCTTCCATCTCGCCGCCCATCGTCTCGGAAACGGACGATGTCACACTCGACCACAGGCGCCCGGTCCGTACGTGCAGTACCTCGCCAGATAGCTTCTCCTTCGCGCGCCGCTCGACCAACAGAGCCGCCGAGTACATCCCGCGGGTGAAGGCCTGGGTCAGCTTGCCGTTCAGGCTGGCCAGGTATGTCTGTACGCGATCCAACCCGTTGACATGGATATCGAGGCCCGTTCCGGCCATGTCAGTTCTTCCTCCACGTCTGGTCGAGCACAAACTGACCCTGTAAACCGTGTTGCACCATCCGCGCGACGAACGAGATGTCGTCACTAATCCGGTGACCGTCCCAGTTGGCTCGGCACAAACACGACGCCCGGTGCATCAACGATGATGTATGCGGCTGGGTCCCCGGATTCTGGGACGCCGACCACACAAAATCCCAACCCTCGGCCAGCCCCGTCAAGAGTGTCTGCAGGTGGTTCGGCATCCACTCATCATCATCGTCGATGTACGCGATCACGTCACCCCTGGCTAGGAGGCATCCTACCTGCCGCGCTTGGGCCGCACATACGCCAAAGTTCTGGAAGGCCGTCCAGCAACGCCCCAGCTCGACATACCGGAGGCTACCGTATCCATCCGCCTTGATCCGAGTGCAAGCGAGCGCCATCTCATCATTCCGACCGTCACAAACGACGATATGTTCAAGCGGCTGAATCGTCTGCCCCTGGACCGACAACAGCGCCCGCCGGAGCGTATCGATCCGACTGTGCGTCGCCGTCACGACACTGACGACCAGATGATCAACCCTGACCGGTGTCTGTGGAATTGCGGCAAGCCCTTCGGCCCACATCGACCGGTTAGTTCCCACCTAGATCCCCACGACCGTATGCGCCAGCCTATATTGATCGATAACGTCCACCGCGTCTTTGAACACGCGGTCGTACTTGATATTGAGCGACCCGCCGCCCTCCGCGAACACCTCGGAAGCGATCCCCTGCTTCGCCCGCAGCTTGTACTGACCAGCCACGATCTGCAAAATGGCCCCCCGGATATCATCGGGTAGGTCCACCGGCGGGATCCCGGCCGTCGATGCCGCGCCCGTGTCCGCGAAAGTCATCGAGGTCAGGTCGGCCGTCTGGTAGTAGACCGACTCGCCACCCGGGAACGCGCCGCGGTAGATCCGGTACGCCGTCGCCACCGTCCCAGACACGGCCGCG
>Ga0209580_10000886_pt1 | contig 14605 bp, 12 predicted proteins | sample Coa_R1_5_FD_187153 | JGI IMG/M metagenome (GOLD analysis project Ga0209580, IMG submission 187153) | Surface soil microbial communities from Centralia Pennsylvania, which are recovering from an underground coalmine fire - Coalmine... | ecosystem: Environmental > Terrestrial > Soil >... | reverse complement strand
TCAACTGGGGCAGCCTCGATCCGGAAAGCACGCTGCCCGGCCAGCGCTCGGTTCGCGAAGATACGCCCCCCGTTATGGAATCTACTGGTTCACCCAAGCGATTGTTGCTCTGGATCGACGGCGTGGGTGGCTATTTGCTCTGCCTCTCCAATCGCATCACTCTGGGGCAGGCGACCGGCGAAGCGCCGGTGGATGTGCCGCTCTTTGCCGATGTTTCGCGCATGCACGCGACCTTGAGCCGCGATGCCGAAGGCTACCTGATCGAAGCCGCAAGGCCGGTGCTGGTCAACGGTAAGCCGCAAACCCGAGCGCTGCTTCAACCCGGCGACCGCGTGACGCTCGGCAACTCGTGCCAGTTTCTGTTCCAGCAGCCGGCGCCCATTTCGACCAGCGCAAAGTTGCAACTGGTGAGTGGGCACCGATTGCCATATGCGGTCGATGGCGTGCTCCTGATGGCCGATTCGCTCGTACTCGGAGCTGGGGCGCAAACGCATGTCACGCTGCCAGATCGGAAGGAAAATATCGTCCTGTTTCGCCATAAAGACGGAATCGGGATAAAATGTGACGGAGAATTCAGCATCGATGGGCAAAGGTGTAAAGATCGCGGAGTCCTGGGAATCCAGGCCACCGCCAGCGGCCCGGAATTTACGTTTGCAATCGAGCCGGCAGGAAGAATGTAAACCGAAAGCCCAGGGACGGCAGTCCCTGTGCAGTCGCCGTTATAATTCACCTAAAGATTTCGCCTTCTCTAGCGAATAACCATTGGAAACCTCAACTGGCGTGCTGATTCAGGACTCGAACTAACGGACGCATGTCATGAAATTCACCTACAGCACTGGTCAGAGACCACTGGACGGCTACACGATCAAACGCGGCATCGGCAAGGGCGGGTTCGGGGAAGTCTATTTCGCTCTGAGCGATGGCGGCAAAGAAGTGGCCCTGAAGCTGATCCGCGGTCAGACCGACGTGGAGCTGCGTGGCATTCGCCAGTGCTTGAACCTGAAACACCCGAACCTGGTCAGCTTATATGACGTGAAGAACGACACTCATGGCGAACCATGGGTCGTGATGGAATACGTTTCCGGCGAATCGCTCAACTCAATCATGAACCGCCATCCGCGCGGCCTTCCGCAGGAACTCATTCGCCAGTGGTTCCCGTCGCTGTGCCGGGCGGTCGGTTATCTGCACGATCACGGCATCGTCCATCGCGACCTCAAGCCAGCCAATATCTTCCTCGAAGCCGGGTTGCTGAAAGTCGGCGACTATGGCCTCAGCAAGAGCATGAGTTCGAGCCATCGCTCGGCCCAGACGCAGAGCGTGGGCACGATCCATTACATGGCCCCGGAGATTTCCTCCGGCAACTACAACAAGTCGATCGACATCTATGCCTTGGGCGTGATCCTGTACGAGATGTTGTCCGGCGCGCCGCCGTTCGATGGCGAGTCGGCCCAGGAAATCATGATGAAGCACCTGATGTCGTTGCCCGATTTGACTAAGGTGCCGGCCGCATTCAAGCCGGTGCTTGCGAAAGCGCTGGCGAAAGACCCGAATCATCGTCACCAGACGGCGGCCGAGCTGGCCAAAGACGTGGAAGCGATGTTCGGCGAAGTGCCGGTGGCCACGCCGGTCAACACGCCGACTCCCACGGTGGTGCCTGCGCCTCGACCGCTGCTGAGACCGGTCGGGAAAGCGAAAGAGATTCCGGTTAGCCCCCGGCCGGCGGTACCGGTGGTTTCGCCCGTGACGGGTGAGACTATTCCGGTTGCGCTTCCGGCATTCACTCTACGAGACAAAGTGGCCGAGCTGTCCGGCTCGTTGGCGATGTCGGCCGTCTTCGCGGCCATTACGACGACGCTCCTGGCGGCCCTGCGCTTTACCGACAACTGGAACACCATCGGTACGCTGTTCTTCATGACCCTGGCCGTGTGTTGGGCGGTGCTGATTCCATCGAAATTCTGGTCGGGCCGGAAGGGCGATGAATGGATGCGACGGATCGTCATGATTTTCGCCGGTGCGCTGGTAGGCTTGCTGGCGCTCTGGCTCGACGGCTGGTCGCCCCATCGCATTTCGTGGATGAGCATGTCGGCCCCGGCCGATTCAACCGCTCGTTCCACGCTCGGTCTGAGCACCGGAGCGGCGTACATTAGCTACTTCGGCCTCGTGCTGGGCCTCCTGCGCTGGTGGAAGATTGCGGATCGCCGGCGGGATAGCTGGTTCAGCTTCTTTCCGGTACTGGCCACCGGCATCTTTGCCCTGGTGCTATTGTTCGTATACCCCGACCCGGAGCATCCCTACGGGGCCGCCGCCGTGGTGATTGCGTCGATGATCGTGCAATGGGTGAGCCCCTGGCAAGCGCCGCCGCCGCCGTTGCCGAAGCGTCTGCGGGTGCGGCGCGCGTAATCGCCATCCCCTCCCCCTTGATGGGGGAGGGTTAGGGTGGGGGTGAGAGCCCCCACCCTAATTCTCCCCCACAAGGGGGGAGGGAAAAAGGGACAGAGAAGGAGAGTCCGTCATGCGAGCTTCCATCATCGCGAGTTTGATCATCCTGGCGCTGCTAGGTCTAGGGCTGCGTGGGTGGGTCGATGAAGCTTCGCCGCCAAAGGCCGTGGCACAAGAGACGACCAACCGGGCGGAAAAGACGGGTCGCGTGGTCGCCCCGGTCGAAAAAGGAACCTTCATTTGGAAGGCAAGCGTGGCTGGCGGTTTTCATACCAAGATTGAAGACGCCAAAAAAGACGCACTGCTTGCTGCCAGCCGGAAATTCGCCGATTACCTCGAAGACAAGCATCCGGAAATTGCTTGGACGCCGTCGCCGGAATTCGTCGACAAATACCTGGTAAAAGGCTCCCATGAGGAAACCCGCACGCCGGAAACTGTGGCCGATTCGCCGTTGCTCTACCAAATTCGGCTCGACGTGGAGTTAAACGCGGACAATCAGAAGGAAGTCGAAAAGGCTGCTCGGGAATACCACATCCAAACGCGCTTGTTCACCCTGTTCCGTTGGGTCGGTTCGCTGATTCTGCTCCTGGGCGGGATCGCCGGCTTTATCCGCGTGGATGATTGGAAAAAGGGCTATCTCACGCTGCCTTTACGGGCGATCGTGATCGTTCTCGTCGCAGCCGGCATCTTCTTGCTGTGGTGGCTTGTGTAACGACTTGGTTCTTCAACACTTCTCTGTAAACCTAATAAACAGCGTTGGGCGCGTCGGCTAAAGGCGCCCACGGATGAGCACGGAATACGTAACGCGGATGAACACGGATCAGAACATTCTGAGTTTCTGATCCGTGTTCATCCGTGTTATGAAATCCGTGTAGCGCAGCACCGTGGGCAGATCCGGAGTGCCGCATGTTCATCTTCGACAAGGCCGAGTTTCCATCGTGCCACGCTTCGACCCTCGTGGAAACGGAGCCAGGCAAATTCCTGGCGGCCTGGTTCGGCGGCAGAAGCGAAGGCAATCGCGATGTAAAAATCTGGTGGTCGCGGTTCGACGGCAAGGAATGGACCAGGCCCGAGATCGCCGGTCAGGAGCCCGACACGCCGTGCTGGAACCCGGTGCTCTTCCTTAGCAAAAACAAAACGCTGTTCCTGTGGTACAAAGCCGGCCAGAATCCGATGAGTTGGACGGCCTTCCTGCGCCGTTCCGCCGACGCGGGCCAAATCTGGAGCAAGCCCGAGCAGCTTCCCGCCGGCCTACTTGGTCCCATCCGGGCCAAGCCCTTGCAGCGCGCCGATGGCACAATCTTCGCCGGCACTTCTGTGGAAAGCTATCGGGCCTGGTGCGCCTGGGTGGAGCGCTCGAAAGACGACGGCAAGACCTGGCAGCGCTTTGGCCCCATTGCCGTGCCAAATCATCCTTATGGCATTATTCAGCCTACGCTTTTTGAAACCAAGGATGGAATGATCGTGGCCTTGTGCCGCTCGCGCGGCCTCGGCGCCATTTGCCGGGCGGAATCGAAAGACGGCGGCGAGACGTGGTCGCCGGCCCGCGTAACCGATTTGCCAAACCCCGGCAGCGGCATCGACGTCGTAAAGTTAGCTAGCGGCGATTTGATTCTGATCTACAACCACAGTAAAATCGCCCGCACCCCGCTGAACCTGGCTCGCTCAACCGATGATGGCCAGACCTGGAAGCCGTTCAAGACCCTGGAAGAGACGCTGGGCGAATTCTCGTACCCGGCCATCATCCAGGGCAGCGACGGCCTGCTGCACATGACCTATACCTGGAACCGCACGCACATCAAGTACGTGACGGTGGATCCGAAATCTTAATTGAAAGCCCAGGAACGGCAGTCCCTGGGCGCTCGAGGTAGATTCTCATGCGCCGACTCGTTGGACTCGCCGCGCTGCTAATAATTACCGCTACCCTTCGCGCCGAAGACAAACCCTGGCTCGATCTCACCGCTAGCAAGGACTTCGTCGACTGGAAGGGCAAAGTCGCCGATTGGGCCTGGGCTGAGTCGGTCCAGATGGACGACAAGAACCCGAAGAAACTGACCGCGAAGCCGGGCAACGACGTCCTCTGGAACGGCGAAAAAGGCCGGGCCAAGGACCTGGTCACCAAGCAATGGTTCGGCGACGTCGAAATTCATGTCGAATTCCTGATCCCGAAGGGCTCGAACTCCGGCGTGAAGTTTCATGCGGTGTATGAGATTCAAATCTTCGACAGCTACGGCAAGAACGAATTGACGGGCGAAGATTGTGGGGGCATTTATCCGCGGGCCGACGCCAAGCCGAAGTATCACCATTTGGACAAGGGCATCGCCCCGAAGGTCAACGCCTGCAAACCGCCCGGCGAATGGCAGACGCTCGACGCCATTTTCCTGTCGCCGCGCTTCGACAAGGACGGCAAAAAGACCTCAAACGCCAAGATCGTGAAGGCGGTGCTCAATGGCGAGGTTATTCACGAAAACCAGGAACTGCTCACCCCAACGGGCAACAACTGGGATAAGCCGGAAGTCGCCGCCGGCCCGCTGCTGCTCCAAGGCGACCACGGCCCGGTGGCGTTTCGCAATGTCCGCGTGCGCGAGTATGCGGCGGGGAAGTAGTAAATGAGCAGCGATAGTTCGACGATCATTCCCCTGGATCAAGGTCACGAGATTCTGGGGGTTTTCGGCATCGGCCCGCAGTCTCGTCGCTACCAGCGCTGGAGGCGCGAGGATGGCTTCCGCCGAGAGGATTTCGAGGACGTTCTGAATGAAAGCGATTTCATTCTCAATGTGGACTGGCGCGAACTTTTGGCCGACGCGATGGATACGATCGTCAGCCAGTTGCATGAACTCGGAATTGAGGCTTACGTGAATCTGGACGAAGAAGGCGAACGAGGAGTGTTTGCCGCTAACGGCGAAGAGGTAAGAATCAAATATTCGATAAACGATGAAGATAACTTTGACCGGGTCATCGCTTCCATCAATCCACTGATTAGCAGGAAGGCCCGGTACCGAAAACTTCGTTCGAGCGAAGGGTCGGATACATGGTCGTATGCGATCCTCAACAACGAGGACTGGCGGGGGCTCGAGCTGTCGGCAAGCCGGTCAGTCAGTTTGATTTTCTTAGAGGTTGGCCCGGCATCATTGTAGTTGTCAGCTCGCCCAACTTCCGTAGACACCGTTAGAATTCCCTCATGACGCAATGCTTCATCACTATAGCTAGCACAGTCTGGATGCTTACGACTCCGCCCGTCGACGTCCGCGACCGCCTTCTTCACTCAACCGCCTGGGTCCTCGCCGGCAGCGAAGGTCGCGGCACCGGCGTCGTTGTGGATGAGCAGAAGAAGTCGCTGCTCACCTGCTATCACGTCGTGGGCGATGCCAAAACGGCCGAGGTCATCTTTCCCGCATATCGTAATGGCCAGCTGATTGGCGAGCGTGAATACTACCAGCGGGAGTTTCGCCGGCTCCGGATTGCTGCGCGCGTGGTTCGCCGCGACAAGGATCGCGACCTGGCCCTGCTGGAGTTGCCGGAATTGCCAGCCGGCGTTGTCGCTTTGCCGCACGCGAAGCAACCGGCAAGCGCCGGCGACGCCTTGCATTTGCTTGGCAACCGCAGCGATCTGGACCAGCTATGGAGTTACACTTCCGGTTTCGTCCGGCAGCGCTTTCGGTCCAGCGAAGGTTACCCGTGGCGCACCGAGCGACTCGGCAAAGGTTCCATCTTGCTCGGCCTACAAGCGCCGATCCACGAAGGCGACAGCGGCGGACCGGTGGTGAACCCGCGCGGGGAATTAGTGGGCATCAGCTCGGCAATACTCTGGCCCGCGCAAAAAACCGCTGTTGCGGTTGATCTGGCGGAACTACAGACGTTCTTATGTGATACTCCCGTACCAACGAAAAAAGAAACACCTGCCGATTTGTATTCACGTCTCTATTGTGGCGTGCTCCTGGTGCAATCTCCTTCGAGCACGCATCGAGCCACGGGTTTCATTTTCGATATGGGAGGCTTATTGGCGCTCACGACGGCCGAAGCGACGGGGCCCCATGAACGAATCGAAGTAATTTTTCCCAAGCGCGATAGAAGGGTACTAATCACCGAAGCCAAGGAATATCTCGAGGCACCTCGCATTCAAGCGCGCGTGATCGTCCGCGATGTGAGCCGCAATCTTGCCCTGCTCGAGCTGGCGAAGTTGCCCGAGGACGTAGCGGAATTGGGCTTAGCGAAGGAATCGGCCCGGTCCGGCGAAGGGTTGCATGCCATCGGCAATCCGAATGGGCACGAATCGTTGTGGATGTACTCCGCGCTCACGGTACGGCAAACCGGTACGATGTCGTTTGTGCCGAACAAGACCGACTCGCCGGCAAAAGTGCTGATCCTTCAAGCTCCCGGCAGCGGCAATGACAGCGGCGGACCCATTTTCAACAGTGATGGCCGTGTGGTTGCCGTGGCCAGCGGCAAGGATGGCGAACAGCAGGTGAGCTATGGGATCGATGTGAGCGAAGTGCATACATTTTTGGAGAAAAATGACTCGAAGTGGTCGCCGAGTTCGCTCGACGAGCAACTAGAAGCGGGCCGCCAGTGCATGCACATCGGGTGGTTGAGGAAATGCCGGTCGGACTTCGACCAAGTAATTCGTCGCGACCGCAAGAACGCTTCCGCGTACGCCTTGCTGGCAGAATCGTATCGCCGGACCGGCGATCTGGCGCAAGCACATCAAGCGCTGCAAGACGCGTTCAGCCAGGTGCCGGCCGACAATCAATTTCTCCTTCGCGCGGAACAGGCGGTTCAGCTGGTCGAGCGCGACGAACTCGGCAAAGCAATGGACCTTGCGAATGCGTTGATCAAGGAACGCAACAAGTTTGCGCCCGCCTATGCGATTCGGGCGGAGATCTTTCGCCGGCAAAAGGAGTTCAAAAAAGCGCTCGCCGATGCCGATGAGGCCATCTGGCTCGATGCGAACTTAGCTCTGGCTTATCTTTGTCGGGGAAGAATTCATTTCGATCAAAAGGAATTTGCAGAGGCCATCCGGGATTTTTCGCGGGCCGCGGAGCTTGAGCCGTACTACCCGGAACCCATCCGCGAACGTAGCCGGGCCTACCGCGAAATGGGCGATGCCAAGAAGGCAGAAATCGACGTACAAAGCGCCAGGAAGCTCACCGAACAAAATCAGCAAGCGAAGTAGTAGAGGCCTGCGCGGAGACTTGGAGAAGCTGCGGGTCTCAGGGCTTGAATCTGTAAATCCGTATAGTATACTTCCAATGCGGCGCGCTCGTTGGTATGGCGGCACGGACGGCGCAAATGTCCCAAAACTGTCCCCAAACTGTCCCAAAATGTCCTACGGGAAAAAATTTCCGGATGCTACACAATGCTACAGAAATGCAACGAAATGCGGCGCCAGTGAGAAATTTGGAAAACTCACCACCGTACGCATCGCACTCTAACTCGCTCTGGTCATTTCCTGATCCGCTAGTCAGAATGGACACAAATCCGCTGTTTCTTGCTTCCGGAGCCCATTATGGCTTCAGTCACCGACACGGCCGCCCGCGAACGATACGAGCGCGATTTGGCCGCTGCACCGCCGCCGCAATTGCCGCCGACCACCGTTAGCGGCATGCCCATCGAGCCCTTGTACACGCCAGAATCGCTCAACGGTTTCGACCCGGAGGCCGATCTCGGCTACCCCGGCCAGTATCCGTTCACCCGCGGCGTGCATGCGACCATGTATCGCAGCCGGCTCTGGACGATGCGGCAATTCGCGGGCTTCGGCACACCCCGGCAAACCAACGAGCGCTTCAAATTCCTGCTCGAAAAAGGCCAAACGGGGCTCAGCACCGCCTTCGACCTGCCCACGCTAATGGGCCTGGACAGCGATGATCCCCGGTCATTAGGCGAAGTCGGCCGGCTCGGCGTTGCGGTCTCCACGCTCGATGACATGCACACCCTCTACGACGGCATCGATCTGGGCAAGGTCTCGGTGTCGATGACGATTAACGCCCCAGCCCTAATCATCATGGCGTTTTATCTCGCCAATGCCCAAGACACCGGCGTCGATTGGAAGAATCTGCGCGGCACCACACAGAACGACATTCTGAAGGAGTTTCACGCGCAGAATGAGTTCATTTTTCCCACCGAGCCGTCCGTTCGGCTGGTGTGCGATGCCATCGAGTTCTGCGCCCACCACGTGCCGCAGTGGAACCCCGTGAGCATCAGCGGCTACCACATTCGCGAAGCCGGCTCCTCGGCCGTGCAGGAACTTGCTTTCACGCTCGCCGACGGCTTCCACTACGTCGATGTCTGCCTGGAACGCGGAATGCAGGTCGATTCCTTCGCTGGCCGGCTGAGCTTCTTCTTCAATTCGCACAATGACCTCTTCGAAGAAGTGGCGAAATACCGCGCCGCCCGGCACATCTGGGCCGAGACAATGCGCAACAAGTACGGCGCGCAAAAGGAGAATTCCTGGAAGCTGCGTTGCCATGCCCAGACGGCCGGCTGTTCGCTGCAAGACAAGCAGCCGGAAGTGAACCTGATCCGCGTCGCCTACCAGGCGTTGGCGGCGGTACTGGGCGGTTGCCAATCGTTGCACACCAACAGCATGGATGAAACGCTGGCATTGCCGACCGAACACGCAGTAACGCTGGCGCTGCGCACGCAGCAAGTCCTGGCATTCGAGACTGGCGTGACGAACACCGTCGATCCGCTCGGCGGCAGTTATTTCATCGAAGCGCTAACCCAGAAGATGCGAGCCGAGGCCGGGAAGTATTTCGAGCGCATCGAAGGACTGGGCGGCATGTTGGACGCCATCGACAAAGGTTTCTTCCGCCGCGAGATTCACGAGGCGGCCATTGCCTATCAGCGCGAAGTCGATGCCAAGAAAAAGCTGATTGTGGGCGTCAATGCCTTCGTCGAGCCGGAGGAAACGCCGCTCGAAACGCTGGTGATCGACCCGGCTGTGGAACAGGAACAAATCGCCTTGCTTCGGAAGATCAAGAGTCAGCGTGAACAGACGGCGGTGCTCCGTTGTCTGAATGAGGTCAAGCGCACGGCGGCCACGAAGAAGAACCTGATGCCGGCGCTCATCGATGCGGCGCGAGCGCGCTGCACCGTGGGCGAGCTGGTGAATGCGCTGGCGGATGTCTTTGGGAAGTATGACGCATCGGGGATATGGTAGAATGGGGAAGGAGGTTTTTATGTCGGCGACGAACGGCTACAAGCATCTGGAGCCACGGCCTCAATCAGGCGCTAAGCGGTTATTCGTGAAGGGGCAGAAGTTTCCAGCCGACATGCTCTACGGTCAAGTTGTCGGAGAGGACTCGCTCACTCCGGAAGAAGTGGCTGACAATTGGAGCTTGCCGCTCGAGGCCGTTCTGGAGGCGATTGAATACAGCGAGGCGAACCTGGACTTGATTCGCAAGGAAAGGGCGGAGGAATTGGAGCGCATCCGGGAGTTTGAAAGGAAGCATCCTCCACTCACGCCCTCTCTCGTGCGGAAGAGGAAATCGATAACGATTCATTCGGAACACTCCTCTTATCGCGAAAAGTTGTTGGAACATCTTTTCATCGGGGAAATTCTCCGGCATCTCTGGCGTCTGGGTATCACGAATGCGGAATTCTTGCGACCAGAGGTGGATAGCGGTGGGTATGACCTGGTTATTGGCTGCAACGATATTCTGCGTCATATCCAACTAAAGTCGTCCGTACGGGGTGCAACGACTGCCAAACAGAGCGTCAGCATGCGCTTGGCGGAGAAACCAAGCGGTTGCGTAGTCTGGCTTATTTTCGACGAACATACCTTGGCACTCGGCCCGTACCTTTGGTTCGGGGGTTTACCAGGTAGTCCGCTCCCGGATATCAAGTCGTTTCCTCTTGCCAAGCACACGAAGGCCAACTCGCATGGCGTAAAGGCTGCTCGGCCCAACGTGCGCGTGATTAAGCGAGCACAGTTCGCACCCATCGCCTCAATTCCACAGCTAATTGAACGCTTATTTGGAGTTGCAGTGGAGAGTTCGAGCCAATCAGTTGTGGAGAGTAACCGCGCAGATCGTCTGTCTGGCCGCCGAAACGCGGCTTCCGCATGACCCTCGGTTACTCGGTTGGCCTGAACGCCAAATTGATACATGAACCTTTATCTGGATGACAATAACTCCGGGCCAGCCTTGGTAAGGTTACTCCATAGGGCGGGCCACACGGTGACTACTCCAGTCGACGTCAATTTGTCGGGAGTTTCGGATGTCCGCCACTTAGAGTTCGCAATTCGATCCGGTCAAGTCGTCTTGACCCGAAATCATCACGATTTTCGTGACTTGGATCAACTCATTGAGACTGCGGGTGGAACTCAATGGGGCATTTTGGTCGTTTGTTATGAAAATGATTTGAAACGCGATATGACGGAAAAGCAGGTAGCCGCGGCCGTCACGAAATTGGAGCAATCCGAAGTCGACATCACGAACCAAGTAATAGTTCTAAACCACTGGCGATAACTGCGGTATCAGCATGTGGCTCCGCTGGAGAGGAAAAGCAACTTGGCAACTGAGCCCCTCCGTGTCGTACTCGCCAAGATCGGCCTTGATGGCCATGATCGCGGCATCAAGGTCGTCGCTCGCGCCTTGCGCGATGCCGGCATGCACGTTATTTATGCCGGCCTCTGGCAGACGCCGGAGGACGTTGTGCGCACCGTTGCCGACGAAGATGCCGATTGGCTCGGCGTCAGCCTTTTGAGTGGCGCGCATATGACGCTGGTGCCCCGGCTGCTACAACTCTTGCGCGAAGCCAATATGCCCGATGTTCGCGTTCTAGTTGGAGGCATCATTCCGGAAGAAGACATACCGAAGCTTCTGCAAATGGGCGTAGCCCGCGTATTCGGCCCTGGCACGCCGTTGCCGGAAATCGTTGACTTCCTCAAGCAGTCGAGTGGGGCGGCCCATGCTTGACGAGTTGCTTGCCGGCCTGAAGAAGAAGGATCGCCGCAGTCTGGCCCGGCTCATCACGCTGGCTGCTCGCGGCGAACCGATTCTGCTTGGGCCGTCCGCCAGGCAAGCGCGCGTCCTCGCTGTCACCGGCAGCGGCGGCGTGGGCAAGAGCACGCTCATCGGCAAATTGATCGAGCAATTTCGCGCACTTGAGAAAAGCGTGGCGGTGCTGGCGTGCGATCCGGAAAGTCCGCTCACCGGCGGCGCGCTGCTGGGCGACCGCTTCCGTATGCCAGCCAAGCCTGACGATACTGGCGTTTACATCCGCAGCCTGGCGGCGCGCTCCGGCCAGCAAGCGGTGGCCGAGCATCTGGAAACGATCGTCCGGCTCTGCGAGCAATTCGGTTTCGAAATAATTCTGATTGAAACGGCCGGCGCCGGGCAGGGCGACACGGACGTGCGCAACCTCGCGGATGTGGTGGTGCTGCTCCTTCAACCGGAAACCGGCGACGACTTGCAATGGGAGAAAGCCGGCTTGCTGGAAGTGGCTGATGTCATCGTCGTTCACAAGGCAGATTTGCCGGGAGTGGAACAGGCCGTGGCACAGATTCAGGGAATGGTCGAATTATCAGGCCGGGCCGTAGCGGTGCTACCCGTGAGTTCGAAGACCGGCCAAGGCCTGGCAGAACTTGCTCGGAAGTTAACCGAACTGCCGCTGCGCACGCGTTCGGCTTCCGACCATACTCAACTGTTGCAATTGCTGAAAGCGGAGGTCGAGCGGCGCTATCGGAACATCGACCGCTCCGGCGCATTGGCGACCATTGTGCAGGGGAAGGCCACCAACGAAGAACGGGTGCAGGCCATTCTTGAGCATCTGGTATAGGAGAGCGTGTATCCGGCCTTAGCTCTTGTGCTGTCCCAATTTCGCCAGCGCGTCCTTCACGCGCGGATCATCCGGTTTCGTGAGTGGCTGTGCCTGTTCCAAAAGTCGGTGCGCCTCGTCGGTCTTCCCTTCCGCGGCCAGTAATTCGGCCAGGTGCAGGTATGGATCGGGCAAATCGGGAATGATGTCGATGGCTTTGCGCAGCGCTGCGGCGGCCTCGGTATCGCGATGCAGTTGTTTCAGCGCAATGCCCATGGAGAGATAGGCCAAACCGTAGTCAGGTTTTTGCGCTATAGTTTGTTGCGCCTGCTCGACCGATTCTTCCAAAAGCCTGGTTGCTTCTTTGTCCGCGCCGGACTTGCGCTGTTGTTCCGCCTGCGCCAACAAGACGCGGCTCAGATAATAGCGTGCTTGCAAGCCCCTCGGATCTATTTCCAGCGCCTGACGCAGCATTTTCTCTGCGCCGCGCAAATCGCCCAGTTTGGGCAAAGTCTTCCCGAGGCCAACGCATGCCTTGTAGTTGGGCTCCCGCGCCAAAATCTCTTGCAGAACCTGCACTGCATCTGCGAGATGGCCCTGCGATTCCTGTTGCTCGGCACGGCGAAAGAGAGCGGCGATTCCGCTTCGTTCCCGCAAGCATTCCTGCAGCCATGGATCGGGCCAACTCACGTCGGCCGGCAGCCGGCTTGCTTGCTCCTGGTATTTTTCGGAGGCCGAGACTTCACCCAGGCGGCGTGCGAGATCCGCGAGATGATTGTTGGCTTGTTGCTGGGTGAACGGGCTGTTCAGGCATAGCAACCATTCTTCGCGGCTGCCGGCCAAGTCATTCCGAGCAAAAAGCACGCGGCCAAGCAAGAGATGCGCAACGGTCCTTCGCGAATCGGCATCGGGGATGTGCTGCAATTGCTCTTCGGCGTCATCCAGCTGTCCATTCGCCAACAACTCTCCAGCCAAGCGCAAATACGGCGCCGGTTCGTCGACATGGGCGCGCGCGGAGCGCGACACCGCTTGTCGGAGACTCTCGATGGCAGCCTGCCGATCAACCCAGATTAGTGCTTCCCCCTGGAGGTAAGGCCAGCGAGGGTTGGCGGAATCCAGGCGCGCCGCCTGGGCGAAACAGTCTGCGGCCGGCTGCCGGTACCCGCCCGAGCGGAAGACGCTACCGAGTTTCGCCCAGGCATCGGCTGACTTTGGCGCTGTGCGAATCGCGCCCTGAGCCTGTTCCACCGAGGCGCGGTATTCCGGGTCGGCATCTTCGAGTCCCGGCTGCGGAACTGCCGGAGGTCGCTCGCGGCTGAAGAAATAGAAACCCGTTCCGGCACCAGCCAGCAGGCCAAGAGTTGCAAGGATAATCACCAATCGCCGAATCATGGCCGCTTACCCGTGCCTTTGCGTAACTCGAGTTTCTGGTCGGTTGCGCAACCATCGAATCGTTCGCGCTCTCCATTCGGCCACAAGACTTCAATCGAATCCACTTGTTGCACATTGCCCAGGCCGAAATGCGCGCGCACGTCGCTGCTGCACAGAAAGCTCGTGGCTGGGTTGACCCAGCGCACCCAGGAACGACCCTGGGCGTAAACCTGGATCTCCGCGCCGTACGCGTCCCGGTGCAATGCCGGATCGATCGCTCGGATGAGTAGCCAGTGTCCGCGCGCGGGCACGGTGTTGTGGAAGAGCCTGGCTTTCCCGGAAATTGTGGTGACGAGGAGATCGAGGCCGCCGTCGCCATCAATGTCGGCGACGACAAGGCCGCGCGCGACATTGGGAGTGCCGCAGAATGCCGGGTTATCGTTGGAGATGTCGCGAAAAATGCCGGCGCCATTGTTGGCGAACAACTGGTTGCGCTCGGCATAATGGCCCCAGAGGGGCCCAAGCGAAGCGTTGGCCATTGGCCCGCGCGATACCCGGCCATTGGCCACGGCAATGTCGTTCCAGCCGTCGTTATCAAAATCGGCCATGACGGTGCCAAAGCCGGTGCCGCGCCAATTGGCTCGGCTCAAGCCAGACCTGAATGTCATGTCGCGAAACTGGCCGCGCGGCCCCTGCAGCCAGAGCGTATTCGTTTCTTCGGTAAGGTGCGTAACAAAAAGGTCGAACATTCCATCGCCGTCGGCATCGCCAAAGGCCACGCCCATGCCCGCTTGCGCTTGTGCCATGCCGTTGAAGGCGACGTTGCGCGGGACAGCCTCTTCCTTGAACGTGCTGTTCTTTTGGTTGATCCATAGCCGGTTCGGCTTGCCGTCGTTCGCCACGAAAATGTCGGGCCAGCCGTCGCCATTGAAATCGGCACAGAGCACACCGAGGCCGGGACCTTCGAGCCGGTGCAGGCCAGATGGAATCGTGACATCTTCAAAGCGCACCGTGCCGGCGGCTGAAGGTCCGAGAT
>Ga0209580_10000885_pt1 | contig 14610 bp, 13 predicted proteins | sample Coa_R1_5_FD_187153 | JGI IMG/M metagenome (GOLD analysis project Ga0209580, IMG submission 187153) | Surface soil microbial communities from Centralia Pennsylvania, which are recovering from an underground coalmine fire - Coalmine... | ecosystem: Environmental > Terrestrial > Soil >... | reverse complement strand
GTGGTCTTGAAGCCCTGCGAGCTCGAGCGCGAGATCGAGACCACGCGCACGCGGATCGGTGCCTTGCCTGGCTGGGCCTGGATCTCGACGTCCTTCTCGCTGAAGGGCGCGGCCTTGGCCACGAGCGTCACCGACGCGGACGGGATGAACACGGCCGCCGCGAAGAGCGCGAGGATCAGGATCGTCGCCGCGGTCACGTAGAGCAGGACGCGTCCGGGCTTGAGCTCTGTCGCGGTCTTGGTGATGAGCCTCTTTGGCTGCGCGATCCCGACGTGCGTAGTCGGCAGCGCTCGCGCGCGCTGCCACCACCTCTTCAGCGGGACCGGCGCCTCGGCCTCGGATGGGATGCCCTCCCCCTGCGGCCCCACCGTGCCGAAGACCGGGAACCCGCTCTCCGAGGCCATCTTCTGCACCGCGGGGTCGTCGCAGACCACGGTCACGCGCTTGCCCAGCCGGGCCGCGTAGTTGCGCAGGAGCTGGAAGTTGAACCGGCTCTGCCCGATGCGGCTGCGCATCGGCAGGACGAGCATCGTGTCGTCGCTGGGGAGCTTCCGAAGTCGTTCCACGACCTCGGGGATCTCCTCTTCGGTCTCGACGTAGATCGGGTTGGTTGCCATGGCGTTTACAGCGTCTCCTGGAGAGTCCGGCTAGGCCTTTATAGCGCTCAGGACCCGTCTCATGACGGTGTTGACCGTGTCGCGCTCTTCGGCTTCTGTTCTCAATGCGTGGTTGGCGAGGCCCATCGGGGCGATGTCCTGCGGGGTCGAAAGCTGGCCCGTCGAGTCCGTCAGGTTGCGCACGTCGGCCGGTACCAGGTGGCGGATTCTAGGCTCCCGGGGGAACGGAAGTCCAGCCGCCCAGTTGTTCTTGACCATCTCGAGCGTGAGCTCCGGAAGCAGGCTGCCGCCTCCGCAAAGGAAGATGTTGCTCGGCAGCCGCTCGCCCCGCGAAAGCTCCTTGACACTCAGGGCGAGGCCCTGCAGCAGCACCTCGGCGTCGGCGCTCAGCAGCTCTGACACCTGGCGGTGCTGGTCTGCCGAGAGCAGGCCCTCCGAGTGCCGGAGCTTGCGGGCCTCGGCCTCCTCGTAGCTCAGGCCGAAGGCGAGCGCGAGGCGCCGCGTGAAGGCGCGGCCCCCGAGGTTGAACATGCGCGTGCCCTCGACTCCGCCGTCGCGGATCAGGGCGACGTCGGTCGTGCCGCCGCCGACGTCGACGAAGATCCCGCCCTCCGCCCACGTCTCCTCGCTCGCGCACGCGCGGGCGAGCGCGTAAGGCTGCGCCACCGCCGCCGCCAGCTCGAGGTCGAGCTCGCGCACCACGGCGTCGACGGCGTCGATGTGCGTCATCGGCGCGAAGGTGTTGAAGACGGTGACCTCGAGGTTCTTGCCGGTGAAGCCGACCGGGTTCGTCACCGGGTAGCCGTCGACCCGCACGTTGGTGATCGCGGAGTGCACGAGGCGCGCTTCGAGCTGGCCATAGCTCCGCTCCATCTCGAGCAGGTGCTGCGCCTCGCGAAGCGCCCGCCGCTGGACCATCTGCAGCATGGTCGAGATCTCACCTGAGCGGACCCGTGACTTGGAGTTCTCGCGCGGGTACGCGATCGTCGACGAGAAGCCCTTGATCAGCTCGCCCGCGATGCCGACCACGACCTGGCCGGGCACCGTCTTCGCCATGTCCTCGGCGGCTTCCAGGGCGCGGTTGCAGGACTGGATGACAGACTCGAGGTCCGCGATCGCACCGCCGGACATCGCGGCCGGGGCCTGCGGCTCGCGCCCGACCCCCAGCACCTCGCCGTCCGGGCCGTCCCGGCGGACGACCAGGACCTTGATCAGGTCGGTGCCGATGTCGAGCACCGTGAAGTGGCGGTAGTACTCGCGCCGGCTGCGGAGGAACTTGAACTTGGTCATTTGAGTGCCTGCTCGAGGCGCTCGAACGCCTCCTTCGGTGTCCCGTTCAGCGTGCCCCTGGCAAGGTGCGGCCGCCCACCGCCCTTGCCCAGAACGGACGCCAAACGGGCAGCATCGTATTCAGGCGTCAGGTCCTTGGACACCTTGATCACAAACTGGTTGCCGGCCACAACGGTTACGACCCCCGATTTGACCATCTCCAGGTACCGGTCGGCGTAGGCCGCCAGCTCGTCGGCGCTGGACGCGTCGACCAGCTCGGTCACGAAGGGCACCTTGCCGTTCTTGATGGCGAGGCCGTTGCCGCCTTTCACCCGGGCGTTGCGAAGCTGCTCGGCAAGGGCTTTGAGCCTCCGCTCGGCATCATTCAGCTGGGCGCGCAGCGCGTTGATCCGCTCGGGCAGCTGCTCGGGCGCGACGTTGAAGCCCTTCGCCAGCTCGGCCAGCAGGTCGCGGTCGTGGCGGACCAGCGTGTCGGCCGCCTCGCCGACCACCATGTCGATTCGGCGCAGCCCTGAGCCGATGCTCGATTCGGAGACGATCAGGGCCGTCCCGATGTCGGCGGTGTTCTCGACGTGCGTGCCGCCGCACAGCTCGCACGTCCAGTCGCCGAAGCACACCACGCGCACGACGTCGCCGTACTTCTCCTCGAACAGGTGCATCGCGCCCTGGGCCACCGCCTCTTTGTAAGGCTTCTGGCTCTCATGGAACGGGAGCGCGGCGCGGACCTTCTCCATCACCCGGCGATTGACGCGGTCGAGCTCTTCTTTCGCGATCGACCGGTTGAGCGGGATGTCGAAGGTCGTGTGGTCAGGCCCGACCCACGATCCCTTCTGCACCACGTGCTCGCCCAGCGTCTCGCGCAGCGCCCTGTGCAGCAGGTGCGTGGCCGAGTGATGCCGCATGATCTGGCGCCGGCGCCCCGCGTCGACCACCGCCTTCGCCGTGTCGCCCACCGCTACCTCGCCGGTGACGACGGTGCCAAGGTGCGCGATGACGCCTTCGGCGGGCTTCTGCGTGTCCTCGACGCGCACGCGGCCGCCTGGGGTCGTGATCGTCCCGGTGTCACCGACCTGTCCGCCGGACTCAGCGTAAAACGGGGTCCGTTCGACGAAGACCTCGACAGCGTCGCCCTCGGACGCTCCGCCTGCGCCCTCTCCTGCTTTGCGAATCGCGAGCAGCCTGCTCTCGGTCGACAACTCCCGATAGCCCGTGAACTCCGATTTCGGGAGGTCCTTGGCCTGCACCGGCGTGCGCGGGGCGTTGCGGCGCGAACGCTCGCGCTGCGCCGACATCTCGGCGCGGAAGCCTCCCTCATCGACCTGCAGGCGGCGCTCCTGCGCCAGCTCGCGCGTCAGCTCGAGCGGAAACCCGAATGTGTCGTGAAGGCGGAACGCGTCCGCGCCCGAGACGAAGTTGCCGCCGCGCGCCGCCACCTTCTCGAACTGTTCCATACCCTGCTCCAGGGTGCGCGCGAAGCGATCAGACTCCGTGTCGATCACATCGGTGATCAGGCGCTCGCGGTCGCGCAGCTCGGAGTAGTGCTCGGTGAACATCGAGACCGCGATCCTCGCCCCGGCCGACAGCTTTCCGCCGAGCCCGATGTTGCGGCCGTGCAGCGCGGCGCGGCGGATCAGGCGGCGCAGCACGTAGCCGCGGCCTTCATTGGACGGAACGACTCCGTCCGCGATGCAGAACGTCATGGCCCTCAGGTGGTCGGCGATGATCCGCTCGGAGAGAGTCGTCGGCTTCTTGCTCCGCTCGCGCACGAAGTCCACGAGGGGCGACAGCACGTCCGCCTCGAAGACGTTCTCCTTGCCCTGCAGGATGAAGGCGATCCGCTCCACGCCCATTCCGGTGTCGATCGCCGGCTGCGCGAGCGGCACCAGCGCACCCTCGGCGATGCCGCGCTGGATCGACTCGGCGGTGGACGGCGGGAGCGCGAGATCGCCCCGCTGGTCGTACTGCGGGAACACCAGGTTCCAGAACTCGGTGAAGCGGTCGCAGTGGTCTGGCACGCAGTCCGCCTGCCCGCAGCCGACGTCGCTCCCGCGGTCCCACCAGAGCTCGGAGTCGGGCCCGCAAGGCCCGCGGCCGAGCCCCCACCAGTTGTCGCCGAGCCGCGTCACGCGGTCGGCGGCGAGGCCCGTTTTGGTGGTCCAGATCTCGTACGCCACGTCGTCCGACGGATGGACGGTGGCGCGCAGCCGGTCGACCGGCATCCCGAAGCCTTTCGTCACCAGCTCCCAGGCGAGCGGGATCGCCGTCTCTTTGAAGTAGGCGCCGGTCGGCGTGAAGTTGCCGAGCATCTCGAAGAAGGTGTTGTGGCGCTCGGTCTTCCCCACCTCCTCGATGTCACCGGTGCGAAGGCACTTCTGGCAGCTGGCGAGTCGGGGCGCGGGCGGCCGGCTCAAGCCCAGGTAGTAGGGCTGGAGCGGCTGCATTCCGGCCGAGATGAAGAGCGTGCTGGGGTCGCCGTGCGGCACCAGCGGTGCGCTCGGCAGGACCAGATGCTCCCGACTCGCGAAATGCTCTAGAAAGCGCCTGCGGATCTCGTTCCCGGTCACGGGGCCAGTTCAGTCTAGGGCGCGAGGCGCTCGACACGCCAGGTGCCGTCCCGGCGCCGGACGTACCGCAGACGGTCGTGCAGGCGATCGGCGCGGCTTTCCCAGAATTCCATCCAGCGCGGCCGCAGTGCGTAGCCGCCCCACTCGGCCGGCAGCGGGACCTCGCCCGGGTGCCGCGCGGCCAGGTCGAGCACCGCGCGCTCGAGCACCTCGCGCGACGCGACGACGCGGCTCTGCCGCGACGCGAGCGCGGAGAGCTGGGCGCCGCGAGCACGGCTTCGGAAGTACGCGAGCGAAGCCTGCCTGCCCAGCCGCTTCACCTTTCCCGAGACGCGGACCTGGTGGTGGGTCTGGAACCAGTAGAAGACGAGGGCGGCGCGGTCGTCCGCCTCCAGGTCGCGCCCTTTTCGGCTCCCGTGGTCGGAGTAGAAAAGGAATGCGCCGTCCTCCAGGCCCTTGAACAGCACCATGCGCGCGGACGGCCCCTGCGGGCCGTGCGTGGCGAGCGTCATCGCGTCGGGCTGCGGCGCGCCTGCCTCCTCGGCCTCGCGATACCAGCGCTCGAACAGGACGTAAGGGTCCTTCGGCGCGCCGTCCTCGAGCAGCGGCATCAGCCCGCGCTTTCCTCCGGCACGTACTTGCGCAGCTGCTCCAGCGCCGCGCGCTGGAGCCGCGACACGTGCATCTGGCTGATCCCCAGCCGCCGCGCGATCTCCGACTGCGACATCTGCTCGTAAAAGCGCATGGCCATGATCGCCCGCTCACGAGGGGTCAGGTGCTCCATCGCCCGATTCAGCACGTCGCGCATCTCGACCCGCTCGAGCTCTGGGTCCGAGCCCCCGATCTGCTCGGCGACCGAGCGTGCGTCCTGGCCGTCGGTCGAGCCGATCGGCTGGTCCAGCGACACCGGCACGTAGGCGGGACCCATCTCCATCGCCTCCGTCACGTCGTCCGGCGACACGCCGAGCCGCTCGGCCAGCTCAGAGACGGTCGGCTCGCGGCCGAGCTCGTTCTTCATCTGCTCGTTGACGCGCAGCACGGACTGGTGCAGCTCCTGGAGGCGGCGCGGAAAACGGATCGCGGTGCCCTTGTCGCGGAAGTGACGCTTGATCTCGCCGGCGACGGTGAGCGTGGCGAAGGTGGTGAACTCGTAGCCGAGGTCCGGGTCGAACCGTTCGATCGCCTTGATCAGACCGAGGTAGCCGACCTGGACGATGTCGTCCAGCGGCTCGCCACGGTTCTGAAACTTGCGGGCCAGGAAGTACACGAAGTCTCGGTAGGCGTCGACGAGCTGCTCGCGGATGCGGTCGCGTTCGGCGGGGTCGGTGCTGTCCCGATAGCGGCGATGGAGCGCCCGGAGCTCCTCGCGGGGGATCCGCGCCTGCGAAGCCACTACCTATTAATTAGAGGAGCGCGGCTTTGAGGCCGGATCCATTCCGGCCGTCACCTCGCGTGTACTTCCAGACACCTCCCAATCGTCGCATGGAACCAGGAGGGGGTCCCGCTGGGGGAGGACGCGGTCCTCACGCGCGTTGTCAGCCGGCGAGGTGCTTGACCATCCGGAAGCGCACATGGCCGGTGCGAGGCTCGACCAGCGGCCGGAAGTCGTCCACGAAGCAGCGGATCATCTCGTACGCGAGCCGCTGCAGCTCCGGGTCGACCTCCGGTGAATGCGTGTGAGCCGGGACCGCGTCTCCGTTGGGCATCAGGTCGACGTCCACGACGAGGGCGCGGTTGGTGGCGAAGTACGTGAGCTTCAGATCGGCCGCGGTGCCCAGGTCCGCCGCCGCCGCGATGGCGCTGTCGCAAGCCTGCGTCAGTGCGATCGCCAGCTCGTCCAGGTCCATGAGGCTCAGTCCGAGCTGTCCACCGAGTGTGTGGGCGACACGCTTCGCGACCGGGATGAAGGCCGCCACCGCGGGGATCTTGAGCTCCGCGAGATTGCGCTTCGCCACCCTTAGGTTCCCTACTCCCCGGCGTCCGTGGACTGCATCCTGCGAGCGGCCGCCGCCTCGAGCTCTTCGCGCTTGCGCCGGGCCGCCGCCACGCCGTCCTGGATCGCCTTGCCGACCGGGTGCTCCGGGTCGGTCATCATGTCGCGCGCCTTCTGCGCCGCTTCCTTGGCCCGCTGAACCGGCTCGCTGCCGCCGAGCTCGATCGTCTTGTTGCGCAGGCTGTCGACCTGGGCCCGACCCGGACCGGACGCGATGTACGCACCCGCGGCCAGACCGATCAGGCCGCCGAGGATGAACCAGCCGAAGCCGCCACCGCCGCCACCGTTGTTCTCGTCAGCCATCGCTAACCTCCATACACCGAGCGGACAAGGCTCTGACCTGCCACTTTCACCCCATGCGCGGCCGCTTTGATCCCGCGGCCGAACGCCGCCGCTCCGCGGCCGCCCGTCCGCAGGCCGACGTTGACGCCTGCCGTGATGTCGTTGACGTTGCCGATGGTCTGCCTGACCTCCGGGAGCGTCTCCTTCATCTCTTCGTTCGTGGTGTCCAAAAGCTCCTCCACGGCACCCAGCGTGCCGCGCAGCCTGAACAGGACCGCGGCCAGGGCCAGCGCCACGACCAGCGCGGCCACCCCGAACGCGATCCACATGAAGCTCTGGCTGCTCAATCGATCAATACCCGGGGAGCGGGGCCTGCAAACACCAGACGCAATCCTAATCCCCGCGAAATCGGAGCCTTTGGCGAGACTGCGGGAGGCCCCTGTGGAAATTCAGGCGCGGGGGCGCGGGTTGCTGGACGCGGGCTCGTGGGGATGGCGGCTCGGGCGCGGGATGAAGCGCGCGAGCGGCTGCAGCAGCAGCGCGAAGGGCAGCGCCGGGAGGAAGTTGGCCTGGCCGAGCCGCACCGAGGGCAGGCCCAGGAAGTCCCAGAGCTGGCCCAAGCCGAAGCCGGCCGCGGTCACCAGCAGGATCGGCAGGTAGGACCGCCGCCTGTAGGGCAGGAAGGCGAAGCACAGCTGGGACGCGATGAGGACCAGCAGCACGGCCACGATCAGGCCGGGCGGGATGTACTTCAGCAACGCGTAGCCTGGGCACGACGGCCCTTCCGCCCGCCTTCGGCCGGCGCGTCCCCATCGGTGGGGAGGGATGAGGCGGGTGCTCCCTTGGGGTCACGGGGGTGGGTTGTCCTGAGCGAGCTCAGGTGGGTCCCCTGCCTCGGCTCTCCAAGTCCCGTCTCTGGAGCTTTCCAGCGGGCGTTTGGTCGGCCTTGCGGACTCCGGGGTCCCTAATGCTGTTCTGTTGGGCAACGCGCACATCGCCCGCGGCCCTTCGGGAGCCCACCAATACTACGACCCGTTCTTCTGCCGCGACACCACTTTGATGTGGAGCTCATCGATCTGCGCCGGGTCGACCTCGGAGGGCGCGCCGAGCATCAGGTCGGACATCGACTGCGTCTTCGGAAATGCGATCACGTCGCGGATGTTGTCGGTGCCGCCGAGCATCATCACGACACGGTCGATGCCGGGCGCGATGCCACCGTGCGGCGGCACGCCGTAGGTGAACGCTTCGAGCAGCGTGCCGAAGCGCGCTCGGATCAGGTCGAGGGGCATGCCGAGCAGCTGGAAGACCCTCTCCTGCATCCGCGGGTCGTAGATCCGCAAACTACCGCCGCCCAGCTCGTAGCCGTTGCACACGATGTCGTAAGCGTGCGCGCGCACGTCGTACGGCCGCACCTCGACGAATGACATGTCCTCATCGAAGGGCCGCGTGAACGGATGGTGCGCGTAGGTCAGCTTGCCCTGGTCGTCCTCTTCGAAGAGGTATGTCGGGTTGATCCACAGGAACCTCCACTCGCCCTCCCGGATCAGCTTTCTCCGCCGGGCGATCTCCTGGCGGACCAGGCCCATCACCGTCTCCGCCTTGCGGCGACGGTCGGCGACGATCAGCACGAGGTCGCCCGGCCCGGCCCCCGTGAGCCGCGCGATCTCCTTGCTCTCCTCCTCGCCCAGGAACTTGTCGAGCGGGCCCCCCGGGGTCCACGCCAGACCCTGCCCGCCCGCGCCCTTCGCGACGGTGACCAGCTCGTCGAGCTCGCGCCTCGTCATGTCCCTGCCGCCCGGCACGGCAAGCCCGCGCACGACGCCGCCGGCGGCCATCACCTTGCGGAAGACCTCGACCCTCGTGCCGCCGAGGGCGGCCCCGAGGTCGGCTATCACCAGCTCGTAGCGAAGGTCCGGCTTGTCCGAGCCGTAGCGCAGGAACGAGTCCTTGATGTCGAGCCTGGGGAACGGCCTGTCGAGGGTCACGCCAAGCACTTCATGCCACAGCTCCGCGAAAAGGCCCTCCATGAGCGCGAACACGTCCTCCTCGTCGCAGAAGGCCATCTCCACGTCGAGCTGGGTGAACTCCGGCTGGCGGTCGGCCCGGAGGTTCTCGTCGCGGAAGCAGCGCGCGATCTGGTAGTAGCGCTGCACCCCTGAGACCATCAGCAGCTGCTTGAGCATCTGCGGCGCCTGTGGCAGCGCGTAGAACGCACCCGGATGCAGGCGCGAGGGGACAAGGAAATCGCGCGCGCCCGACGGCGAGCTGCGGGTCAGAATCGGCGTCTCGACCTCGATGAACTCCCGCGCGTCCATGAAGTCGCGGATGATCTTGTTGACGCGGCTCCGCAGCTCCAGCATCCGCGTCATGCGCGGCCGTCGCAGGTCCAGGTAGCGGTACTCGAGACGCGTCTTCTCGTCGGGCTCTTCGGGATCCTCGATCGGAAAAGGCGTCGTCTCCGCCACCGTCACGACCTCGAGCTCCGCGGCCGCCACCTCGACGTCGCCCGTCGCCATCTTCGGGTTCTCCGAGCCGGCGGGGCGGCGTCCGACAGTGCCTCTGACGCGGACGACGTACTCGGCGCGGAGGTCGGAGGCGGCCGCATGCGCCTCGGGCGCACGCGCCGGGTTGAACACGACCTGCACCGCCCCCCAGCGGTCGCGCACGTCGATGAAGATCAGGCCGCCGTGGTCGCGCCGGCGGGCGACCCAACCGAAGAGCTCGACCTCGCGGCCTGCGTCGGACGCGCGCAGCGATCCGCAGTGGGGCGCTGTGAAGCCACTCATGCGAGCCGCTTCGGTAGGTCGTCCCACGGCACCTCGTGCTGGTGGCCGCTGGCCATCTCTTTGAGCTGCGCCGTGCGCTGTTCGACCTCTTCGGCGCCGAGCAGCACGACCCAACGCGCGCCGAGCTTGTCCGCGGACCGCATCTTCGCGCGCAGGCTCTTGGGCTCGTAGTCGACAGCGGTCGAGCGCGCGGTCCGGCAGATGCGCGCCACCTCGGCCGCCGCCACGTCGAGCTCGGCATCCGCCAGCACGACGACCTCCGCGGCCGGGCTCGCGATGACCTGCTCCCCGCCGGCGGCCATCAGCTCGGTCACGCGATCGATGCCCCCGGCGAAGCCGACGCCGGGCGTCGCGGGCCAGCCTTCTGCCTCCGCCAGACCGTCATATCTTCCGCCCGAAGCCAGCGCGTCCTGCTGCCCTTCGGCGCCCGCTGGATAGAACTCGAACACCGTCCGCGTGTAGTAGTCCAGGCCGCGAACCAGGTACGGGTTCAGCCGGTACTCGATGCCCGCTGAGTCGAGGAGCCGCTTCACCGCCGCCCAGTGCGCCGCGCATTCCTCGCAGAGGTGGTCGGTGATGCGGGGCGCACCTGCTTTGAAGGGCTGGCACTGCGGAACCTTGCAGTCGAGCAGCCTGAGGGGATTGCGTTCCAGCCGCAGCTGGCAGTCGCCGTGCAGCTGCTCCTTGAGCGGCCGGTAGTACGCCTGCAGCTTCTCGAGGTAGGCCGGCCGGCACTTGTGGTCGCCGATCGAGTTGAGCTCGAGGCGAAGCCGGCTCAGACCCGCCTCCTCGAGCCAGCCGTTGGCGAGCTCGATCACCTCCGAGTCAAGGGCGGGGCGGTCGCTGCCGATCGCCTCGATGTTGAACTGAAAGAACTGGCGGTAGCGACCCTTCTGCGGCCGGTCGTAGCGGAACATCGGGCCGACGAGATAAAGCCGGGAGGGCTTCGGCCCCTGGTTGAGCCCGCCTTCGAAATAGGCGCGCACCACGCCGGCGGTCGCCTCAGGCCGGAGGGCGAGGTTGCGCCCGCCGCGGTCGTCGAAGCGGTAGAGCTCTTTCGCCACGGCGTCGGTGTCCTCGCCGATCCGCTCGATGAGGTCCGCGTGCTCGATGATCGGCGTCACGATCTCCTCGTAACCGAACCGCCGGGCGACGTCGCCGGCCGCCTTCTCCGCGGCGCGCCAGAGCGGCCGCTCGGAGGGCATGATGTCGCGCATTCCGCGAACGGCCTTGATCGGCTCGGAGCGAGACATTGGAGTGTTCGATTGTAAGAAGCGCCGGTGCGGGCGGTTAAACTCCCGGCGGTGACAACCGCCTACGTGCAGCTCGTCTCACTGGTCCTGGCCGCGCTCGCCCTGGTCATGGGCGCCTACCTCCTCATCATCGGCAAGCGCCCGTGGCGCGGCGAGAACGACACCACGGTCGCGCCGCGCGTGCGCCTCCTCGGCCTGAGCTACATCCTCGTGTTCGGCTCAGCGATGGTCCAGATCATCACCCAGCCGCGCGGCGTCGCCGCCGAGTCGCTCGGGAGCCTGATGGTGCTCGGTGGGATGATCGTGATCGTCGTCGTGTACCTGGAGGCGCGGGCCTCGCGCAAAGCGGTGCACGAAGGCAGACTCGACAGCCGGCTGAGGAACTAGCCGCTGGGGCTCGAACAGGGGCCCCTCGAATTCAAGCCGAAGGTCCGGATCCCGCGGGGATCAGAGCCCCGCGTGTTCGCGGGTCGTGCGGTAGCCCGCCGCCGCACGCAGCGCCTCGACCAGATCCGACAGGTGCACCGGCTTGGTCATGTAGTCGTCGAACCCCGCCTGCAGGCAGCGCTGCTGGTCGCCGGGTCCGGCCATCGCCGTCAGGGCGATCAGGCGCGGGCGGTTGCCTCGGGGCCAGCGACGGCAGATCGCCTCGGCGGCGACGAGCCCGTCCATCTCCGGCATCAGCACGTCCATCATCACGGCGTCGTAGGGCTGCTGGGCCACCGCGGCCACCGCCTCTCGTCCGTTCGAGACGACGTCCACGGTGTGGCCGAGCTTCACCAGCATCCGGCGGATGAGGTTCTGGTTGACTGCGTTGTCGTCGGCGACCAGCACGTGCAGCCCGCCCGGGACGGCCTCGGGAGCTTCGCGGGCGGGGGCACGCGTCCCGTGCATTCCGACCTGAAGCATCACGTCGTGAAGCGTGCGCGGAGGGACCGGCTTCGTGAGCGTCGCCTGGATCAGACCGCTGTCCGCGGCGGCGGCCTCGGCCGTCCCCGGCGTCGCCACCGCGATCAACACGATCGGGAGCTGGTCGGGGCGGCGCAGGGTCCGGATCGCCTCGGACAGCTGCAGGCCGTCGATCAGCGGCGGCTGGTGCTCGATCAGCGCTATGTCGAAGGGGTGACCCGCCTGCACGGTCGGCATGACGTCCGCCGGTGACGCCGGCGTCGCGATCGCGCCCCACTGCTCAGCCTGCAGCGTCAGCACGCGCTTGTCGGTCGGGTCCTGCGAGATGACCAGGACACGCATCGCCTCCAGGGTCAGCTGCGTCGTCGCGACCGAGGCGGGAAGGGCCTCGGCCAGGATGGTGAAGTTGAACGCGGTCCCTGCGTCGGGTCCCGCCTCCACCCCACCCTGCTCGACGTGCAGGTCGCCGTCCATCAGCCCGATGAGGAACTTGGTGGTGGACAGGCTGAGGACCGCGAGCCGGTCACCGGGCTCCAGCCGGTCTTGCGCGCCTCTCACGCCGTCGAGGCCTCCGCGCAGGATCCGAGCCGGAATGCCGCGCCCGGTGTCGCGGATGGTGAACCGGAGGGCGACGAGGCCACCTCTGTCCTCGCAGCCGAGCTCCACCCCGATCCCGCCGCGGAACGTGCGCTCGACCGCGCCGTGCAGCAGCGTGAGCAGGATCTGGTCCACCCTGCGCGAGTCGCCCACCACGACGCTGGGGACCTCGGTCGTGGCGTGAAACGAGATGTCCAGACCCTTGGCGCCCGCGGCCTCAGAGACGAGGCCGAGGCAGCTCTCGACGGTGGCCCGCACGTCGAACGGATGCAGCGCCAGCTCGAACTCGCCGCCCTGGATGGCGGCGGCGTCGAGCACCTCGTCGACCAGGCGCGAGACCTGCTCGGCCCCCGTCTCGACGATCGACGCGAGCTCACGCTCCTCTCCGGACTCGGCGGCGGCCGCGAGCAGGCCCGCCGCACCCAGCACCGCGTTGAGCTGCGTCCGCAGCTGGTGTCCGAAGTCGTCGAGCAGCTCGGGGTCGACCACGATCCGCCGCGGGCTGCCGTTGCGCCGGGTCGCATCCTGGGTCGGGTCGAGGAAATCGGACATCAGTAGAGCTGGTCAGCCGCCGGCTGCGGTGTGGGGGCGAACATCGCCTCCGGCAGGGGAATGCCGTTGGACCGGAAGTGCTGGTCGTAGGTCGAGCGGACACCGGTCGCGGTGTGATAGCCGACCGCGCGGCCGTCGGGCGTCGTTCCAATCTGCCGGAACTCGAACAGCTCCTGCATCGCGATCTCCCCATCCACCAAGCCCATGACCTCGGCCACGCTGACGATCTTGCGCGAGCCGCCGCGCAGGCGTTCGGTCTGCACGATGATGTTGACCGCGGACGCGATCTGCCCGCGGATCGCGCGCGACGGCAGCTCGGTCCCGGCGAGCAGGACCAACGTCTCCAGCCGGTTGACGGCGTCGCGCGGGTTGTTCGCGTGCAGCGTGCTCATCGACCCGTCGTGTCCCGTGTTCATGGCCTGCAGCATGTCCAGCGCTTCGCCGCCCCGACACTCGCCGACGATGATCCTGTCGGGCCGCATGCGCAGCGAGTTGCGCACCAGGTCGCGGATCGAGATCATGCCGCGCCCTTCGACGTTCGGCGGCTTCGACTCCAGGCTGATCACATGCACCTGGCGCAGGCGCAGCTCGGCCGCGTCCTCGCACGTGACGATGCGCTCGGTGACCGGGATGAATCCGGACAACACGTTGAGCAGCGTCGTCTTGCCGGAACCGGTTCCGCCTGAGACGATGATGTTGAGGCGCGACTTCACCGCGGCGTCGAGGAACTCCATGATCGCCTCGCTGGAGCCGCCCGTCGTGACGATCTTCTCCGGCGTGAGCACCTCGCGCCCGAACTTTCGGATCGTCAGGCACGGGCCGTAGATCGCCACCGGCGGGATGACCACGTTGACGCGCGAGCCGTCCTTGAGCCGGGCGTCGCACATCGGCTCGGACTCGTCCACCCGGCGTCCGATGGTCGAGACGATGCGGTCGATCACCCGGCGCAGGCTGTCCTCGTCTCCGAAGGCCATGTTGGTGAGCTCGATCCGGCCGTGCCGCTCGACGAAGATCTGCTCGGGCCGGTTGACCATGATCTCGGTGATCTCCGGGTCGCGCAGCATCGCCTCCAGCGGGCCGAGGCCGATCACCTCGTCGAAGAGGATCTCGACCAGGCGCTCGCGGTCGGCCGGCGTGACGAGCGCGGCGGGCGGCTTGGCGCGGAAGTGGTCCTCGGTGAGCTGCGTCAGAAGCCTGCGGATGCCCGCCCGGTTGTTGATGTCGATCGCCGCCGCGTGGCGGCTCAGCAGCTGGGCGTGGATCTCCGACTTGGCCGCGGCGAGGGCCGGGCTGAGGAGCGTCGACTGCTCGGCGCCTCGGGCCGCGGCCTCGGCCGAGATCGTCTGCGTCACGGGCGCGGCGCCATCCCGCGGGACGGCCCGCCGCTCGACGGGCGCCACGGTCGGGATCTGCTCTGTCGCCGGCGGTGCGGCCGGCCCGGCAGGCGGAGTCAACGGCGTCTGCTGATAGCGGCGGTCGAACCGCTCCGAGAGCTTCATGACTTGTCCCCGGCGGCGCGCTGGAGCCGCCGGCGCGCACGGTCGGCGGCGTCCTTCACCGCCGGGATGGGATCGCTTTCGGCCAACCGGGCCATGCCTTCTGTCGCCGAGGCGTCTCCGATCATGCCGAGCGCCTTGCAGGCGGCGATCCGCACCTGCTTGGGCCAGCGCCGGTCGTGCGCGATCCCCAGCAGCGGCGGGACCCGCAAGACGTCGTGGCGCAGCCCGCAGGCCAGCACCGCCACCACCGCCGCCCTCTCGTTCTTCG
>Ga0209580_10000883_pt1 | contig 14619 bp, 15 predicted proteins | sample Coa_R1_5_FD_187153 | JGI IMG/M metagenome (GOLD analysis project Ga0209580, IMG submission 187153) | Surface soil microbial communities from Centralia Pennsylvania, which are recovering from an underground coalmine fire - Coalmine... | ecosystem: Environmental > Terrestrial > Soil >... | reverse complement strand
ACTCTGGACCAACCTGAACTACGGGACTCGCTGAATCATTTGCTAAAGAGTACCCGGCCCAGGCTGGAACGGGTGCTCCGCAGCTTCGAGGTCCCGCCGGAGGACGCCGAGGACATCCTGCAAGACGCGCAGCTGACGCTGCTCTACAAGTGGGACAAGATCCGGAGCCCCGAGAACTGGCTGGTCGGGACGGTAAAAAAGAAATGCATCATGTACTGGCGAAAGCGTCGGGGCAGCCTGTGCGAGACCGTGGACACCGCGATCCTGGACCTCATCTCGACTCCCCAGGCGCCGCGCCAGGAGCGGGAGGAGCTTGCCTACGATCTGGACCGCGTGCTCTCGCGGATCTCGACACGCTGTCGCTCGCTGCTGCAGCTCCGATACGGCATGGGGTATGGGCCGAACGAAGTCGCAGAGCGGATGGGCTATCGCTCGTCGAGCATCCGCAAGGTCACGAACCGCTGCCTGGCGGCGCTGACGCGCCAGCTCCTGGCCGTGGGATTCGAGCGCAAGGCATGATGCGAGAAGAGCTTACCGCCGCAGTCCCGAACCCGCGGCTGGCCGCGGCGCGCGCGAGCTGGCGCCTCGTCATCGCGGAGAGCTGTTACCAACCTGTCGTAGATTGCCCCTAGACATGACCGAGAAAAGGTTGGTATATTTTTGTTTATAGATGGTTTTCACTACTAGCATGAGCTACCAAGTCCCACCTGTGGAGGAGCCGTCACTCGAGCAGATCCTCCACAACGTCGAGCCCAAGCTGAAGAGAGTCCTCTGGCGCCATCGCATCCCGCTCCAGGATGCGGACGACCTCCTGCAAGAGACCTTCCTGATCATGGTCTCGAAGGCGGGCAGCATCCGCAATCCCGAAGCCTGGCTGCTGGCGACCTTGGCGAACCGCTGCATCATCTACTGGCGCAAGCACCGCAGCCGTCTGTGGGACCTGGTGGACAGCACCATCCTCGAGTTGCTGGCCGAGGCCGAGACCCCGGCGCAAGAGCGTGCCGACCTCCGTGCGGATCTCGACACGCTGTTGAACCAGCTCCCGGACCGCTGCCGGTCGGTGCTCCGCCTGCGCTATGGCCTCGGCTGCAGCACGGCGGAGGCTGCCGAGCGCACGGGCTATCGCCAGTCGAGCATCCGCAAGGTGACCCACCGCTGCCTGGCGGCGCTCTCCGAGCGACTCGTGGGTGCCCGCTTCCAGCCCCAGCCGGAAGCGGCCCTGAAAGAGGACTGACCTTCTCTCCGGGGGCTTGGCGGACGGGGAGCTTTCCTCCGGCCGCAGGTGGAGCAGTGCGCGCCAGCTCCCCATCCGGCATCACCGCCCGCGAGGTCGCAGGCAGTCGCAGCTAAGCGCCGGCGGCCAGCGCAGGCCAGCGATACCGGCCGATCGGCCGGTCGTGCCGTCGCCTGACGCCGGCCGCCACCAGAACCATCCGGGCCGTCACGCGGCCTGACCTTGCGCCCCGAAGAAGGATGTCTCGCCGGAGGGTGCAGCGGCAACGTACCTCTAGGGGCTTTCCCTTTCAGCTCGGCGCCTGCCGCGCCGCGCCGTCATGAAGGAGTGAATCGTCATGTTCAGCCGCAGCCTTCGTCGCAGCGTCGTCGTCCTCGCCTTCGCCGCCCTGTTGGTCCCGGTCACCGGCCTGCACGCGGCCCAGACCCGGCCGGCGCCGGCGCCGCACCACCACAACGTGGTGATCCAGTTCCTGCTCGGCCTGCTCGCGGGCGCGGGAATCCAGATCGACGCGGGAGCCGATATCGACCAGAACGGTTAGGCCCCCTTCTCCCCAGCGCGGGAATCCGGCGCCAGCCGCCGGAGCTTCTCTGCGACCTCGCGGAGCGCCGCGAGCGCCGTTCGGAAGGGGTGCGCACGCGCACTAGACAAGGCGCTTTTTTGGTGGTAGGGTGCTTAGAAGCTGAAACGCCTCTATCGCACTCGATCGCCGAATGAGCGCGCCCGACACCTCCGCATCCGAAGGCTCCCTGGAGCACTTCCTCAAGTCCGTGCGGCCGCGGATGAGGACCCTCTTCGCCCACTACCGGGTTCCGCCGCAGGACACCGAAGACATCGTGCAGCAGGCTCTGCTGGCGCTGCTGTACCAGCGGCAGGCAATCCGTGACCCTGAGGCCTGGCTCATGGGCACGCTGCGGAACAAGTGCCTCCTCTACTGGCGCGAGCGACGCCGGAAGCTCTACGACGCGGTCGATGCGGCCGTGCTGGAGCTCATGGCCGAGCCGATGGCGCCGGAACAGGAGGGCGCCGACGTGCGGCGGGATCTCGAGATGGCGATCGAGCGGCTGCCCGAGCGCTGCCGCGCCCTGCTGTCGCTGCGCTACAACCAGGGATACGAGCCTCCGGAGCTGGCCGAGCGGCTGGGATACAGGCCGACCAGCATCAGCAAGACCACGAACCGCTGTCTTGCCGCCCTGACCCGCGAGCTGACCATGACGGGCCTCGGTAGAAGGAAGACCTCATGAGCGAGCATGGTGGGCCGGCTGGAGCGGATGGTTGCGACAGCGGGCGCCGCCATGAGCCCCATGGCTTCCCGCGTGAGCGGGCGGCGCTGACGATCGCTTCGCGGGGGGCCGGTGGGATGCCGGCGTCACGGCTCCCGGAGCCCCTGGCCGCGCCGGGCGAGCACCTGGGCAAGGACGTCTTGTGGCGGTTCATGACCGGTGGCCTGTCGCCCGCGGAGATGCGGCACGTCTTCGGGCACCTGCTGCGGGGGTGCCCATCCTGCCGCGAGCAGGCGCGCGAGGTATGGAACATCGCCGACCCTCCGGCCGCCGCGGTCCGTCGCGCGATGGTGGAAGCCACGGCGGCAGCGGCACCGCCGGCCGGAGAGGCCGAGACCTTCTGCCACGCCCACTTCAAGGCCGTCCACGAGCATCCTCCCTTGCCGCCGTCCCTGCCGACCCCCGCGCCCCCGGCGATCTCGGCGACCCCGCCGATGCCGGCGACCCCGGCGACCCAGGCAATCGACACCGCCGGTTCGAACGAGATGGCCTACGAGACCGTTCTCGACCGGGTCTTCTCCCGCATCGCCACCGAGGAGGCCGGGATCGAGGCGGCGCGCCGGCGCGCCGATGTGCTCTTCGAGGAGCTGATGCAGCACCCGCCGGCACATCAGCAGCTGCTGATCCACAACAGCGCGCGGTTCCGCGACCGGATGCTGTGCGAGAGACTGCTGGCCGCGAGCCATGACGAGGGCTTCCGTGAGCCGGCGCGGTCCGAGCAGCTCGCCCGGATCGCGGTGGCGGTGGCCGAGCGCGTGGCGGACATCTGCCCGGAGGCCGCTCTCGACTCGTCGTGCCCCGCTCCGTCCGACGCTCTCGCCGGCCTGCGGGCGCGGACCTGGGCGCAGCTCGGCAATGCGCTGCGTATCAAGTCCGACCTCGACGGCGCGGCGGCCGCTTTCCGCTCGGCGGACGCCCTGATGGCGGCCCACCCGCGCCTGGGCCTGCTCGACAAGGCTCGCATCTTCGACCTCAAGGCGTCGCTCTGCAAGGACCGGCGGCACTTCGCGGAAGCGGCGCGCCTGCTCGACCGGGTGATCACCATCTACCAGCGCCTGGGGCAATCGAACCTGACGGGCAGGGCTCTCTCCCAGAAGGCCATGCTGCAGTTCCATACCGGCGACCGCGAGGGCTGCATGGTCCTCCTGCGCCGCGCTCTCGACCTGATCGATCCGCACGAGGACCCACGCTGCTACCTGAACGCGCGCCACAACCTGATCCTGGCCTTGGCCGACGACGGCAAGCCGCGCGAAGCCTTCGCCTTGCTCTTCCACACCCGGCCGCTCTACCTCAAGCTGGGCGACCGCATGAACCTGCTGCGCCTGCGCTGGCTGGAAGGGCAGGTGGCGCGAGGGCTGCACCGGCTCGAGCAAGCGGAGACGGCGTTCCGCGAGGTGCGGAGCGCGTTCGTCGAGATGGGGCTCGAGTACGACGTGGCGCTCGTCAGCCTCGACCTGGCGACGGTCTTCGCCGAGCAGGGGCGCGCGACGGAGATGCGACGGCTGGCGGAGGAGATGCTGGTCTTCTTCGAGTCGCACCAGATCCTCCCCGAGGCGATGGCGGCCTTCCTGGTCTTCTGCAACGCCGCGCGAATGGAGCAGGCGGGCCTCGCCCTGGTGCAGGAGGTCGCGGCGTTCCTCAAGCAGGCGCGCCACGCGCCCGACCTCCGCTTCGGACCACCCCGCTGAGGGCGCCGAGGGCGCCGAGGGCGCCGAGAGCAGCCGCTGGGTGGCGTCTCAGGTCCGGATGCCAAGGAAGAGATAGACCGACAGGATGGCGAACACCGTGCCCGGGCTCCAGACAGCCACCAGCGCGGGCAGGGCGCCCGCCTCGCCGAGCTTGGTGAAGAAGGCGAAGATGGCCATGAACACGAAGCCGAGGATGACGGACAGCCCGACGCCGTAGAGCGCACCCTGCCGCCCGAGGCGGAAGGCGAAGGGCAGCGCCACGAGGGCCATCACCAGGGAGATCACCGGGTAGGCGACCTTCTGGTAGAGGCTCACCAGGAGCTCGGGCTCCGGCTGCCCGCTCTCGTTCATCTCCTCGATGTAGTCCTTCAACTCGTGGTAACCCATCTGGTCGGGTGGGCGGATCTCCGAATCGAAGTAGCCCGGCGTCTCCGGGTAATGCACGATCCGCGGCCCGTCGAACTGGTCGAACTTGAGGCGGAAGTTGCCGGAGAAGGTCCGTGCCCAGCCGCGCGAGAACACCCAGGCGTCGCCGATGTAGTGCGCGTTCTCGGTGAACAGGCGGCGGATGAGGTGGTGCGCGGGATCGAAGTCGAAGACCTGCAGCCGCTGCAGGGTCTGGGAGTTGGCGTCGTAGTTGAGGTAGTTGTAGATGTAGCGGCCCTGCCCGAAGAGCCACTGCCGGTCGGCGCGCCGGTAGGTGCGGGCGGTGGTGCGCCCCTGGATGCGGTCCTTGGCCTGGGCGACCTTCTCGTTGGCGGCAGGCAGGATCTTGCCCGACTCGAGATAACCCGAGAAGGCGGTGATGATCAAGGCGCCGACGACCGCCGGCAGCGCGACGCGGTAGAGGCTGATGCCCAGGGCCTTGCAGGCGATGATCTCGTTGGTGCGGCTGAGCAGGGCGAAGGTCATCAGGGTGGTGACCAGCACCACGATCGGCGAGATCTGGTAGATGATCTGCAGAGAGAAGTACTTGTAATACCTGAGGATGATCGTCGCCGGGATCTTGTTCTTGATGATGTTGTCGATCATCTCGGTGAGGTCGAAGATCACGAACAGCGTCACCCCCGAGAAGAGCACCAGCGCGAAGACGCGCCCGAAGAGCGACGCCACGTAGCGGTCCAGGAGGCTCGGGAAGAGGATGCGCGGCCGCGGCAGCCGCAGCAGCAGCCGCGGCCCGGCCCGCGCCCGCTCGCGGCGGCGCGCCGCGACCCGGCGCACCTCGCGGCGCTTGCGCTGGAACCAGCGCAGGCGGCGCCAGAGGCCGGTCCGCAGCCAGAGGTCGAGGCGGCCGAGCAGCAGGCCCTTGTCGCGGTTGCGCCGGACGAGGATGAAGATGCCGATCACCGCCAGCACCAGGTTCGGCAGCCACATCGCCAGCCCCGCGGACATCTTGCCGTAGCGGGCCGCCTCCTCGCCGTTGTTGAGCATGATGTAGTACACGACGATGACGCCGATCGAGATGGCGAAGCCCGAGGTCTTGCCGCCGCGACGGTTGTTGATGCCGAGCGGCAGGGCGAAGAGGCCGAACACCAGGCAGGCGAAGGGGATCGAGAACTTCTTGTGCAGCTCGACCAGCGCCAGGTTGCGCGCCTCGGCAGGTGCGGTGCGGTCGCGGCGGAGGCGCCGGAGCTCGCCGAAGCTGAGCTCGCGGACCCCCTTGGAGGCGGCCATCTTGGCCTTCTGCTCGCTGGTGAACTGGTCCTCGAGCACGACGTCGAGCTCTTTGTGGCGGCTGATCTCGTAGCCCATCGGGCGCGAGAGGTCGACGGTGTGGCGGACCGCGTTGGTCAGCACCATGACCACGCGCTCGCCGGCCGCGTCGACCTTGATCTCGCCCCAGTCGGCGACCGTGACCTGCTGCTTCTGGGTGTTCGGCTCCATCTCGGCCAGGAAAACGCCCTTCCAGCGGCGGCCCGGCGGCGGCGCCTCGAAGACGTAGACGGACTTGCCGACCCACTCCTGGTAGAAGACCCGCGGCTCGACCTGCTGCGACATCGTCTGGGTCATGATGTCCAGGCGTAGCTGCTGCAGCGAGTGATTGGCCTGCGGCACGATGTAGATCATCAGCAGGGTGTTGATGGCGGTGAGCACCGCCGAGACGAGGAGCACCGGCCGGTAGAGCGAGACGAGGCTGATGCCGCAGGAGCGCATGGCCGTCAGCTCGCTGTCCGAGGAGAGACGGCCGACCGCGATCAGGATGCCGAAGAGCAGCGACATCGGCAGGGTGAGGACCACGATGTTCGGCACCGTGACCGCCAGCAGCTCGCCCACGATCGACACCGGGAGGCCCCGGCGGATGATCATCTCGGCCGACTGGAACAGGAAGCGCAGCAGCAGGATGAAGGTATAGACTAGGAAACCCAGCCCCATCGGGCCGACGATCTCGGTAATGATGTAGCGGTTGAGACGGAGGCGCACGGCGGCCCATTATACGGGCGACCCCTGGCCGGAAGGGGAGGCATAGGTCGGAGATGACGACGAGGCCGACGATTCCGAGACCGCCGGGCGGTGACCCTGCCTGATCCGGGGCAGGTACCGGAGCTGCCGTTCGCCGGGCGCAGCATCCTGGTGACGGGGGGTGCCCACCGGGTCGGCGGCGCGATCAGCCGCTACCTGGGCGCGCGGGGCGCCAGGATCCTGGTCCATTACCACAGCAGCGCCGCGCGGGCCGCGGACCTGGTAGCGGGTCTACCCGGCGGGGGAGCGGCGTTCGGCGCCGATCTCTCCGACCCGGAAGGCCCGCGCCGCCTCTTCGACGCCTGCCGCGCGGCGGGAGAGATGCCCGGGGCGGTGGTGCATGCCGCCGCCTCCTTCCTGCATCGGCCCCTGCTCGAGACCGCCGCCGCGGACTGGGACGCCGTCCAGGCGCTCAACCTGCGCGCCTTCTTCCTGCTGGCGCAGGAGCTGGTGCGCGCCCGCGGCGAGCAGGGCGGAGATCTGGTCGCCATCGGCGACACGGCGGCAATCGAGCTCTGGTCGGGCTACGTGGCGCATAGCGTCGCCAAGGCCGCCCTGATCCCGCTGGTCAAGGCGCTCGCCAAGGCGCTGGCGCCGAGGTACCGGGTCAACGGCGTGATGCCAGGTCCGGTCCTGGCCCCGCCCGGCACGCCGCCGGCGGAGCTCGAGCGGATGCGCCAGCAGACGCTGCTCAAGCGCCTCGGCGACCCCGACGACGTCGCCCAGGCGGTCGAGTTCCTGCTGCGCTGCGACTTCGCGACCGGCTCCTGGGTCGAGGTCACCGGCGGCTCGCAGCTGTGGCGCGGACAGGTGCCGCCGGCGGCGGCCGGGAAGCAGGCGCCATGAGGGCGCCGCACGACCCGCGGACGGGAGCGGTGCGGGCGGTGACCGGGGACGCCGGCGGCGGTTCCGGCGGGGAAGCGGGCAGGGAAGCGGGCGGGGGAGAAGGCCGTGGCGCCGGCTACCGGCTCGAGCGCCGTTACCGCTTCAGCGCCAGCCACCTCTACCGGCGGCCGGAGTGGACCGACGAGGAGAACCGGACCCGCTTCGGCAAGTGCGCCAACCTGCCCGGCCACGGCCACAACTACCGCCTGTTCGTGACCGTGCGCGGCCCGCTCGACCCGGAGACCGCCTTCGTCGCCGACCTCGGGCGGCTCGACGACCTCGTGGCGCGCCTGGTCGTCGACCGCCTCGACCACCAGCACGTCAACGCGGCGCTGCCCGAGTTCGCCGCCGGCGGCCTCAACCCGTCCAGCGAAGCGCTGGTCCGCTGGATCCGCGAGCAGCTCGTCCCCGAGCTCCCTCCGGAGCTCGCCCTGGTGCGCCTCCGCCTCGAAGAGGACGAAGACCTCGCCGCCGAGTGGCACCTCGCGGACGGCTGAGGCGGCCGCCCGGGGCGGCGAGCTCAGCACGCACGGGCCGGTGCTATCGCGCCTACTTCGCCGGCACGATGGTGAACGGCACACTCACCTGGTTGCCGGAGCCGGATTCGAATTGACCGCTCGCGGTCAGGTCGAGAGCGGAATACTTGAGGGCACAGTTCCCGCCGCTGCGAGCCGGCATGTTGGGCATGGCCTGGAGCATGACGTAGACGGTGAAATTCGCGTTGGGCTGCAGGGTCCTGACACCGTTCGGCTCGCTGGTGTTGATGCCGCTGACATAGACCGGACAGGCGCTCTGACCGGGCTGGCCGTTCGGGACGTTCGGCGAGACCGTGATGGAGCCGAAGTTGAAGGGTGTGCGGCCGAAGACGGCTCCCTGCAGCGGCACCATCTTGGGCGGCGCGCCCAGGCGCAGATTGACCGCCGGCTGGGTGGCGAAGATCTGCACGTTCGGCAGCGCCTGGAACCCGATCGTTCCAGCGGTCTGCTTGGCTCCGGGCTGCGCGGCGGCCGGCTTGGCGGCGGCGCCGGGGGCCGTGTCCGGCGCCGCGGCGGCGGCGCCGGCGAGGGCGAGCACGAGGATCAGGGCTGAGACTACGAGTCGGTTCATGTCATCTCTCCTTTCCAATCATCAGGGAATGATCGATCGTCCGCACGGCGGCGGGCCGCACGTTCGCCCGGCGCGCACGGACCTCTGACGGACCGCGCGCGGACGCTCTCGAACCTTCGAAAGCGCGTGCGATGGTTGCTACTACGCGACTGTTCCGAGCTTGGATGAGCGCCGGCGAAGATCGCCCCGCCGGCGTACCGGCCGGGGGAGAGAAGGAAACCCGAGAGGCGCCGTCCCGCACGCGGGCGCGCGCTGCCCGGCTAGCCGGGCTGCTCGCCGGCGATGATCGCGACCACGGCCGCGAAGTCGAGGTCGGCGGCGCCGCGTGCGGCGGCCTCGTCCAGCCAGGCGTGGGCGGCGGGCGCCGCCTTCAGCTCGCGGCCGGCGCTCGCCGCCGCCTCCTCGACGAGCCGGAGGTCCTTCTCGGCGTGGCGCAGCTTGAAGCTTGGCGGATAGCGGCCCGACTCCACCAGCCCGCGCTTGCCCTTGACGATCGGTCCGATCGGCGAATCGGCGAGGACGTCGAGGAGCAGGCCGCGCGGGAGTGCCAGCGACTTGCCGAGGGCGAGCGCCTCGCCCATGGTCACCATCGCGACGCCAAGCACGAGGTTGACGACGAGCTTCATGGCCGCGCCCGCTCCCGGTCCGCCGATGTGCCGCACCGTCCCGAGCGCCCCGAGGATGGGCTGGATGCGTGCGAAGTCCTCGTCACTGGCGCCGACGAAGACCTCGAGGCGGCCCTCGGTGGCTTGCGGCACGCTGCCGCGGACGGGAGCGTCGATGAGCGGCACGCCGGGCGGCAGCCGGGACGCGATCGAACGGATGGCGGCCAGCCCCACCGTGGACATGTCGACGAGGACCTGTCCGGCGGCAAGCATGCCGGCAAGGCCGCTCTCTCCGAACACCACCTGCTCCAGGGCGTCCGGAGTAGCGAGCATGGTGATGACGAGCTCGGCGCCTGCCGCGGTCTCGGCGGGCGTGCCGCCGGCAACGGCTCCTCCTTCCACGAGCGGAGCGGTCCTTTCGAGCGTGCGGTTCCAGACGGCGAGCCGATGGCCCGCCCGTAGCAGGCGCGAAGCCATGGGAGCGCCCATCTCCCCGAGGCCGAGAAACGCGATCTTCGACATGCGGTTGTTCTCCCTTCGCCGACGGTGATCGCGGGAGGCTCCGGAGGCGTCCTGCCGGGCGATCGCCGCTTGGGAGAGGGTACCAGCAGTCGCGCGGCGAGAGGAGCTCGGTCAGCCCTGCGAGCTGCGAGACTTCAGCTCGTGATAGATGAAGTGCGGCTCCTGCGCCTCGTGGCGTAGCAAGCTGAAGCACCGGCCCAGGAGCGGTGAGGCCGTCCAGGCGCCGGGGTTCGAGGCGTCCGGGGGCATCCGTTCAAAGCCTGCGCTGCCCAGGGACCAGATCTCGAAGGACTGAACCGGCCTGCGGGCGTCAACCAGCCACAGCTCGGGAATGCCGGCCTGGGCGTAGAGCCTGGGCAGCCGCTTGCGGTCCTTGCTCACCGAGGAGTCGCTGATCACCTCGACCACCAGGTCGGGCGCTCCCTCCATCTCGACATAACGGCCAGCGCGCGCCTTGGCCGACGAGACCATCCGCACCCGGCCGGCTGCCAGTGACTCCCGCAGGACCACGACCACGTCGGGCTCGACGGAGAGGCCGGCTGCCACGGACACGAGACGAGCCCGGTCGATGAACACCAGGCCTCGTCCCGGCGGCACGATCAGCGAGTGCAAGCCGGCGCCGATGGCCGCCTTCGCGGTGCCGTGGGTGAAGAGATCCTCCGGGCTCATGTCGATCTCGATGTCGCCCTGGAGGTAGTCGATCCGTCCCCGCCGGGGGAACTGGCGACTGTGCGACCAGCGGCGGAACGCCTCGAGCTCGTTCACGCCCGCCGGGATGCGAAGACCTTCCTCTACCTGATTGACGGAAAGCGAGGCCTGTGTCGGTCTCATCGGGATCACCTCACGTAGCGACTCTAGCAGCACCCGCAGGTGGAGAAGCCCGGGCGGTGTCTCTACGGACTTCACCGCATGCGGGGCGCTCCGTCAGGTGTATCGTAGAGCTGCCGTCGAGGTCTGCGGCAAGGAGGCGACGACGTGCGGATCATCCCCAACCCCGAAGCCGGCGAGTATCCGCCCTCCGCCAGCAGGTACATCGACCTCATTCCAAGAGACGGACGGCTGCTCGAGCATCTGGCTCGCGCCCGCGAGGCGACCACGAAGCTGATTCTCACCGTGCCGGAGGAGAAGCTGCTGCACCGTCATGCGCCCGGCAAGTGGACGATCAAGGAGATCCTGGTCCATGTCGTGGACGACGAACGGATCTACTCCTACCGGGCGCTGCGCTTCGCCCGCGAGGATCCGACGCCCTTGCCGGGATTCGAGCAGGACCCCTTCGCCGCGTCCTCGCAAGCGAACGAGCGCGCGGTAGATGACATCCTGGCCGAGTATGCCGCCGTGCGAGAGGCGACGATCGCGCTCTTTCGCGGGCTTCCCGAAGCGGCGCTGCTGCGTTCCGGCGTGGCCGACGGCAAGCGCACGACGGTGCGCGCCCTCGGCTATCACATCGCCGGGCACGAGGCCCACCACGTCCGCATTCTTCAACAGCGATACCTGGGCCGGGAGAACCCGCGGCCGTCGTGAGGACCGGCGCGCTTCCAGCGGCCGTCTCCCCCGGTCAACCGCTGCTAGGGCCGATCGCCGAGCACGTCGGCAACTTCGATCTGGAGATCTGGGAACGCCTCGAAGGCGATCCGGTCGCCCCGATGGTGGAGCTCGACCACGGCGAACCCCGCCGGCGTGGGCTGCCTCTTGATCTCGATCAGGTCGTTGCGGACGTCCACCAGCCACATCTCCGGGATGCCGGCGGCGGCATAGAGACCTGCCTTGCGGCGGTCATGAGCATGGCTGGTGTCGGCCACCTCGACGACCGCCAGCACGTCGCCGGGGACCGGGTTGTGAGCGCGATAGCAGTCTGCCCTGGGCCGGAGCAGCATGAGGTCCGGTTGCGGCTCCGTGATCTCGCTCAGCAGCACCGGGTTTCCCATGGTGACCAGGGCTCTTGCCTGCAGGCGCTGGATCAGGAGGTTGATCAAGTAGGTCGTGCAACCCGCGTGGCGGGAGCCGATTGGCGACATGGGGACCACCTCGCCCTCGATCAGCTCGACGCGGTCGTCCTCCGTCAGCACCCCCAACCGGCCGAGCTCGTGGTACTCAGCCGAAGTCAGCAACTTCTTTCCGCCAGCGAAGTCCATGCGTTGCCCTCCGGCTGCATTATAGAAGACGCAAAACACCCCGCAGAATGCGTGAAGGACCTGGTCGAGGGTCGCAGGCAGCAGGTGGCGCGGCGAGGCGCGACGAGGCGGCCGGCTCCGGCATGGTGTGTGCGTAGATCGGTCCGCGAGAGGTACAACGGTTGCCAGAGGAGGAACGAGCGATGACGCAGGTAGAGAGCAAGACAGCGTTTGCGCCGCCCGCAAAGCGCCTGGAAGGTGCGGCACCGGCGGCAGCGGGCGGCACGTTGACGCTCGGCGGCGACCTGACGGTCCGGCGCATGGGGTTCGGCAGCATGCAGCTCACCGGCAAGGGAGTCTGGGGCGAGCCGGCGGACCATGGCGCGGCGATCGCGGTCCTGCGGCGGGCGGTGGAGCTCGGCGTCGATTTCATCGACACGGCAGACGCCTACGGTCCGGAGGTGGCGGAGCGGTTGATCGCGGAGGCGCTGCACCCGTATCCGGCCGGCCTGGTGATCGCAACCAAGGCTGGGTTCGAGCGCCCGGGGCCCGGTGAGTGGGTGGAGAATGGGCGGCCCGAGCACTTGCGGGCGGCATGTGAGGGGAGCCTGCGGCGGCTGAAGGTGGACCGAATCGACCTGTTGCAGCTGCACCGGATCGATCCGAAGGTGCCAGTGGCGGACCAGATCGGGGCGCTGGTCGAGCTCCAACGCGCGGGCAAGATCCGGCACATCGGGTTGTCGGAGGTGCAGGTGGAGCAGATCGAGACCGTGCGCCGGATGGCGCCCGTGGTCTCGGTGCAGAACAGGTACAACCTGGTGGAGAGGGACTCGGAGCAGGTGCTGGACTACTGTACGCGCCAGGAGATTGCCTTCATTCCCTGGTACCCGCTGAACACCGGCAAGCTGCCGAAGTCGGGAGGGCCGCTCGGAAGGGTGGCGAAGAGGTTGGGCGCGACGCCCGCGCAGGTGGCGCTCGCGTGGCTGCTGGGCAAGTCGCCGATGATGCTGCCGATCGCCGGCACCTCGAAGGTCGCCCACCTGGAGGAGAACATCGCCGCGGCGGCGCTGCGGCTCGACCAGGAAACGATGGAGACCCTGGAGGCTTTGCGGTGAGGACCCTCGCCGGCAAGGTGTCGTTCGCCTTCGTCGGTTCGCTCGGTCTCCTGGCGGCCCTTCCCGCCGCTGCGGAGACGCCGATCGGCCGTCAGGATCTCTGTGTCACCAAGGGTGAGATCGGCGCCGCGCCCGGAGGGCGGCTGACCATCGAGGAGCCGGAGGTACGAGCGGTGTCCAAGATCCCGACGCCGCAGGCCGCCGAGATCCGCTTCACCTACCGCGGGCCGAGCAAGGGGACCAAGCCGCTCGGGTCCGGCGAGATCCGGCGACAGCTGGGGATCAAGCTGCGCGCGCAGGACAGTTGCAACCTGGTCTACGTCATGTGGCGCATCGAGCCCGAGGCGAAGCTGGTGGTCTCGATCAAGAGCAACCCCGGCCAGGAGCTGCACGCGCAGTGCGGCACCCGAGGGTACACCAACGTCAAGCCGATGCGCCACGCCCCCTTGCCGAGATCGGAGGTGGGGAGTGAGCACCGCCTGCGAGCCGAGCTGCGCGGCCACGAGCTGGCGGTCTTCGCGGACGGTCGGCCAGTATGGGAGGGGACGCTCGGTCCGGCGATCGACCATTTCGACGGTCCGGTCGGACTGCGCACCGACAACGTGAGGGTGGAGATGCAATACCTGGCGCTCGACGGCCGGCCCGATCCCGGAGCCAGGCTCGCCGCACGCATGCAAGCGGCCTGCGGCGGCCAGTCCGAGGGCGACTGACCGCTGAGGAGGCAAGACACCCCGCAGAATGCGTGAAGGAACTGGCCGAGGGTAGCAGGTGGCGCGGCGCCGTACTGGTGCTCGCCGCGGCGGCAATCACCGCCCTTGGTCAGGGAGCGACTTCGAGCTTGTGGTTTACGATGAGCGAGTCTTTCATTTCGTGGCGACGAAGGCGGAAACGGCAGCCCAACAGGGGGGAAGGCGTCCAGGCGTCCGAGCCGTCCCCGTCCGGAGGAACGCGGGAGTAGCCGCCCGCCGGCCGCAGCGTCCGGATCTCGAGGGCAGGTTCACGTGTCTCGCCACGGGCGTCCACGAGCCACAGCTCGGCCACACCGGCTCGAGCGTAGAGTTCGGGCAGCCGCGTGCGGTCCTTGCGCACCGAGCTGTCGCTCAGGACCTCGACCAGCAGGTCGGGCGCACCCTCGAGCTCGATGTAGCGCCCGGCGCGCGGCTGCGAAGAGGGCACCGGGCGCACACGGCCCGCGGCCAGCGATTCCCGCAAGACCACGACCACGTCGGGCTCGACCGAGAGCCCGGCAGCCGGCGACACAACTCGAGTGCAGTCGATCAACACCGTGCCCCGCTCGCCCTCCACGACCATGGCGTACAGGCGGGCGGCGATCGCAGCCTTGGGAGTGCCATGAGTGAAGAGGTCCTCCGCACTCATGTCCACCTCCACGTCCCCTTGGAGGTAGTCGATGCGTCCCCGCTCCGGGAAGTCGCGTCCCTGGCTCCAGCGGCGGAATTCGTCCAGGACGTGAACCCCTGCCGGGATACGAACGGCGTCGCCCGGTGGGATGACGGGAGGCTGGGTGGAGTGTGTAGGATCCATGGTTCACCTGGCAAGTATTCTAGCATCGTGGCTCTCTCTGGGCCGCGCTGGCGGCGCTGAGAGGCGA
>Ga0209580_10000882_pt1 | contig 14625 bp, 13 predicted proteins | sample Coa_R1_5_FD_187153 | JGI IMG/M metagenome (GOLD analysis project Ga0209580, IMG submission 187153) | Surface soil microbial communities from Centralia Pennsylvania, which are recovering from an underground coalmine fire - Coalmine... | ecosystem: Environmental > Terrestrial > Soil >... | reverse complement strand
CCACACGGACTCTAACGTACATATCGCCTTTGCCCGAGCTTTGCAGCGCCGGAACGCCTTTCCCGCGGACGCGGAATGTCGTCCCAGATTGCGTTCCTTCCTGGATCTTCAACTTGTGCTCGCCGCCATCCAGAGTTGGGATGACAATTTCCGCTCCCATGGCCGCCTGGCTGAATGAAATTGGTATGGAACAATGCAGGTCTTTGCCTTCACGCTCAAAAAACGGATGCGGTTTTACCTCAAGCACAACATAAAGATCGCCCGCCGGGCCGCCGTTGGGACCAACATCGCCCTGCTCCTGGTAGCGAATGCGCGTGCCATCTTCCACCCCAGCCGGCACGCTCACGTCAATCAGGTGCTCCTTCATCACGCGGCTTTCACCTTTGCATTTGCCGCATGGATCGGAAATTACTCGCCCGTGTCCATGGCACGTGGGGCATGGCCGGGCAATGCTGAACATGGCCTGCTGATAGCGTACCTGGCCGCGACCGGCACATGTTTGGCACGTGGTTGGCCCCTTCGATCCCGCTGACCCGGTGCCTTTGCATTGCTCACAAGCTTCATAGCGGCGTACCTTGGCCTGCGTCTTTTTGCCGAAGGCGGCTTCTTCAAAAGTAAGCGTGATATCCGCGCGTGCGTCGCCGCCGCGCTGCACACGGGTGCGTCCGCCGCGGCCGCCGCCCACATTCACGCCAAAGAAATCGCTGAAGATATCGCCAAAAATATCGCTGACGTCGGCGAAGTTGGAAGCGTCAAACCCGCCGAAGCCGCCGCCGTTCACAGCCGCGTGGCCATACTGGTCATAGCGGGCACGCTTGTCCGCGTCCATCAGCACGCTGTAGGCTTCAGAGCACTCCTTGAACTTTTCTTCCGCCTCGGCATTGCCTGGATTGCGGTCCGGGTGCCACTGCATGGCCAGCTTGCGGTACGAGCTTTTGATCTCCTGCTCCGTGGCTGTGCGGCTCACGCTCAATATTTCGTAATAATCGCGTTTTGCTTGTGTTGCCAAGAATTACCTCAATCGTCGATTGAATGAATGTCTACTTGAAAAAGTCCAGAAGATCGAGAAGCGCCCCCAGCCAACTCCCCGTACGTCTGTTCCGATTACTGCGGTGGTGGCTCTGCAGGTAAGCATTCATCTCCGCGTCCTTCTTGTCGTCCTTGTCGTCCTCTGCCTTAATCCGCGCATCGTAGCTTGAACGCTTCTGGGGATCGCGCAGAACAGCGTAAGCTGCTTCCACTTCCGCCAACTCCTCCGGCGCATCTTCCACCGTTGAAATGCGCAACTCGGCTGCGCGTTTGCCGTAAACCTTTTCGATTTCCTGCTGGCTCGCCTTGGGATCAACTCCCAAATCCATGTAGTAGTCGGGTAGCTTAGCCATTCTTTTTGAAATCCCGAACCCGTGTTCTTTACGGGTGAGGGACCCCTATTCCTTTACAAGCATTCAAGATCTACAAGTGATTGGTCCCCTACCTCGAGTTCCTCATGGCCATAGCGATCCCTCCCCCGCAAAAAACTCGGTTCGGGACTTCGGACGAGATTACCCTACCTTTTTCGCTACCCGTACCATTGCCGGCCGCAGCAAACGGCCTTTGATTCGATATCCGGGCTGCAACTCTTCGAGCACATGATGGTCCGGGACGGCGTCGGTTTCCACCATCTCAATGGCCTCATGCACCCGAGGATCAAACGGCTCTCCCTGCGCTGGAACGCGCTCAATATTCAATTTCTGCAGCACGTCCTGAAGCTGCTTAAAGATCAGCTCCACGCCCTTGCGCAGGTCTTCCGGTTTGGCGGCAGCATTTTTGAGCGCCAATGTAAAGCTATCGATCACCGGCAGCAACGCGCGCGCTGCGTCCGACACGGCGTAATCTCGGTATTCTAAGTTTTCCTTGGCCGCGCGCTTGCGATAGTTGTCAAACTCGGCCTGCAATCGCGCCAGCCGTTCAAACAGATCATTGCGCTCGGCGCGCAGCTTCTCCACCTCGCTGCCAACTGTCGCTACGGAACCCTGGGGATCGCTGCCGGAGGAGCTCTTTTCCTCGAACCCATCCGCTGGATCAGCCGCCGGGAGTTCTTTTTCCAAAGTCTGATTTTGTTCGTCTTGCAACTGCGTATCTTTCACTGGTTCTTCTTTCAACTGATCTTCCAGGCTAACGTCAGCCTGTCCGTTGCCCTTGCTCATTACTGCACCTGGTCTTTTGATTGGAATTTTCACGTGTTCTCATTCAACAGCTTGTCAAAAAGCTGCGCGATGTATGAGACCGCCGTGATGGTATGTTGATAATCCATGCGGGTTGGGCCGATTACCGCCAGTGATCCGCGCATCTCTTCGCCCACGCGCGCAGGCGCCCCGATCAGAACGAAGTTGCGCATCTCCGGCACCGCTTCTTCCAGGCCGATCACCACTCGCACGGCCTCCTGCCGCGTATCAAGATAGGCGGAGAGCAGATCAGCCACGCGCTCTTTCTCTTCCAGAGTTTTCACCAGATCCCGCAAGCGCAGGCGGTCCTGGTCATTGCCCACCAGATTCGCTACGCCTTCTACAAAGATGTTCTTGGCTGGCTCTTCGGCTGCCAGCGCCCCGCCTTTATAAAGTTCGTCCAGGCTCTTCATCAGCCGGTCATATTCGCTGCGTTCATGGTCAATACGCCGGCGCAGTTCAGTTTTTACCTGGCTGATAATCCAGCCGCGGAAATTCTCATTGATGTAATTCGCGGCTGTATTCAGGTCGCTCTGGTCCAGATCGCGCTCCAGGCGCATCATGCGGTCATGCACGACGCCTGATTTTGTCACCACCACCGCCAGAACCCGATTATTGGCCTGACGCGAAAAGTAAACGTGCTCCAGCGCGTTCTTTGGCCCCGCGTTCCCGATTGCCACACCAACGCCGCTTGAAACCAGTGAGAGCACGTGAGAGGTCCGCTCCAGGAACTCCTGCACGTCCACCGTGCCCTGCAATGTGTCTGAAATCAGCGTCTGGTCAGCCGCGGAGATCGTCGCTTTGCCGGAAATCTGGTCCACGTAATACCTGTAGGCCTGCGATGTCGGCACCCGTCCCGCAGAAGTGTGCGGCTGCTCCAGGAACCCGCTGTCCGCCAGATCCGCCATTACGTTGCGGATCGTCGCGGGACTAAGACCATCTTTATTGTGACGTGAAAGCGTGCGCGATCCTACCGGCTCACCCGTGGAGATGTAAGTCTCCACAATAGCGGTGAGGATCTCCCGCTCACGAGGGCCGATTTGTCCTGGGTTTGGCATGTTGCAGACTAGCTAAGAGTTTTATTTACAATAACTTGACAGAAATTTTGTAAACTCCTGCTAGTTAGATTTTAAGGATGTTAGTGGGGTATTGTCAAGGTAGCAGTTGGACAGGGAGAGTGCTAAAGAAACGGTTCTTACGGTAGTTCAGGAAGATGAACGCGGAAGTTGATATATCAAATTTCCGCAGGCTTATCAGGAACCAGTTAAGATTATGCGCTTTAAGAGGGGAGTCAAGAAGCGATATGGCCATCATTCAGGTAGATTTCGGTGACGGGAAGTGGTGCATCTCGCCAGACCCTTGCCGAGTTGAGGTGAACACACCACTACTCTGGCATTTGCGTTGTCGACGAACAAGTATCGCACGGTTGCGTTGGACCCTATACTTCAATAGCGGAACACCATTCTTCGAGTGGCACCATCAACCGCAGTCCCACTTTCTGGTCACTACAGAACTGCAGAATTCGGGAATTGATACGAAAGACTTCGGAGATCATGCAGGCGCGGTCGGCCCCCTGATTCCCTCAGAACCTGGAACGTATAAGTACGGACTTCGTTTGGAGGATGCGGAAAGTGGCGAACCAATTGGCGACGATGATCCGCAACTAATCATTGTCCCGTACTAAACGGAACGCGTATCTTTATGCCTTATCACATAGAAATCCTTAGCATAGGACAAAATTCGAATTCAAAGATCGCAGAAGTCGCACACGCGCTGAATGTAACGCAAACAGAATTTCAGTTTGCGCCTCCCCCGGAACGATTACGCAATGAGGGCTTGGTTTTTATTCAGGAAGAATATTACACAACCAAGGTTTTTGAGTTTCTCAAAGACTATCGAAGCAACGCAAAGGGCAATAGACCTTACCTGCTGGCTGTTCTGAACGCGAAGCTTAGATCCGATAAAAATATAAATCTCTTTGGCTCACACGAAGCTTCTGAAGGTCTTGCTGTCGTTACCCTACATGATCACGAGCGCTTTGCAGATTCCTACCGATCATATCTTGCTTATTATTTTATCCGGTACGCCTTAAGTTTCGTTTGTCCGAATCTTAAATCGCATAAAGATGCACGTGGCTGTTTCTTCGATTTCAAAGGCAATAAGCTGGATCTAAAAAAGTCATTAGAATCGGGAGCCTTCTGTGCTCAATGCATGGAAATATTCGGAAAGTCATTGAATGCAGAGGTCAGAACTGCGATCGAGAAAATGATCGCCACGATGAAGGCTCTCCAAGCAAATTCTCACGCTGATCTCGACGCCCGAGCTCTTGCCGGTTTAGTTGACATTGGGATTATTACGGTCAGAGAAGACGAGTTCGACCACATGCTTAGCCACTTTCCGTCTCGTCGGCATGCCGAAGGAAAGAACCGCCTTTACGAATATGTGGAGGTCGAAACGAAAGCACGTGAACAGTTGGGTGTTGCAATCGCCCGGTGTCCGGAACAAGGGCAAGGCCCTGCCAGTGCAGTCGCAAACGATATGATCAGTGATTTCTCGCCTCCATGGATTTTTTTGGTCGGTATAGCTGGGGGCTTTCCTGATTCAGAATACTGCTTAGGAGACGTCTTGCTCGCAAGCCGCGTTCATGATTTTGCTGTTTCTGCAGCACTTGAAGGCGGCGCTGTCGAACATCAACAGCAAGGAGGATCAGTACACATCGACGTTGAAAAGCTGCTCACTCATTTAAAGGCAATAAAGAAAGAGCTCGGTCAATGGAGCAGTTCAAAAAATATTGGATCTGAGAAACCCGTCGAGGAAATACCTGACGACATAAGAAACCCCGCCTTTTATGGTACGAAGGAATGGAAAACCAAAGTCAGGAGTTCGTTGCAAATTCATTTTCCTCCGAAATCCTCCACTCGAGAACCCATTTTTAAAGTTGCGCCAATGATCACCAGTAATACGTTGGTCAAGGACACGGAGCTTGCTGGTCAGTGGCGGAAAACCGCAAGGCACGCAGTTGGAGTCGAGATGGAACTTGGGGGTGTTTACCTCGCCGCACGATACGGAGGAAACGGCAGTACTCGTGTACTGGCGATACGTGGAGTCAGCGATATAGTTGGCTATAAGCGCGCACCACAGTGGACCGAATATGCGTGTCGATCAGCCGCTGCATTCGCCTATGCTTTGATTACGAGTGGGAGAATTCGAAAAACTTCGAATAGCATCGATTAAAATAATTACTAACGCCGCCCTCACTGAACCTGAATCACGTCCCCCGGCGCGCTGCTGCTCTTTACCTCTGCCAGACGCATCAGCACCCGCTTGGCAAACTCATAAGAGAGACTTGGCGTGAGGATCATTTTCCCCGGCCACCGGTCCGCTCTTGGACTGTCGCATTAGGGCAAAGGCGCATCGGACGATTGTCGTCGCTTCCAGAATTGCGAATTGGGCCAGTGCGGCACAGCGCCGTAAAAGTGGCGGCGCACAGAGAGGTAAGCGTCGTAGGTTTCCTGCACCCAGCTATCGTATGACTTAAAAGCGCTTGGGTCGCCTGTAAAATAGCCGGCGATTGCCGCCGCACATCGAGTCCCGCTCTCGATGGATTTAAGTACGCCCTGCCCGGAGAGCGGATCGAACGCAATGGCCGCGTCGCCCGTAGCAACCCAATTGGCGCCGACAACGGGACGGCGCACCAGAGATCCGGCTGAGACGACCATAGATGGCGGGGGGATTTGCCCGCATCCGGCACGCTCGAAGGTGAGTGGCGCCAGCGCCATCAGCTCATGCCAGCGGTCGGCATTCCATAAGTCGGAATCGGTCATGTAGGCAAAGACCATGCGGCCACCGGGCAGTGGGGCAGAGTACCACCACCCCTCTTCGACGGCTTCAATCAAAGTCCATTGCGCTGCTTCGGATAGCTCACAAAAAGTAACTGCTCCGATCAGCCGGTCCGCCACATCGGCCTGCGCTCCCAGCCGGCTGGCGAGCAGAGCCTTGCGTCCAGTAGCGTCGACCAGCACGCGGCCAAACAGCGTGAGGTTTTCTTTGTCATGAGCAACGTCGATCTGGCACTGGCCGCCCGTCATCGTGCAGGATTTCACATGGGCGGAGAGGAGCAGCTCGGCTCCTGCCTCGGCAGCAGCGCCTGCCAGCATGGCATCAAAGCGGGCGCGATCAACGTGCCAGCCGCAGCCGTATGGATTGTTAAGGAAATCGCGATGGCGCGCTGCTTGCGTTTCCCACGCCGAGCGAATTCCATAAGACTCCATTGGCTCGGATGAGAGAAACCGCTCCCAGACGCCCAGCTCCATCAACGGGCTTCGAATCTGTGGTGGCAGTGTCTCGCCAACGCGAAAGTTGTCGTAGGCGGATTGCTCGATCAAAGCAACGCGGAACCCACGGCGGCTGAGGTCGAGCGCCGTCACCGCACCCGCAGGCCCGCCGCCGGCAACCACAACATCGAATGAATTCATTCCGATTGCGGGTGAAGGCTACAGCGTTCGCTCGGTTTCGATGACTGCATCGCCACTCTGCACCAGGAACCCCAGACCGCTCCAGAAATTCACCATGTCCTGGAAACTGTTCATACCTCGGTCCCACGTCACGTAATTGTTGGAGTTGGCGGTAAAAACATTGTCGGGATGCGCAGCCGGCCACCAGGACAAAGGAGACTGAAAGACGCAGTCGAAGAAGTCTGCCTGCCAGGGTATAGCCTGCTGCTTGCTGAGATCGCCTGCACTCAGTTGACTCCCATCGAGCCGGAACGGTTCGACGTACGGGTACACATCGCGAGTGAAAAAGCTGGTCTCGATTCCAGGGAAGAACGGACCACCGCTGCAGTTCTCCAGGGCCGCGCGAGTAAGGCCGTCCGGGGTGATGTTTGTATCAAGCGGCGGAGGTCCAACCCAGTCGTTGACGAAATTGCCGGCTGCCCAGTTTTTCATCGCGTTGTACTGCGTCGCAGTCAGCGCATGGTTTGCCCAATGGCCGGTGTTAGGGGATCCGTGGCCTCTGATCCCGAAGACGTCGCGGAAAAAATCCGTCCAGATGGCCGGCATGAGATGCGGAGTATCTACTGTGGGCGTAATCGCCGGGTCGCGCAACGCCTGGAAGACGGTGTTTCGCTGGTCTGCGGTGGCTGGAGGCGGAATCACGGCTGGTATCGGGTTATGGTTGTTGCCGATTTTGGTAGTAACCCACTGATAGTCCAGGGCCCGCTTAAGGATCGGATAGACGTCCTTAGTGAACGACGGAGTCGCCGGCACCTGGAACCCGAGGCGGTCGACAGCAGTCTGCAACAGCGCGTCGTACAGACTAATGATGTGGCCGATCGGCGGTGCGAAACGTGGGGGAGGGCAGATCACCCATGCGCCACTCGCCTGGATCGGTGTTTGGTTGCCGTGAAGTGTCACCGTCGCGGTCACAGGACCGTCGGAAACGTCATCGTGCCAGCCATCATTGTTGGCAAAGGTTACGAGCGGCGCGTTGGTGGGCGAACTGGAAGATCCGAATCCGCCGAGTACAAGAAGCCGGCCGCTCCCGTCGGTCTGAATTTCGCCCAGTGGCACTGGGATTCCCATGAATTGACCGGTATCAAACAAGGCGGTTCCGTTAGGACCGGTGATCGTGCGCGGTCCGGGTGTAATCGCCAGGGAGCTGCGATCGGTCACCGATGCGTTTCGCAGCGGGCCTGTATGACCGATGCCCTCGAACCTGTTGAACGCTGCCTTCGTGTTTGCGAGTTCGACTGTCCAGGTGATGTTGGCGACCGATGAGGTAATCTCGCCCATAAACACGCCGTTTTCCCAGCCATAAATGCGAAAACGAGCGGCCTGGCGGCGCACACGACCTTGCGCGTCCTTGTAGCCATTCGGGGGAACAATCACCGACCCCGGAATCTCAGGTCCCACGTAGAACCCGGAAGGGGAATCGTCGGGGCAGTTGCCGATCCTGGCGACGCCAATCGAAGGGAAAATCTTGAAAACCCAGCTCATGTGTAAGTCCTCCGCCTAACCCAACGGCGAATAGGGAGCGAGTTTGAAAATCGCCTTTGCGGTCGCCCTCGCGCCGGATCCAAACCTGGTGATGGACTCCCGCTGCATCTCCATCCATTGCGCGTCCTCATCCAACCTGGCCCACGCCTGCCGGCGGGCAGCCATATCGTCAAATGGGACCACGTATGTAAAGCGCGGCAGATGCTCACCGGCAACCGTAGCTCCCGCCACGATCGGATCAACGCCAATCCGGCTGAGAACGGAACTGACTTCTGGCGCCGGCCCGCCACGCCAGGCCGGGGCATGCCAGGTTCGAACTTCAAATAAGCCCGAACTGACGGACCCCAACCCGCCTGGGAATCGAACCGACTCCTCGTTGACGATCAACACATGAGATCGAACATCATCGAGCACTTGCGCTGATTCGATACCTGCCCAGGCGCGGCGGACGCGCGGATCAGAAGCAATGCGGGCACGCTCCTCAAGCATTTCATTGAAACTGGAGTACACGGTGAGCAGCAGCGTTTGTGGAGTATGAGGCGCAACAATAGCCTCCAGGCACATTCTGGGGGTCTTACGCGACTTGTCCATGCAGGGGAGCAACGCGTCAACAATGTAGGAGCGAAGATCCTCCACTTGACCGGCATCGATGACACTAAAGCTTTCGCATGCGATCACCCGCGTCTCATTTTCGGGCCGCATGTTTTTTGCGAATGCGGGAAACGTATTGAGGGCGCCGGCTGCACCGGCGGATGCCCCCAGCCAATAAAGCGCAGAGCGACGGGAGATCATGTGAAACACGCCTTTCCCCAAAGGTCTTCAGGTCGCATGCATGCATACGGCCCGACTTCGGTCCACTCAGCTTGAGTCGAAATTCTCCTCTCGCGCAGCCCGGTTGTCAATGCAAAAGAACGGCACGGAGCGCAGGAGCTAAGAGAACCAATCGGCTGCTTTCTGGGCTGCACATAAGACCCAATCAGTTTGGAGCGAAGCGCGATTTTGAAATCAGGCGGCGAGGCCGACTTGCGCGCCGAGTCGCCCGCATCAGGAGCGTACCAGCCTATAGGTCATCGACCAACTCAAGCGGTTTGGAGCGGAGCGACATAAACAAAGAACCAATGAGACAAAGCCAAAGGCCAAGAGCTAACAGCCAAGAGCTAGGCGGCCACAGGCCGCCCTACTGCACCTGAATCACGTCCCCCGGCGCGCTGCTGCTTTTGACCTCAGCCAGGCGCATCAGCACCTGCTTGGCAAAGTCATAGAGTGACTTGGCATGAGGATCATTCTCGCCTGCCAACGCGGGAGGCTGGCCTGCATCGCCGCCTTTGCGGATCTCAGGATCAAGCTCAATCGATCCCAGGAAAGGCACGCCAAACTCCTTCGCCGTGCGCTCCACTCCGCCCTTGGAGAAGATATCGATTTCCTGATGGCAATGCGGACAGAGAAAGTGGCTCATGTTCTCCACCAGCCCCAGCACGTCAACGCGCGCCGTGCGGAACATCTCAATGGCTTTGCGTCCGTCCTGCAGCGAGACATCAGACGGAGTAGAAACCACCACGGCGCCTGTAAGCGGAACGGTCTGGAAGAGCGAAATCACAACATCGCCCGTGCCCGGAGGCAGGTCTACCACCAGGTAGTCCAGGTCGCCCCAAACCACCTGCTGTAAGAACTGGCGGATGATCTGGTGCAACATGGGGCCGCGCCACACGATTGGCTTGTCGCCAGGATTCAGAAATCCCACGGAGATAATCTTGACCCCATAATTCTGCAGAGGCTCGATGAGATTTTCATTCAGCACGCGCGGCTGCTGGCTGGTATGCATCATCAGGGGCACGTTGGGGCCATAAACGTCGGCATCGAGCAAGCCGGTCTTGTAGCCCATTTTGGCCAGTGCCACAGCCAGATTCACGGCGATGGTGGTCTTTCCCACGCCGCCCTTGCCTGATCCCACTGCGATGATGTTGTTCACTCCCGGCAGCGGGAATGGTCCCTGCTGCTGGGCTCCGTGCTGATGTCCATGAGCCATAGGTATATTTTGATTATACGGGAGCGGCGCTGAATCAGTTTTTAAGGCGCGAATGCCTGTCGCGGACTAGCTCTTCACAGCGTTCTTTCGGCCGAGTTCCCATTTCCTTAGCTCTCTGCGCCGTCCCGCATCTTCATAGCGTCTTTTCTCTTCGTCGGTTTCCGGCGCTACCTGTGGCACGGATTTTTGCTTGCCGTGCGCATCCACGGCAACGAATGTCAGATACGCCGACGCGACATGGCGCGTGGTTCCCTCAATATAGTTTTCCACCCAGCACTTTACGCCGATCTCCATGGACGTATTGAACGCGCGGTTGACTGAAGATTTCAAAATCAGCAAATCGCCGATGTGCACCGGCCGTCGAAAATCAATGTGGTCGATGGATGCCGTGACCACATGACTGTGTGAGTGCCTGTGGGCCGCCAACGCGCCCGCAATATCAATGAGGTGCATAAGCCTTCCGCCAAGCAGGTTGCCCAGCGGATTGGCGTCATTGGGCAGAACCACTTCCGCCATCTGTGATTGTGATTCACTTACGGCCCGCGGCGGCACAATGTGGATCGGTGTGTCGTGGCGATCATTCGAATGCATATTGTCATTTTCGCATGAAGGCTTTAGCTATCGCGCCATGGCGGAGTAAGTTAGTCGCTGTTTAGCGCGCCGGGATCACAGGGAGATGGCACATCGATCGGACAAGGGAATTGCAATCAAAGGAGGCTATCCAGGCCCTTACGTGGCCGTCTCTCAAGATAAACCTCTACGTAGCACTCGGCCTGGCGTTGCAGGCAGGCGTCGCGCATGGGCGCCACCCAGTTCTGCGACTGGCAATCGTATTCAAGTCGGCCATATTCCACGGGCTGATGCAGGCGCTCACTTACGTAATGGAGCACGATCCTGGTTTCTTCGTCGCGCGCCACCGCAAAACGTAGACCGTCGGCACAACGGTTAGTCGGCATATGGCAACATCCGCCTGCATAGCCGATGTTGCAGAACTCTCTTAGTTCAACTTCTGAAGGGGTAAATTCCTCAAGTCCGGCGCGGCAGGTTCCCGCAAATCCGGCGCCTAAAGGCAACCGGGCGGGAAAAGGCCAGCCGATGGAAACTCTTTCGGTCGGGAAGAAAAAAGGACAAGCCACAACGGGGAATCGTAGCGCGAGAAACTCCGGGAGTAAAGAAAAAACCTGAGCAGTTTTGCACAGTGCACATCTAGTTGGGCAACCGCCCGTGCAATCGCAAAGCGATTCATCGGAATATGTTAGATTTCTTCAATGACCGAGCCCAGCCGTCTGCAGATGCTTACACAATTTCTGGAACAGAACCCGGGTGACGCCTTTGCTCGCTATGGCTTGGCCATGGAATATTCCAAAGCAGGGCAGACGGAACAGGCGCTAGCCGAGTTCAAGAAGCTTCTGGAACTCCATCCTGACTATACGAACGGCTACTTCATGGCCGCCCAGACCCTGGAACGCAACGGCCGCACCGCCGAAGCAAAAAAGATGCTGGAAAGCGGCGTAGAAGCCGCTAAGCGCACCGGGAACAAGCATGCGCTTTCAGAAATGTCAGGCATGTTGGAAGAGCTGGGATAGCTCATCCCTTGCCTGAATCGGCAACGCTTACGCTAGAAAGCTGAAACGTTTCTTTGTCCTGAGACGGAAGAGCGCGATCCCTAGGAGCTTTCCCGCGCATGCGCTCAGGAAGACCCACAGGAGGACACGCAGGGAAACAGCCCGGAATGATAAACCATGAACGCGCCACTGCAACGCATACCAAGAGCTTGCCAGGATGAGCCCAGCCGCCAGGGCAAGCGCGCCCATGGCACATCCGCAACTATCCGATGAAAGCTTGCGCGCTATGCGCATAAAGGCTGCGCGATAAGCCGGACTGGACTCATGGATCCCGGATCGTGTTGTAGGTACTCCGTTCATGTGCATGCAAGAGAGCTGCGTTACCTTGGCAGCAGCCGCTCTCCTCCTTTATCACGCCTCGCGCCCACTCGCCGACGCTGCGGAAACTTTTTTGCAAGACCTATTTGTCCCGGCGAACCACGGTTACGTCAACCGGCTGCGAGGGTATGCCGTTGGCGATCACGATCAGCGACGATGCGCCGGTCTCAATGTCGGACGGGATCGCCGCATTGGTTGTCACCACGAACGCGCCGGTTGCGACTCCCATGGATGTCACCGTACCCCCGTTGCCATTATCGATCACATGGTTAGAGGCGCGGCAGAACCTTACATGGTTTGTCTGCTTGTTCACGATCTGCACCAGCGGATAGTTTGTCGCCGCCTCCGAATCATCGCCGTAGGCTACCGCCTGGGAAAGCCCATTGAACTGCGTGCCGGAAATCTGCACCGTTGTACCCGCCGCCAGCATAGCGGGAAATGTCTGGATGACTGGCCTGAAGCTGTCTTGTGGCTGGGCGGACGCGGGACGATAGGTGTAAAACGAAGAGTCATCCTCACGCGCGAACATTACATCGCCATTGGGCAGCAGCAGGAGCCGCGTGTAGTAAGTCGGGCAATCACTATTGGGCGGGTTGTTCGTTGGATTGAAAACCATTCCATCAAATTCAAAATAAGATGTCGGACTATCGTAGTCCTGGGCCAGCGGCGCCGCGCCGAAAAGAACGTTACCATCCACCAGCATGGCTCCAGGGCCGTCCATGGTGCCCACGTTGGTCCCATCCGTCAGCGTGACATCGCCTGCATTCGACCATTGTGGCGTGGCCGAAGGATCATAAATAGCTGTGTGCTGGTTGGAGCCCATGAAAAATGCTTTTTGGTTATACAGGAGCAGCCCCGGCCCAATCTCCTCCGACTGGATAATGCTGGTGGGCAGATTGTTGCCCATGTTCCATTGATCACCCGCTATGTCATAGACCCAGGTGACGCCCGGGCTGATGCAACTGACGCTGGCGACCGTGTTGTCTGGCATCAAGACCCAGGACTCTTCCGAACTCGCTCCGCCCGGACGGTCGTTCATGGAAGTCCAGGTAAGCGTCGCGGGATCGAGCTTTGCCAAATTGGCATTGGTGTAAGAGCCCAGCAGAAATGTCCCATCGGGCAGCAACGCGCAGGGCGAATCCCCGATGTTTGTCCATGGATTGGTGGTGTTCGGCTGGTTAGGCGCCGAAAATGCCGTCCAACTGTCAGCCACCGGATCATAAATCTCGCAAGTGTTGGTATCGTCGCCGGGGTACGGATACAAGCTGGTGGCATCTGAATACTCGCCGCCACAAACCACTACTCTGCCATCCGCCAGCACGGCTGAGGCAAAATACTTTCTGCCGATATTCGAATCGGCCAACCGGCTCCAACTGCCGTTAATGTAGCTTCCGTTCTGGTCCGGCGTCAGCTTCCACCATCTTCTTGTTCCATAACCAAACTGGCACTCCTGCATCATCACAGTCCCGTCTGTCAGCAGAAAAGCTGTTCCGCCATCCGCGTTGGAAATGCAGAAGATGATCGAGATAACACTCCACAAGACGCAAAATATATAGACGATCAATGCAACTATGGCGCAGACAATGGTTACCACCAGCGCAAACAGGATGCAGACTACGCTCACGACGAGCGCGAAGACGACGCAAACCAGGCTGACAACGACTGCGAAAACCACGCAGACCACGCTTATGATGACCATGACGATATCGCACAGCCAGGAGCAAGGCCACCAGTCGCAGCAATGCGAGGAAGTCTGGGTGGCCCATTGTACGCAGTTGGTGGCCGTTTGCGTCGCCCATTGGACGCAAGTAGTCAACGCCTGCGTGGCCCATTGCACGCACGTGATTGCCGCATTAATCGCCCATGAGACGCATTTCGTCACCGCAATGGTGCCGTATGCGGCACAGCGGCTGAAAGTCACGTTGTAGTCTCGTGAGCAGTTCGAGGGCAACTGAGTCCACGTTCCTTTTTCAAAAGCCATTGTGATTACCTCGCGAGTTCAGGGGCCGCCATGGCCTGCCAACAGACACACATCGGCGTAATATCTCCGGACACCAATGCCACGGGCACTGCGCTATGCTGTACTTACACTAGACGGGAATTTGCCGCTTTACCCTTGGCGCGCAATCGCAATTTTCTAAGAAATTTTTCTTGCAGGGCCGGCTTAGTTGACCACGGAACCCGGCTGGCAGGTTGCGCCTCGCTCCGCTCGATCTCAAAATGACTGGCGCTAAGTGCTTTTTTTGGCCGCTTCCGCCATTACCTGTGAGGTTGGCTTCAGCCTCTTGCGAATCGCCCGCTCTACCATCGATGGCGACGTTTGATACAGCTTGATGAACCATTTGTAGAACTTCGGCACTATCACTTCCCTCTTGCGCTTGAGCAAGCCCTGCAAAGTTGCGTCGGCCACAACATCCGGCGTCACGGCGTACTTTACTGACGATCCCACCCGCTCG
>Ga0209580_10000881_pt1 | contig 14627 bp, 11 predicted proteins | sample Coa_R1_5_FD_187153 | JGI IMG/M metagenome (GOLD analysis project Ga0209580, IMG submission 187153) | Surface soil microbial communities from Centralia Pennsylvania, which are recovering from an underground coalmine fire - Coalmine... | ecosystem: Environmental > Terrestrial > Soil >... | reverse complement strand
GCAGACCAGGCGCCGCGGCGGGTCGGCCTGCAGCCACCGCTCGTTTTCGCGCCGGTACCAGATCCCGTCCTCGGGTCCGAGCATCCACCGCCGCCCCTCGCTGTCGAGCACCGCGAGGTCGCGGACCGCGACCCTGAACGCGCGCGGCTGCAGGCTCCCGGACCTGCGCTCGTCGACCAGGAACTTGTAGCGGATCTCGGCTTCCGCGAACGGGTCGACGGCCACGCGCAAGAGTATGCCGCGCGGCACGCGGTCGGCGAAGTGGAGACGGTGGGTTAGAATCGAGGTCGGCTCAAGGGCCAACGCAGCATGCGTCGCACCACATCCCGAAGCTCACGCCGTCCCGCGAACAGCGCCCGCCGCGCTTCTTCGGCGCGTTCCCGAACCCGCGGCAGGCGCGCGTCGAGTCCGCGATTGACGCGGCGCCAGGCGCGCGAGATCGCGGGCGTGCTGCTGATCCTGGTCGCGCTCCTCGGCGCGCTCGCCATCGCCAGCAACGCCGGCTCGATCCTGGCGGGCATCCACGGCAGGCTGATCGGCACCTTCGGCTACGCGTGGTTCGTACCGGTCGGCGCGGCGCTGGCCCTTGGCGGCTACCTGCTGTGGCCGAAGGCTCCGCAGCCGCGGCCCGTCGACCTCGTCTCAGGCACGGTCGCGGTGCTCGCGCTGGTCGGGCTGTTCGGCCTCGCGGGCAAGCACGGCGGATCAGCGGGCGGCGTGATCGACGGGGCGGTCACCGCGGTCGTCGGAACCGTGGGAGCGTGGGCGCTGCTGAGCGCGCTGCTGCTGATCGGCCTGATCGTGACCGTCCACTTCAGCCCGAGCGCGGTGATCGGCATGGTCCTCGGCGCCCTGCGCGCGGCTTACGCGGAGCGGGCGCGGCTCGAAAGCCTGGTCGCCAGCCCGCCCGCCGACAGGCCGAGGACGGCCAGGGCCGCTGCAGCGTCGGTCGAGCCGGCGGCGCGACCCGCTCCGAGCGCAGCCCCGCCGGTGGCGACGCTCGAGCCGAGCCGCCCGTGGGAGATCGACGAGCCGGCCGACGAGCGCAAGCCGGCCGCGACCGCGGCGCACCTGGAGGAGAGTCGACCGGCCGCTGTGCTGCGTGTGGTCGCCGAGCCCGAGGACGACCTGCCGGAGATCGAATGGAAGCTCCCTTCGATCACCTTGCTCGACACGGTGACGGCGCGTCGCGAGCGCATGGCCGACGAGATCAAGCGCAACGTCAAGATCATCGAGAACACGCTGCTGACCTTCGGGGTCGAGTGCAAGGTCGTCGGCGTGAACCCCGGCCCAGCCGTCACGCAGTACGAGATCCAGCCCGGCCCCGGCGTGCAGGTGAAGCGGATCACCGCGCTGCAGAACGACCTATCGCTGCAGCTGGCGGCCGCGCCGCTGCGCATCGAGGCGCCGATCCCGGGCAAGTCCGCCGTCGGAATCGAGGTGCCCAACAAGGCCGCGAGCCTGGTCACGATCCGCGAGGTCATCGAGACCGCGGCCTTCCGCGAGGGCAGCAACAAGCTCGCGCTCGGGCTCGGCAACGACGTGTCGGGACAGTCGATCGTGGCCGACCTCACGCGCATGCCTCACCTGCTCATCGCGGGCGCGACAGGGCAGGGCAAGAGCGTGTGCATCAACGCCCTCATCACGAGCCTGCTCTTCCAGGTCACGCCCGAACACCTGAGACTGCTGCTGATCGATCCCAAGCGTGTCGAGCTGACCGGGTACAACGGCCTGCCTCACCTCGCGCTCCCGGTGCTCGTCGAGTCGCACGAGGCCGCGGCCGCGCTGCGCTGGGCGGTGGCCGAGATGGATCGCCGCTACAAGCTTTTCTCCGCGGAGGGCGTGCGCAACATCGCGGCCTACAACGACAAGGCCAACTCCAAGCTCGCGCGGCCGCTGCCCTACGTCGTGATCGTGATCGACGAGCTCGCGGACCTGATGATGGTCGCCGCGGGCGAGATCGAAGAGCTGATCTGCCGCATCGCGCAGCTGGCCCGCGCGGTGGGCATCCACCTCATCATCGCGACGCAGCGGCCGTCGACGGACATCATCACCGGGCTCATCAAGGCCAACATCCCGTCCCGCATCGCTTTCGCGGTCGGTTCCCAGGTCGACAGCCGCGTGATCCTCGACGCGGGCGGAGCGGAGAAGCTGCTCGGCCGCGGCGACATGCTCTACCAGCCGGTCGACGCGGGCAAGCCGACGCGCATCCAGGGCGCCTTCGTGAGCGACCCCGAGGTCGAGGCCGTGGTCAACTTCTGGAAATCGCAGGGCGGCCCGCGCTACATGGAGGAGATCCTCGAGGAAGGCGCGGGGACGGAGTGGGAGGGGAGCCCACGCGAGGAGCGCAAGCTCGACCCGCTGTTCGCGCGTTCGGCTCGCGCCGTCGCGGCGGAGGGCGCCGCGTCCGTGTCGCTCGTGCAGCGGAAGTTCAACGTCGGCTACTCGCGCGCGGGGCGCATCGTCGACCAGCTGGCGGAGCACCGCGTCATCGGGGGCTACCAGGGCTCCAAGTCGCGCGAGGTGATGATGACGCTGCCCGACGTCGACGAGCTGCTGGAGCGATTGGGCATCGAATGACGTCGGGGTCGCGGCGGGGGATCCGTCGGTGACCCCAGGTTCGGCTCTTGCTGCGAAGCGCGGCGAGCGTGGCCTCACCATCCAGCAGGCGGCGGCGGCGACCCGCATCCGGGCAGAGCACCTCGAAGCCCTCGAAGCCGACGACCTCGCCCGCTTCCCGGCCGCGGTCTACGCCAAGGGCTATCTGCGGACCTACGCGCGCTACCTCGACGTCGACGCCGAGCCGTTCATCGTGGCGCTGGAGAAGGAGACAGTGCCTCCGCGCCTTGCGCTCGGCCTCGGCCCAAGGGAGCGGAAGCCGCGGTTCGTGCTCACCGGTCCGGCCTTCGCCGGGGCCGGCCTGGTGCTGCTTGCGGCCGCCTTCGGTTTCTATGCGTGGCGGCAGGTGGCGGCGGATCAGCGTGTTGCGCTCCCGTCGCCCAGCGCTCCCGCGGCCGCGGCCGGGCCGCTCGCGTCGCCCACGGCCGCTCCGTCGATCCAGCCCCGACCGATCGTCGTCGGCGTGAGGGTCACGGACGTGGTCTGGATCAACGCGACTGTTGACGGTGCCCCACAGTACGGCGATTCAGGCAAGACGCTGCCCGCGGGCTCGGTCGTCTACTTCACCGGGGTCGACGTCAAGATCACGAGCGGAAAGGCATCCGTCACCTTCATCACGCTGGACGGGCGAAACCTCGGGCCCCTCGGCTCGGGCGTGGCAACGCGGGAGTTCTCATCTCAAACTTCACCGTAAGGTGAACCTCTCCAACGCGCTCACGGTCAGCCGCCTGGCATCGATCCCGGTCCTGATGGCCCTTCTGATCATCCGGTTTCCGGGTCACGACCAGATCGCCGCCGCGGTGTTCATCGTGTTCTCCCTGACCGATTCGCTCGACGGACTGCTCGCACGCCGGCAGGGCACCGTGAGCGACCTCGGGAAGTTCCTCGACCCGCTGGCGGACAAGCTCTTCGTCCTCTCGGTGCTGATCGTGCTCGTCCAGGAAGGGCTGGTCGCGGCGTGGGTGGTCGTGGCGATCTTCTCCAGGGAGCTGATCATCACCATCCTGCGCTCGGTCGCGTCGGCTCAGGGAACGGTGATCGCGGCCGCGCCGCTGGGCAAGACCAAGACGATCACCCAGATGTGCGCCGTCACGCTGCTGATCCTGCAGCGGCCCTATCCGCTGCTGGTCCCGCTGGCCGACGTCGCGGTCGCCGTGGCGGTCGTGTTCACGATCGTGAGCGGCGTCGACTACCTGGTCCGCTTCCGCCACGTGATCGGACTGGGCGATCACCCTTCGGAGGCGGATGCGCCGATGCGCCGTCTCGCGCACGAGCTCGGCGGGCTGCTCGCCGGGCACGGGCTCACCGTGGCGGTGGCCGAGTCGTGCACCGGTGGCCTGCTGGGCTCGGCGTTCACCGACCAGCCGGGGAGCTCCGAGTACTTCCGCGGCGGGGTGGTCGCCTACACGGACCAGGTCAAGCGCGACCAGCTCGGCGTGCCGGGCGACTTGCTGGCGGAGCACGGAGCGGTCAGCGAGGAGGTCGCGGCGGCCATGGCGGAGGGCGTGCGATCGCGCCTTCACACCGACTACGCCGCCTCGGTGACCTGCATCGCCGGGCCGGAGTCCGACGCCTCGGGCAAGCCGGTCGGCCTGACCTACGTCGGGATCGCGAGCGCGCTCGAGACCAGGGTGTTCGAGGCCCGCCTGGAGGGTGACCGGTGGACGAACCGGCGGAAGGCGGCCGAGCGTGCCCTGGAGCTCCTGCTCGACCAGGTCCGCGCCACCGTCGACAGCGGGGTGAAGACGGCTTGACCCGCGAACAGTTGTTCGGTACACTCTCGGCACGCAGCGACTCATTTCGAAATCCGGCCTGTAAAGAACGTTGATCTCGACCAGACGACGTAGAACACTCGCCGCAAAGACTTAGGAGGCGTTCAACGAAGTGGAAAAAGAAAAGGAAAAGTCCCTCGACTCCGCGGTGGCCCAGATCGTCAAGAGCTACGGCAAGGGATCGATCATGAAGCTGGGGGAGCAGGCGGCCATGCGCGGTGAGATCACGGTCATCCCGACGGGTGCGCTGCTGCTCGACCTCGCGCTTGGAGTGGGGGGCATCCCGAGAGGCCGCGTGACCGAGCTCTACGGACCGGAATCCGCCGGCAAGACGACGCTGGCCCTCCACGTGATCGCGGAGGCGCAGAAGCAGGGCGGCGTGGCCGCCTTTGTCGACGCCGAGCATGCGCTCGACCCGATCTACGCCTCGCGGATCGGGGTCAAGATCGACGACCTCCTGATCAGCCAGCCCGACACCGGCGAGCAGGCGCTCGAGATCGTGGAGGTGCTGGTGCGGTCCAACGCGGTCGACGTCATCGTCATCGACTCCGTCGCGGCGCTCGTGCCCAAAGCCGAGATCGAGGGCGAGATGGGAGACGCGCATGTGGGACTGCAGGCCCGCCTGATGTCACAGGCGCTGCGCAAGCTGACGGCGGCGATCTCCAAGTCGAACTGCTCGGTCATCTTCCTGAACCAGCTGCGCGAGAAGGTCGGGATCATGTTCGGCAACCCGGAGACGCAGCCGGGCGGGCGCGCGTTGAAGTTCTACTCGTCGGTGCGGCTCGACATCCGGAAGGTGGAGGTGATCAAGTCGGGCCTCGACTCGGTCGGCGCACGGGTGAAGGTGAAGGTGGTCAAGAACAAGGTCGCGCCGCCCTTCCGCTCCGCGGAGTTCGACATCCTCTTCAACGAAGGCATCTCGCGGGAAGGCTCGCTGATCGACGCCGCGATCGAGTACGGCGTGATGGAAAAGAGCGGGACCTGGATCTCGTTCGGCGACCAGCGCCTCGGCCAGGGCCGGGAGAACGTGCGCAACTACCTGCGCGAGAACCCGACGCTGGCGGCGGAGATCGAAGCGAAGGTGCGGGAGAAAGCCGCGGGCGGGACGGCGTCTGCGGTCAACCGGGCTGCGGCCACGGTGAGGGCACCCGCCGGTGCGCCAGAGGAGTTCTAGAGGCGCGAGCCGCGGGGCGAAAGGCGCCCCCTCAGTCAGTGCCCTGGACGCGGGCCTGAGGCTGCTCGGGCGCCGCGCCCACTCGGAGCGGGAGCTCTGGCGGAAGCTGGGCCGGCGGGGCTACGAGGAGGCCGAGGTCAGGACCGCCCTCGTGCGCCTGGCCGAGCTCGGATACCTGGACGACCAGGCCTTCGCCGAGGGCCACGTGCGCCGGCGGAGCGCCAGTCTTGGGCCGCTCGCGCTGTCCGCCGAGCTGGCCGCCCGGGGCGTCGACCGCGGGACCGCCGGCCGTGCGGTGGCGGCCTTCGACCCGGAGGCACAGCTCGCCTCCGCGCGCCGGCTCGTCGAACGGCTGTACGGCCGCCGGCCGTGGAGCGGGTACCGAGAGATGATCGACTCGATCGGTCCGCGGCTGGTCCGGAGGGGCTTCCCCCCGGGGGTCGTCAGGGCCGCTTGCGGGGCGGTCTGGGCAGGGACGGGAGAACAGGCAGAAGCCTAGAATTTGAGGTCGCGCGGGCGCGCTTTGACGCCCGCAGGTCATAGAGCCAACCCGAGGCGGGACCGAGCTGGTCCCTGCCGTGGTCACGCACTTTGACAATCGAATAAACGAGGTGCATGTCACATGCCTGTCTCTCTCTACGTCGTCGTACCGCTGTTGGTGGTGGCACTCCTCGCCGGGTTCGGGGCGGCCTACTGGCTGCTTCAGCGCCGGCAGAGCGACGGGACACACGTCCTCGAGCTCAAGGCCCAGCAGGCCCTGGCCGAGGCCGAGACCCAGGCCAAGGAAAAGCTGCTCGAGGCCAAGGAGGAGGCGGTCCGCATCCGCACCGCCGCCGAACAGGAAGCCCGGGAATACCGGGCACAGTCACAGCAGATCGAAAAGCGCCTTCTCCAGAAGGAAGAGAACCTCGACCGCAAGTCCGAGGAGGTCAACCACCGCGAGCGCGAGCTCGGCAACAAGGAGAAGTCGCTGGACGACGTCCGCGCCCAGCTCGACGACTCCGTCCGGCAGCAGGAAAAGGAGCTGCAGCGGGTCGCCAACATGACCCGCCAGGAAGCCCAGGGCATCCTGATGCAGCAGGTCGAGCAGGACCTGCGCAACGAGGTCGCCCGCAAGGTGCGCGAAGCCGAGCTGTCGGCTCGCGACGAAAGCGAGCGCCGCGCCCGGGAGATCGTCACCGAGTCGATCCAGCGCATCGCCGCCGACCAGACCGCCGAGGTCTCGGTCTCGGTGCTGCCGCTGCCGACCGACGAGCTCAAGGGTCGGATCATCGGCAAGGAAGGGCGCAACATCCGCGCCCTGCAGCAGGCGACCGGGATCGACCTCATCGTCGACGACACCCCGGAAGCCGTGATCATCAGCGGTTTCGACCCGGTCCGCCGCGAGGTGGCGCGGGTCGCGCTGAACAAGCTCATCGTCGACGGCCGGATCCATCCGGCACGGATCGAGGAGATCGTCGCCAAGTCACGCCAGGAGGTCCTGCAAAGGGTCAAAGAGGAGGGCGAAGGCGCGGTCCTGGAGCTCGGGCTGCAGGGACTTCACCCTGAAGTCGTCCGCCACCTGGGCATCCTGCGTTTCCGAACCAGCTACGGCCAGCAGGTGCTCAACCACTCGAAAGAGGTCGCCTATCTCGCCGCCATGATGGCGTCCGAGATCGGCGCCGACGTCCGCATCGCCAAGCTGTCAGGCCTGCTGCACGACATCGGCAAGGCCATCGACCATGAGGTCGAGGGCTCGCATGCCGTGATCGGCGCCGACCTGCTTCAGCGACACGGCGTTCCAGCGCCGGTCGTGCACGCGGTGAGGGCGCATCACTACGACGAGGAACCCCACAGCATCGAGGCGCTGCTTCTGATCGCGGCCGACGCGATCTCCGCCGCCCGCCCGGGCGCGCGCAGGGAGTCGCTGGAGGCTTACGTCAAGCGGCTCGAGAAGCTGGAGGAGATCGCCAACTCGTTCCAGGGAGTCCAGCAGTCGTACGCCATCCAGGCCGGCCGCGAAGTCCGGATCCTGGTCAAGCCGGAGCAGATCGACGACACGGCCGCTCAGCTCATGGCGCGCGACATCGCGAAGCGCATCGAATCGGAGTTGAGCTTCCCGGGCCAGATCCGCGTCACCGTGGTGCGCGAAACCCGGGCGGTCGAATACGCGAAATAGACGTCAAAGGGAGTCCCGATGCGGGGCTCCCTTTTTTTGTCCAAATACACTTGCCAGGTGCCAAGCGACGAATTTCGGGTCCTCTTTGTCGCGGACGTCGTCGGGCATCCGGGCCGGGAGGCGGTCAAGGGGCTCCTGCCTGGCCTGAAAAAGGAGCTCCATCCGCACCTGACCCTGCTCAACGGCGAAAACGCGGCGGGCGGCTTCGGTCTGACAGCCAAGATCGTCTCGGAGCTGAAGGGCGCCGGCGCCGACGTGATCACGACCGGCAACCACGTCTTCGCCCAAAAGGAGTTCCTGCCCGAGCTGCCGAACCTCGAACGTGTGCTCCGGCCCGCCAACTACCCGCCCCAGGCGCCGGGACGCGGATCCTGCGTGGTCGAGGCGGGCGGCCACCAGGTGCTGGTCATGAACCTGATGGGCCGCGTCTTCACCATGGAGGGCCTGGACGACCCGTTCCGGGCCGCCGACGCGATCCTCGAGCAGCACGCTGGCACCAGGATCGTCGTATGCGACATGCACGCGGAGACGACCTCCGAGAAGACCGCCATGGGCTGGTACCTCGACGGGCGGGCGAGCGCCGTCCTGGGCACCCACACCCACGTCCCGACCGCCGACGCCAGGGTGCTGCCGGGAGGGACCGCCTACGTCACCGACGTGGGGATGGTGGGGCCCCGGGACAGCTGCATCGGGATGGACAAGGACGTGGTCATCCAGCGCTTTCTGACCGCCCTCCCGAGCCGGTTCACGGTGGCCTCTGGACCCGTGACTTTCAATTCGGTACTGATTACCATTAGTGCTTCCACTGGCCGAGCCACATCGATCCAGCGAGTCGACCGCGAACATGTTTGAAGGGGTTCCAGCAATGACCACGGAGCGCGCTCCAGTAGAGGTGCTTAAGGTTTCAGCCACCTCGAAGCCGGTCGCCGTCGCCGGAGCCATCGCCGGTGTCATCCGAAGCAAGGGTCGGGTTGAGGTGCAGGCGATCGGGGCCGGCGCAATCAACCAGGCGGTCAAGGCCATCGCCATCTCGCGCGGCTACGTGGCGCCGGGCGGACTCGACCTCGTATGCATCCCCGCCTTCATCGACATCTCGATCGACGGCGAGGAGCGGACTGGAATCCGGTTGCTCGTGGAGAGTCGCTGACGGGGAGCCAGACCACTCGTGGGGGCCCCTTCGAAGTCACGCCGAAGGCTCTGATGCCGTGGGGATGAGGTCGTTCCACATCTGGACGAGCGGCTGCCAGATGAACTCGGCCGATTCCGAAAGCCTCGCCCGCCGGCTTCTCGCGGCCGGTTATATCGAGGACTCGCTCGAGCGCGCCGACGTCGCGATCCTCAACACGTGCGTGGTGCGGCAGGCTTCGGAGGACCGCGTCTACTCGAAGCTCCACGAGCTGAAGGAGTGGAAGACCGCCGAACGCACCATCGCAGTCACGGGGTGCATCGTCGCCAAAGAGGGCGATCGCCTGCGGGGAAGGTTTCCGCACCTCGACGCGGTGGTTCCGATCGGTGCGTACGAGGACTTCGTCGCAAGCCTGGCCGCGCGCTACGACTACTCGCGGGGCGAGGCGCTGCCTCGGGCGGGCCGCACGGGCGTCAGCCACTACGTACGGGTCATCCAGGGCTGCGACCACAACTGCACGTTCTGCATCGTTCCGACGGTGCGCGGCCGTGAGAAGCACGTGCCGGTGCCTGAGGTCGTTCACGAGTGCCGCCGCGCCGTCGCCGACGGGGCGCGTGAGGTGGTGCTTCTCGGACAGAACGTCGACGACTACCGAGACCCCGGCGGCGCGGGGGGCCTGGCGGCGCTGGTGCGAGAGGTCGAGTCGATCCCGGAGCTGAAGCGCCTTCGTTTCATGACCTCGCACCCGCAGGACCTCGAGCCCGAGCTACTCGAGGTGATGGCCTGCAGCGATGTCGTCTGTCGCGAGCTCCAGCTGCCTGTGCAGTCCGGTGACGACACCATCCTCAAGAGGATGGCGCGCGGCTATCAGACCCGGCACTATCGCGCGATCGTGGAGCGTGCGCGGGGCTTGATGCCCGACCTTGGCCTGGTGACCGACATCATCGTCGGCTTTCCCGGCGAGTCCGAGGCCGCCTTCATGAACACGCGAGCCCTGCTCGAAGAGATCGAGTTCGACGTCGTGCACCTGGCCATGTACTCGCCGCGGCCCGGCACGTTCGCCGCGACGCGAATGGAGGATGACGTGCCTGGCGAGGAGAAGCTGCGCCGCTTGAACGACCTGCTCGCCCTGCAGCGCGGCATCGCGGCGCGCAAGACGCAGCGCTGGATCGGACGCGACGTCGAGGTCCTGGTCGAGGGGCGCGACGAGCTGAACCGGCCATACGGTCGGATCCGCCAGGGCAAGAGGGCCGTCGTGCTGGGGGGCGCTGGAGTCTCGCCCGGCGACGTCGTCAACGTGCGCGTCCTGCAAGCCACCGCGGGTCAGCTGTTGGGCACCGCCGTTGGCGCGCCCGAATCCCACGAACTCGCGGCCTTCGGCTTGGGTTCGCGGGGGGCCCGGTAAAGGCGGCGTGACACCTCCCGCCACTCCGGTCATGAAGCAGTACCGGGAGGCGAAGGAGAGGCACCCCGACGGCATCCTCCTCTTCAGGCTCGGCGACTTCTACGAGGTCTTCTTCGAGGACGCCCAGGTCGCCGCGCCGATCATGGGCGTGACGCTGACGTCGCGGCCACTCGGCAAGAGCGGGCGCGCCCCGATGTGCGGCGTGCCGCATCACGCCTGGCAGTCGTACGTCGGCAAGCTGCTGCGGGCCGGCCACAAGGTCGTGATCTGCGACCAGGTGGAGGCGCTACCCCGCGTCCAGAGCGCGGGGGCCCCAAAAGCAAGGATCGTGCGCCGTGACGTCACCAGGGTGCTGACACCGGGCACTGTCGTCGAAGACACGTATCTCGAACCCGCGCGGCCCAACTACCTGGTGGCGGCGTGGACCCACGGGACGGAAGCTGGTATTGCCGCGTGCGAGGTGTCGACGGGCGAGCTCCTGCTCTGCCAGCTGTCGCGCGAACGGCTGCAGGCCGAGCTCGAGCGACTCGCCCCGGCAGAGCTGCTCATGCCACCGGACGTGGAGGAGTACAAATTCGATCCCGCACGCGGCAGGCAGCGGCTCCGTGACCTGCTCGGGATCGCCTTCCCCGAGTCGATCGGCGCTGGAGAAGCGCCGCTGGCCGTCGGCGCGGCCGGCGTGGTGCTCGACTACCTCAAGCAGAACCAGACGCGCGTCGGCCCCGATGCCTTCACGGCCCGCGCGTATTCCCCCGATTCGACCATGCCGCTCGACGCCGCGACGGTGCGCAACCTCGAGCTCCCGGCGCTGGTCTCGCTGCTCGACCGCACGCGGACGCCGGTCGGCGCGCGCCAGCTCCGCGACTGGCTCGGGGCACCCATGCGCGACGCGGAGTCGATCGAGCTGCGCCTCGGGGCCGTGGAGGACCTCGTCGCGAACACTCCGCTGCGCGACAGCATCCAGGCCGCGCTGAAGCCGGTCGGCGACCTCGAGCGGCTGGTGGGCCGTGCCGCGCAGGGACACGCCAGCCCGCGGGAGCTCGTCGCTCTGCGGCGATCGCTCGAAGCGGTGCCGCCGTTGAAGCGAACCGTCGCGCAGGGTTCGTCACTGGTGATCAAGGAGCTGTCCGCCCAGGTCGGCGAAGCCCCGGACCTGGTCGACAGGCTCTCCCGCGCGCTCGTCGATGATCCGCCCGCCCTCGCGCGTGACGGCGGTGCCATCCGCGCCGGCTATGACACCGAGCTCGACACGATCGCCGACGCGTCAAAGAGCGCGAGGGAGTGGATCGCGAAGCTCGAATCGTCGGAGAGGAAGCGCAGCGGCATCCGCTCGCTGAAGGTCGGGTTCAACAGGGTCTTCGGTTACTACATCGAGGTCTCCCACGCGAACACCGCGCAGCTTCCAGACGACTACGTTCGCAAGCAGACGCTGGTCGGAGCCGAGCGCTACCTGACCCCCGAGCTCAAGGAAAAGGAGGCGGTGGTCCTCAGCGCCCAGGAGAAGACCGCGGCGCGCGAGCTCGAGATCCTCGAGGAGCTCGGCCGCGCGGTCGCCGAGTCGGCGACAGAGCTGCGCGCCACCGCCCGCGCGATCGGCATGGTCGACGCGCTGCTGAGCCTCGCCGTCGCGGCTGCCGAGCATGACTGGCGCAGGCCCGAGGTCAACGCGGGACTCCGGTTGAGCGTCACGGGGGGTCGCCATCCGCTCGTCGAGCACGGCCTGCCACCTGGCACCTTCGTCGCCAACGACCTGGAGCTCGACCCAGGGGCCGAGCAGATCGTCATCCTCACCGGCCCCAACATGGCCGGCAAGTCCACGTACCTGCGCCAGGCCGCCGTGATCGTGCTGCTTGCTCAGTGCGGGAGCTTCGTGCCGGCGGAGCGGGCGGTGGTCGGGCTCGCCGACCGCATCTTCACGCGCGTCGGCGCGCACGACGACATCAGCGCGGGCATGTCCACCTTCATGGTCGAGATGACCGAGACCGCGTACATCCTCAACCACGCCACACCCTCGTCGCTGGTGATCCTCGACGAGGTGGGGAGGGGGACCTCGACCTACGACGGGGTGTCGATTGCGCAGGCCGTGGTCGAGCACCTGCACGACTCCCCGCGGCTAGGTTGCCGGACGCTTTTCGCCACGCACTACCACGAGCTGACCGCCCTGGCGGAAAGGCTGCCGCGCGTGCGCAACCAGCGCGTCGAGGTCCTGGAGGAGGGCGAGAGCGTGCGCTTCCTGCACCGCGTGGTGCCCGGCGGCGCCGACCGTTCGTACGGCATCCACGTCGCGGCCGTCGCGGGCCTGCCGTCGGGCGTGATCGCCCGGGCCCGCCAGGTGCTCGCGGAGCTGGAACGCCAGCGGCCGCTCGAGCCTCCCGAGCAGCAGCTCGGTCTGCCCATGGAGCTCGCGCCCAACGCGCTGCTCAAGGAGCTGGAGGAGATCGAGCCCGACTCGCTCAGCCCGCTGGAGGCGCTGCAGAAGCTCTACCAGCTGCGCGCGCGCCTCGGCTCATGAGCGAGCCGATCCGCCTCCTGGCGCCCGAGGTGGCCGACGCGATCGCGGCCGGCGAGGTGATCGAGCGGCCTGCGTCCGTGGTCAAAGAGCTGATCGAGAACGCGCTGGACGCCGGAGCCAGGCGGATCAGCATCGACGTGCGTGGCGCGGGCAAGACCTCGATCCGGATCAGCGACGACGGTGCCGGCATCCCGGCCGACGAGCTCGCGATCGCGTTCGTCAGGCATACGACGAGCAAGCTCGCCAGGCTGGCCGACCTGGCGGCCATCCAGAGCTTCGGCTTCCGGGGCGAAGCGCTCGCCAGCATCGCGGCGGTGGCGGACGTCGAATGCGCCAGCGGCGGCGCGAGGCTGAGAATCAGGGCGGGCGAGGTGCTCGAGCAGGGCGTGGGTCCCCTGCTGCCTGGAGTCGCGATCGAGGTGCGCGACCTTTTCTCCAACGTGCCGGCGCGGCTCAAGTTCCTGAAGAGCGACGCCACCGAGACGGCCGCGATCCGCGACGTGGTGAGCGCGTTCGCTCTCCTGCATCCCCACGTCCGCTTCCACCTCACGCTCGACAGCCGTGCCGCGGTGAGCAGCAGCGGGGACGGCGACCGGCGCCGGGCCGTGGCGGCCGTATACGGCGCTCCGGTCGCGGCCGAGGTGTTGGAGATCATCGGAATGCCATTGGTGGCCGGCCTGGTGAGCCAGCCTCGGTTGAGCCGCGGCAGCCGGGACGGCATCGTCGTCGCGGTCAACGGTCGCCCGATCAGCTCGCGCGCCCTCGTCTACGCGCTCGAGGAGTGCTACCAGGGGCGGCTCGAGCGGGGACGCCACCCGCTCGCCGTGCTGGACGTCGGCATCGACTCCGAGCTCGTCGACGTCAACGTGCACCCGGCCAAGAAAGAGGTGCGCTTCCGCGACGAAGGGACTGTTTTCGCCGCGCTCCAGCGCGCCGTCCGCGGGGCGCTCGACGGCAGCGAGCCGTTTCGCTACCACTCCGTCGGTGCGCCTTCCGATGCCGCGCCAGGCCTGCCCCAGCCTCAGCTCGTCCTCCATGACGCAGCGGCCGCCGTCGCTGCTGCCGAGCCGAACGGGCACGGCGCGCCGGCCGCGGTCCTGCGCCCCATCGGGCAGGCGGGTCCGGGGTACCTGATCGCCGAAGGGCCGCACGGTCTCGTGCTGGTCGATCAGCACGCCGCGCACGAGCGAGTTCTCTACAACCGGTTCCTCGAGCGGTTGAGGGAGGGTCGTGGCTCGAGCCAACCCCTGCTGATCCCGCAGGCGGTGGACGTCGACCCGGCGCTGCTCGCCGCGGCGGCCGATCACCGCGCTGCGCTGTCGAACCTCGGCCTCGAGTACGAGGAGTTCGGCCCGCGCAGCCTGAGGATCACGGCGGTGCCCGTCGAGCTGCCCAGCGGGCGAGCCACCGCCGCGATCCAGGAGACGCTGGCGGCGCTCGCCGAGAACCGGGGCGACGGCGCGATGGAGAAGGCGGCGGCGGCGCTCGCCTGCCATTCCGCCGTCCGCTTCGGCGACGTGCTCGACATGGCGGAGCAGCGCCGCCTGCTCGCCGACCTCGAATCCACAGCGGAGTCCATCACCTGCCCGCACGGAAGGCCGACTCGGCTGCTCGTGGAGTGGCAGGAGCTCACCCGGCACTTCCGCCGCAATTACTGACCGGCTGCGCGTCCCCGTCATCGTCGGTCCGACAGGCATCGGGAAGTCGCGGCTGGCCTTCGAGCTCGCGGTCCGGCTCGACGGCGAGATCGTGGTCGCGGACTCGCGACAGGTCTATCAGCGGCTCGACATCGCGACCAACAAGCCAAGCTCCGAAGAGCGCGCTCGCGTGCGGTACCACATGGTCGATTTCGTCGACCCGG
>Ga0209580_10000878_pt1 | contig 14647 bp, 15 predicted proteins | sample Coa_R1_5_FD_187153 | JGI IMG/M metagenome (GOLD analysis project Ga0209580, IMG submission 187153) | Surface soil microbial communities from Centralia Pennsylvania, which are recovering from an underground coalmine fire - Coalmine... | ecosystem: Environmental > Terrestrial > Soil >... | reverse complement strand
GCTGAAGGGCATGTCACAAGCTGCGCGGAAGGAATTTGAATTCAAATATACCGCCGATCGAAATTATGAGCGGCTCATAGAAATCTACCACTCTGCAATGGAAGTCTCACACCAAAGGTCAGCACAGTCAAACGTGCGTTCTAGAACTATTAACTAAGGCTATGCCCGCTCTTCCTCAGTTTTCACTGTCATTTTCAGGAAACGCGGTAATATTTGTCTAAACCGGAAGAGTTGAATTGCAACACAGGAGGGTCGGTAACGGGAGCGGGAGCAGCAGGCTACATTGATGAGGTCACAAATGGCTGACGCAATCCCTCAGTTGGAGACGGCAGTTTTGAGGCAACCGCTAATCAGCACACCCGTGTCCCCTGCGCCGTCGCCGGGAATCAGTGCGTTTCGTGTTCTGCGTACAACTATTCACGCAGTGCAGATCGGGGACGTTATAGACCTATTCGAGCAATGGATTTTAAACCGGGAACGTAGTCGCTTTGTTGCTCTCTGTAATGTTCATATGGTGATGGAAGCCTACAAAGACACGTACTTCCGCAGCGCCCTTACATCCGCCGATTTAGTCGCGCCTGATGGAGCGCCCCTTATCTGGGCAGGCCGAAGGCATGGCTTTCAATTGCGTCGGCGAGTATACGGGCCAGATCTTTTCCTTGAGTTCTGTCAAACCACGGCCGCGAAAGGCTACCGACATTTTCTGTTCGGTGGACATTCGGGCGTTCCGGAAACCGTTGCGACTCGACTCACACAATGCTACCCTGGAATCCAGATAGCAGGAACGTGTTCTCCACCATTTCGGAAACAGTCACAAGCAGAGCACAGCGAAATGATCGACCAGATCAACAGGTCCAATGCTGATGTCCTTTGGGTCGCCCTCGGATGTCCGAAACAAGAACTCTGGATTTACGAGAACCGTGACCTCCTTAATGTGCCAATTATCATCGGAGTGGGGCAGGTGTTCGATATTTATGCAGGTCGAGTACGACAAGCTCCTCGTTGGGCGCGAGATAACGGCTTAGAGTGGGCGTTTCGTCTGATCAGCAATCCTCGTCGATTATGGCGCCGATATGTCATCTACAACCCGCAATTTCTATACAACGTTGCACTAGATCGATTGGGTTTGCTGAAGGAAAATTGATTATGGACACTCCGATCAAGAGCTATCAACTGTTGTGTCAATTCCGTCATCCTTAGTAATCTGGCACGCTACACACTAATGTTTCCGCCACAGTCCCCTAGCCTTACCCACTCATCCACTCCTGTAATGCTGAAGTGAGTATCAACCACTAAGGGTTTAAGACACATTTACCTATGAAGACAGCCTTGATCACAGGAATTAACGGCCAGGACGGATCTTTTCTCGCTGAGTTGCTACTGTCGAAGGGCTACGAAGTGCACGGTGTGGTTCGGAGGGCATCCACATTCAACACTGATCGTCTAGATGCCATCTATGCCGATCCCCACGAGCGCGAAGCTCGAATGTATTTGCATTACGGCGATTTGAGTGATGGAACCGGCCTCCGGCGAATTCTTGAGAGAGTTAAGCCGGACGAAATATATAACTTGGCTGCACAGTCTCACGTGCGTGTCAGCTTCGATCAATCGGAATATACGGCTGACGTGGTAGCTACCGGCACTCTGCGCTTACTGGATGCTGTCAGAGATTCGGTCAAACACGCACCCAACTCCGTCCGAATTTATCAGGCGGGATCTTCAGAGATGTTCGGTGCTGCACCGCCACCGCAAAATGAGTTGACACCCTTCCATCCACGCAGCCCGTACGGGGTCAGCAAATTGGCTGCACATTGGTATGGCGTCAACTATCGTGAAGCTTATGGATTATTTATCTCGAACGGAATTCTCTTCAATCATGAGTCTCACCGGCGCGGTGAGACGTTTGTAACTCGCAAAATTACCCGGGCGCTTACACGAATCGCGTATGGACTTCAGGAGAAGCTTTTTCTTGGAAACTTGGATGCCCGGCGCGATTGGGGTTATGCCGGGGATTATGTTGAGGCGATGTGGATGATGCTGCAAAGGCCTAAACCGGGTGATTACGTTATCGCAACCGGGCAGTCGCATTCGATTCGTGATTTCCTGGATCTCGCGGGCCGGCTTTGCGGAGTGGACTGGCGTAGCCGGGTACAACCGGATCCGCGCTATCTAAGGCCCAGCGAAGTGGATCACTTGCTCGGGGATGCCCGCAAGGCCCGCGCGGAACTCGGTTGGACGCCCAAGATGTCCTTTGAACAGCTCGTTAAGCTAATGGTAGATAGCGATATGGAACTTGCGCGTCAAGAACTGACGTTAGCGAAGGCGGGCCATCGCGTGATTCTTCGGGGCAGCGCACATGCTTAGTGGCAGCAAGGTATTCGTAGCAGGGCATAGTGGTTTAGTGGGGTCTGCTATCGTCCGGGCGCTACAACGGCTCGGTTATGGCAACCTGTTACTGCGAACACATGAACAGCTTGATCTCACGAATCAGGGCGCGGTGAATAGTTTTTTCGCGCAAGAGCGGCCGGAGTACGTGTTTATGGCTGCGGCGCGAGTTGGAGGCATTCTCGCCAATTATACGTACCCTGCCGAGTTCATTCGTGACAACTTGTCAATTGAAGTGAATGTAATTGATGCAGCCTATCGGCATGGCGTAAGAAAACTCCAGTTCCTCGGGTCCTCCTGCATATACCCGAAGTGCGCGCCGCAGCCCATGCGAGAGGAGTATCTGATGACGGGACAGCTGGAGCCGACGAATGAGTGGTATGCGATCGCGAAAATTGCAGGCATTAAGATGGCGCAGGCGTATCGCAAACAGTATGGTTTCAATGCCATTAGCCTGATGCCGACGAATCTGTATGGTCCGGGCGACAATTTCGATCTGTACTCCTCGCACGTTCTGCCTGCGCTCATTCGGAAATTACATGAAGCGAAAATGGCTGGCGCGCCTGAAGTGGTCATTTGGGGGTCCGGGGAGCCACGCCGAGAGTTTCTGCACGCAGACGATCTAGCGGATGCATGCTTATTCTTGATGCTTAACTATGACGAGTACGAGGTAATCAATGTGGGCTGCGGTGAGGATCGGACGATTCGTGATCTTGCTCTGGCCATCTCGGACATCGTGGGTTATCGCGGAGCGCTCGTTTTTGATACGTCGAAGCCGGACGGTTCGCCGCGCAAGCTGCTCGATGTTTCCCGAATGCAAAAGCTGGGCTGGCGACCTCGGATCTCACTTCGTGAAGGCATTAGACAGACATATGACTGGTACGTGGCCGACCTGGCTAGTACAGATGGAAGAATAGCCGAGGCGAGGAGAGCGCAAGCGGCCGCAAACTGATGCCACACGGGGTGGAGACAATCGCATGCCCCGGCGGGAAGTTTTCAAAGCAGGTGCTTCAGGGAGTATTGGTCAATTCCGAGAAGAATCGACTGCCTCTTGCACCTTCGGGTTCAGACCAATGGATGCGTCTTAGGCGTTTTACTATATCGGAGATCGCCGTATTGGCTTCTCGACGCAGCAAAACGGCAGAGCGCCGATGTGCGGAGCCTATCGTGTCCAACTATTTCAGCCTCGATCGAGTGCTCGATGCCGTACTCACTCCTGAATACCACGGCACAAGCTTAGGCGGTGTGCCTTCAGCGACGCTCGAGTCCGAATCGTAGTACCCAGAGTGCGGACGCGGGCGGCGCCGGTGGGGATATTGGCTCGGCTACTTGAAGGAAGCATCAGTATCGGGTTTTTCGTTCCGAGCTGTTTATATCTGCGTGATTCCCATTTAAGGTCTCAGGACTGCGTGCAATTGATGATTTCGGCAAAACAACAAAAAGTTTGGCGGTAGAAATCTGTGTTGGGGTGAGACTAATGAGCAAATGCAAGCTGTGCAGGGAACGAGGCGAACAAACTAATGGGAAGGTGAAATGTGCTTTCGAAATCGGAGAATTCTCGCAAGATAATTGGAATTGTGCTACGGCAATAGAAATTCGCGGTCTGATAGGGGAAGGCGGCGGATATTTGTCCAGTAGGCGAAGGGGGGATAACTTCTACCTTTACCGCCACGACCAGAGCTATGGGGCGGTGTGGGTGCCTCCCCATCCTGAAGATGTACCGAACGGAGATCGCATGGGGCTGTGGCGTGGCGGTGGGCTGATAGTCGCCTACTGGTACAGACATTACTGCCAAACGGAATTGCTGATGCGCCTTGATCCGCTAGAACCCAGAAGTGCAGGCTATCCTTTAACTCTGGCCGAAGCTGAGGCAGCGATAGAGAACATCCAACTTACACAACTTTTTGGGGAACTGACACCGGTGGCCTTAGCCTGAACCTAAGTGCGGAATATTGCCCGCAGAAGTCAGTAATTGCTGTGTTATCGTAGGGACCAGGATCGTTTGGGATCACGACTCAAGGCGCCGCCTTGACTGTTGGATATTGGAACGATCGAAAGTCGGTGAGCTTCCGTCTTTTTCTCTCGTGGGGTCAACTCTCCCGGCCGCATTGAGCACGCCGGCCCGACGGTCGGCCTGTCCGGCGGCCAAGGTTTCTTGAACGATCCGCAAACTGGCCTTGCCATCCCATAGCGGCGGAACTTCTCCTCGCGAGTGACGTCCTTCGAGAATCCTTCCCACTTCTTCGCGCAAGCGCCGCATATCGCGTCCAACCAGAACATTCGTACCCAAAGTTGTCGTAATTGGTCGTTCTGTGTTCTCGCGGACCGTGATACATGGAACGTGCAAAAAAGTTGTTTCTTCCTGAATTCCTCCCGAATCGGTGATGACGACCGTGGCTTTGGCTTCCAAGGAGAGGAATTCGAGATACGAAAGCGGATCTGTGAGCTGTAGTCTGCTGGGCATCCCTTCGTGAAGACTCATTGTGGCAATGCGCTGGCGAGTGCGAGGGTGTACGGGAAATATCACGGGAAGCTCGCTGCTCAGTTCACGGAGAGTGACGAGCAGATCTTGTAGAAAAGCCGGGTCATCGACGTTTGACGGCCGATGCATCGTCACCAGTGCGTACCGTTCCGGCAAATCCGGCCGACTGTAGTCGCGGGCCTTTGGGAGTAATCGCACCAGGGTGTCAATCATTACATTTCCGACCAACCGAATCCGCTCTGCCGCTACTCCTTCCCGGAGCAAATTGTCATTGCCGTCTTGCGACGGGGTGAACAGCAAATCCGCGAGCTGATCGGTCACAAGCCGGTTGATTTCTTCCGGCATAGTTCGATCAAATGAGCGCAATCCGGCCTCGACGTGAGCAACCTTGACCAGGAGTTTGGAACAAACCATCGCTGCCGCAGCCGTTGAATTAACATCGCCGTAGACAAGCACCCAGTCCGGGTTGCGCTCGATGATGACTGGCTCCAGTCGAATCATGACCTCGCCTGTTTGCTGCGCATGAGAGCCGGAGCCGACGCGCAGGTTCACATCCGGTTCCGGAACGGCTAGCTCTTGGAAGAAAACGTCCGACATGTTTACGTCATAGTGCTGCCCCGTGTGAACCAGAGTTTGTGACATCCCGGTTTCTTGCGCGAAAGCGCGAAAAACCGGCGCTGCTTTCATAAAATTGGGCCGAGCCCCGACCACATGCATGACGTGCACTGTTCTCACTCCTCGCTTTCGTATGATAAACCAGCACAGAATGTGATTATTCAAGCTGGATTCGGCGTGACACTCGAGCCTGAGCCAGCCCCGCGTGATGAGTTTGCGTGTAAGTCCCGCTGAACTGTGAAGAGTCCCAGTCAGCGCAGCGCGTTTGTTTGCTGCGTCTTCTATTGAGCAGGCGGACAAAGGCTTGCCCGTTTTCCGGCAGAAACTGAAAGAAGCAAATTTCAAAATCGGTGCCTGACGAATCCGTGCAGAGGGTAATTAGGTTGGCTTCGGTATCATCTCCAGAATGGCTGCGAAACTGTTGATGATGGACTTCTAGATTCGTCATCGATCCACAGAACTGGCATCGCCAGACGTCGCGCGCAGCATCATTTGCCGCCGTCTCGATTGCCTGCCCGATCACGGGGATTTGACTTTTGTAGAGATTGAAATAAATCAGCTCGTGAGGTTCCGAGTCTTTTCCGGTCAGCTCGTTTTCCACCTCCCGCTGGAACTCTTCGTTGCTTAGGATCTTGGCTTTGTGCAACAAGGTTGCACAATTGAACTCCTGACCATCGCTTCTTCTCCCTAATTTCGCCAGCTCCAGGCCCTTCGTCCAACCCACTTGCTTCAACTCGAGCTTGGCCTCGGACGGCAGGTGCTCGTGGATGGGACATCAGGTGCCCACCCGGTACCTGAACTCAACAAGCCACTTCTCGTGCAGGTGTCGGACTTTTGCGGCACACAATTCCAGGACGACGCCACCTTGGTGGTCCTCGCCGTAAATTAGCTGTTAGAACTCCTGAGCGGTCCACCATGCCCGCCGTCAACCGCCGGCAATCGGCCCGGAGGCGACAGCGAACTTCGCGCAACAGGCTTGACCTCGTTCGGTTATTGCGTTAAATCCGGACTCGCTGATGAAAGTTGTAACTTTTGAACGCCAGAGAACCAGGTGAGGAAACCGAGCGCCAAACGGAAGTTACGCTTTCACGTTTTCAGGCGGACTCAGACGACGTTGTCCAGAAGTCGGCTTCTGGGAAGTTGGTGCCCTAACTCAGACATCTTGCCGAAACTGGCTTTGGTTCATTCCTTCTTCTCGTCCTGTGGCGGATTGCATTTCTTGCGCATTTACTCGCTCGCTGTCGAAGGGGTGCATCCCGTGGGCACAATCCCATACTTCAGATCCAGGAATTGCTGAAGGTCTTGCGGAACGGATTCGCCGGAGATCATTTCGGTGCATTCTACTTCGCTATGCGCGTCAAGAAAGGGAGCGATGTATGTGCCAAGAAATCGGGACCAGCGGGACAATCGGGATTCCAAGATTCGAGTCGAACCATAACTGTCGATAGTCCCGGCAGTCCCGATAACCGCGTATATGAGACTGCACACGACTTGGTGTGCAACTGTGGACGCAACTCGGAGGGATAACGGTAACCCTCCCCCTAACAAAAAATGAGCTGGGGAGGGAGGCCCCTTATTCCCCTCCCAAATGCATGCACACGTGCACAGAGATTAATTGGGGTGCCGCAAATCCGTCCCTACTCCAGGATGTTGAATCACGGTTCACTTCTTCCTGCCGATGTTTTCTTTACGAATGAACGCCAGCCCACGCTTCAGCTCCGCTGCGAGATCAGCTTCAGGAGTTGCCACGTGCAGCGGTTCACCACCCGCTTCCCGACCTAACCATTTGTTCAATTCATCCGGCGTGGCGGTTACGAATCTGCCCTCGCGTTTCACCGGCATCCCATCTTTGGCCCAACGCTGAGCAACTGAGATCGGCTGGCCGAGGAATTCCGAAATCTGCTGCCAGCCTTTGAGGATTTCTGGCTGGGCTTTGGCCGGAACCTTCTTTGTCTTCCTACTGGGCTTCGGCATAGGCACCACTCGCATCGTCGCTACTCCAGCCCTGCCAGTCATGCTCGGTGCTGCGCTCGCGCTCAAACTTCTTCCCAACGAATCTCTATCCCGCGATTCCCAGGGTCAACATTCGGATGTGAATGCGTTCTCCCGGCTAACTCGAACTGGTTGCGGCCGGCTGCACCGAAGCAGGCTTTTCGGGATAGAGACGCTCAAACTCTGGGTCACCGTGAAGAATGGCGAGATCAGGGTCGCGGCGAGCCCAAACCGAATCCCTGAATCCCGCCTCCCACGCCTTTTGTAAGGCGCCCAGAGCCTCCGGTTTCTGTTGCAATGTGCAGTAAAGGCAAGCGGCATTATAAAGAATAGAAGCTTCGTTGGCCCGCAGAGTAACCGCGAGGTTAAGTTCGCGCAATGCGTCCTCTGGGCGTCCCAGCTGGGCGTAGTCGCCGCCCAGCAAAATACGGGCGCGCGCGTCCTCCGGAACCTGTTTCAAATGGTTCTCGAATGCCGCCATCCGGCGCTGGGTCATGTTGCGCGCGGCTTCATGTTTGCCTATGGCACCGAAGGCATTCACAATGGGCACATACACGTTGTAGTCTTCACCGCTCGCTTCTATCGCAGTTTCTGCAATGTCCAGAATTTCCTGATAACGTCCCGCAGCGAACAGGGCGCGGCAAAGCAGGTAATAAGCGCCCTCAGTGTCTCGCTTGCGCTCGATTGCCTTTTTGACCATGCGCACAGCTTCATCATGCAATTCGGCAGCGTAGAGCACCCATGCTTGGCTGACCTGCACTTCGGGGAGGTCCCAACGTAAAGCTACGGCCTTGCCCGACGCCTCTCTCGCGCGTTCCACCCATACCTGATCGCGGCTGTAGTTGCAATAGAACATGGCGCAGGCGTTAGCGCACGCGGCATAGGCAAGGGCGAAGCTGGGATCGATGTTCACCGCGTTTTCGAACATCTGCAGGGCAAACTCGAGATCCTGACGAGTTTGGCGACGTGCGTAACGCTTGCCCCGCAGGTAAAGATCGTAGGCTTGCAGATTTTCCGTCGGCTTGATGGCTAGTGCTTCGAGTTCTTCAGGAGAAAGCGTCACGCGCAGCGCCTCAGCGATCTTCCGCGCCATTTCGTCCTGAACTTCGAAAACGTCCTTCATCTCACGATCGAAGCGCTCCGACCAGAGTGGAAAATCTGTGCGGGCATCAACGAGCTGGGCATTTATGCGAAGTCGGGCGCCGGAACGACGCAAAGTGCCAGTGAGTACATAGGCAGCACCAAGCTGCTGACCGACTTGCGACGGAGTCACGGACTTATCACGAAATGCCAATACCGTGGGGCGGGAAAAAATGTTTAATCCCCTGATTTTCGAGAGCTCAGTAATAACATCTTCCGTAATGCCGTCGCGCAGGTATTCATCTTCCTTCGCACCAGAGAGGTTTTCAAAGTAGAGGACCGCAACGGATTTTCCGGCAGGCTTGTGGACGCCAGAGTCCGAATCGCTCTTGGACTTGCCACGCTGTTTGCTGAGCTCAAGGTCGCGCTTGAGGCGGATCAGGTCAGTCTTCAGCTCGGTAGCAGTTTGGCAGCGCAGATTGCGATCCTTCTCGAGGGTTTTGTCAAGAATGCGAACAAAATCCTGAGGCAGCGAAGGATTCAACTCGGCAGCCGGCCTAGGATCGCGGTTCAGAATAGCATCGAAGATTACAGCCGAAGTTTCACCTTCAAATGGCAGCGACCCGGTCGCCATCTGGTAGAGCACTGTGCCGGTGGAAAAAAGGTCGGTTCGAGCGTCGACGAGCTGGCCGCGGGCCTGCTCTGGAGACATATACGAAACGGTGCCGACCGCCGAACCGGGTGAAGTGAGTTCATTTGAAGCCAGTGTTTCGCCCGGTTCCCCAAAAGGCCCATTCGAACTGTTTGGGTGACTCACTTTCGCCAGGCCAAAGTCCAAAATTTTGACTTGGCCGCGCGTAGCGACGAAGATATTTGCGGGTTTGATATCCCGGTGGACGATGCCCTTGGCGTGGGCCGATTCCAACGCATCGGCGATCTGAATCGCCAGTGGCAACAAGTCGTTCATCTCCATGGGCTGGCGAGTCAACTTCTGCGCCAGGGTGTCGCCTTGCAGGAGCTCCATAACAATAAAGTGCTGGCGCTCATACTGCTCGATCGCATGAACCGTACAGATATTTGGATGGTTGAGCGACGACGCGGCGCGGGCCTCACGCTGGAAACGCTCAAGTAACTGGCTGTCTTGGGCCGTTTCAGGAGGAAGGAACTTCAGGGCCACATGCCGCCCTAACTGGGAGTCCTCGGCTTCATAGACCACACCCATGCCGCCCGCTCCCAGTTTGCGGACAACTTTGTAGTGCAATAGCGATTGACCGATGAGAGCATCGGCGACTGAAATTTGATTCATAGCAGAGCGTTTATACTATGGAGAGGACAGAGTACGGTCAAGCCTCGTTTCCGCCCGTAGTCGCCCATTCTGACAAGATTCGATATGATATGCGATCTTGCCCGAAGCTTGGGTGCGGATAGCCCTGTAGCTTCGCACCATCGAAAGTGTCAGCGTGATGGCAGCGAGCGCTGCGACGAAGCTGGAACGAAGTTGGTATTGTTGAAGCATGTTGTTCTCCCCTCGTAGAAGATAGGTGAGCGATGCGAATCAATGCCCGATTACAGTCGCGCGAAACGGTTTGGAATCTCCTGTCACCTGGGTGCAAGGCAACCGTGTCGGAATTCCCTTGTGCCAGCTGCGAGACAGACCTGACGCAGTTTGGTCATTGCGGAGGAACGATGTTGGCGTGGCGGGCGACCTCTTGCCAGCGTCCGTGTTGTTTCATCCATATACTTGTGAACCGTAGATGTTCGGTTTTGCCGGCGTTCGGCATCCTTCCGCCCCATAGAGCGGTCTCACTGCCAACCACGATCACTGTCTCGCCATAGACGCGAAGGTACTCGATCTGCCGGTCGAAAGAAGCGATTACCAGGAAGCCGGACTCCACCATCCCGAGAACCTGTTGTTTGTTGACGAACTTGTTCAAGGGATTGGTCACCACCAAATCGTCGGACCAGAGCCGATCCAGTGCCTTTGCGTCCTTGTTTAGGAAGGCTTGTCCTTCCTCAGCGTTCAACCGTCGGACCTCTGCTTCTGCCAGTTTGTCTTCTTCAGTCTGAGTCGCCGCGGATCGGCCAGCAACCACCTGCGCCATAAGAGGAAGCATGGTCACAGTTAGAAGCATGAGCATGCCAATTGGTTTTTCCATTGATTGAAACCTCCCTTTGTCAAGGTCAAGACTTTGAAGACGTGTCCACCGATGACAAGAACTATTCGAACCGCTGTGCGACACCACTCGCACAGTTACTAAACAGGATGTGGCTGGGGTCATTGGGATCGCGGAATTCGCTTACCGCATCGTCAACCGCCCACTGGTCCGGGTTATCTCCAATGACGATCGTCTTCAGGATGAGCTTTTGGGTCGCCACGACAGCCCCATTTAAAGTGATAAATCCAAGCGATGACGAGGTGAATGTATGGCCCCCTGTGCTACTCCAGATGCCGTAGGCGGGACTGGTCTGGCGGGGAAGGATGAAGGAGGGCATGCCGCTCCCGGTTAGTGTGCCCCCGTGCGCGAATGTCAGCAACGCCGGAAACGAAGGGGCGATTTGGTGTCCGTTGCAGTCATTGGGGGTCACGGTTACGTTCCAGGTTCCCTCGATCCTTCTTGCATCAGAATTGGTCGACTGAGCCGCCGCGCTGTACCCGGATGCTGCGATGAACATAGCCGCTACTGCCCATGCCGATAGTGCATGAAAAGACTTCATGGATTTCAATTTCATACGACCTCCGCTTTTCGAGTGGTTTTCCGAGTTCTTCCCGGTATGGCAGCAAAGCTACTCGAGGCAGTTCAGCGAAGTCTTGCGCAAGTCTTGATATTTTCTTGATCAAGATTTGAATGAATATCGGCGACACGAACTTCCCGTTACGCATACCTGCTAAAATCGGACACGCCTTTCCTGGCGAGTGGCTATGTCGAGCCAACAGCCGAGCGCGTATGAATTTGGCGGCTTTCGGTTGCTTCCTACCGACCGGCAATTGCTACGTCACGGCAAGCCTGTGCCGCTGAAGCCCAAAATCTTCGAGACTTTGTTGCTCCTTGTGGAGAAACAAGGGCACCTGATCGAAAAAGACGAATTTCTGAAGCGGCTGTGGCCGGACAGTTTCGTGGAGGAAGTTGCGTTGGCGCAAAACATCTCACAACTTCGTAAAATCCTGCGAAACGGAACGGCTGAAGAGTTTGTTGAGACCGTCCCTAAGCGCGGCTACCGATTCGTTATGCCGGTTGAGCTCGTAAGCGAGGACTTGCAGGATCTTTCCTCTCGGGTCACGCTCGCCATTTTGCCGTTCGAAAATCTTGGTGGCGATCCGGAGCGCGAGTACCTTGCAGATGGCCTTACAGAGGAACTCGTGGCCGCGGCTGGACAGATTGATCCCGAACACTGGAACGTGATTGGGCGCACCTCGATCATGGCTTATAAGCGCACCACGAAATCGCTCGCCCAGATTGGCCGGGAGTTGGAGGCGGGATTTCTGGTCGAGAGTTCCATTCAGACCGAAGGCGGACGAGTGCGCATCATTTCCAAACTGATTCGCGTGCGTGACCAGGTGCAGATTTGGGCGGCCTCCTACGACAGCGAGCCAAGCAGCATGCTGGAGTTTCAGCGCGAGCTGAGCATAAGCATTGCCCATGAGGTGCGGCTACGGATTTCGCCCGAGCGTCTTACTGCCTTGGCACGTCGCCAGACCCGGCAAGTCGAGGCCTACGATCTTTACCTCCGTGGCCGCTACTTCTGGAACCAGCTCTCGCCTCTTACGACACGCCGCGCTATCGACTACTACACTCGCGCAACTGAACTCGACCCCGAGTACGCGCTGGCGTGGTCTGGACTCGCTGACGCGTACACCGCGAGCCCGATCAATGGAGATGCACCTCCGCTCCAGGTGTGGCCGCGTGCAGCGGATGCCGCGGCGCGCGCCGCCCGGGCAGGACCTAACCTTGCCGAGACCCAAAGCTCGGTCGGATTGGTGAAGTTCTGGTTCGACTGGGACTGGGCCGCTGCGGAAGCCGCGTTGCGTGGTGCGATTGAACTGGATCCCCGCTATTCCTTGGCGCATCGCAATCTAGGAATTGTCCTCTCACATTCGGGCCGACACGAAGAGGCCCGATTGGCCGCGCGTCGCGCGCGCGAACTGGACCCGCTGCATGCAGCACATCATGCGCTTTCGTCGCAGATCGAGTTCAACGCTCGCGACTACTCAGCCGCGATCCAGTTCGCTCGCCAAGCCACCATTCTTGATCCGGAGTTTCCGATTGGCTATATCCAACTTGCGCAAGCGTATGTACAACTGGGAAACAGCGATTTGGCACTTGATGCGCTGAACAATGCGGGGCGATTCTCCAGCAACAGCAAATTGATCGCGCTCCGTGGCTCCCTGTTCGCAAAGCTAGGGCGAACGGAGGAAGCCAGTTCAGTATTGAACACGTTAGCGGCCGTCTCGCGCGAGAGGTATATTCCGCCCTATGCAACGGCGCTGGTGCAGGCGAGCCTCGGCCAAGTGGATGTGGCCTTTCAGGAACTGGAGCGTGCTTACGATGCACGGGACGTGCATCTTGTTTTTCTTCCGGTGGACCCCAAGTGGGATGCGTTTCGAGCCGAGTCCCGATTTCTCGCCCTCCTGAAGCGCTGCGGGTTACCACATCCGAACTCCTGACCCGCTAGTCGGACGTGCGACGCATAACGGCATCCGCATATGCGCATCAGGGTTCTGTCCCACAGAGCATAACTCGCCGATGGTTGCAACGCGAAAAAACACGCGGCAGCAGGTCGATTGGCGATAAATCTCCATAGCACTCAAAACCCCTCAAGTCTGAATCGCGATACTCTTCTATGTGCTAGTGCCCTTATGAATTCCCCATCTCTGAAATCGCTGTTTGCGTTGTTTCCAGTTTGCCTGTTGCTCCTCGGCGCAGGGGTCACATTTGTTCGAAGAAGAACTCTCGCCGCGGGACTGCAGGTCGTTGGAGCGACTGCCCTCGCAGTGGTCGTGCTCACGCACGTCTGCGAGGCTTTGCATCTGTTTCCTGGTATGCACTGGGGTCTGGAGCACAGCGCTGGTCACTACCTTGATCTTGCGTGTGCGATATTGGGCTTCGGCTTGTTCCCAGTGGGATACTTACTACAGGCGCTGCGCGACGGTCCGGTGATTGGATGAGAAAACTCTTGGCCGCACCCCTCTGCCTACGCGTGTACATTCAATATCCCCTCGGGACGACTCAACAATAAAAGGACACCGCCTTTATGGGCAGGTAATCTCTGCCGTACCCGAAACGTTCTTCGTCAGCATCGTCATCTGCGGGAGCGGCAGAGCGGGGTTAGCGGGCGCCGTTGCAAAAACTCCCGAAGTGCCGACGAATCCGCCTGCAACGCAATGCGCCAGCCCCGAAGAACTCAGTGAAATATTTGCAACTGGAGTCTCGGTGAATGGCCCGTTCAGCGTCCACAAAGCTTGTATGGGAGCCTTGCTTCCGTCAGAAAAGGTGCCTATGGCCGTGAACTGGACTTGCCCGTTCGGGGAATTCTGCGCGTCGGCGCTGGCTGGCGTGACAGTAATTGCAACCAACTGTTTGGGGGGATCAGCTATGCCGCCGCCACAACTCGTGGCAAGAGCGGCAAGCATCAGGAGGGAGGGGACTAATTTCATGGGAGCCTCCTGAGTTCCGAGATGCGTTAAAGATCGATCAAAGTTGTCTATCCGAGGGATTGGCCGCAGTTTTCACTAGATGATGATCCTCTAGATGTGAACTGCCGAGTTATGCTACTCGGCGGCGGACCATCTCATTAATCGCCATTACACTTAAAATGCCCGTTGAAAGGCGAATAAAAAGCGCAAAGTTGCGCTATCGCCTGATAACAGAAACTGACGATCCCGCTCTTCACAGCATCGGGCGGAACATTCGGTTGCGAAAACCTGGTTTCATTGTGCTCTCCGTCAAGACAAACATCCAGTTGTCGCTTATGCGTAGTTAACTACTCGGATCTGTAGCTCATCCGGCGGAACTACAGACCTCCTTGTACAGGATAACCGGCTCGTCTTCGCAGCAAAAGGTCACGAGATGGAGCGGATCGCGAACGCAGGCTGGT